>OBXX01000147.1_pt1 | contig 56123 bp, 52 predicted proteins | sample 1495441 | NCBI WGS metagenome assembly OBXX01 (sample SAMEA2580168, study PRJEB22360) | human gut metagenome | biome: human gut; feature: human-associated habitat; material: faeces | place: Denmark | collected 2008/2010 | reverse complement strand
ATATTATATCTTAAATATATTAACACATTGACTTCTAAAATACAATAGATACTATGAAAGGTGGTATTGTATGTTTAAATTAAAAAAAGAAGCTACTGAGTACGAAAACAAGTCACTTCGATTACCAAAGGATCTCATAGACAAAGTTCAAGCACTCGCTAATAAAAACAATCTTTCTTTTAACAAAGTAGTTATTCAATGCATCGAATGCGCATTGGACAACATGGAACCAGAATAAAACCAATAATCAAACTTCTTGTTAAAAAGGCATTGCTGATAATACGCTATGTCTTTTTCTTTTTTTCAGCATCTGGTCATGTTTCTCTAAAGAGTATAGCTCACTTCTGATATATTAGTCAATATATAACTCATTTTAATATCCGATTTTTATTACTCTTTTTTATTATACTGATAATATCCTAACGAAAGTGAGTAATAACATGATTGAAGATAAAGTATTTGAGCGTATTGGCTATATCCGTAAAACAAAGCATTTTTCTATGTACCGTCTGGCGAAAGAAGCGGATATCCCCTACTCCAGTTTGAACAACATCATTCACAGACGTACCTGCCCTACAATCGCAACTCTTGAAAAACTTTGCAAAGGATTAAATATCACATTATCAGATTTTTTTGACTTTGAATTATATCCACTGCAAAATGAAAATCTGACACCAGAAGAGGATGAACTGATTAACAAATACAGGGCTTTAACCAAGAATAAGCAGGAACGCCTTCAAGCATATCTTGACGGTCTGAGCGAATCATAAAAATATCGGCAGGAACAAGTCCTGCCTCGGATATCCCCTATCAAAGTATTAGTTTTCATACAAGTCTCGTAGCCAACGTTCAACTTCTTCCATGTCATACGGATACTTTTCGTGATACTCTTTGTACAGCTTCTCAGCTTCAGAAGCACCTACCACTTTAACTGCACCATTCTTCACATGAAAAGCTGTTTGATATAATAACTTTTCATTCTTACTTGGATACCAATCATACACCACGAATACAATATCAAGGTCTGGACAAACACAGAGCCACCCCAATACACCTTCCAAAAGCTAAGTATACAAAAAGACTGCCAGATACCTCTCGGTAAATGACAGCCTGTTCTGATACCCTATTTTGTTGTCAACATATTGTTACGGATTTCTTCAATCTGTTCTTTTGAAAAGCCTGTTGCTCTCATAATGACTACTGTATCTATTCCGTCACGAAGCAGGCTCTTAGCAATCTCTACATTAGTATCATGCCGTTCATTTCGTTTGGCAATATTTACAGCCTCTAATTTCTCTTCTTCTAAACTCTGGAATACTTTCGTCATGCTCAAATACCTCCTTACTGACTTCGCATAGTCTCTGTCTATAAATTTATCACTGCTCACCAAAATACCAGTGATAACAAATACCTGTGTGTTTTCATCTTCAATCTGTTTCGCCAAATCTACTACTTGCTCAATCACTTTCTGCTTCACTTCTTTGCCTTTCTTTGCAAGTGGAAGAATGATAAGCAGCATAAGTTCCTTCTCTGACAAAGTTTCATTGTTCTCCAGTTTCTTTTTAACAGATTGGTTTTTGATGATGTAGTGGAAACTGTTATTGAAAAAAATTACAGTTGACACAATGGACGATAAGTCCGCCAAAAATAGTATTACCGTAGAGAAAAAAACAGAAATCGGCTACATTTTCATTCTGTATACCGATTTCTATTTCTTTTTTATATTCTATTCATTCATATTGGCCAATTTTGCGCTTTGATCCGCTGCGATCAGACTGTCAATTACTTCATCCAGGTCTCCATTCAAAATCGTATCCAGTTTATGAAGTGTCAGCTTGATCCTGTGATCTGTCACACGTCCCTGCGGGAAGTTGTAAGTTCTGATCTTCTCAGAACGATCTCCTGTTCCAATCTGGCTTCTTCTCGCCTCAGCTTCTGCGGACTGCTGTTTTTCCAGTTCCAGTTCATACAGTTTGGAACGGAGCAGACGGAATGCTTTTTCTTTATTCTGCAACTGTGATTTTTCTGTCTGACTGTAGATCACAATTCCTGTCGGATAGTGGGTCAGACGCACTGCAGAGTCTGTTGTGTTTACACATTGTCCTCCGTTTCCGGATGCCCTCATGACGTCTATACGGATATCTTTTTCATCGATCACAACGTCCACATCCTCTGCCTCCGGCATCACTGCCACTGTGATCGTAGAGGTATGGATCCGTCCGCCGCTCTCTGTTTCCGGCACACGCTGTACACGGTGTACACCACTCTCGTATTTCATACGGGAGTATGCTCCCTGTCCTGTGATCATAAATACACACTCTTTGAATCCGCCGATTCCATTTTCATTGAGGGAGATCATCTCTGTTCTCCATCTGCGGCTCTCTGCATAATGTAGATACATCCTGTATACTTCCGCAGCAAAAAGTGCAGCCTCGTCACCACCGGCACCGGCACGGATCTCCACGATTACGTTTTTATCATCATTCGGGTCCTTTGGAAGCAACAGGATCTTTAATTCCTGCTCCAGCTCTTCCACTCTGGCTTTGGACTCATTCAGCTCTTCCTTTGCCAGCTCGCGCATCTCTTCATCAGATTCTTCTTCCAGCATCATCAGGCTGTCTTCTATATTCTGCTTACACTGTTTATACTCATTATATGCCTCTACGATCGGAGCAAGATCACTTTGTTCTTTCATCAGCTTGCGGAAACGCTCCGGATCATTTGCAACACCGGGCTCCTGAAGCTCGCCCATGACTTCCTCATAGCGGATCAATAAATCCTCCAATTTATCAAACATCTTTTTCCTCGTCCTTTCTATTACTCATCCTACCTATCATACACGCCAAAGACCACCCGGTCAAGACCTGCCAAATCCTTTTTCACGCTTACGCCAGTATATCCTGCCTGTTCCATCAGATTTTTGACATCCTCACCCTGATCAGAACCGATTTCAAACAAAAGCCATCCCTTCTTTTTCAGGTATGCAGGTGCCTGTTCAATGATCCTCCGGTAAAAATACAGTCCATCTTCTTTTCCGTCCAGCGCAAGATACGGATCATGGTCTTTTACTTCCTCCTGCAGTGTTTCTATCACAGAAGTTCTGATATACGGCGGATTGGATACAACCACATCATAAGTTCCCTTTACATTTTCAAACAGGTCACTCTCCAGAAACTCTGCATCGATCTTCAGCTTCTCAGCATTTTTCTCTGCCACACACAGCGCTTCTTTTGAAAGATCCACGCCAACACCTGTCACTGTTCGGGGCTTTAATTCATGCAGGAGACTCAGAAGGATACATCCGGAACCGGTGCACATATCCAGGAGTCGGATTTCTCCCATCTGTTCCTGTTTGCACACATCCAACGCTGTTTCCACCAGTACTTCTGTATCCTGTCTCGGGATCAGCACGTGTTCGTTGACCAGAAATTCCAGTCCCATAAACTCCTGAACACCTGTCAGATGCTGAAGCGGAATCCGTGTACTTCTCTTTCTGATCAGCTCCAGATATTCTCGCTCCTCCTGATCGTGCATCGGGTGCTCCGGCTCCATATAATAAGAAGCCTTTGTAATTCCGGTCACATGTTCCAATAAATACCAGGCGTCCAGATCATACTCTTCCACGCCGGCTTTTTGTAAGCTCTGCGCTCCTCTTTTCCAGGCTTCCTTCCAGGTCATAAGGCACATTCCTCCTGTGTACACTTGTTTTCCCCAAAAGATTCCTCTGTCTTAGAAAAATTTTCTTCCAGATACGCCTTCCAGTCGAATACCTCTTCCACTGCCCGGATTGCCACTTCGATCATACTGTCATCCGGTTCTTTTGTCGTCATCATCTGCACCCACATTCCCGGTTTGCTCAAAACATTGACCACAGGATTTTCACTGCTTCCCGCCAGACGGATGATCTCATAAGAAACTCCCGCGATCACCGGCATCAGCGCAATCCGGATTCCTACTTTTAAGACCTGCGATTCTGCTGTGATAAAAAAGCAGAAAATAATACTGACGATCATAACAAAAAAGAGAAAACTTGTCCCGCAGCGCTTGTGCTGTCTGGAGCTTTTTCTTACATTTTCAACCGTAAGCGGCATTCCATGTTCAATACAGTTGATACACTTGTGCTCTGCCCCATGATACATAAACGTCCTCTGAATATCCTTCATTCTGGAGATCAAACCAATATACAAAAGAAAGACTACCATTCGGATCACACCTTCCAGCGCAGTAAGTACCCCTCTGGACGAAATATAATTCTTCAAAAGATCACTCAGGAAATACGGGAGGACCATAAAAATCCCGACCGCTGCCACGATAGAAAATGCCACCGTAAAGCCCATCATGATCTTTTCTTGTTTTTCCTGCTTTTGCGCCTCTTGTTCAGTAAGAACTTCCCCCTCTTCTTCCTCGAAAAAGCTGGCCGAATAGGTCAGAGTTTTCATTCCCAGCACGAGCGAATCGATAAAATTAAAAATTCCCCGGATAAACGGCACTTTATATACACCCTGCCAGGGGATGATGCCTTTGTATTCTTTGACGCAAACCTCGATCTGCTGATCCGGTTTTCTGACAGCCACTGCATACCGTGTCTTATTTTTCATCATAATGCCTTCCAGCACTGCCTGCCCGCCTATATTTGATGACTTCATACTGCCCTCCTGTTTTTCTGTATACGAAAAACAGGCTGAGATACATTCACCTCAGCCTGCCATAGTCTTTTCCTATTTAATACCATATTTCTTGTTGAACTTGTCAACACGTCCGCGAGCCTGAGCAGCTTTCTGCTGACCTGTATAGAATGGATGGCATTTGGAGCAGATTTCTACGTGGATGCTCTCGTTTGTAGATCCTGTTACAAATGTGTTTCCACAGTTACAAGTTACTGTTGCCTGATGGTACTCTGGATGGATTCCTTCTCTCATGATTTTCACCTCTCTATTTTAAAATATTATTCTAATCTCTAAACAGCTACACCATAATAGCATAGTTTTTTCTGTTTTGCAAGTTTTTTCAATAAGAAAACTTTATCTTTTTTCAATTTTTAATTTTTTGCTGCTTTTTCTTTTCCAATCAGGAAATACGGAACTGCCAGGAACAAAATACCGCCCACCATATTTCCAATGGTTACAACAGCCAGATTATAGGCATATCCGCCGATGCTGATATCGTACTGTGCCGGATTCAAAAGACCGATCATCATCAGAGACATATTTGCCACACTATGTTCAAATCCTGCTGTAAAAAATGTGATCAGACACCAGAACGTCATAATCAGCTTTCCTGTTTCTGTTTTCATTTTAATTCCGCACCACACTGCCAGACATACTAAGATATTACAGAGTATTGCCCGCATAAACAGCGGCAGCGGTTCTACAGACATCTTCATCGCTGTAGTATCTGCCATGATCGCCTGTACGCTTCCTGTACAGAGTCCTGTCAGAGAGTACATTCCTGCTACCAGAACAGAGCCTGCCAGATTCCCGAGCCAGCAGGTCACCCACACTGTCACAGAATCCTGAAATGTCACTTTCTTCTGAAACATCCCAACAGCCATCACAAAATTACTTCCTGTAAAGAGCTCTGCTCCTGCCATCAAAACCAGACTGAGGGCAACGCCAAAGCAGCCTCCCATAATAAACTTCACACCCGGCACGCCGCCTTCTTTTAACATTCCACCTGCTGTAAATGCCAGAAGAACGCCAAATCCAACAAACATTCCCGCCAGCATCGCTGAGATGAAGTATGCCCCTGTCTGCTGCCGCAGGAACTGGATTTTCTTTTTGGCTGCATTTCCTGCCATGTCAATTTCTTCACGAAACATCTTGATTTCCTCCTCAGTTTCTCATCATTCAAGTATTCTTGAACATCCCGCATTTTGTCACATTTTGCAGGACACCAACCAGAATATAATATCTGTTTTGTGAGTCAGAATCAAGTATTTTCTTTCGTACAAGAGTGATTTTAGATAAATTTTTGACGAATTACTGTCTGCACCAGCTCGGCATTCGTTCTTGTCCGCGAGAACATATTCAGCAGATTGTCCACTGCTTCATCTGCTTTCATGCCATTCATTGCCTTTCGGATGATATAAACTGCATCCTGCTCTTCTTTATTAAGCAGCAGATCTTCTCTTCTGGTTCCGGATTTCGGAATATCGATCGCCGGGAACACTCTCTTCTCCTGAAGTTTTCGATCCAGCACCAGCTCCATGTTACCGGTTCCCTTAAATTCTTCATAAACAACATCGTCCATCTTGCTTCCCGTTTCCACAAGTGCTGTTGCCAGGATCGTAAGGCTTCCGCCCTCACGCATATTTCTTGCCGCACCGAAAAACCGCTTCGGCATATGCAGTGCAGCCGGATCAAGACCGCCGGACAAGGTTCTTCCTGACGGCGGCACAGTCAGGTTGTACGCTCTTGCCAGACGGGTGATACTGTCTAACAGGATCATAACATCTTTTCCATGCTCTACCAGACGCTTCGCACGCTCGATCACCATCTCGGATACTCTCTTATGATGTTCCGGCAGCTCGTCAAATGTAGAGTAGATTACTTCCACATTTGGTCCCGCGATTGCTTCCCTGATATCGGTTACCTCCTCCGGACGTTCATCGATCAGAAGGATCAGAAGATGCATGTCCGGCTCTCTTTTCTGAACAGAGAGTGCCACTTCTTTGAGAAGGGTTGTCTTACCGGCTTTCGGAGGTGATACGATCATTCCTCTCTGTCCTTTTCCAATCGGAGAGAGCAGATCTACGATCCGCATTGCAGTCGTTGCTCCCGGTGTTTCCAGCGAAATCCTCTGATTCGGGAAGATCGGAGTCAGATCCTCAAAATTATGGCGCTTTACTGCTTCTGCCGGACGCAGCCCATTGATGGTCGACACGTACAAAAGTGCACTGAATTTTTCAGACTGTGTTTTAATCCTCGTATTTCCTGTGATGATATCTCCCGTCTTCAGATTGAAGCGCCGGATCTGGGATGGTGACACATATACATCATTTTCACCCGGAAGATAGTTTTCACACCGGATAAATCCATACCCGTCCGGAAGCACCTCTAAAATTCCGTTTGCAGTACGCCCGCTGTCAAGCTGTTCGATATCCGTTCCCTCTTTTTTCTCTTTCACTTCTTCTTTTGCCTGTGCGTTGGCCTCTTCCTGTTTCTCTTTGTCATCCTGCGCCAGCATTGCTTCGATCAGATCTCCTTTTTTTAAAGTGGAAATTCCTTTCATCTTTCTTGCCTTTGCCAATTCCCGCAATGTAGCGAGCGGTAACGATTCATATTTTTCTCTTGTCATAATTACCTGCCTTTCTCAAAATTCACTTTTCATTTATTCATTTTACTTTCAATCTCTTGGGGATCTTTGTCTGAACTGACTTAACTTGAACAATTTTGTAAAGTTTGTTTTTTTATTATAGCGCATCTTTTCCAAAAAAGAAAGTTTTTTTTGAAATCTTGCACCGTTTCCTTAACAGTGTTATGATTATGGAAGAATGTGTTCTGCACAGGAAATCTAAGAATCAGCGAGGTAAAAACTATGACAAACAGCAAAAAAGCATTACAGATGCACGAACAGTGGAACGGAAAACTGGAAACTGCAGCCAAAGCACATGTCAATTCCAGAGAAGATCTGGCAATTGCTTACACACCGGGTGTAGCCGAGCCTTGTAAGGTGATCGCAAAAGATCCGGAAGCTGCTTACAAATATACAATCAAATCCAACACCGTAGCCGTAGTTTCTGACGGAAGTGCGGTTCTGGGACTTGGCAATATCGGAGCCCTGGCAGCCATGCCTGTTATGGAAGGAAAAGCAGTTCTTTTCAAAGAATTCGGCGGTGTCAATGCCGTTCCGATCTGCCTTGACACGCAGGATACAGAAGAGATTATCAAAACCGTTGTCAACATTGCACCTGCATTTGGCGGAATCAATCTGGAAGATATTTCTGCACCGCGTTGTTTTGAGATCGAAGAGCGCTTAAAAGAGCTTCTGGACATCCCTGTCTTTCATGATGACCAGCACGGAACTGCCATTGTTGTCCTTGCCGGTATCATCAATGCTCTCAAAGTTACCGGAAAGAAGAAAGAAGACTGCCGCGTTGTCGTAAACGGTGCAGGTTCTGCCGGAGTTGCCATCACAAAACTGCTTCTGACCTACGGATTTGAACATATTACAATGTGTGATATCAACGGAATCATCAGCAGCGCATCACCGAACCTGAACTGGATGCAGAAAAAGATGACAGAAGTGACAAACCTGGAAAACAAAACCGGTTCTCTGGCAGATGCCATGTGTGGAGCTGACATTTTCGTCGGTGTCTCTGCTCCTGGTATCGTCACAAAAGAGATGGTCGCATCCATGAATTCCGACGCCATACTCTTTGCCATGGCAAATCCGGTGCCGGAGATCATGCCGGATCTTGCAAAAGAAGCGGGTGCACGCGTTGTTGGAACCGGACGCTCTGATTTTCCAAATCAGGTCAATAACGTTGTCGCTTTCCCGGGAATTTTCAAAGGAGCGCTGGAAGGGCGCGCCACACAGATCACGGAAGAGATGAAACTTGCTACAGCCAATGCCATTGCAAGTCTTGTTTCTGATGAAGAACTCAATGAAAACAATATTCTTCCGGAAGCATTTGATTCCCGTGTTGCCGACGTAGTCAGCAAAGCGGTAAAGGAACTGATCTGATCATGCGCTGGGGTGAAAAAAGATACCACTCTCTGGATTATGAATTAAAACAGATGTTCAAAGAAAAAGTTTACAAAATCGCCTTAAACGGCGGCATGACCTGTCCAAACCGTGACGGTCATGTCGGAACAGGGGGCTGCATCTTCTGCAGTTCCCAGGGTTCCGGCGATTTTGCCGGCTCTGCCAGACTTTCCATCGCCGAACAGATAAGACAGGGAAAAGCAGATATTTCTTCCAAACGTCCGGTGCACTCTTATATTGCCTATTTTCAGGCATTTACGAACACTTATGCGCCGGTGGAAACTCTTCGTGCCCTTTATATGGAAGCCATTGCTGATCCGGAGGTGAAGATTCTCTCCATTGCCACCAGACCGGATTGTCTGGGAGCAGATGTCCTCGCACTGCTCGATGAGATCAACCAGATCAAACCTGTCTGGGTGGAGCTGGGATTGCAGACCATCCATCCCGAAACCAGCGCCTACATCCGGCGCGGATATGAGCTTTCAGTATTTGAACAGGCAGTAAAAGAACTTCGCGCCATCGGCATCACGGTAATTGTTCATACGATTCTGTATCTGCCGGGTGAGACGAAAGACGATATGCTGGATACGATCCACTATCTCAATCATATGGATATTCAGGGGATCAAACTGCAGCTGCTCCATGTCTTAACCCACACAGACCTTGCAGCCGACTATGAAAAACACCCCTTTTATATTCCCGATATGCAGGATTATATTCAGTTTCTCGGCACCTGTATCGCACATTTGAATCCAGAGATCGTGATTCATCGCCTGACCGGAGACGGACCGAAAGACCTTTTGATCGCCCCTCTTTGGACAAGCAATAAAAGAACCGTATTAAATCAGCTTCACAGCCACCTGAAAGAACAGGATATCTGGCAGGGAAAGGAGTACTATGTCTGAAACTTATACACTGTATAAACTGATCGTATTGTACATGCTGGATAAAGTGGATTTTCCATTGACAACTTCACAGATTTCCGAATTTATTCTGGAAAAAGAATACACAACTTATTTTAAGCTTCAGGAAACACTCGCTGAAATGGAACATTCCGGACTGCTCCGCGTGGAAACGACACACAACCGTACTCTGTATCATCTGACAGACAACGGTCTGGACACCATCCAATACTTTAAAAACAAGATTTCCCCTGCCATTCAGCGGGATATTGATGAATTTCTCAAAGAAAAGAAGTATGATCTGAAAGAAGAGGTTTCTGTCAAGTCCGACTACTATCTGAACACCAACCATGAATATGAGGTCTGCTGTCAGATTGTAGAAAACGGCTTCAGCCTGATCGATCTGAAACTCACGGTTCCTACCGAATCAGAAGCTGAAGCCATTGCCGGAAACTGGGCTTCCCAGAGCCAGGATATCTATACCCTACTGCTCACGAAGCTTTTGTAAATGCTCTTTGATCTGTTTTTCATAGCCAAGATCGCCGGGTTCGTAGAACCTGGCGTTTTTGATTTCATCCGGAAGATACTGCTGTTCTACATAATGATTCGGATAGTCATGTGCATATTTATATCCGATCCCATGTCCCAGATTTTTAGAACCCTTGTAATGTGCATCCTGCAGATGTGACGGAACCGTGGTCTTATATTGCCGTACATTTTCATTTGCCGCAAAAATCGCATTGACCGCCGAATTACTTTTTGGCGCAGTCGCCACATACAGTACTGCCTGCGATAAAATAATCTGTGCCTCCGGCATCCCGATCCGCTCCACTGCCTGTGCTGCGGAGACAGCCACCGTGAGTGCCACAGGATCTGCATTTCCCACATCCTCTGCTGCACAGATCATGATCCTGCGGGCAATAAATTTGATATCTTCTCCTGCATACAGCATTTTTGCCAGATAATACACTGCAGCATCGGGATCAGATCCCCGCATACTTTTGATAAATGCGGAAATCGTATCATAATGATTGTCTCCGCCCTTATCATAGCGCACAACCCGCTTTTGAATACATTCTGACGCCACATCCAGCGTAATATGAATCTTGCCGTCCTCACTGCGCTCTGTCGTCAAAACACCAAGCTCAATGGCATTGAGCGCACTTCTTGCATCTCCGCCGGATACATCTGCCAGAAACTCCAGCGCATCCTCGTCGATTTCTGCATGAAAACTTCCCATTCCCTTATTCTCATCATAAACCGCACGTTTCAACAGAGTGCGAATATCTTCTTTCTCCAGAGATTTTAATTCAAATACACTGGATCGGGAAATCAACGCACCATTGACTTCAAAATACGGATTTTCCGTTGTTGCTCCGATCAAGGTAATGGTACCGTCCTCCACGAATGGAAGCAGATAGTCCTGCTGTCCCTTGTTAAATCTGTGGATCTCGTCAATAAACAGGATCGTTTTTTTGCGATACATTCCGAGCAGTTCTTTCGCTTCATTTACCACCTGCTCCATATCTTTTTTTCCCGCTACTGTGGCATTGATCTGCTTGAACTCCGCACTGGTCGTATGTGCAATCACCTTTGCAAGAGTCGTCTTTCCCGTTCCCGGAGGTCCGTAAAAAATGATCGATCCCAGCTTATCCGCCTTGATCGCACGATACAAAAGCTTGTCTTTCCCTATGATATGCTGCTGTCCTACCACTTCTTCCAGCGTCTGCGGACGCATTCTGGATGCCAGGGGAGATTCCTGTTCCTGTGTTTTTTCTCTCATATAATCAAATAAATCCATACTCTTCCTCCTGCCGGCTTCTGTATATTTCAGACACCGCTGATCTCGCGGATGACCTCTCCTGCAATCAAAAGCCCTGCCACCGGCGGTACAAAGGAAATGCTGCCCGGAAGTATACGGCGGCTCCTTTGTCCTCTCCGGTCTCACGTCCGGACGTATCGACTGGTTTTTCCGGTGAATACAATACTTTCAGATGCCGGATCCCTCTTGCTTTCAGTTCCCGCCGCATCACTTTGCAGAGCGGACACATACTGGTCTTTGACAGGTCTGTGATTTCAAACAGTTCCGGATGCAGCTTGTTGCCGGTTCCCATACTGCTGATCAGTGGGATCTCCCTTCTCTGCGCCAGTTCCGCGATCGCCAGCTTTGCCGTTACCGTATCGATGGCATCAATGATATAATCCGGAGTTTCTTCAAACAATTCTTCCACATTATCCGGCAGTACAAAGGTCTCATAGGTCTTTACAACAATCTCCGGATTGATATCCCGGATCCGCTCCCGCATCACTTCCGTCTTCATCCGTCCGATGGTACTGTGATATGCGATCGACTGCCGGTTGATGTTCGTCAGAGAAACCTTGTCATTATCGATCAGGATCAGCCTGCCCGCACCGCTTCTTGCAAGTGCTTCGATACAGTGAGAGCCTACGCCGCCGACACCAAATACCATGACAGTCGCCTGCTTAAGTCTCCCCAGCCCTTCTTCTCCGATCAAAAGTTCTGTTCTGGAATATTCATTCATCTTATATATCTCCTCTATTTCTAAGGCAGAAGCAATCTGTCTGCCGTCACAAATTCAAATCCTTTTTCTTTCAGTCTGTCTATGATCTGCAAGGCCGCCTCCACAGAGGTTCCGTAACAGTCATGTAACAGAATCATATCATTTTCTTTTGCCTGCGTCACTACTTTGCTGACAATTTTCTCTGTATCTTTTACAGACCAGTCCAGCGGATCCACTGTCCACATAACCGGGATCATGGAAATTTTTGCGGAAAGTCCCTTTGGAAATTCTCCAAAAGGAGGTCTTACATATTCTACCGGATTTCCCGTGATCTTCTCGATCAGACGGTTCGTCTCCTCCAGCTCTTTGAGCGCTTCCTCTTCTTTGATCTTCGTCAGCTGAACATGATGATACGTGTGATTTCCAATCAGATGTCCGTCTCTTGCCATCTGCCTCACCAGCAGAGCATTGTCGCCTTTTTCAATATTCTCTCCGATCAGGAAAAACGTAGCATGCACATCCCGCTCTCTCAGCCCGTCCAGAAGTTTCTCTGTATACGCTGCACTCGGTCCGTCATCAAAAGTCAGTGCGATCTTTGGTCTGATTTCTTCTGTCTGCTCCACATCCGCACTCACAGACTGTACTTCCCTCTCTGCCGGAATATCCACAAACGGCTGAATCCCCAGCAACAAAAAAACATAGGTAACTGTCAGCACTCTCCCCATCCATTTCCAACGCAATTGACTCACAATCCTTTTTTCTCGTTATTGCCAGTATATGCGGCTTTTCCTGAATTTATGGCATGTGATTATTCCGGTACTGGGACGGACTCATCTGCATCTTCTTTTTGAATGCCTTGGAAAAATACAGATTATCTTCAAATCCTACCGAATACGCAATGGATGCAACGGAAAGCCCGGTCTCCCTGAGAAGATGGCATGCCTGACGGATTCGATATTCCGTCAGATATTCTTTTGGGGACTGCTTCTGATATGCTTGAAATGCACGAAAGAGATAACTTCTGCTGATCCCCGTATAATCCGCTACATCCTCCACCGTGATCGGATAGGAGTAACTGGATGCAATATAATCCTTTGCCCGCTCCACATAAACCTGCCGGAGGTCGTCTTTTTTCTCTTCTTTTTCCGCATAGTGAATAAACACGGACAGCATGGTATAAAGAGCTCCTGTCATAGCTGCTGCCGCTTCATATGTCGTTCCTCTCACCTGATAGATCTGCTCCAGCTGCCGCCAGATCAAATCTCCCGGAATCTTATCCCTTCCGATCACCGGCCGTTTTCTCGCAAAATCAGTTGCCCGTACCATCACAGCCGCATCGGTTCCCATAAATCCTGCCCATGCGTACTCCCACGGATCATCCGGATCTGCATAATACTTGACCTCTGTATCCGGATACAGAATAAAACTGTCTCCCTCTCCCAGATGATATACTTTTTTATCTGCCACATAGGTCCCCTTTCCCGAAATAATATGGTGGATACAATAATGATCCCGGATTCCCGGTCCCCACTGCTGCTCCGGTCCGCACTGCTGATATCCCACATTATAAACGGAAAGAGAACTCAGAAGATTATCTCCTACTTTATAGGAGTATTTGTATGTCTGTTCCACGCTCTTCTTTCCTTTCCCCAAATCTGTTCTTCGCCTCTATTATACAACATAATTCCATATATATGCACGTATTTTTTATAGACTTTTTTCAGTCTGATTTTTATAATAAACTTGTAAAAATACTCAGTCTCTATGGAAAGTGAGGAATCAACATCATGAAAGAACGTTTGATGAAAAAATTTGAAGAACTTTTCGGCAGCACAGAAGATGCCGGTTTTTATTTCTCTCCGGGACGCGTGAATCTGATCGGAGAACACACAGATTACAATGGAGGACACGTATTTCCATGTGCGCTGACACTTGGTACATACGGAATCGCCAAAAAGCGCAGTGACCGTATCTTGCGTCTCTATTCTATGAATCTGGATCATCTCGGTGTGATCACTGCCACTCTTGACGATCTGACCAACAAGCCGGAATACAACTGGGCAAACTATCCGCTTGGAGTTCTCTGGGCATTAAAAGAAAAAGGATACTCTGTAGACTGTGGAATGGATCTTGTGATCTACGGAAATATTCCGAACGGTTCCGGTTTGTCCTCTTCCGCATCCCTGGAAGTTCTGACCGGAGTAATCGCAAAAGATCTCTGCGGATTTGATGCCTTAAGCATGACCGACATCGCACTGATCGGACAGTACTCTGAGAACAACTTCAACGGATGCAACTGCGGAATCATGGATCAGTTTGCAGTTGCCATGGGCAAAAAAGACTGCGCGATCTTTTTGGATACCGGCACACTCTCCTATGAGTATGCACCGGTAGAACTGGAAGACGCCAAGATCATCATCACAAACAGTAAAGTAAAACACAGTCTTGTTGACTCTCAGTACAACCAGAGACGTCAGGAATGCAGCCATGCGCTCTCTCTTCTTCAGGAAGAACTGGATATCAACGCTCTTGGTGATCTGGACATCGATACCTTTGAAAAATTCAAAGAAGTGATCACAGATCCTGTAGAGCAGAAACGTGCGAAACACGCAGTTTATGAAAACCAGCGTACCATCGAAGCGGTATCTGCATTAAAAGCAGGCAACATCGAGCGTTTCGGCGAACTGATGAATCAGTCCCACATCTCTTTAAGAGATGATTACGCAGTATCCTGTGAAGAGATCGATATCCTGGTCGATCTTGCATGGCAGATTCCGGGTGTTGTAGGTTCCCGTATCACAGGCGGCGGATTCGGGGGATGTACCGTAAGTATCGTAAAAAATGACGCTGTCGATACTTTCATCAATACTATCGGACCTGCATATAAAGAAAAGGTCGGACACGAAGCCGAATTCTACACCGTTGATATCGGAAGCGGTGCACAGAAACTGGAGACTCTCTAAGAAAGAAGGAATTTATCCATGTTATATGAATCTATCAAAAAACTGGTACAGTACGGCATTGATACCGGACTGACTCCGGAATGTGAACGTATTTACACTACAAACTTACTTTTGGATGTATTCCATGAAGACAACTGGGAAGATGTCTCCTGTGATCTGACAGATCTTGTGCTGAAAGACATCCTTGCCGATCTCCTTAAGGAGGCTGTTACACGCGGCATCATTGAAGACAGCATCGGCTATCGTGATCTGTTCGACACCAGACTGATGAACTGCCTGCTGCCGCGTCCGGCTCAGGTTCAGAACGACTTCTGGAGACATTATCAGGAATCTCCGGAATCCGCCACTCAGTTTTATTACAAGTTCAGTCAGGACAGCGATTACATCCGCCGGTACCGGATCAAAAAGGACCGCAGATGGAATGTAGACACAGACTACGGAACACTGGATATTACCATCAATCTGTCCAAACCGGAAAAAGATCCGAAAGCCATTGCCGCTGCGCGCAATGCTTCTGTTTCGGCTTACCCGAAATGTCAGCTCTGTATGGAGAACGAGGGGTATGCAGGGCGCCTCGATCACCCGGCCAGAGAGAATCACCGCATCATTCCGATCACGGTCAATGACAGCAAGTGGGGATTCCAGTATTCTCCTTATGTCTACTACAATGAGCACTGTATCGTGTTCAACGGAGAACATACTCCGATGAAGATCGAGCGCCAGACCTTTGTCAAGCTGTTTGATTTTATCAAACAGTTCCCGCACTATTTCCTCGGATCCAATGCAGATCTTCCGATCGTAGGCGGTTCTATTTTAAGCCATGACCACTTCCAGGGCGGACATTATACCTTTGCCATGGAAAAAGCGCCTGTCATCCAGGAGTTTACTGTCAAGGGCTTTGAAGATGTCACAGCAGGCATCGTAAAATGGCCGCTCTCTGTGATCCGTCTGCAGTCTGAGGATGTGACCAGAGTGATCGACCTTGCAGACCACATTCTGCAGGCATGGCGAGGATATACAGATGAAGCTGCTTTCATTTTTGCTGAAACAGACGGACAGCCTCACAATACGATCACGCCGATCGCCAGAATGCGGGATGGAAAATATGAGCTGGATCTGACTTTGAGAAACAACATTACCACAGAGGAACATCCGCTCGGAGTATACCATCCTCACAAAGAACTGCATCATATCAAAAAAGAAAATATCGGTCTGATCGAAGTCATGGGGCTTGCTGTACTCCCTGCACGTCTCAAAGATGAGCTGGAGCTGTTAAAGACTTATATTCTTGAGAAAAAAGACATCAGAAGCAATGAGACCATTGCAAAGCACGCGGACTGGACCGAAAGTTTCCTACCGTCCTATCCGGAGATCAACGCAGAAAATGTCACGCATATTCTGGAACAGGAAGTCGGAAAGGTCTTCTGTCAGGTCCTGGAAGATGCCGGTGTTTACAAATGCACAGACGAAGGACTCGCTGCATTTGACAGATTTGTTGAGACTTTATAAAATAGATTTCGGGAAACAGTGACTAAAAAGAACATCTCCGCAGAACTCAAAAGTTTTCATACTTTGCTTCCACGGGGATGTTCTTTTTCTTATTTTTTCTTTTTCTTATGTTTCGTCTTTTTCTTTTTCACACTGTACCCAAATGTCCCGATCTTCTTCCCGAGAGACAGATACTCTCCATGCGAATATGCCATCAGTCCTGTCTTATTCAGCTCAAACTTATTCTTTTCATTCAAATACTGCTCATCAATCTGTACTGCCAGAACTTCCGCCAGAAACATATGGTGGCTTCCCAGTTTTTTCACTTCTGTAACTTTACATTCGATATTGACCGGACACTCTTCGATCACCGGTGCATACTGAAGCTTTTCTGCTTTTGCCGGTGTCAGATGTGCCTCTTTCCATTTGTCCACATCCTTTCCGGAACGTACTCCGCAATAATCGGTTGCTTTTGCAAGCTGCTCCGTTGTCAGATTGATAACAAATTCTCCACTCTCTTTTAACATATGATACGAATATCGCTCCGGACGGACAGAAATATAAACCATCGCCGGATTAGTGCAAATCGTGCCCGTCCATGCGATCGTCAGAATATTGCTCTTTCCGGACTTGTCCGCCGTACTCACCATCACTGCCGGGAGTGGATATACCATATTCCCGGCTTTCCATACTTGTTTTCCCATTTTTTGCTCCTTCTACTGCTGCAGTGCCGAAACCAGTGTCGGTACAAGCTGTTTCTTTCTGGACACCACACCCTTTAGCTCGATCATCTCCGGATTTCCTTTCAGATCAAACGCAGAGATCATCTTTTCTCTTGCTCCGTTTCCGGCGCATAAAAGTTCTGAAGATTCTGCGACAATATTGGTCAGCATAAAGAAGATCATATCCAGCCCCTGTGTCTTTCTTGCCTGTTCCAGATAAGCGGATACTTCTGTTTTGATCTCACGCAGCTCTTCTGCGCTCATAGAGCTGATCTGACCAACTCCAAAGTTGATATCGTTGACTGTAAACTGTTTGAAATCCAGGAAACAGATTTCTTCTGCTGTTTTTCCTTTCAGATTACTTCCTGCATTAAACATCTCCAGTGCCAGCTTCTCAATATCAATCCCTGCGATCTCTGCCAGTTTCCTCGCAGATCTTTCATCCAACGGTGTACAAGTCGGAGACCGAAACATCAGGGTATCGGAAATGATCGCCGAGCAAAGGAGTGATGCGATCACCGGCTCTACTTCTACTCCCTCTTCCTGATACATCTGATAAACGATCGTAGCGGTACATCCAACCGGCTGATTTCGGAAAAATACCGGACCCATCGTTTCAATACTGCTCAGACGGTGGTGATCGATGATTTCCAGAACCTCTGCTTCTTCCACACCGTCCACTGCCTGATTTTTTTCATTGTGATCCACCAGGATCACCTGTTTTCTGCGGCTGTTGAGCAATCTTCTTCTGGAAATAAATCCCAGGAAATTGCCTGCCTCATCCAGGATTGGGAAGTCACGGAATCTCCTGCGTGCCATCACATCTTTGACATCATCCACATAGTCATCCATCTGGAAAGAAACGATCCCCTCTCTTGTCATAAACTGCTTCACCGGAATACTCTGGTTGATCAAACGTGCGACCGTGAATGCATCATGCGGAGAAGAAATGATCACGATTTCTTTTTCTTCTGCCTGTTTTAAAATCTCTTCTCCTACACGTGCTCCGTTACACACCACCATACAGCTCACATTCAAATCGACGGCATGCTGCTGTGCCTCCTGGCGGTCTCCTAAGATCACCAGATCATTTTCTTCCACAAATTCCGACATCAGCTTTCGGCTTGATGCAAGAATCCCGACTTTTCCGTTCAACACATAGCTGTGTGGATTTCCTGCAATGATGGTTCCATCAATGGTCGATGCAATATTCCGGTACTGCGTCCTTGCCTTGGAGAGAATCCCGCTGTCATACACATCCATGTAAGAAGTCGCGATATCTCCAATGGTAATCAGACCTTCCAGTTTGCTGTCCCTTGTCACAGGAAGCGTCTTGATATTCAGCTCTTTCATAGATTTCCACGCACTCTTGATGGAAACACTTCCCTTGATTCCTTCAATGTTACGCAGTTCTACATCTTTGACCTGCACTCTTAAGTCCGACAACAGCTTCGGTGCCTCAACCTGAAAATGATCCAGCACATACTGCGTCTCTTCATTGAGCTGTCCCGCTCGCCTTGGACTATAATCTTCTCCCGTGATCTTAGATTTCAAATCAGCATAGGCGATCGCAGAACAAATCGAATCTGTATCTGGATTTTTATGCCCTACTACATACACTTTATTATTACTCACTCCGTTATTCATATCAATCCAAACTTCCTTTGCTTATTTTCTTCTATAGTGGTTATTGGTGTGAACAGTAACCTATATGTAGCTTGCCATTTTTTCCAGATTTCGTCAACCCAAATTTCAAGATTCCGTGTCTTTTTGATAAAACATATGCTATACTGTCTTTAATGCAAAGCAAAAATCTTCTGTTTTAAGAGATTTTTGTTTTAAAGTTTTAGAAAGTCGAGGTGCAGCGATGAGCGAAGAATTAAGAACAGAAGAATTACTGACAAACGAAGGACACACAGAGACAATGGCTGATTACGAAGATCATTTTGACGATGCCAATCCATGGAACAGGGTTTTGGAATATATGGAAAAGAAAACGATCCTCCCTGTTAAGATCGAAGGAATCGTAAATGGCGGTGCCATTGCCATGGTAGAAGGACTGCGCGGATTTATTCCGGCATCCAAACTCTCCCTTTCTTACATTGAAGATCTGGAGACTTACCTGCTCAAAGATGTGGAAGTTCAAGTGATCGATGTAGATCAGGCAGGCAACCGGCTTGTACTGTCCGCCCGTGAGCTTCTCAAAGAAAAAGAAAGAAAAGAAAAAGAAGCACAGATCGCAAGTATCCCAATCGGTACGGTTATGTCCGGTACTGTAGAGACATTACAGAACTACGGTGCATTTGTCAAACTGGAAAACGGTCTTTCCGGACTGGTACATGTTTCTCAGATTTCTCAAAAACGCGTCAAGAATCCTGCAGCTGTTTTGAATGTAGGAGATGAAGTTCAGGTCAAAGTCATCGGTATTAAAGACGGCAAGATCAGCCTGAGCATGAAAGCTTTGGAAGAACCGGAAGAAGAAGTTGTAGAAAAAGTTGAGATTCCAAAAGCCGAAGAGATCGGTACAAGCCTTGGAGATCTGTTCAAAAATATTCAGTTATAAAAATCTGTGATAAAAAGCCGCCGCCTCAAAGATTCAGCACTTTGAGACGACGGCATATTTCCGCACATTTCCAGCACAAGCCTTCTTTTCTTTCCCAGCCCCCTACAAATCGATTTCTTTCAAATACGGGTTCGTCACTTCATAAAATTTTTCTGCTTCTACTGCTTCTGCAATCGCAGTGTCGATCGGCATCTTGCCAAGTACCGGTACTCCCAGTTCTTTTGCAATCTCGTCAATATGACTCTCACCGAACACTTTGATCTCTTTTCCGCAGTCCGGACATTTGATGTAACTGTAGTTTTCCACGATTCCAAGAACCGGAATGTTCATCTGTTTTGCCATGTTGTACGCCTTCTTTACGATCAGCTGTACCAGATCCTGCGGAGAGGTGACGATCACAACTCCATCCACAGGCAGGGACTGAAATACAGTCAACGGAACATCTCCCGTTCCGGGAGGCATGTCAACGAACAGATAATCCAAATCTCCCCACATCACATCTGACCAGAACTGTGTCACAACGCCTGCGATCACAGGACCTCTCCAGATGACCGGTGTGTCCTCCTCTTCCAAAAGCAGGTTGACGGACATGATCCTTGTTCCATCCGGTGCGCTGCACGGAAGCATTCCCATCTCGTTTCCGATTGCCATCTCGTGCACTCCGTACATCTTCGGAATGGATGGACCTGTAATATCTGCATCCAAAATTCCTGCCGTATATCCTTTTTCGATCATCATACGTGCCAGGGAAGCTGTTACCAGCGATTTTCCAACGCCACCCTTTCCGCTGATGACTCCAATCACTTTTTTCACCTGGGAACCTACATTTGCCGGTGCTTTGGATGGCGCCGTATTGCCTGCATTCTGCTTCTGGCTTTCACAGGAACCGGAATGAGAACATCCTGCACAGGACTCTTCGGAACATCCTTCTGTATATTGTTCTTCCATTTTCATTACCTCTCTTTGTTCTATAAATTCATCTGTCTCCATCTTTGAAAACAGGATTTCAGACTGATTCTATTGTACCACAATTTGAGGATAATGCACACAACAACTTTTTACAGGGACTCCTCCAGATCAGAAAGCATCACATCCAGTGCAGTGATTCCGCCTTCCGCAGTGTACCATACTGCCGGATGTTCCAGATAGATGATTTTTCCATTTTTGTAAGCATCTGTCTGCATAACAAGTTCATTTTCCATAATTTCTTTTGCCGTCTGTGCCCCGTCTGCCCCGATTGCCTGATCACGATCCATCACGAAAATATACTCTGGGTTTTTCTCGACAACTGTTTCAAATGAAGCTTCATTTCCATGTGTTGAGGTACTTTCAGCAGCTGTCAGATTGTCAAATCCGATCTCCACTCCGATAATGGAGCATCTTCCGTCATTTCCCATTAAGTTAAAGCTTCCGCTTGTAGTCATTCCTACCAGTGCTGTATGCCCTTTTGCTTTTTCTGCCAATGCTTCAATTCTTTCATCAAAACCGGCTGTCTTTTCTTTTACTTCATCTTCCAGCCCAAACATAGAAGCAATCGTCTCTGCATTTTTTGTCACGCTTTTTACGACACCTGTCTCCACATCTGTCGAAAGGTATACAACCGGTGCAATTTCACTGAGCGCGTCATAGGAAGAAGCCAGACGTCCGCCGATGAAAATCACTTCCGGCTCACACTCCATCACAGCCTCCAGATCTGCCTCTTTGATCGTTCCCAGATTTGCAACCTTTTCATTATCCACATAATCAGAAAGGTACTCCAGAGAAGTAGATGCAGAACCTACTATTTTGTCTCCAACACCAAGATTATCCAGGATATCCAGTGCTGCCATATCCAAAACAGCGATACGTTCCGGATCATATGGTACTTCCAGAGAAATTTCTTCTCCGTTTGCATTCAGAGACTGGATCTTGATCTTCTCAGGTGTTTCCTGTTGTTTCTGCTCCTTTGCCGTTGTATCTGCAGAACTTCCTGTTGTTCCTTCTGCCTGCCCGCATGCTGTCAGACTGAGTGCTGCCACTCCTGCCAATAATACTTTTGCTAATTTTCTCATCTTCTTCCTCCATCTTTGTTTTCTTCCATTTTCTGTCATCAATAATATACCGATAATGGTTTTCCTTTGATATTTAAAATTTCAAAATCCACCTGGTAAATCTCAGAAAGGACTTCTTTTTGAATGACTTCTTCAACGGTTCCATATTTCGCGATTTTTCCGTTTTTAAATGCACAGATATAATCTGAATAAAAGGCTGCATAATTAATCTCATGAAGCACAAGGATCACTGTTTTTCCCAGCTCGTCACTTAACTTCCGCACCATCTTCATCATATTCGAAGCATGATAAATATCCAGATTATTCGTCGGTTCATCCAAAAAGACATACTCCGTATCCTGCGCAATGACCATGGCGATGTATGCTCTCTGCCGCTGTCCTCCGGACAATTCATCCAGAAACCGGTCTTCAAACTCTTTTAGTTCCATATAATCGATCGCCTGTGCAACGATTTCTTTATCCTGCTTGGTCATCCGCCCTCCCGAATGCGGGAACCGTCCGAATGCAACCAGCTCTCTGACTGTCAGCTTCATCTCAATATGATTACTCTGTGTCAGAATCGCCAGATGCTTTGACAATTCTTTACTCTTCCAGTGCTCCAGCTTCTTTCCTTCAAACTCTACCACTCCTTCATCCTTTGCGATCAGTCTGGAAAGAATGCTCATCACAGTAGATTTTCCCGCTCCATTGGGACCGATCAGAGCAGTTACTTTTCCTTTTTGAATTTCAAAAGAAACGGAATCCACCACGGTTTTTCCGTGATACTGTTTTTTTACTCCACGTATCTTCACTCTTCTAACTCCTCCTTTTCCTCAACAGAAGATACAAAAAGTATCCTCCTCCGCCTACTGTAATAAATACACTGACCGGAATCGCATATACAAAGATCTGTTCCGAAATCATCTGCCCTGCCGCCAGAACAAACATCCCGAAGAAGACAGATCCCATGATCAGCTGCGAATGCCGGTATGTTTTCAAAAACTGTCTGGACAGATTTGCGATGATCAGTCCGAGGAATGAAATCGGTCCTACCATCGCTGTGGCGGTCGCGATACAGAGTGTCACTCCAAGCAGAAGTTTCCGGATGGCCCGGTCATAATCCACACCCAGATTGATTGCCTGATGTCTTCCAAGAGACAACACGTCCAAAAGCGCAAGTTCTTTTCGCAACACAAACACGATACCTGCCAGAACCAGGACTGCTGCCAGAATAATTTCCGAGTTGACGTTGTTAAAGCTTGCTACCAGCGTTGCCAGAAGGCTGTCATATTCATTGGGATCCATGATTCTTGTAAGCGTACTCTGAATGCTTCCGAAAAACGAAGTCAAAACCGTTCCGATCAACAATACATACAACACATTATAGTTTGTTTTTTTGAACAGATAGCTGTAGACCAAAACAGCTGTTGTACTCATTAAAAACAGATCGACCACAAAAGACACGTTCGCATTGACAGCGAGAAAACTTCCGGAACCTGCAAAGAATACCACTGCTGTGTGAATCAGCGTATACAACGAATTCATTCCCAACAGACATGGTGTCACAATCGTATTGTGAATAATAGTCTGAAATACGATCGTTGCCCCTCCGATGGCAGCAGATGCCACCAGCATGACCATCAGCTTTGGAATCCGGATTTTCATAGCATACCGAAACAGACGCTCATTTGAAAAAGAAACATCCACAAACAGATAGGCGATTGCTGCTGCCGCCACCAGTATCCCTAAAACAAGAAGCTTTCTGCTGTTTGTCTTATGAACTGCACTGTGCATCCTGTCTGCCTCCTTTCCCCAGAAGTATTCTTCTTCCTCCGTTTTTCAGTCGATACAGCAACAGTCCTACAAACAGGATGCTGCCGAGAATTCCTACGATCAGTTCGATAGGCAGCTCGTAAGGGGCAATCACCACTCTCGAGATCATGTCGCATACGATAACGAACAAAGCGCCAAACAGCGCCGTATCTGCCAGCGTTCCGCGGATCTTATCACCCTTGAACATGGTGACAATATTCGGAACGATCAGACCGATATAAGAAATCGAACCAACCACTACCACCACCGACGCCGTAATCATTGCCGCAATCGTAAGGCCCATAAAAAGCACCAGATTATAAGGCACTCCCAGATTCTGAGAGAATTCTTTTCCGATCCCCACAATATTGAAATGGTTTGCAAATACAAATGCCAGCACAACCAGCGGTACTGTCAGATACACAATCTCATATCTCCCGCGCAGTACCATAGAAAAATGCCCTACCAGCCAGGTGGACAGCGCCTGATTCATCTCGTATTGATAGGCAATGAAGCTGGTGATCCCTCCGATCACATTTCCAAACATGATTCCGACCAACGGTACCAGCACCACATCTTTAAAACGGATTTTCTGAACAAACCACACAAAAATCCAGGTTCCCAGAATCGCCGCCACAAACGCAAACACTGCTCTTCCAAGAAGTGTAGACTCCGGGAGAAATACCAGAGCCAGCAAAATTCCAAGCTGGGCCGAAGAAATCGTTGCTCCCGTAGTCGGAGACACAAACTTATTCATACAAAGCTGCTGCATGATCAGCCCTGCTGTACTCATTCCGATTCCTGTACACAGAATTGCCAGAAGCCGCGGAATCCTTGAAATCAGAAACAACCGGATCACTTCCGGATCTCCCTGCATCAGCGACGCCAGATCCGCATCCATCACCCCGATAAACAGAGAGCAGACAGAAACTACGAACAACACCGCCGCCAATATGATTGTCGATACATATTTTTTGATACCACCACCTCCATTAGTTTTTATTTACTCTTATTAGTTTTAACTAACATATGTATAAAAAAATATGTCTTCTCTACTGACAAAAAGACTATACACAATTCACTCACATTTCGCAATACCTTACTTTTTAGTATGTATATGCTTTTTTGCATACCGATTGGCAAACCGGTGTGCCGCATCGATCAGTGCCCTGACCTCCACGCCTTCTTCTGAAAGACGGTAACGAATCACGGACGGCTTCTTTTCCTTGATCACTTCCCTGTATAAAAGCCTTGCATCCTCCAGTTCTTTCAAATTCGAATATAACACTTTTTCCGAAATACCCGGGATTTCCTTTTTTAACTCCGAAAATCGATTATCGCCCTGCAGAATATGCCACAAGATCTTCAGCTTCCATTTCCCTCCGATCAGACTGTGTGTCAGGATCAGCGGACAGTGATCTTTCTTTATTTTGATGTCTGCCATGCAGAAAACTCCTTCCTAAAAATAATTCTTTACAAAAGTCACTTCTGCATTTTATAAGATTGCAGATAATTTTGCAAGATTTTTTTAGAAAGGAGCTTCCCCTACAATTCTTCTCTTGTTACATCCTTCAGCCATTTATAGCTCTTGTACCGGCGCCAGGTGATCGGAATCTTAATGATCTCATCACTCATCAGGATCATATACACCACCGGAACACTGCAGTGGAACACAAACGCTGCGAGCGCACCAAATAAAATGGAACATCCCCACATGGTAGACATATCCAGCAGCAGGCCAAACCGGGTATCTCCGCCGGAACGGAAGGTTCCCACGACCATCGTTGTGTTGAACGCCTGCCCTACCACAAAATAGGACATTACAAAGAACATGAACCGCATATACCCCTTTGCTGTTTCAGACAGAGTCATCGTCTCTGCCATAACCGGTGAGATCAGAAGGATCAGCACACCTCCCACAACTCCCATAATCACACTGAGCCATACGAACCTCTTTGCATATGCTTTTGCATGCTCATACTTTTTCTCTCCAATGGTTTTGCCCAGATAGATCGCTGTCGCACTGGAAAGTCCGAATGCTACCACCGTTGCGAGCTGTCTGGCCACCTGTGCGACCGAATTCGCCGCAACTGCAGCACTTCCCATATGACCAAGCACTGCCGTATTTGTCGCAGTTCCAAGTCCCCAGAGCACCTCGTTTAAGATCACCGGGAATGCGTATTTCAGAAAATCCATATTTAAAACGTGCTCTGTTTTAAAAAAGTAGGCGATCCTGAACTTGATATCTTTGTTCCACACTTTCGAGTACACACATACCAGTACCATCTCCAGGAGCCTGGAAACCAGCGTTCCAATTGCCGCACCCTGCACGCCCATGGCGGGCATTCCGAGAAGCCCGAAGATCAAAATGGCATTGATCGTAATGTTGCAGAGCAGGGAACACAAATATACCACCGTTGCCACAACGACCCGTTCCACACTTCGCATAATATAAAGATAAGTCTGTGTGATCCCCATAAAAATGTAAGAAAAACTAACAATCCGCAAATACTTCACGCCCTCTTTGATCACCTCTGGTTCACTTGTAAATATCCGCAAAAGCTGCTCTGGCATGATCTGCGCTGCCAGAAAGAATAATGCAGTCACAAAAACCGCAGCCCGCATTCCAAGACCCAAAATCTTCTCGATTGTCCGCAGGTCCTTTTTCCCCCAATACTGTGCGGTCAGAACCGTTGCTCCGGATGTCAGCCCGAACAAAAACAACGTCATAATATACTGCACCTGCCCTGCAAGAGAAGATCCGGACAGCGCTGTCTCTCCTACGCGCCCCAGCATCACCACATCCGCAGCCGTTACACCCACATTGATCAGATTCTGAAGTGCCATCGGAATGACCAGTGCCAGTACACCCAAATAAAAATGCTTCCAGTCAATCTGCAGCTCATTTTCCTTTTTTCTCATAAACATCTTTTCTCTCCCATAAATTCCTATTTCTTGTTTTTCCATCCCCTTTTCCCAAATTTGAAAAACACATGGCAATTATAACATGTTTTGAGATTTATCATATACTATACAGAATAAAATTTTTCAAAAGGTATTTCTTATGACATCATGTAATTATGAAACAGACTATTCTACTGTTATCGGCGAGCGGATTTTGCCGTTCGTTTTTTCACTCAATACGGAGACTTCCGTTTTAACCCCAAAACCGGGAGAATACCAGCGATTTTGCTATGATATTGCGGGTGTTGGAACAGACACACCTCTCTATGCAGACTTAAGCCATTTCCTGCTTGGTATCTGCAGCGCGATCACGCAGGAGGATATCCTGGATGTTACGGTCGTAATCGACGGAAAATCGCAGAACGTAATCTGGGGTGAAAATGTAGAACTCAAAACAATCCAGCATCCGGATCCGCCAACCGGATGTACGGGACTGAAATTCGATTTCCCACTGGATAAAGTGGATGGTGAGATGCAGGTCTGCTTTTCTCTTGTCAGACCTTATGCGGTCGGCCCAGTCAATCTCTGTCTTTTCGGCGGCGGCCAGACCGCTTCCGGCCTGACCATATGCGGGCCTTCCTGCGGTTCCACAGAATCCTGTGAATCTACGTTTTACCAGAAAGAAACCGTTTGCGTTCCTGTAACGGTCTCCCCGTTTGCACATCCCGGAACCGCCAGAACAATCTGCTGCGGCGATCCTGTCATCCACACTGATCCACAGTGTCCGGGCAGCAAAACCTCCTGCACGTTTACTGTAACCCAGAGTCTCTGCATCCAGATCCCGATTGCTTTTGGTGCCGTTATTGAAACCGGAGAGGCTTCCGTTCAGTGCGGCGAGGCTTCCGAAACACCTTGCGACTGCTCTGATGAACCTTCTGTGGAAACTCCAGTTGAGAGAACCCAGCCGGAAACCAGAGAACACAAATTTTTCACCCGTTAAATTATTTTTAGACTGTCTGCGCTATTGGGTCACTGACTACTGGGTAGACGGTTTCCGTTTTGACCTGGCTTCCATTCTCGGAAGAAATGAAGACGGCTCTCCAATGAGTCAGCCGCCCCTTCTGCAGAGCCTTGCCTTTGATCCGATCCTTGGGAATGTAAAACTCATTGCCGAAGCATGGAATGCGGGCGGACTCTATCAGGTTGGCTCCTTTCCGTCCCGGAGACGCTGGGCCGAATGGAACGGACGCTACCGGGATGACATGTGGCGTTTTCTAAAAGGGGATGACGGACTTCATGAGACTGCTCTGAAACGGATCTTTGGCTCCCCGGATTTATACAATCCGCAGTACCGCGGGGGGGGAAATGCTTCCGTCAATTTTCTGACCTGTCATGACGGATTTACACTGTGCGATCTATACAGCTATAACCAGAAGCATAACGAGGCAAACGGCTGGAACAATACCGACGGCTGTGATGACAACCACAGTTGGAACTGCGGAGAAGAAGGAGAAACTTCCAATCCCGAAATCCTCCGCCTGCGGCTGAAAACGATGCAAAATGCCTGTGCACTGCTGATGTGCAGCCGGGGTACACCAATGTTTTTATCCGGAGATGAATTTGCAGATACACGATTTGGCAACAACAATCCATACTGTCAGGATAACGAAATCTCCTGGCTGGACTGGAGTCTGCTGTCCAAAAATCAGGCCCTGTTTGCGTTCTTTCAATATATGATCGCATTTCGTAAACAGCACCCATCCATCCGCAGAGATCTGGAGCCGAGCTACACCTCATACCCTTCCATGAGCAGCCACAGACTTACCCCAGAGCCGCCTGTTCCTTCCTCAGATTCTCACACTGCCTGCGTGATATTCTCAGGATTTGATGAAAAGACCGGACAGGAAGATCTTGTATTTCTTGCAGTCAACGCACACTGGATTGCAAAACAACTTGTGCTCCCATCCCTTCCAAACGGTTATGTCTGGAAGATTGCAGTCAATACCGGGGACTTGCTGCATCAGACATTTTCCGGGAACGATATGCCGACTGCAGGACAGACTGTTTTGCTGGGAGAGCGATCTGTTATCGTATTTGCAGGCATGAAACAAGCAGAGACAGCCTCTCTATGAGACTGTCTCTGCCTGGCTTCATTCTGAATTTTAATCTTCCCCTTCAAAGGCTTCTTTTACTTTATCCATGAAACCTTTTCTTTTGGTTTTTTTCTCGCTTTTTTCCGGATTACTGTCATTTTGATGCAGTGAGTTTCCACTCAGTTCATCAAATCTGCGCAGTGCCTCTTTTGCCTCTGCACTGAGTTTTTCCGGCGTCTGGATCACCAGTGTCACATAGTGATCTCCACGCACTGCGGAATTTCTCAGGGACGGGACTCCCTTGCCTTTTAATCGTACCTTTGTATCGGTCTTTGTACCTGGCTTAACATTGTAGATCACCGCTCCGTCCACAGTCTGAATCTTCACATCTCCACCGAGTGCTGCCTGTGCAAATGAAATCGGCACTGTTGAGAAAATGTGCATATCCTGACGCTGGAAGATCGGATGTCTGGATACGTTCACCTCGACCAGAAGATCTCCTCTCGGACCTCCGTTTGTACCCGGCTCTCCTTTTTCGCGGATGCGTACACTCTGTCCGTTGTCAATTCCTGCAGGAATAGTCACTTCAATCTTCTTCTTACTTGAAGTGTATCCTGTTCCGGAGCAGGATGTACATTTTTCCTTGATCACCTTACCGGAACCACCACAGTTCGGACAGGTCTGGACGTTCTGTACCGTTCCGAAGAAAGACTGACTCGTATAGACAACCTGACCTTTTCCTCCACACTTCGGACACGTCTCCGGAGAAGTCCCCGGTTTTGCACCTGTTCCTCCACATGTCGTACATGGATCTTTTAAAATCACTTCCAGTTCTTTCTTGCAGCCAAACACAGCTTCCTCAAATGTAATACGGATGCTCTTTCGAATATTCGCGCCTTTCATCGGGCCATTGTTCGCACGACCGCCTCTTCTTCCGCCGCCGCCAAACAAATCGCCGAAAATGTCTCCGAAAATATCTCCAAAATCTGCGCCGTTGAAGTCAAAGCCTCCAAATCCGCCAGCACCGCCTGCGCCGCCTTCAAACGCAGCATGACCGAACTGGTCGTACTGACGACGTTTTTCAGCATCACTCAGTACCGCATAGGCTTCGGATGCTTCTTTGAATTTCTTTTCTGCTTCGGCATCGCCCGGATTCATATCCGGATGGTACTTCTTCGCCAGTGCACGATACGCCTTTTTGATCGCAGCATCGTCAGCATCCTTGCTTACACCAAGCACCTCGTAATAATCTCTTTTTGACTCCGCCATAATAATCTACCTTTCATCCTTGATCCAACTCATAACCAAACAGGCGAGGGCACACCGCCGGAGCCTGAAAGACATGCCTTCCAGACTCCGGAAAAAGAGTGCTCTCTCCCGTCAGATTGATCTCTTAAACTTCTTTGTAATCTCCGTCTACTACGTCATCTCCCTGGAATCCTTCCGGTGCAGAACCAGCCTCCGGTGTCGGTCCGCCTGCAGCCCCTGCTCCTGCTGCACCTGCCTGCTCATACATCTTTGTGAACAGTTTCTGTGCACTTTCCATCAGTTTGTCTTTTGCTGCTTTGATCTCAGCAACCTGTGCATCGGATGTATCTTCCGGTGTAGATTTTGCAAGGATATCCTTGAGCGCCTGTACATCAGCTTCTACAGAAGATTTATCTGCTGCATCCAGTTTGTCTCCCACTTCTTTGAGTGCTTTTTCTGTCTGGAATACCATCGCATCAGCTTCGTTTCTTGTATCGATCGCTTCTTTTCTCTTCTTATCCTGTGCTTCGAATTCAGCAGCTTCTTTGACTGCTTTGTCGATATCTGCATCGGACATATTAGATCCTGCTGTAATTGTAATATGCTGTTCTTTTCCTGTTCCCAGATCTTTTGCAGATACATTTACGATACCATTTGCGTCGATATCGAATGTAACCTCGATCTGCGGGATTCCACGTGGAGCCGGAGGAATTCCATCCAGTCTGAACTGTCCGAGGGACTTGTTGTCTCTTGCGAATTGTCTTTCTCCCTGTACAACGTTGATATCAACTGCTGTCTGATTATCTGCTGCTGTAGAGAAGATCTGGCTCTTCTTTGTAGGAATTGTTGTATTTCTCTCGATCAGTCTTGTAGCAACTCCTCCCATTGTCTCGATAGACAGTGACAGTGGAGTTACGTCCAGAAGAAGGATATCTCCTGCACCTGCATCTCCTGCAAGTTTACCACCCTGAACAGATGCTCCTAAAGCAACACATTCATCCGGGTTCAAGGATTTGCTAGGCTCTTTTCCTGTGAGGCGTTTTACTTCTTCCTGTACTGCCGGAATACGTGTAGAACCACCTACAAGAAGTACCTGACCTAATTCTGCTGCTGTGATTCCTGCATCAGAAAGCGCACGTGTTACTGGCTCTGCTGTTTTTTCAACAAGATCATGTGTCAGCTCGTCAAATTTTGCTCTTGTCAGGTTCATATCAAAATGCTTCGGTCCTTCAGCTGTTGCTGTGATGAACGGAAGGTTGATGTTTGTTGTTGTTGCAGAAGAAAGTTCTTTTTTCGCTTTCTCTGCTGCTTCTTTCAGTCTCTGAAGAGCCATCTTGTCTGTTGACAAGTCTACTCCTTCTTTTGCCTTGAAATCAGCCAGCATATAGTCTGTGATCTTCTGGTCAAAGTCATCTCCACCAAGTCTGTTGTTACCTGCTGTAGATAATACTTCAATAACTCCGTCTCCGATCTCAATGATGGAAACGTCGAATGTACCACCACCAAGGTCATATACCATGATCTTCTGCTCTTTTTCGTTGTCAAGTCCATAAGCAAGTGCTGCTGCTGTTGGCTCGTTGATGATACGTTTTACATCCAGACCTGCGATCTTACCTGCATCCTTTGTTGCCTGACGCTGTGCATCGTTGAAATAAGCCGGCACTGTAATAACTGCTTCTGTTACTTTCTCTCCGAGATATCCTTCTGCGTCTGCTTTCAGTTTCTGAAGGATCATTGCAGAAATCTCCTGTGGAGAATATTTTTTATCATCGATCGCTACTTTATAATCTGTACCCATCTCTCTTTTGATAGAAGAGATTGTCTTGTCTGCATTGGTAACTGCCTGACGTTTTGCAGGCTCTCCTACCAGACGTTCTCCTGTTTTTGTAAATGCAACTACAGATGGTGTTGTTCTTGCTCCTTCTGTGTTGGCGATAACTGTTGGCTGTCCACCTTCCATAACAGCTACACAGCTGTTTGTTGTTCCTAAATCAATACCAATGATTTTTCCCATGATTATTTCCTCCTTATTAGTTTGCCACTTTTACCATACTATGTCTTACTACACTGTCTCTGTACAGATAACCCTTCTGGAATTCTTCTGTAATGATATTCTCTCCAACTTCTTCATCTTCTACATGCATCACTGCATTGTGAAAATCCGGATCAAATTCCTGGCCAACCGCTTCAATCGGTTTTACGCCAATCTCTTCGAGTGTAGTCATCAGCTGTTTGTAAATCTTCTCCATTCCTTCTGCAAACGGGTTGGACTTTTCTTCCTCCGGTACAGCTGCGATTCCTCTTTCGAAGTTATCCACAACCGAAAGAATCTTTTCTATGATATCTTTCGCACCGATTTCGTACATCTGAGATTTTTCTTTTTCTGTACGCTTGCGGAAGTTATCAAACTCTGCCATCTGACGAGTGAGTCTGTCAGTCAGTTCCTCAATTTTCTCGTCTTTTTTATCTTTTTTATTCTTTCTGCCAAACTTCTTCATGAAACCGGATCCCTCTTCAGAACCCTCCGTTTCTTCTGTTGGCTCTGCAGCCTCTTCAGCTGCTTCTTCCACAGTCTCTTCTGTGTCCTGTTCTTCGGCCTCTTTGTAAGCTTTGGCTTTTGCTTCTTCCACCGCTTCTTTGACCATCTCTTCTTTACTCATATTCTCTGCCACCAGCAATCACCTTCCTATTCTTCCGGGTCTTTATAATAAATTGCATCCAACTCGCTCTGCAGAGTTTTCAGCGTCTTCATGACATGTTCGTAATCCATACGCTTGGGACCGATGATACCGATCGTACCTTTCATGCCTTCTCCCAATTCGTAGGTTGCTGTTACGACGCTGCAGTCTTTCATTGTCTTGACCGGAGTCTCATCCCCAATGTAGACCTGAATCCCGTGATTTTCTTCACTTGCCAGTGTCTCTGTCACCAGATCCGCCAGCTGCTGCTTCTCTTCAAATGCACTGATAATCTCCTGAGCACTCTGCTTATCGCTCAGCTCCGGATATTTGAAAATGTTCGTCGCACCACTCGTGTAGATCTCCATATCATCATCTACATGAATAATCTCCGCCACGGCATCCAGCACATCACTGATCACCCGGCTGTGGATTCCTGCCTGCTCCTTCAATCGTGCGATCAGACCAAGATTGATCTGTTCGATCGACATGCCGTTGAGTGTTGTATTCAAAAGCATATTCAGCTTCAGAAGCGTCTCACTGGCAAGCACCTCACCAACCTGTATGATCTTGTTCTTGATCACGTTTCCATTCATCACGATCACTGCCACAATCTGTTCCTGATCCACCTGTGAAAGCTGAATGAACTTCAATGTGTTCCGGCTGTTCACAGGAGCGGAAACCATCGTTGCATAATTGGTATTCACAGCAAGCACTTTCGCAGCCTGCTTCAGCACCTGATCCACTTTATCGGATTTTTCAAGCATCGTGTTACGCAACTCTGTAATCTCGTGCTCCTTCTCCTCCATCAGCATATCCACATATAAGCGGTAGCCTTTGTCGGAAGGAATCCTTCCTGCCGAAGTGTGCGGCTGGAAAATGTATCCCAGATCCTCCAGATCAGCCATCTCGTTGCGTATCGTCGCAGAACTCAAATTCAAATCCGTGTATTTGGAAAGTGTTCGGGAACCAACAGGCTCTCCGGTCTCCAGATAGTTTTGGATAATCGCTTTTAAAATCGTGAGCTTACGCTCGCCAAGTTCTGTATTCAATCCCATCAGACCTTCCTTTCTCTCACCTGTGGTTTTTCTTATTAGCACTCCTTTGTTTTGAGTGCTAACACCTTCCGTATATTAAGATAGCACCATGGTCTGTATTTGTCAACCATGTTTATATATTCTTTATACTTTTTATATTTCCCCTTGTTTCCAATTTATAACCCTGTACTTTTTTCACTTCTAATACAACAGCTTATTTCCTTTTTCGCAAATCTCATAAATCTCATCATACTTCGCTTCGATCATCGGCGTCAGTTTTTCCGTCTGGTTTCTCACAATTTTCTTATAAAGGAAATACGGCAGGATCCATCCCAGAAATCCGGGAATCGCAAAAATAATACACAAAAGGATTTTCGGCGGAACTGCTGTCACCGCAAACGTAGAACATGCAATAAAAGCAGTTCCGATCACTCCTGCTGCCAGCGCCCATATTGTCGCTTTCGATGTCTTACTGTTTTCCAGCGACTGAATTTCCCGGACACAGGCTTCAAAGTTTCGCTGCAGCCTTGTAAGCTCCGTTTTATTTACAATTTTCCGATCACGTTTCAATCGCAGAGTCATCATCTTCTCCGCCCCCGGATGACGACTCTGGCTGCTCTGCGGCAGATTGTCATCCGGTTCCCACCCAAAATTCTCATATCCATCTAACAAAAAGGAGGCCTGACTGCTGTTTGCACTCACTTCTTTATATTCATATGCCACAAAATTTCTCTGTGGCTTTTCTGTCTTTTTCATAACTGACCAAACTCCTTTCCCGCCATGGGCAGTATCACAATAAACGTACTGCCCTGTTTTTCTTCGCTTAAGACCTGAATCTCCCCATCCATAAGCTCCAGCACCCGTTTTACCATTGCCATCCCCAGTCCGTTTCCCTCTTTGGAATGAGACGTGTCTCCCTGATAAAATTTATCAAATATATGTTTCATGGTATTTTTGCTCATACCACAGCCGGTATCCGATACAGAGATTGTCACCCCCTGCTCATCCGACAGCTGACGAACCGTGATCACACCACCCAGCTCGGTAAACTTGACCGCATTAGACAACAGATTATTCCACACCAGTTCCATCAGATCCTGATCCGCATAAATTTCTGCCCGATCCTCCATTTCTACTTCCATCTCGATCTCTTTTTTCTCCCAGGCAGATTCATATTGCAGAATGCAGTCACATAACTGTCTGCACACATCATACACTTCTGCCTCCGGCTGTATTTTCTGGTTTTCCAGCTTATTCAGCTTTAAAATATTGCTGATCAGATCAGACAGGCGCGTTGCTGTATTTTCAATGGCTTCCCCATATTCTCTGCGCTGTTCCTCCGACAACGCATCCCTCTGCAAAAGTTCCGCATAATTTTTAATAATAGAAAGCGGTGTTTTCATCTCATGAGAAACATTTGACACAAAATCTGTTTTCAGCGTTTCAATGCTCCCTAGTTCTTCCACCATCTTATTAAAATCCAGAATCATGACATCCAGATAATCCCGTTTCTCCATTGTATGAAATGTAGGTACATAGACGGAAAAATCTCCGTTCGCCACTTTTCTGGTAGCCTCTGCCATTTTATACAGTGGTTCTTCGTAGGTTCTTTTTACCTTCCATCTGGTAAACAGCGTCAGTCCCATGGCAACCATTCCCCAGTAACACATCGGCACCACGGTCATCACCGCTTTATTCCAGCCTGCCGAATTCATAAACACGATCAGTCCGGTATGTATCCCCGACATCAGAAACAGAACCCCAATATAGATTCCAAATAAAGAAACCGGAAATAAACTTTGCTTTACTTTTCCCCTTTGTTCCTCTCGTTCTTTCATTGCAGCACCACCTTGTATCCAAGCCCGCGGACTGTCACAATCTTAAATCCGTCACAGGCTGACAGTTTATCTCTGAGTTTTGTAACATAAACATCCACAGCCCTCAGACTGGTATCTGTCTCCACACCCCAGAACTCGTCCATGAGCTGCGCTCTGGAAAACGTTTTTTTCGGATAAGACAAAAGCTTGTAAATAATATTAAATTCTCTTGTAGTAAGACTGATCTCTTCTCCGTCAATTTCTGCACTCATAGCATCCGCATCCAGTATCAGATTTCCCACCGTAATTTTTCTTTCCATCTCTATATTTGCCCTGCGAAGCAATGCCCTTACACGAAGAAGCAGTTCATCCAGTTCTATCGGCTTTACCATATAGTCGTCGATCCCGAGCTGAAACCCTTTCCGCTTGGAAGGCAGATCATCTTTTGCCGACATAAACAGGATCGGAATCGTCTCATTTATCCGGCGAACTGTCCCGGCAAACTCAAACCCGTCAATCTCCGGCATCATAATATCAGAAATAATCAGCTGGTACACCGTATGATACATTTCCTCATATGCCGCAGCTGCCGACAGACACCCCTTCGCCTGAAAACCACTGTCATTCAGATAGGTACATACAATCTGATTTAATTTTTCATCATCTTCCACTACAAGTATACGAATCATTTTTATCTTCTCCTTTTGTATCTCTTCCCATTTTCCTAAAATACAGGACGATCCTAACACATTTTTGTTTTCGTTTTGTTTGTGAATTATGTACAAATTGTAAACAAAAAACAAGGTGCGGTCAATTTTTTCTTCTGACGCACCTGTTTCTGACTCTTTTATTTTAAAGATTTGATAAATTAAATGAGACAAAGTAAATCCACAACTCCTTTGCAATCTCTGGTGCTGCATAACTCCATGCAATACTCATGCACATCCCGATTCCAACTGTACCAATCATTGCAATCAATACTGTAGCTATCGTCTTTTTGGACACTCTGCCTGCCTTGTTCTTTTCTTTCATATTCTCATACCAGCCTTTCTTTGTTTGATGGTATGAGAATAGCACTCTTTTGTTTATCCAATGTTTGATATTTGTTTCTGAATTATTAAAAGCTTCAAAATCTTTTCCTACAGCAGAAATTCGCAGAACACATAATTGCTGACATCAATCCCTCTTTTTGTCAGCCGGATTTTATCCTCTTTCACTTCTAACATTTTTTCCTGCTCCAGTTTTTCAATCACGTCTCCGTAGATTTCTTCTATCGTATTTCCAAAACAGTTCTCAAACTGGGTTCCGGAGATTCCCTGCATTCTTCGAAGTCCCAGAAACATAAATTCTTCCATGGCATCTTCCTTTGTCAGCACTTCGATTTCTTCCCGCAGATCTTCTCCTGATCCTATTCTTTCTATATAAGAGATCATATCTGTACAAAGATGGTATCTGGTATTGGAAATAAAAGACGAGGCTCCCAGACCGATCCCTAAATACTCTACTCTGCTCCAATACCCCAGATTGTGTCTGCACTCTTTTCCTTCCCGTGCATAATTGGAAATCTCATAGCGATGAAATCCATATTCTTCCAGAATTCCCTCTGTCCGCTCATACATCTGCCGCTCTGCATCTTCATCCGGAAGAGGCGGATATTTCTCCTGATCTGTCTGTCCTTTTCCATACCACTGATAAAATCGGGTTCCTTCCTCAATGATCAGACTGTACGCAGAAATATGCTCCGGATGTAATTCTGCCACCGTACGAAGGGTGTGCTCCCAGCTTTTTACGGTCTGTCCGGGAATGGCTGAGATGAGATCAATGTTGATATTATCAAATCCTGCCTGCCGTGCCATGTCATAGGATTCCCGAAATTCTTCATACGTATGGATTCGTCCCAGCATTTTCAGTTCCTCATTGTTGACAGACTGTAATCCGAAACTGATCCTGTTGATTCCCGCCTGTTTCCATCCTTCTAGTTTTTCTTCCGTCACAGTTCCCGGATTTGCTTCGATTGTAATCTCCGCATCCCTGTCGATGGTAAATACCTGTCTCAGCATTTTAAAAATCTCACCCATCTGTTCACACGACAAAATGGACGGAGTTCCTCCGCCCACAAAAACAGAAGATACCTGGTAAGATGAAGCAACCTCGCGGTATCTTTGTATTTCTTTTTTTAATGCATCCACATACTCCGCTTTGGCTGCATCATTTGCCGGTGCAGACAAAAAGTCGCAATAGGCACATTTCTGTACGCAAAACGGAATGTGGATATATAATTCTAATTTCTGCATCATACAGTCCTCTTTCTTTTTAATAGGTACAGTATAATACAATCTGTTTTTGCTGTATACCTTCATCCCACAGAAAAAACAGTCAAAATGATCAGAAAATTTTCTCCATTTGCCTCCGGGAAATGGTAAAAATGACTTTCCGGAACAACTGCCTCCCACTCTTTGGTTGCTTCTGAAGGCTCTGGTCTTCTGCTGATATTCACCTGCTCCCGATCCCTCGGTGTCTCAAAATATGAGAACAGCAGATTTTCATGCAGAGAAATCATCTGATAACGATCCCCCACGAGAAGACCTTCCCGCACAATCGACTGGTGATGACCAACATAGGAGCTTACCTTCTACGGATATAAAACTGCAATTCGTCCGCACCGTGCTTCCGGCGTTTTTTTCCGCTTCCACACCTCCACGGATTTCGGCTCATCGAACCAGAAGACCGGATACATATACAGCCAGCGGCGTTTTGTATTTCCCCCGCCTTTTACGGATGGCCACACCTCCAAAAACTCCTGCAGATCTAAAAACCACCCTTCTGCAATCTGCTCCATATTCTTTTCCCAGAGATGCTCTGACAGCTCCGGAATTTTTTTCCAATATATTCCACATAGAAAAGTAACATATTTTGACAACATTGCGCAGACTGCTGATCAGCTCTGCCCCCCCCCTTTCAAGATACAGTGTCACATTACTTTTCAATACGATCGTTCCACTTAAAAACTGACCAATCGGGACAATGACACGTCCGCCTCCTGCCACTGTACAGGCATCCACTGCCGCCTGAATCGCTGCTCTGTTGTTTGTTGTGCCGTCTGCGACTGCACCATAGTCTGTTATTCTATAATCCATCGTTTATTTCCTCCATTCCAGAGAATCAATCCCATCCATAGAAATTACCTCTCCCTCTTGTCCTACCACCTGAATATCCTCCAGTACCAGAGTTTTGATATTTCTCGCAAAAATTCCCATTTTACAGATATTCTGATCAATTCCATCCATCATCGCCGGCTGTCCACTGGCTGCATCTTCTGCATAGCTGACCTGAATGTGCTTCATTTCCACACGCTCAATTTTCTGCTCCGGGAGACCGTAGAAAAACGCAGCTGCCACATGACAGTTTTTAGCCTGAATATTACGAAAACACAGTTCTTTGATCTGTGGAGTTCTCTCATCCACCGCAAGCGGCTCCTTGCACTGTACATACTCGCTGTGTCCGTCCGGATCGCAGAAATAGAAACTGTTGATCACAAACGGAGTCAGCACAGAATCCATCCTGATATCTTCAAACAAAATACCGTCGATCACAGCATCCTTACCGCGTCCTCTTCTTGTCTTGATCCGAAGCCCCCGGTCTGTATTGAGAAACACACACTGTCTTGCCTGCAAATTTTTGATTCCTGCCGCCATCTCACTCCCCAACGTAATTGAACCATGCCCATCCCGCATACAGCACTGGCGGATTCTGATATTGGAAGAAGGAACTTTGTATTTTGCTCCCACGGAAATTTTACCTGCCTTCACGGCAATGCAGTCATCGCCCACAGAGAACAAACATCCTGTGATTTCTACATCGTCGCAGGATTCCGGATTCAATCCATCTGTGTTCGGGGAAACCTTTGGTCCAAGCACCGTCACTCCAATAAATTTCAGATGACTGCAAAAATACGGATGAATATTCCAACTCGGACTATTCTGTACTGTGATTCCGGTAATTGTCACATCCTCACATCGATTCAAAAAGATCATACGCGGTCTTGCCGCACCACGAACCTCTTTTGCATCCAGCCACCAGTTTTCCCAGGAAGCATTTCCATCAATTGTACCTTCTCCGCAAATCGTCACATCCTTTATGCCGATTCCATTCATGATTCCGGCAAACATATTCTGGGCTTCTCCTTCCCAGGTTCCGAGAATATATTCGTTTTCCTGATCCTCACTCTGGTAAGTTCCCCTTAGAATTGAAAACCTCTCACGCTCTGTATATGCCGAAAGCACTGCACCTTTTGCCAGCTCCATTGTGAGATGATCTTTCAGAAACAGACTGGTCACTCGATACGTTCCTTCCGGAATCAGCACACGACTGTTTCTCGGGCATGACATGATCGCTGCCTGAATATATGTCGTATCGTCCTGTACGCCATCTCCCTTTGCACCAAAATCACGCACATTCAATGTATAATCCTGTGTATCTGTGCAGAACATAATCTCAGCTGCTTCTTCCCCTCTTTCTACAGAAACATGATACTCTTTGCCAGGCTCCAGACCCTGCAGGAGATTCACAACCTGCCTGCTCTCTTTGTAAAACACTCCATTCAAAGATATCCGACAGGGTTCTTCCATCTCGTAAACACTTCCTTCACAACATTCCAGAGCCGCTGTACGTGCATGTTTCCAAATTACGTTTAACTCCATTTTGATCTCCTTTATGTATTTTCCACACATTGTAACAGCTTACATTATTTATTTCCACCTATTCACATTTCTATTTCCTTATCAATCGTATGTTATCATTGTGTTTTTTAATTGTCAATTATGTATTTTATATAATAATCACCTGCAGATTTATATAAAATATACAATACCATTTTCGAAAATCATATGCTATTATAGTAGAAAACCACTCTCCTTCTTTGCAATTAGTGTTAGTACTTACATTTTGGATTGGTTTCTGAAATTTTTAAGGAGCATTCAGTTATGAATATATATGATATTTCTCAAAAGGCAGGGGTATCCATTGCCACTGTTTCGCGGGTTTTAAACGGCAGTGAAAAAGTCAGCGAAAAAACCCGAAAAAAAGTGCTTGCTGTCATGGAAGAAAACAGCTACACACCAAATGCCTTTGCCAGAAGTCTCGGACTGAATTCCATGCACACTGTTGGGATTCTCTGTTCCGACTCCTCGGACGTTTACCAGGCACAGGCAATTTATTATCTGGAGCGGGAGCTTCGCAAGAATTCCTATGCATCCATGCTCTGCTGCACAGGGTATGAGCTTTTGGAGAAACAGAGCTATTTGAACCTGCTTTTGTCCCGCAATGTAGACGCTGTCCTTCTGATCGGTTCTCACTTTATCGAGAACTCTCCGGAGGAAAACCGCTATATTCTGGAGGCCGCTTCCAAAATCCCTGTTTTTATCTTAAACGGAGAATTAAAAGGAGACAATATATACTCCATTCTCTGCGATGACTATATGGCATTGAAAGATATGACAGACCTGGTCTTCGCCAGAGGATCTGAATCCCCGATTTATTTATACCGAACGCTCAATTACAGCGGACAGAAAAAAATCCAGGGATTCCTGGATTCGTGTGCGGAACATGGACTGGACATATCTCAGAAAAATGCGTTTTCCGCACCGGGAGACTTGCACAAAGCATGTTCTATCTTAGAACAACTCGATGCAGACGGCATTTCTTTTGACTGTGTCCTTGCTGCAGATGACGAACTCGCCACAGGCGCTGTAAAATACGCACTGAAAAAGCACCTTCGAGTTCCCGAGGATTTTCAGGTGACCGGATACAACAATTCCGTACTCGCCGCTTGCAGTACACCAGAGATCACAACCATCGACAACCGGGTAGAATATATGTGCGTCACTGCCGTGTCACAGATGATGCAGGTATTTCAGAAAGAAATTCCGCCTTCCAGAACAATGTTTTCCGGAAATATTGTAAAAAAGCAGACAACAAAATGATGGCAGGAGCGTAAGGCTTCTGCCATCATTTTAAAAGCTATTTTATTTTTGCACCTTCTACAACCAATTCTTCTTTGTACTCTTCTCCATAAGTAGCTACCAGTGTCTCATCATAATCTTTATGGAAGAACTGCTCTTCTTTCAGAGATTGAATTTCCTCATTGATCCAGTTTAACAACGTTTCATTTCCTTTCGCACCATCAATATCAGACTTGTCGTCTTGATCATTAATAAAAAATAATTGCACAAGAAGTGGTGTATTTCTGCTGAGTTCTATGTACATCACTGCTATTTGCCTAAAAAAAGAATTCGCTCATTTTGTAGGATAAAAGAAATGCCGACTCATAACCCGATTAACCCCCGTTATAAATCGACACCCCAATCATAATTTACCTATCCAGTTCTCTTTGATTCTTTCGCAATGTTTTTTTGCGACTTGTCACCATACACTGCCTACTCTTTTTCACAAACAAGACTTACATCGGCGTTCCCACCTCGATCAGATTACCGTCCAAATCATAAAACCGAACCACCTTCTGCCCCCAGCTATGTGTCGTAAGACGATTGACATACTGGATAGAAGGATACAAATTTTCTAATTTTTGAACAAATTTTTCTATCTCACGTTCTTCAAAATACAGTTCGCAGGAATTGCTCTCTGGAATAATTTCTTTTTCAAGGAACTTCTTCCAGATTTTTTCTTCCTGCAGTACCAGACCTTCTGTTAAAATCATATTCCCATCATTATCAAGCACCACATTAAGGCCAAACAAGTCATGATAAAACTGCTTTGATTTTTCAATATCTTTCACAACGATCAATATATTTTTTAATTTCATTCTGTTTTTTCTCCTTCCATATCCGTTCCTATTGTATTTATAATTGGATTATACATAACTCTATATTTTTTGTATATCTTTATTTTCAAAACAAAAAAGACGCCTCCACCGGGAAACGCCTTTTTGTTCTTTATTCTGCCACTGCTTTGTGATGTTTATCTTTATAAATGACCAGATACATCCCAAGATGGTCACGGAATGTAAGGATGCGAAGCATAGAAAGGATGTCAATGCACAACTTTTTGAATCCTTCAAATACGTTTGCTACACTCTCATCTTCCACTTCCCAGAAGATTACCTGTTCCGTATGCAAAACGGGTAATTGGTGCAATTTTACAATTCGGTTTCATAGTTTAACTTTTCTCCTTTAATATACTTCTTCTAAGTCAAACTCAAAATAACGTACCGCATTATTATATGAAATATCTTTTATAATTATCCCCAACATTCGCTCATCATCCGGGTATTCTCCATTCTCTACCCAGTCCCCAATTAATTCACAAAGAATTCTTCTAAAATACTCATGTCTGGAATAAGACAAAAAACTTCTGGAATCTGTCAGCATTCCAAGGAAATTTCCAAGAAGTCCCAGGTTTGCCAGAGATGTCATCTGTTTGATCATTCCAGTCTTGTGGTCGTTGAACCACCATGCAGATCCCTGCTGAATCTTTCCTGCCACACCCGCATCCTGAAAACATCCAAGAATCGTTCCGATGGCTTCATCGTCATTTGGATTCAGACTGTAGATAATCGTCTTTGGAAGGCTGTTTTTCTCGTTCAATGCATTGAGAAAATCTGTCATCTGTGCGGACGGTGCATAGTTATTGATACAGTCATATCCGGTATCCGGTCCAAGCTGTGCATAACGGGCTGCATTGTTGTCTCTCTTACATCCATAATGAAGCTGCATTGCCCAGTTTCTCTTTGTATACTCCTCTGCTGCAAATGCCATAAATGCTGTTTTAAATTTCAGTTCTTCTTCTTTTGTCAGCATTTCACCCTGTTTGCGTTTTGCAAAGATCTTTTCCAGATTTTCTTCTGTTTCCGGCACATACATCACATATTCCAACGCATGATCGCTGGCACGACATCCCATTTCTTCAAATGCATCCATTCTCTTCTTTAATGCCATTTTTAGATCTGCAAACATTTCGATCTGACATCCTGCAGCCTGTCCCAGTTTTTTCAGATATTCTGCATAATCCGGCTTTTCGATATTCATTGCTTTGTCCGGTCTCCATGCAGGAAGTACCTGTACCTCAAAGCTATCGTCTGCCGCCAGTTCTTTATGCCAGTAGAGGCTGTCTGCAGGATCGTCTGTTGTACAGATTAAAGTAACACCAGAACGGCGGATCAGATTCCGTACGCTCATGGATGGCTCCTGTAATTTCTGATTGCAGAGATTCCACACCTCTTCTGCAGTTTCTCCATTTAGCACGCCATTATAACCAAAATATCGCTTTAATTCCAAATGACTCCAGTGGAACAGCGGGTTTCCCACAGCTTTTTCCAGCGTTTCCGCCCATTTTTGAAATTTTTCCCGCGCAGGCGCATCACCTGTGATATAGTACTCATCCACACCGTTTGAACGCATCTGTCTCCATTTGTAATGATCTCCGCCCAACCATACCTGGGTAATATTTTCAAAACAGACATCTTTTGCAATCTCTTCCGGATTGATATGGCAATGGTAATCCAGAATCGGCATTGTTTCTGCAAAATCATGATACAACTTCTGTGCTGTAGGAGTGCTCAGCAGAAATTCTTCATCCATAAATGGTTTCATCTCTTATTCCTCCTGTTGATTTGTTATTTTCCTTGTTTTCTTGTAAGCCCTTACATTTATAAATTATATTTCTTCGTTAATAAAAAGTCAATCACTCTTTTGTTAGCGTTTTGCACAATATTTTTCTTAATTTTTTGTATATTTTCCCATTGACTTGTAATCAAAAAGGTTGTATTTTAATTGTAAACGCTTACATTTTTTATTTTCTTTCTATTATCATTATGGAGGTTTTTATGGATTCAACACACACTTTTATTCAGATTCATCCAAAAGACAATACAGCTGTTGCACTTACTTCTTTAAAGAAGGACAGCGTATTAAATCTGGATGGACGCATGTATACTTTATTAGAAGACATTCCCCAGGGACACAAATTTGCACTGGAAAAAATCAGCGCCGGAAGTGCCGTGATCAAATACGGCTCCCCGATTGGTTATGCAACAGAAGAGATTCCGGCCGGTTCCTGGATCCACACTCATAATATGAAAACAGGACTGGGAGATCTTCTGGAGTATTCTTATCAGAAAGAATTCACTTCTTTAGAACCACAGGAAGAACGGTTCTTTGAAGGATACAGAAGGACGGACGGAAAAGCCGGTGTCCGCAATGAAATCTGGATCATCCCGACAGTTGGCTGTGTTAACAGTATCGCAACCTCTGTTGCTGCCAGGGCAAAAGAATTTCAGCCGGACAGCGTAGATGCGATCGTCGCATTCCCGCATCCTTACGGATGTTCTCAAATGGGAGATGATCAGGAGCACACTCGCCAGATCCTTGCAGATCTGATTCGACATCCAAATGCAGCCGGCGTTCTGGTCCTTGGTCTCGGATGCGAAAACAGCAATATTGAGGAATTAAAAAAATATATCGGAGCCGTAGATGAAGATCGTGTCAAATTCCTGGTTGCTCAGGAAGTGGAGGATGAAATAGAGGCATCTCTTGCCTGCATCAGACAGCTCTGTGATTATGCCTCTACCTTCCAGAGAGAAAAAATTTCCTGCAAAGAGCTTGTCATCGGAATGAAATGCGGAGGTTCTGATGGATTATCCGGAATCACTGCAAATCCGACAGTTGGTGCTTTTTCCGATCTGCTCATCGCCCGCGGCGGTACTACGATTCTCACAGAAGTGCCGGAAATGTTCGGGGCAGAGACTCTGCTGATGAACCGCTGCAGGGATGAAGCTGTTTTTGATAAAACAGTAGACCTGATCAATTCTTTTAAAAACTACTTTAAAAGCCACAATCAGACCATCTACGAGAACCCTTCTCCGGGAAATAAAAAGGGAGGTATCTCCACACTGGAAGATAAGTCTCTTGGATGTACCCAGAAATCCGGTTCTGCCCCGGTCGCTGATGTGCTCTCCTATGGACAGCCTGTGCAGACAAAAGGACTCAATCTTTTGAGCGCTCCCGGAAATGACCTGGTAGCCTCTACTGCACTTGCAGCTTCCGGTGCACAAATTGTACTGTTTACAACGGGACGCGGAACTCCTTTTGCCTCTCCGGTTCCGACTGTAAAAATATCCAGTAATACAAAACTCTATGAGAATAAGAAAAACTGGATCGACTTCAATTGCGGTGCGCTGGTAGACGGCGGCTCTATCCCGGAGATGGGAGAATCTCTTTTTGACTATGTTCTGGAGGTTGCTTCCGGACGTCCGGTCAAAGCCGAGGAAGCAGGATTCCACGATATGGCGATTTTCAAACAGGGTGTGACTCTGTAACAATAGATGAATATGATTTTCAGAAAGGATAATTTTTGCTATGAAACAGTTAAATTACCAGACCTTACAGGATTTAAATTATGATGGATATTTATTAAACGAAGCTCCGGAACGCGTTTTACAGTTCGGAGAAGGAAACTTTATGCGCGCATTTGTCGATTTCTTTATCGATAAAATGAATGAAACTGCAAATTTTAATTCCAAGGTTGTACTGGTACAGCCAATTCCAAAATTCACAACTCCGGATGTGGGAGATTTTATCAATGAACAGGAAGGTCTCTACACACTGTATTTACGTGGTTCCGAAAACGGACAGGAAGTCTCTTCCAAACGGGTAATCTCCTGTATCAGCCGCTGCTTAAATGCATACAGCGACTATGAGGCAGTTATGGAATGTGCAAAAAATCCCGAACTGCGTTTCATCACCTGCAATACAACAGAAGCCGGAATCGTATATGATCCGTCCTGTCAGTTCACTGATACTCCGGCAAACAGTTTTCCGGCAAAGCTGACACAGTTTCTGCATAAACGTTTTGAAGCATTTCAGGGAGATGTCAAAAAAGGATTTATCATCCTCTCCTGCGAACTGATCGACAACAACGGAAAAGAACTGGAAAAATGCGTCTTAAAACACGCTGCCGACTGGAATCTGGGCGAAGCTTTCACTGAATGGATCAAAGAGGCAAACCTCTTCTGCTCTACTTTGGTAGATCGGATTGTAACCGGTTATCCACGCTCTGATGCAGACGCTTTAAATCAGGAAAACGGCTATATTGACAAAGTGTTAAACACCGGTGAAATCTTTGGATTCTGGGTAATCGAAGGACCTCAGTCGATCAAAGAGGAATTCCCTTGTGATACGGCAAATCTTCCGATCCTGATCACAGATGACCACAAACCATACAAACAGCGGAAAGTCCGCATCTTAAACGGTGCTCACACTTCCATGGTACTCGGTGCTTACCTTGCCGGACAGGACATTGTCAGAGACTGTATGAAGGATGATGTCATCCGTGGTTACATGAATCAGGCAATCTATAAAGAGATCATTCCGACACTGACTCTGCCGGAAGAAGAACTGATGAGCTTTGCTGCGTCCGTGACGGATCGCTTCCAAAATCCGTTTATCGATCATGCACTGCTCTCCATTTCTCTGAATTCGACTGCAAAATGGAAAGCCCGTGTGCTTCCTTCTCTGGAAGGATACCTGGAAAAAACAGGGCAGGTTCCTCCTTGCCTGAGTGCCTCCCTCGCTTTTTACCTGGCATTTTATAAAGGCATTGGATTTGTGGACGCAACTTTTACCGGGGATCGAAATGGCAAAAACCAGTATCCGATTTCTGACGATCCGAAAGTTCTGGAATTCTATGACGCACACAAAGACGATTCTGCCGCTGACTATGTTCACGCCGTCTTAAGCGAAACGTCCTTCTGGGGAAAAGATCTGACAACACTTGCCGGACTCGAAGAAACTGTTGTAAAGGACTTTACTTTTATTCAGGAAAAAGGATGTTATGAATTGATGAAACAGATTGTGAATGCTGCAGAATAATCAAATGTATGGGAAAACAAAAACCTCACCATTTCTTTGGCGAGGTTTTTTGTATTTCTCTAATTTTCATCCAGCTTCAATACGCTCATAAACGCTTTCTGCGGAATCTCTACGTTTCCGACCTGGCGCATTCTCTTCTTTCCTTCTTTCTGTTTTTCCAACAGCTTTTTCTTACGGGAAATATCACCGCCGTAGCACTTGGCAAGCACGTCTTTTCGCATTGCTCTGACGGTTTCTCTTGCGATGATCTTGCTTCCTACTGCTGCCTGGATCGGGATTTCAAAAAGCTGTCTTGGAATCTCTTCTTTGAGCTTCTCACACATCTTTCTTCCACGCTCATATGCTGTTGCACTGTGTACAATAAAGGAAAGTGCATCCACTTCTTCTTTATTGATCAGAATATCCAGTTTTACCAGCTCTGACTGCTCGTATCCCAGCATCTCATAATCGAAAGACGCATATCCTCTGGAACGGGATTTCAACGCATCAAAGAAATCGTAAATAATCTCATTCAATGGCAGATGATAATGAATCACTGCACGCTTTTCTTCGATATACTCCATTCCCTGATATACACCCCTGCGCTCCTGACACAGATCCATGATCGCACCGATAAACTCGGAAGTCACCATAATCTCTGCTTTTACCATCGGCTCTTCCATGTATTCAATCTCCGCAGGATCCGGCATATTCGTCGGATTGGTCAGATCGATCACTTCTCCGTTTGTCTTATGGATCTTATAAATAACACTCGGCGCAGTTGTCACCAGATCCAGATTGTACTCTCTCTCCAGTCGCTCCTGTACAATCTCCAGGTGCAGAAGTCCAAGGAAACCACAGCGGAATCCAAACCCAAGGGCCACGGAAGTCTCTGCCTCGAACTGCAGCGCTGCATCATTCAGCTGCAATTTTTCCAGTGCATCCCGCAAATCCGGATATTTTGCTCCATCTGCCGGATACAGTCCACAGTACACCATCGGGTTGACTTTTTTATATCCCGGCAGAGGTTCTGCACAAGGACGTGCGGCATCTGTGATCGTATCACCCACACGGGTATCTTTTACATTTTTTAAGCTGGCCGTGATATACCCAACCATCCCGGCGCTTAATTCCTCACAAGGAATAAACTGTCCTGCACCAAAATAACCGACCTCGACTACATCGGCCTGGGCTCCTGTTGCCATCATCCGGATCGTTGTTCCTTTTTTCACGCTTCCCTCTTTGATCCGACAGAATACGATTACCCCTTTGTAGGCATCATAAACCGAATCGAAGATCAATGCTTTTAACGGCTCTTTCGGATCTCCCTCCGGTGCCGGTATCTTCTTCACGATCTGCTCCAGCACTTCCTCGATGTTGAGTCCCGTCTTTGCCGAGATCAGAGGCGCATCATCTGCCTCGATCCCGATCACATCCTCAATCTCTTCTTTGACACGATCTGGCTCCGCACTCGGCAGATCGATCTTGTTGATAACCGGAAATACATCCAGATCATGATCCAGCGCAAGATACACATTCGCCAGCGTCTGCGCCTCCACTCCCTGCGCCGCATCCACAACCAGGATCGCTCCGTCACAGGCTGCAAGGCTTCTGGATACCTCATAGTTAAAGTCTACATGTCCCGGTGTATCGATCAGGTTAAAGATATACTCCTCCCCGTCATTCGCCTGATATACCGTACGCACAGTCTGTGCTTTAATGGTAATTCCTCTCTCTCTTTCCAGGTCCATATTATCCAGAACCTGAGACTGCATCTCACGGCTTGTCAGAAGTCCGGTCTTCTCGATGATCCGGTCTGCAAGCGTAGATTTTCCATGGTCGATATGTGCGATAATACAAAAATTTCGTATTTTATTCTGATCAATTGATGACACTTTCATTCCTCCAGTAACTCTGTCTTTTTCTATTTGCTTTTATTGTAATGTTTTTCTGCTTTTTGTGCAAAGATATACTATCATGCCTTTCTTGTTTTGACAAGAATATCTGTCGTTCAGGACGAGTATTTTACCAAAAACAGCTCCACCGCCAGCGTATCTGTCAGCCGTCCGGTCTTAACTCGTTCTTCCAGTTCCGCGCTCTCCTCCAGTACGGCACGCAGTTCTTCCATCTTAAAATACCTTGTCTGCTCCATATACTTTCCGGCTGCAAACGGGTGAAGTCCTGCCTTTGCCGCAATTTCTTTTCTTCCGTATCCCTTCACCTGCAGCGACTGCACATGAAACAAGATCCGGTACTGTCTCACCAGCAAAAACAAGATCCGCATCGGCGGCTCTTTTAACGCCAGCAGTTCATAATAGAGATCCAATGCCCTCCTTTGCTTCTTCTCCGCCACTGCGTTGACCATCTCAAAAATATGATTTCCAATCTGATTGATACAGACTGCGTCAATGTCCTCCGGTGTGATCACGTCCCGGTGCAGCGTATAGCAGAACAGCTTTTCCAGTTCTCCCTGGATATTCTGCATATCGGTTCCGACCTTGCCTAAAAAGTAGCCGGCCGACGCCTCCGACATCTGCTTTCCTTCCCGTTTGACATTGCCAAGGATCCAGCGTTTCAATGTCGTTTCATCCTGAAATGGAAGCTCCACGATATGTCCCTTTGCCTTCACTGCCTTATACAGTTTGCTGCGCTTGTCCACCTCTTCCTCCACAAAAATAAAATATGTGGTCTGAGGCATTTCCTTAACATAATCTGCCAGATCCACCCCCGAGCTTTTGAAAAATCCGGTATTTTCAAATACAAGCAACCGGCGCTCTGCAAAAAAAGGCAGCGTTTCCGCCAGGTCAATGACTTCCTTGATATCCACGCCCTTCCCTTCATAATAGGCGTAATTCATCGTATCGCCATCAGGAAGCATTGCCTTGACAAACCGCTCCTTATACTGTTTCTTCAGATAATTTTCCTCTCCATAAAGAAGATATATCTGCTTAAATTGTCCTGTTTTTAAATCTTCATTCAAACTTTTCATAATTTCTATTATATCGGAAACTTTTACTTTTTGCAAAATGTTTCTATCACAGCTTTTTCCACTTTTATCTTTAAGGTGACTGCCCCGTACTCCTGCGTCCCATACAATTCGCATCCTTTTTCACTGAGTCTCTCTACAGTCTCCTTTGCCGGATGTCCGTACCGGTTGCCGATTCCCGATGAAATCCATGCATATTTCGGTGTCAGCTGCTGTAAAAATTCCGGCAGTGTCGAATTCTTAGAGCCGTGATGCGCGGCTTTCAGAATATCACACGTTGTTTTTCCATGTGCTCTCATCCACTCTGTGAGCTGCACTTCTCCCTCTCCTTCCACATCTCCGGTTAACAGCATCTCCAGATTTTTCCATTCCATCCACAACACCATAGACGCTGCATTTCCAGTCTCACCCTGATATTCCTGTGAAGGCGCCATACAAGTCAGACTCATCTCTCCCAGGCTCATCTGCTGACCTGCCTCCATTCCAAATACTTTCGTGCCATTTTCCTTTGCCGTTTTTCCCAGCTTTTTCAACGCATCATCATGAAGCCTTACCGGCGGCAGCACCAGATTTTTGATTCGTACTCCAAGGGTCTGATTCTGAAGGATTTCCTCGATTCCACTCATATGATCTGCATCGCCATGAGAAACAAAAACATAATCCAGCTCTTTTACTCCCTGAGATTCCAGAAACGGAACAATTCGATACTCCCCGACTTTAGAGATATCGCTGCTGCCTCCATCTACAAAACAGGTTCTCCCATTGGGTGTTCTCAGAAAAATTCCATCGCCCTGTCCCACATCCAGCATCGTCGCCTGAAACACCCCGTGGTGTTTCATCTGACCGCTTGCTGCCAGACAGATTCCGGCCGCTGCCAGCATTCCCCACGCAAAACAGGTTTTTCCTGTTTTCTCTTTTCGAAGCATCCAGTACAGACAGACCAGAAGCAATACTGCATAATACAGCACGATCCAGCTAACTTCCGGCTTTCCGGTAACAATTCTGGAAAACGGCAGTTTCATACTCAAATTGCAGCTCCATTCATACAGATTGAGAATTCCCCTGCATAAAAGAAATACAACACCTCCTGCCGGTTTGAAAAAAAGACACAGAAAAGAGCCCAGAAGTCCTGCGCCCAGAACGACAGACATCAGAGGAATGATCACGAGATTTAAAAGAAGAGAATACGGGGGAAATTCATAATAAAAAGAAAGCATGACCGGAAAAAGAACCAGATTGACCGCAAGACTCGCCTGAAAGCTTTGCAGGATCTTTGACTTTGTTTTTCCCTGTCTCATCATTAACGGATACACTGCCGCCATTCCAAGCACCGCTCCAAAAGAGAGCAGATATCCGGCATCCCGAAGGTACATCGGACTCTCCAGCGCAATCAGCGCCGCTGCCACAGCCAGACTGGTAGCCATGTCATACGCTCTGCCGCACAGATCTGCTCCTACCCGGATGCCAAACATAACAAATGCCCGGATTGCAGATACCCCGCCTCCGATCATAACCGTGTAGCCAAGCAAAAACAAAATTCCCAGCACTCCCGCCGGTTTCACAGGACATCCCACTCTGCGTAAAAGCCCGTAAAATCCCATTCCGATAAATGACATATGAAGTCCTGATATCGCCAGAATATGGCCGATCCCACTTTTCTGATACAATGCTTTCATCTGGGCATCCAGTTCACTTTTCTCTCCCAGTAAGATCGCGCTCATGCTGTTTCCGTGACGTGCTCCCATCTGACTGACTAAAAGTCTCTTCCAGTTTCTTCTTAATTTTGCCAGCCATTCCCGGAATTTCCACGTTTCCTGATCTGTGATCCGGCAGTTTTTCACCCATATACTTGCGTGAAGTCCCTGTTTTTCATAATAAAATTTCTGATCAAAATTCCCGGGATTTCTCGCCTCTTTAAAATACGAAAGTTCCCCTGAATCTGTATTTGATTTCCAAGTTTGATTGTTTGAGTTTCTTTTTGATCCTGTTCGATATAAATTAGAAGCTCCGGCTCTTGCAGCACCTTTGCTTTGACTTGTTCTTTGAATTGCTTGTTGACAGATTGCCTGTCAGAATTGGTATTATTCTCTTTTTGCAGCACCTGGCAGTCTCTCAGATAAAATATCCTGTAATCAGGCTTTTCCTCCCACCGCTTCACCTGCCCTGTCACAGTCACCTGTGAAGCATCCGGGATGATCCGGCGCAGTGTACACGGATTTGAAATCGCGGATTCAAACCAGATGTTCACTGCTGCCAGCAGAATCAGAACTGCCACTGCCGCCGTACAAAGCGGTCGTTTTCTCAAAACTACTTCTTCTCCTCATTCCATCCCAGGTCAGCCTCCAATGGCTGACTCAAATCTACAGTCTGCATATATTTGACATCGTTTTCGCCGTTAATGGATATCTGCACTTTCCTGACTCCGGTTCCCTGTGTCAGTGAATTGACCAAAGAATAAATCGTCACCTGCGGTTTGACATCATAGGCACCTTTTAAAAAGGTCTTATCAAAATTCACATAACAGATTCCATCCTTTGTTGTCACACTCAGCAGGTTGGTATCCGGATTGATCGTTGCTTTTGCGGCCGACGTCTCCGGGCCTTTCATCAGCTTTTCCACGATCAGCTTCTCCCTGGAAATATTGCTGTTATAGCGGACTTCCATTGTCTGCTCCACCAAAGCATCTCCTGCTTCATTGGAAAAATATAAAGTGAGCGTCCCTGTCTGATACGAACTCGGCGAAGCGCCCTCGCTTTGCACAAAATCATCTTCATTGAGATATCCGAGTACCTGTCCCGAGCTGTCAGTCAGATCCGCGCCTTCCACTTTGATCCAGACACTGTTGATTCCCTCGATCCTGACTAAAGATTTTACCAGAGCCGCTCTCACCAGAGTCTCTTCCACGGTATCCATTTGTTTATATTTTGCATTAAAATCCAGATACAGGATTCCTCCCTCCAGTTCATAACGCTTCACTTTCACATCCTTCGGAATCGGCGGCGTATACTCAATCTCCTCAGACGGCTTTTTCAACTCTTTTATCATTGCTTTTGCCGCCTTGAGCGGATCCTTTTCTTTGCTCTCATAGGACACTTTCTGAAGCCCGGTCCTGTCACTGTTTAAACAATAAATATAAGAATCTCCTTTTTTTACCTCCGTACGTTTGGCACAGGAAACTGTCGTGCACGCAAGACAGATTCCCAGAAAGATGAGGAGAATTTTTCTGACTTTTTTCATCTGCTCCCCCTTATGCTGCATAGGTCAGAGGAATCCGGACGGTAAACGTGGTTCCCTCTCCCTTACTGCTGTAAACTTTGATCGATCCTCTGTGCATGATCACTGCATTACGGGCAATGGCAAGTCCCAGACCTGTTCCTCCGATTTCTCTCGAATGAGACTTGTCCACCCGGTAAAACCGCTCAAAAATATGTGCCTGATCCTCTTCCGGAATTCCAATGCCGGAGTCCATCACCTTCACATAAAAGTACTTGTGATCCGCATTCAGGGAAACTCTTACCCATCCTTCGTCCCGGTTATATTTGATCGCATTCTCTACCAGATTGGAAATGGCGAGTGTCAGCTTCATCTCATCGATCTCCGCAGAAACGGGTCGGAAGCTTTCCAGTACCACCTCGATTTTTTTCTTATCGGCAATCGGCTTCAATCGTTTTAAGATTGCCTCCAGAAGCTCATTGATATTGATCTGTCTGATATTCAGTCCCTGTACTGTCTTGTCCATCTTGACCAGCGTCAGAAGATCACTGATAATGTCATTTTCCCGATCAATCTCCTTTGCGATATCTCCCATAAATTCCTGATACAGCTCAATCGGCACATTTTCCTGGGCAAGCAGGGAATCTGCCAGCACTTTCATGGATGTCAGCGGTGTCTTTAACTCATGAGAGACATTGGATACAAACTCCTCTCTGGAATCATTGAGCTGTTTTAATCTTCCCAGCATCTTGTTAAACGCATCAGACAGCTGCCCTGTCTCCGAAAATGTCCCTACATGCAGCCATTCACTTTCATACCCTTCTGTCACATTCTCAATAGACGCAGTGATCCTTCCAAGCGGACGTACAAACCATCCTGCCACAAGTATCCCAAGGGACAATACGACCAGAAAGACTACGATCAGAACTGCGCCGCCCTGTGCGCGCAGCATACGGATCCCATCCAGGACCGTATCCATAGAAACACTGGCCAGCATCACTCCTGTCACTGCCTTTTCTTCCGAAATGACCGGTGCGGTTACCTCGACGTACCGATTCTTTTTGTCATAGTAGCTCGTGCTCTTGCCCTGCCTGAGACAACGGATCACATTTTCAGATACCATCGTCTTTCCTTCATCCAGACCATACGTATCCTTGATCACATCCAGGTTCTGGTTGATGATCATCACGCGTCCGTTATAAATATTGGTCAGTTGGGTTAAATTTGCATCGATCACTTCTGAAGACGGGTTGGTCAGATACTGATAACTGTTCAGCTGATTGCTTAGAATAGTACATTGATTCTGAATTTCTGCTGTTCTGACCGAAATGGCACGCTGCTCAGATGTTTTCACTGTCCAGACATAAGAAGCCAGACATGGGATCAGCCCAAACACCACAAACAGCACGATCAGCCAGAACCGCATGCTTTTAAATATATGATTCTTTACTCTGATATGTAATTTATCCCTGGAAATAATAACCTACCCCCCATTTTGTGTGTACATACTTCGGCTCGCTCGGATTCAGCTCGATCTTCTCCCGAAGCCTTCTGATATGTACATCCACTGTTCTGGCATCCCCCGGATAATCCACACCCCATACAAGATCCAGCAGATTCTCACGGCTGTAGACTTTGTTCGGATTCATGGCAAGAAGCTCCAGCACATCATATTCTTTTGCTGTCAGATTGATCTCACGCTCTCCGATAAACACTCTTCTGCTCTCACAGTCGATCCGCATATTGCCTTTGACCAGAATCTTGGCAGTCTGCGCACTCTCCTCTTTTCTCGCAGTCCTTCTCATGATCGCTTTGATCCGGGCCTTGACTTCCAGAATATTGAACGGCTTCGTAATATAATCATCCGCTCCGTACTCCAGCCCGAGTATCTTGTCCATATCCTCACTTTTGGCAGTCAGCATGACGATCGGCATGTCGGAAAACTCACGGATGGCCTGACAAACCTGAAACCCATCCATCTTCGGGAGCATCACATCCAGCAGCACGAGGTCATACTCGCAGTTCTTTGCATACTGCAGTGCTTCCTCACCGTCATAGGCACAGTCCACCTCCATGTCGTCCTGTTCCAGACTGAACCGTATCCCTTTCACGATCAACTTTTCATCGTCAACTACTAAGATCTTCTTCTTGCTCATACTTTCTTCCTTCAACTTCCTGCTATACTGTAATATTATCTTTAATCTTATTATACAGACCTTCTTTGATTCCTCTGATCTGCATCAGCTCTTCTGTATTCTGGAACCTGCCGTTTTCTTCCCGATAGGCAATAATACTGTCCGCCCGGGACTCGCCTACACCGGACAACGTCATCAATTCTTCTTTTGTCGCCGTATTAAGATTGACTTTTCCGTCCTGCGGCTTTGTTCCTTCTGCCGGACTTGCCCCCGGCTGTGCTGCTGCCTGTGTCTGCATCTCCTCTTTGGTGGGAATGTAGATCTGCTCTCCGTCCACAACAACCCTTGCCTGATTCACTGCATCCTGTGCAGCCTCGGCTGTCAGTCCGCCCGCCATGGCAATGACTTCATAAAGCCTGTCGTCACTGCCCACTTCATACACG
>OBXX01000129.1_pt1 | contig 61462 bp, 47 predicted proteins | sample 1495441 | NCBI WGS metagenome assembly OBXX01 (sample SAMEA2580168, study PRJEB22360) | human gut metagenome | biome: human gut; feature: human-associated habitat; material: faeces | place: Denmark | collected 2008/2010 | reverse complement strand
CACGTTGAACTTGAACGTATCAACTTTTTTCAGACACCAGTCGCCAGTAGGCATTTCGCCATCTCGTGGATTAAAGGTCACCTTATGGTCACCTCTTTTTATTTGCAGGGTTGATTATATCGGACCGCCGGGATGGGTCGACGCCGTTTGGCGACACGCCGAATTGATCTCGTTTGTATAACTTATTTAGTTATACTATATTAGTTTATGTCGGGAACAAGCCCGACAGGACAATTCAAGAGAGGAGGTGCGATGAGGATTCTGGAAGCGGTCGACACGATTCTCGGAATCGTGGCCAACGCCATCGCCACCATCACCGCCATAGCGGTGTGGCGCAGGACGCACGGCCCGAGACACGGGAATCGAAGGTAGGCCGAGGGGTTGCGAATAATCCTAGTATCCGCAACCCCTCAACCCCAGAATATCATCGGACGCCATGAACACCAGAAAACCCATAGCCGCCTCCGCAGCCGCGTTCGGCATCGCGTCCATCCCCTTCGGTATCTGCGGCAAACCACTGCCTGCGGGACTGTTCGGACTCGCCGCAGGCATCATGGCCATCGCATGCGGGTGGTGGGCGGAATGACCGCCGTCTACCTGAGCCTCAAGCAGGTCGGCGAACGCCTCGGCGTGAAGAACGCCGCCGCCTACAGGCTGCCGGAACCGGACGCAATGATCGGGACGACGCGCGGATGGCTGCCCGAGACCATCGACCGATGGAACGCCGCGCGTCCGGGGCGCGGCGTAGGTGGTGGACGTCCACGCAAGGAAGAACGGTAGAAGCCACTGCAAAACGAGAAAAACGCCCCTCCCCCAGCATTGCCGGGAGAGGGGCGGAATTCTTTCATTTTCCTAACATGTGAAAGGATAGGTGTAAGAATAAATCCTTACACATGTTAGGACTCTAAGCGTTGCACTTGTCTTTACCGCAACGCTTAGTTTTTGCGGAGCGGGTTGTAGGCGACGCCCAGACCGGATGCGAGGAAGCCGGCGACGGTCGAAATGTAGCCGCCGATCGCGGCGTCACCAAAGGTCATGAAGCCAAGGCCGACGCACGAGGCGACCAGACCGAGCACGTAGACCACGGTACGCACCTGCTTAGAGAAGACCGGAGTGTACGCGGTGTCGGGCTGGGTATTGTCCTGACCGTCCTCACGCTCGTCGGTCAGGTTGTTCACGACGGTTTCGAGGGTGGAATCCTCTGCTGCATATTCTGCCATTGTTTCCTCCTTAGAATCGTCCTTGGTTGAGCGCCGACTGCAAGGCGCGTGCGGTCGCGGGGCCGAAGCTCGCGTCCCGCGCCAGACCGTAATGCGCCTGGATGGCGCGAATGGTGGCCGGTCCGAGCAGTCCGTCAACACCACAGCCCAGGCGACGCTGCACGGCGCGGATCAGATCACTGCCGCCCGCGCCGTAGCGGACCACGCTCGAATCGATGGCCGGACGCCAGTAGGTGCGTCCGTCCGGTACGACCTGCCCGCTGATGATGCCATCCACCGCAGTGCCCATCACCTGCTGCCAACGGCGCACGGTCGCGGGGCCGACATTGCCGTCAACGGCGAGAGCGCCGGTGGATGCGGTGCCGGTGTTGCCGCCGCCGTAGCGGAGGTAGCAGTTCCACGGGTAGTTGTAGTAGGCGCGGATATTGGTTTCGCGGCCCGTCTGGTCGCCCGCCTTCCCGTAAGCGGTGCCACGCTCCGAGATGCTTGCCTGCGCGAGCCTGCCGCCGCCCAGATACACGGCCACGTGGTGCACGTCGTTAAGCAGGATGTCGCCCGGCTGCGGATTGCCGTTCGCGGGCAGGCGAGTCCAGCCGCGACGGGTCAGATTGCCGCTCAGATTGCCGGTGTAGGTGGCCGTGCCGGTGTCGAAGCCCGCCTCACGCAAGGCGTGGATGACCAGGCTGGAGCAATCGCAATTGCCACCCGAAGCGTTGAAATTCCAACGGTCCGCCTGCGAATAGCCCAAATTGGCCACGGCGCACCAGTAGCGCATGCGGTTGATCAAAGCGCTGACGCTTGCCATGTCTAGTCCTCCAATCCTTCCACGGCCTTGGCCGCGTCCTCCTCGGACACGACCGGGATGCTCTCGGGCGGCAGACTGTCGCCCTGCGGTGTCATCTCTGGTGTCATGACGATATCGTCCATGACATCTCCTTCCCGCCACCAAGTCGGTGGCAAATAGAAAAGCCATCCCGGAATGGGATGGCTTTGAAAACCAGTGTGAAAATCAATGCCTGCACGCACCATGATTGGACACGATGATGAGCGCGAGGAGGATGAGATACGCGACCAACGCGACGGGACCGCTCACTGCCGGTCCTCCAAGTATTTTTCGGCGGCGTTGACGATCCAGCATTGCGCGCCCAATTTTTCGAGCTTGGCGAGCTCGTACCGGACGGCCTCCGAATGGTCGTGCGACTGGTCGCCGTAGATCAGGCTGATGATCGTGTTCTTGATCGTGTCGCGACACAACTCGTCCATGCGTTCGTCGAATTTCGCGGTGCGTTCGCCGAGTTGCCGTGTTTTGGCGAAATGCTGCGAGAGCGGCGAATCGTATGGCAGGCGTTCGGGCCGCACGTGCGCGTACAGGCCGGTCGCCAGCGCGTCCAAAGCGCCCGGCCAGAGCTTGAGGCCGAGGGTGATGAGGGCGCACGCGCCGCCCACACCGCCGAAACCGGCTAGGAAATTTTGCAGCACATTACATCTCCTTAATGGAAAGCCGCCACGTAGGGCGGCTGTGTTTTGGTTAATGCGGGTGGTCGGTGGCGGCGAACACCAAAGGCAGGCCGATTTCGTCGAGCATGCCCGGCAGTTCGCCGTCCGCGTATCCGCAGACGCTCCGCGCAACCTACGCCACACGTTCGGCACGTTGGCTATCAAGGCCGGAACCGACATCAGCGTGGTCGCGCGACAGCTCGGACACTCCGACATCCAAACCACCGCACGGTATTACCTCAAGCCCGATCTGAGCGTCCTCAAGGACATGCAGAAGGCATGGCAGAAACTCATATTGACCTGCTGAATAGCTTTCCGTAACCCTGTACAATGCGAAGGGCTTCACGGTCATCCGCGCCGGCAGCAATCAGGGTTGTGTAGGCTCGCTCTGCTATCCGGTCGTCTAATCAACGATCAAGCGGCACCGTGATGCAGCCCTCGACCCAACCGCCTTTGCCGAGCGTCATCTTCGCGGCCGAGCGAAGGCTGATCTCGTTGCCAGCGGCCTGCACCGCGACGCCATAAAGCCCCATGCTCGAATTGGACACCGTGGCGCAATGCACCTCGAACGCGGCCTCCAATCCAGTCGGAAGCCTGAAAAGCTTGGACGTATCCCATATCCTCGGGGCAGCCCAGTCCGTGTTGACTCGAATGGCATGAAACGCGACGATCAACATCCCGCCGACAAACGCGGTGCGATAATCCACGTCCCAGTTATCGTTTGGTTTCGTGAGGGTTACGGAATCCCACAGTTTCGACATGGGAGGCAGCTGTTTGATGAGCATGACCGGCGTGCCGGGCGTGATCCCGCTGATCGGGATGCGGGCGATCGGGATCCACGCCGTGCCGGAGGCCGAGTGGATGCTGCCCGACGGGACGGTCGGGTCGGCGGCCGTACCGGTGTTTGGCGTGCCTTTAAGCACGGCGATGGCGGCGGTCTCGATGTTCTGATTGTTCCGTGTGTATTTGAGGCAGACGAGGTCGTTGCGGTTCTGGCCGCTCATGCCGCTTCCGATGGTCGCGGTCTCGGCCTCGGTGACGCGCGCGTATCGTCCTTCGACCACGAGGTTGAGGACGGGGATCAGCGCGTGATTCGCATCCTGCATGGTCACCGTGGGGAAAGTGCCGTCGCTGCCCTGCAGCAGGTAGCTGCCGTTGCCGATGACCCCGGCCTGCATGGCGCCCATGTCGCCGCTGGTGATGTGCGGTATGCTGCCCTTGCCTGTGATGAGCGTGGTGGTCATGTCAGCCCTTTCCCTTGGTAAGCCATGCCGTGTAGGCCGCGTCCTGCGTGGCGGCGAGTTTCTTGAATTCCTGCTGGCATGAGGTGCATGCCAGCGCCTCCTGCGTCACTCCGTCCGCGGTGGTGTGTTTGATCTGGTGCCAGTCGCTCGACGTGCGCGGATCCCCTTCGGTGAGGTATGCGCTGTCGTGGCAGCGGTCGCATGCGTATTTGGTGATGTTCGTGGTTTTTGCCATGATGTTCCTTTCAGGCGAGTCTTTGCCAGACGTGTCCGCCGATGATGGTGTGGATTTCCTTCCATGTGCCGCCATGGTCGTTGGGGTTGCCGGCGACGCACCAGTAGAGCGAGCCGATCGGGTGCGCGGCGAGGAAGGATGCCGCTGTCGCGCTGGATTGTGCGGTGATGGTGCCGTCCGGTCCGATGGTGATGGTCCTGCCATCGGGTTTGACGCCGCCGAGGGTGGCGGTGGATGCCACTGGCAGCGTGTACTTGTTCGCGGCGGGCTGGATGCCGTCGAGCTTCTTCTTGTCTGCGGCGGCCATGAGCCCGTCCGCCGATGATGTGGCCTGTGCGACGGTGATGGCAGCCGTCTCGTCGTTGCGGGTCACTGTGACTGGAGCCGACGCAGTGATGTCCAAGATTCGCGCCTGCGCCGCGGCCAACGCGTTCTGCGCCGTGGTGGTGGCCGTGTCGGCTTTTACGCCGGCCTGTTTGGCGAGGTCTCTGGCGCCTCCGATTTCGGCCGCGGCGTCGCTTGCGGCCTTGTTGGCTTCGGTGGCGGTTCTGCGGACCGTTTCGAGGTCGGCGGCGGTCACATCGGCGCTGAACGTCCAGTTGGAGAGGGTGAGGCCGCTGCCGGCGTAGTAGGCGTGGCCGTCTCCGGAGCTTGATCCACCGCCGCCGGTCTCGCCGGTCGATTCCGTGGACGCGGTGGTCGCCTCGTAGGTTACGGTCGGGATGCCGTCCTTGACTTTGATGATCTTCTTGGTGATCTCGGCGGTGACCCTGATGCCGGTGGTGTTGTCGCGGCCGGTCACGGTGTCGCCCACGTCGAGGTCGATGCCGTCGGTAACGTCCACGTCGATGCTGCCTGTATCTCGCAGCTCCTGGAGCTTTGTCTTGCCTTTGGTCTCGAGTTCGGCGTCGTCGGCGTTGCTGAGCTCGTAGACGCTTGCGCGCTCGTCCGCGCCTTTGATGGTCTGCGTGTGGCTGAGCGTGCCTTGCTGGTCGGCGTACCAGTGGACGACGATCCTGTCCTTGAGTTCGCCCTTGCCGAGGCAGATCAGGTGATTGATCGGATGCGAGGCGAGTGTCGCGTCGAAGTCGATGAGGTCGGAGTCGATGAGGTCGCCGGCGGCCGTGATCGGCGGCGCGTCGACTGTCACGCCGTTCTGCGCTGCGGTGATGCGCAGCCGCAGTCCTGATGCGCGCAGCATCTTGGACAGGCCGCTCCACGCGTCGCAGTACCGGTCGAACCGCCAGTTTGCGTTTTTGGACGCGCCTTCCGTGACGGTGATGATGTCCTGCAGCCCGATACGGGAGATGACGGTGCGCAGGAGCGTGCCGATCGTGCCGCTCACGGTCAGGTAGTCCTTGCCTTTGTCGGGTTCGAGGATCTTCGAGGCGAGCAGGCCGTGCCAGTCGCGACCGTGGTAGGTGAGCTCGCCCTTGCCGCCGGTGACGCTGGTCTTCACGTCGTCGACGATGCCGCCCCAGCCTGTCCCGTCGACCCACCATCGGCAGCCGGGTTTCAGGCGTGCCGGGCATTGGAGGTCGAAGTCGTTCTCCCCCGACCCGTATGCCAGGTCGAGCGTCCATGAGGCGTACGAGCCGGACGGCGTGCCGTTCGTGTCGGTGACGATCAGGTCCATGGCGGTTCGCTCCTCTCTTCGATGGCGGTCAGGTCGAATTCGAATCCGCCAGCCCAGCTGATCGTGCTCGTGCCGGGGGGAAGCGGTTCGAAGATGTAGGTGCCGGATCCGCGTCCGGTGCCGCGCATGGCCTTGGCGAAGAGGTTCGTGCGCAGGCCGGTGTCGGAGATCATGATGACGGTCCTGGCGTCAGCGGTGCCGTCGATTTCGAGTCTGCTGCTGGCCGGAATGGTCGCGTCGACCTCGTACCGGTTGGGGCCGATGATGACGTACGGGTTGACGCATGGGCCGAAGATCGTGAGGCGTATCGGCTGCGGCATGCCGCTCGTGTTGGCCACGGTGTCCAGAATGCTCATGCCGCCGTAGTCGTGCGGATAGTCGTGCGGGTAGTCAAGTCCGCTGCCGGCGTCGGTTCGCGGATCGTGATGCGTGGTGGTCTCCCTCCGCCACACGCCGTCCAGGAGCACGACGGTAAGCTGCGTCTCGACCATCGTGGGCGTGATGGTCTGCGGCTCGCTTTTCGGGATCCACGCCCTGGTCTCCCATTCGCCGTCGGCGATGAGCGTGCCAGGCGTGCCGGCTGCCATGTCGGCGTCGGCGAGACGGCACAGCAGGTCGAGCGTGGCCGGCGAATCATGGATCCTCACCGTGACGTTCGTTTCGCGTGTCTTGCGGGTGACGCCGGTCAGACCACGCGAGGCGAGGCTGTAATCCCATGCGCGGCCACGCAGTCCGGTGAGCGTCTCTCCGTACAACGGCCCCTCGAATCCGATGCTCTCGCCATTGCCGGCGGTGTATTCGATAGTCTCCAACATGCCTCCTTGTCAGACGAGCCGGGCGAGCTCGCGCATGGTGAGCTTCGGCGTGTAGTCGCTGATGATGCCCGGCAGCGCGTCCGAAAGGTTCCTGAGCCGCTGGTCGATGGATTCGAGCAGGCCGCTCAGCGCGGCGAACTCCTGCTGTTCCGTGCGCGGCGCGTCGGCCGAGTACCCGTTGCGATGGTCGGGACCCATGGCGTTGACGCTCATGCTTGCCTCGGTCAGGGTGCCGGTGGCCTCGTCCATCAGCGCCCTGTACTGGTCGGGCACGCCGAGCATCGGCGCGAGCGCGCCCTTGGCGAGGTTGGTGGCCGCCTTGGAGACCGTACCCTCGTTGCGGTCGATGCCGACGGCCATGCCGGCGGGGATCCACCGGCCCACCTCGTCGCGGAACACCTTGGACGGGGAGCCGATGCCGAGCTTGTTCTTGACCCAGTTGAGCGCGTTTTTGGCGGCGTCGACGGCCGCGTCGACGAGCTTGCCGGCCGCTCCCGCGATGCCTTTCGCTATGCCGGTGATGATGTCCAGGCCGATCTTGCCCCAATCCTGCGAGAGGAACCCGGACACGAGGCTGCTGAAGATCGCCGGGATCTTGGCTACCAGCTGTGGGATGGCCTGCACGAGTCCTCCGGCCAGCGTGATGATGATCTGCACGCCGGATTGGATGATCTGGGGCAGGCGCGAGGCGATGCCTCCCACGAGCGCGGCGATGATCGCGGGGATGCGCCCGACCAATTGGGGGATCGCGTTGACGAGCCCGTTGGCGAGCGACGCGAGCAGCCGCACGCCGGTGCTGACGATGCCGGGCAGGTTGGCCAGCAGCGTGTCCACGATGGTCATGACGACCTGCGGGATCATGGCCGCCAGCGTGGGCATCGCCGCGACCAGGCCTTGGATGAGGCTGGTGACGACCTGCACGCCGGATTGCATGAGCTGCGGCAGGGCGGCGACCAAGGCCGTCATGATCGTCTGGACCAGCAGGGGGGTCTGTTCGCCGAGCATGGGCAGCGCGGCCGTGATGCCCTGCACGAGTCCCTGCAGGAGCTGCATGCCGCCCTCGATGAGCATGGGGGCCTGCGCTATGAGCGCCGCGATCAGAGAGGTTATCATCTGCACGGCTGCGGGCAGGAGGCTCGGCAGCGCCTGTCCAAGCCCCTGCACGAGCGTGGTGATCAGCAGCGCCGCCGTGGACAACAGCTTGGGCGCATTCGCGCTGATCGTGCCCATCAGCGCGGTCAGGATGGCAGCGCCCTGCGCGATCATCTGCGGCAGGTTCGCGGCGATCTGCATGCTCAGGTTCTGCAGCATGCCCGGCAGTTGCGCGCCCAACCGGCCGATCATGGCGAACAGCTGCCCCTGCATGCTCTGGTCGAGCATGCCGAGTCCCGCGACCAGTGCGGCGATGATGGCGCCGATGCCGAGGAGCTTGATGAAGTTGCCCGGGCTGAAGAAGCTCGTGATCAGGCCGCCGACCGCGTTCAGGCCGGACTGCAGCCTTGGCCCGACGACTCCGGCGATGCCGCCGAAGGCGTCTCCGATGGGCCCGAGCGCGGCCTTCGCCTTGCCCGCGACGCCGGATGCGATGCCTCCGAGCTTGCCTCCGAACGACCGGAGCCCGATGATCACGGGATTCTTCTCGAGCGAGAACGCGGCTGACGCGAACCCGGACACAAGCTTGCTTTTGAGCGTCGAGGTGATCTTGCCGACGCCGTCTGAGATGCCCGATCCGAGGGATGCGATCTTCTGCCCAATCTTGCTGCCCGAGATCTTCTCCCCGGCCAATTGGAACGGGAAGGCGAGGTTCTCGGCCATGGTGGCCCCGTCCGACATGAATGCGGAGAACACGGATTTGATGCCGTCCGGCAGGCTTTTGACCTTGCTGGTGAGCTGTGTGACGCCACGGTCTCCGGCGGTGCCGAGCAGGTCGAAGAAGCCGGTGATGGAATCGATGTTGCCACCGACTCCGGTGAATACGGCGAACGCGCCGGCGAGCGTACCGATCTGGCCGGCGATGTCCTGGATAGTGATGCTGCCGTCTTGCAGACCGGCCGAGAACCGTTCGATCAGACCGATGGCCTTGTCGATGTAGGGGCCGAGCTGGCCGTTGAGCTTGTCGAGGAACGGGGTGAGTTGGCTGCTCAACGCGTCGATGGCGGGGATGGCGGCGTTGAACGCCTTGCGCAGTGATTCGAGCGCGATCTTGCCGGGGCCTTCGCCCAGGCGTCCGAGCGCGGCCTTCACGTTGGCCAGCGCGCCCTGGAACGTGTCTCCGGCTGCCAGCGCTGCCCCGCCGAGTCCTTCCTGCATGGCGTCGGCGAATGTCTGGAAGTCGATCTTGCCCTTGGACACCATGTCGGACACTTCGGCGCTGGTCTTGCCCAAGTGGGTGGCGAGCAATTGGAGCACGGGCACGCCCGAGCTCATCAACTGGAGCATGTCGTCGCCCTGCAGCTTGCCGCGCGCGGCCACCGATCCGAAGATCGTGCCGATGTCGGTCAGGCTGCGCCCCGAGATCTGCGCCGTGTCAGCCACGGTCTTCAACACGTCGGTCATCTGCCGGCCGGACTTGACGCCCGACGCCGACAGGCTCGCAGCCACGGTCGCCGCGTCGCCAAGGCCGAACGCGGTGCCCTTCACGCTGGCGAGCGCGTTGTCCATGATGGCGCTGATGTCGGTCGCGCTGTGGCCGAGACCCTTGAGCTTGGCCTGCGCGTTCTCGATATTCAGGGCGCGCTCGAAGCCGCCCTTGGCGGCCAGCGCGGTGATGCCGCCGCCGACCGCGCTGACGGCCCCCAAGCCTATCTTGCCGACCTTGGAGAACGCGCCGGTCAGGGACTTCAATAGCCCGTTGCCGCCGGTATTGCCGGCGGCGGCGACGCTCTGGCCGATCTGGCCCTCGATGGTTTTGCCGAAGTCCTTGCCGGAGGGCACAACCTGCACGTACACAGTGCCGATATCCTGACCGGCCATCGTCTCCTCACCTCGTCTTCCGTTGGTTCGGTTCCCGATGGCGGCCGGGACTCAACATTCAGTTGTCTTGGTTCACTCGTCTTGGATATGGAACATGGACTTGAGCTTTTCGCGGTCGCGCAGGACCTCGCTGCGCGCCCTGATGGGCCTGCCCGTGCCGAACGGGTTGTTCCTCGGGTCCATCCACGGCCTCCACCCCTTGCGCCTCAGCCGCTTGTCGGCCTCGGCCTGGTCCCACATGGCGACCTCTTCGGGCGTGGGGATGTATGCCCAGCCGGCCAGCGCGGCGTAGGAGTGGGAGTAGTGATTTTTGAGGAGTTCGCGGGTCAGGGCCCATGCGCGTGCCCAGCCGATGGCGTGCCTTGCGGGTTTACCGTCGGCTTGGAGCCATTCCCTGAGGCTTAGCGGCCGGGATAGGGTTCCATACGATTGGAGCCAGTCATGGTCCAGAGCGGCGCGGGGTTGGCTTTGGAGATTGACGAGGACAATGCTTTTGGGTCCAGGCCGGACTGTTCGGCCCATGCCTTGACGGTGCCGGCTAGGTAGGCCATGGGGCGTCCGAGCTTGCGCAGGAAGTTCCAGTAGTTGGGTTGCATGACCTGGAAGTAGGCGAGCATCGTGCTGGCGACGGCGAAGTTCTGCTCGTCGGTGAGGGTCACGGCGCTCTTGGTCAGCAGCACGGCTTGGATCACGTCGATGGGCAGGTCCTCGCTGTTGAGGTTCGGCAGGTCGAGCTTCAGGCCCCGCCCATAGTCGGGGTCGTCCTTCTTCGCGTCGGGATTCGTGGGGATGAACAGGTGCACGTCGGGCATCTCCTCCCCGTCGTCGATCGGGTCGATGCTCACGGTCTGGTAGTCGGCGTTGGCGGTCATGATGGGTTCCTTTGCTTCTCGGTGTGTGGCGGTCGATTGGGTGGGATGGTCCCATGCCGGGCGTGACCGCCATCAGGCGTCCGGCATGGGAGGAATCAACGGGGCTACTCGACCGTGTGCGACGTGCTCGCCGCCTGGTCCTTCGCGTTTTCGGCGGCGAGCAGGCCCCACACGTGGAACATGTAGCCGTCCGATGCCTTGAGGAGTTTGAACGTGCAGTTGAACTGCAGTACGTCGCTGGACACGAGGGTCATGTCGTCACGGTCGGAGACCTTGGCCTTCTCCGCGAGGAACAAAACCGGGTTGCCGAACTGGTCGAGGCCGGCCAAAACGATCTGGTATTCGATGGGCGTGGTCGCGTCCTTGACGTGGAAGCCGCCCTTGGTGTCGGCCTCGACGCCGAAATATGCCTCGGCGATGCTCTTGCGGCATTCGATGCCGGCGCACTGGATCGTCCAGTAGCCGCCGTCCGTCTCCGAATACACGGTGTCGCCGTTGTGGCCCTTGATCTCGGTCTCGTCGCCAGGCTCCGGGTGGATGACCGCGCCATCCTCGCTGGAATAGCCGATGGGCTTGAGCGCCCCCGGCGTCCAGTTCTCCGACGTGGGCTTGGTGAACGTCTCGCCCTTCTTGACCAGGAAGAGCGCGTACTGCTTGATGACCTTGACGAGGTCCGCGTTGTTGCCGCTGGAGATGTAGCTGTTGTCAGTCTCCGCCATGGCAACTCCTTTCGATTGGATGTTTGGGTGAATCAGACGGCCAGCACGTCGAGCAGCGCGACGGCGTAGGCGCCGAGATGCCGTTCGATGGGCTGGCGGATCGGCCCCGACTCATACGAGGCCGACAGAAAAGCGGATCGCTCCGGCGCATGCTCGAGCACCCACGACAGGACTTGGGAGCACTGTTCGCTGGCTTGCTGCCAGTCGCCGGTGCCGTCCTCGCGCACGATGTCCACGGTCAGACCAAGCCGGCAGGCCACGCTGATCGGCGTGGACTGTTGCTGCATGCTCGCGTGCAGCGTGCACTGCGCGTAGGGCGGTTCCAGCGGCTGGGAGACCGTGCCGAACCGCAGGTCGGGGAATGCCTCGCGCAGGCCGTCGAGCAGCAGGGGCTCGACGCGCTGCGGGCGGATGATCGGCCGCATGCTCATACGCTCATGCCTCCGATCGCGTCGTTGAGACGGTTCCCGTCGTGGTTGAGCTCGATGAGCACCGCCCCGTCGCGCGTCTTGCCGCTCATTGGCCTGGCGACGAGGTTCTTCCCGTTCGCCGCCCTTTCGGCCGCATCACGGCACAGCTCCGAGGCCTTGCCGCGTAGTACCTGCTGCTGGAACGCGGGTCTGTCGAATACGAACTTGACCGGTCTCGCCATGACATCACGCTCCCTTGGTGAACCGGACGGTGACCACGTCGCCGACATGCTGGCCGGTGTCGTCAAGCCATTCGGCGGGCGGCGCGGTGACGGGCAGACGTTCGCCACGCAGGGCGAGCACGTCGGTGTTGAGGATGCCGGTCGGCTCCTCGCCACGGATGTAGACGGTGTAGCCGATGGTGACGGGCATGGTCACCGTTTCGGATATCTTCGCCTCGCCCATGGCGGGGCCCACCAACGCCTGGAACGTTTTCCACAACGAGGGCGGCCCGTGCATGGGGTTGCCGTCGGAATCCGTGGACTGGATGCCCCGGTACACGTCGACCCGTTCCATCAGCCACCTCCGTTCATGCTCACGGCGAACGCTTTGGCACCGCGCCTGCCGCCGAGCAGGCGGATTTCGGCGCTGGTGAGGTACAGGTCGGCGTTCGGGTTGGCGAACGTGTGCGAGTCGGAGAACGGGCCCGTGGTGGAGGATGTCTGCGACCAGCCTGCAGGGTTCGTGGTTTCGGCGGTCATGGCGCGTTTGACCATGTCGCACGCCACGTCGGCGCACGTGCCCGGATCCGCCGTTTCGGCTTTCCTCCAGTTCGGGCAGGTCAAACGGATGCGCCGGCTCGCCTTGGCGAGCAGCAGTGAGGCGCGTTCCCGCTCAGCCGTGGTCAGCGTCCGCCACGCCTTGGCGAGGTCGTCGGGCGTGGCGAACGATGCTGGCGTGGCCATGTCAGGCCTCCGTCACGCGCTGGTCGCCGGTTTCGATGTCGCGGGTGACCATCACGCGCACGCCGTCTGGGCGCATGGCTTCGAACCGTTCCCAACGGTGCCCGTCGGGAGGGAACGCTTCGGGCACGGGCGTGGGCATGTCCGCCGCGTCGGACGGTTCTACGGCCGTGGTTTCGGCCTGTGCTGTAGGGTCGAGGTCGATTTCCTCGTCCGCCTGCTTCGCTCTAGCCATTGAGCACCCCCTTCAAGCGTGCGGCGGCCTTGCCGCTGAACACGCCCAATCCGACGTAGAACTCGATTCGGGTGCGGTAGGCGGGCTTGTCCTGCAACTGGCCGAGATCCTCGACCTGCACGCCGCCGTTGGTCAACCCGGTCACGCCCTGATCGCCTTCGGAGGACCCGAACTTGACCGCGTAGATGCTGGACGTGTTGTTCACCGCGGCCGCGGATTGACCGGGCGTGATGGTCTCGTTCGCGGCGAGGATCTGGGCGCCGGCGGCGGTCTGCCCGGCTTCGAGGATGGGGATGCCGTTCCACTGGATGGCGCGCTTGCCGGCGATGTCCTCCATGAGGACGGTGTCGAGGCTCACGTGCCGCAGGGCGCTGCCGATCCTGCGGATGATGGGCGCGGAAGCGTAGATCGCGCCGTTCTGTCCGTTGATTCCGGGAACCGCGGCGAGCAGTTCGTCGAGCTTGTCGAGGAACGCGTGGATGTCCGTGTTGGATTCGCCCACGATGGGCAGGCCCTTCGCGCCGCCGTCGATGACCTGCGTGCCGGTCAGACGCTTCTTGAGCCCGTCGAAGCTTTTCGCGTCCACGGCGGTGTCGCCGTTGAAGAACGTTTCCTGGAACTTGTAGGAGATCGCTTTGACCTTCAACGATGTCTGTTCGGCGCGCTGGTCGTTGATGTTGCTGCGCGTCTGCTGGATGAACCGGTCGACGTCTGCATCGCCGCCGAGGATCACGAGCTTCTCGCTTTTCTGGTTGACGGTGCCGGTGGATTCGGCGTACGCCTCGTTGACGTTGCGGAACGCGACGCCGGGCAGGGTGGCCTCCTCGTTGTACGCGTACGCGTTGCCCTCGATCTCCATGAAGGGGATGCGGTCGAGGATGGGGCTGGTCTGCACGAACGTTTCGAGCACGCCGCGCGCGAGGGTGTCGTTGGAGAGTTTCGCGGATTCCGCGAGTGTGAGCGCCATGATGGCTCCTTTCGATTGATGTTCAGTTCTTTTCCGCGTACGCAGCCTGCAACAGTTGGCGCGGAGTCAGCTGTTCGCCGCCGCCGGCCTGATCGACGCGCGGCGCGAGCGCGCCGGGGTCCTTGAGCTTGCCGATGATCGCGTTGACGGTCTTGGCGTTTTCGACGAGCTGGTCGCCGTCCCCGTCGAGCATGGCGACCAGGTCGACAGGCAAACCGGTCTCCTTGGCCACCTTCTCGACCTCCGACTGGCGAGCCTTGGCCTTGTCGGCCTCGTCGAAACGCCGCTCGAGTTTGGCCAACCGGGCTTCGGCGTCGTTCTGGCCGGCGTCGTATTTCGCGGCCTTGGCCTTCAGCTCCTCGTAGTCGGCGTACTTCGCCTCGATCTCGGCGACTCGCTTGGCGAGCGCACGGCTGAAATCCTTGGCCTGCGGATCCTGCTTTTCGTCCTCCGGTGGTTTCGGAGGCTGAGGCTTGGGAGTGTCCGGTTCACCGTTGTCATTGCCGCCGTTGCCGGCGGTGCCGGGCGAACCGGAGCCGGATCCTTCGCCTCCGACGCCTTCGATGAAACGCAGGCGATGCAGGAGCATGCGGTTGCGGTTGCTGAACTTGAACATGATGGTTCTCTTTCTGTTGGCTTGCGCACGGTTGGCGACGCGGCGTGCGGGGTCCGCGAAAGTGATGGATGCAGGATTCGCACCTGCGCGGCAACATTGTGCGCCCGATTTACAGTCGGGTCCGTTCGGCTGCTCCGGCAATCCACCAAGAATCGGTATAAGAAAAGCCACCACGAAAATCGTGATGGCCTGATGATGACGGCGGAGGCTCAGCCGAGCATGTCGGCATATTCTTCCTTGTCCGCGTCGTCGAGCAGCGCGTATGCCGACAGCAGCGTTTCGCGAGGCACGTCGATGTGGTTTTCCAGTACATCGGCGATGAGCCAGCTCAATGCGAGGTATGGCTCTCCGGCGTCCAGGCCGTCATCGAGCGATTGCAGCCTGTCAGCGGGAAGCGATGCGCAGTGTTCCCTCAGCCGTCGGTAGGCTTCAGCTGCCTGCTGATCAGTGGCCATAGCCTCTCCCTTTCCTGCTGCGTCGTCGGATGCCCAGTGTGGATGCGGAACCGTTGGTCATTGCCGCGTTTTTTCTGCAGCCAGACGCGGATCAGTACGTCGTCAACCATTTTATACCGGTTCTCGCGGTTGGCTCCGGCCGTTTTGACGTAATCCGGCGCGGCAACAGCCTCCATTACCGCCCATTTGACCTTTTCAGCGCTCCAATCGTCTGGGAAATGGGTCTTTCCTTCGATGCGGGTGCCGGGGCCATGACCGTCGAACACATGCTCCCATACGCCGGCATATGGGTATATGACATCCTTCGGCCATGGCCCGCTCGTTTCATGGACGCCGTCTTTGAGTTGTTCGGGGTGCAGGCGGCGCATCTGTCTGAGGGCTTCGCGCCAGTCGCCGTCTCCGGCTGCGTCCACGCCTTCCTTCCACATGCCGTACAGCTTGTCGGGGTCGTATCCGGCGAGCGCCTGCTTGCCCCAGTTGGGGATGATCTGGCAGTCGCAGTCGGCGTGGTATTGCATCTGCCGTCCTGCGGTGTCCTCGCTCAGGTAGGCGAAGCCGCGTGAGGCGAGCATGGTGCAGAACGCGCACGTCTTGCCGCGCGGCACGCGCGCCCAACGTGGCTTCGTGGGGTCGGCTCGCATGTTGCGCTGTTGGGTCAGGCGCGTGCTGGTGGATATCATGTCGGCGATGAACTGCTGCCAGTCATCCGCGGTGTCCAACGCGGGCCACAGGTCGTCGATGGTGGCGCCTGACCGGGATTGCCCGTTCTTGACCTGCGTGTAGGTCAAACCGTTGTAGTCGGTGTTGGAGTAGCCGCCCTGCTGCTGCCAGAGCACGCGGTCGGAATCGATGAGGTCGGTGTGGTCGAAGTCGGTGAATTCGACGCCGGCTTCCTCCTGCCAGAGTTGGCGTACGGTGTCGTAGTAGTCGTTCGCCAGTTGGCTGGCCTGATCGGTGTAGTCGCGCACCGTGTCCTTGAGGGAGAGCGGGTCGCGCCGGTAGGCGGTTTCGATTTCGTCGGTGGCCGCGTCGGTCAGGTTCTCCAGATCATCGATGTAATCCTCATACGCTTGGTCGAGCAGCCGCTCCAGACGTTGGCGTCGTTCCGGCGAAAGGTTCAGGTTGTTCGGTTCCATCCTTCGCCCCCTCGATTTGTCCGGTTCGGATCCTCAACTGGTCGATTCGCGCTTGGGCGCGTGCTTTCTGGGCTTCGCGGCGCAACGTCTGGCGTTGCCGGTCGGACAGATCGAGCATGTCCCAGGTGACTTCGCTGTCGGCGGGCAGGATGCCCGCCTGTACGAGTTTCACGGCCGCGTCGGCGGCGGCGGCGCGCGACGGGGTGGCTGGGTTGCGCCATTGGGCGCTGACCCTCACCGTGGCCATGCCGTCGCTCCCGGCGTATTTCTGGGCGCGGTCGATGATCCGTTCCCATGCGGGGCCGAAGCGGCGTTGGCATGATTCCGCGTCGAGGCACAGTTCCTTGACTGCCTTGTCTATCGCCTCCGCGCTGGACGGGTTGGACGTGAGCACGCCCATCGCGTCGGGCGGCAGGCTCGTCGCCGCCGCGAACATGGTCGCGGTGTTGCGCAACTGGGTCACGTGCGGTTCGAAGCTGTACTGCTGGAACTGGCCCACCTCGGGCACGCTGCCCGTGGTTTCGTCGCGCGGGATGGCGAGCACCTTGTCGAGCGCGATCCTCCACATGGGTATCGATTCGCCGTCCTCGTCGGTGAACATGTCCTCGGTCACGCCGAGGAAGTAGCGCGGCGGCACGCTGTAGAGTTCCGCCTGCAGTTCGGAGCGCAGGAACGTGCGGACGGCGGAGTCGGTCAGGCTCATCACGGTGCGGTTGATGCGCGAACGGCCGAACGGGCGTTTCGAGTCGGGACGGTAGGCGAGCAGTTCGCAAGGGATGCGCCCGTCGTACGGGGCTTCGGTCTGCTTGGAGAAACGGGTGCCGTCGCCGGCGAACGTGACGATCATGCCGTCCGACATGAGGTATCCGCAGCGCACTTTGCCGTTGCGCCCGTCGTCGTGCGACACGTCGAACAGGAGCGCCTCGCCCAACGCGTGCATGCGCGGATCCCACGAGCCTGTCGCGCAGTCGGCGGGGAACTCCTGGATGATGGCCTCTGGCTCGCCCATCGTGGTGTCGCCTCGGAACGCGGCCACGAAGCTGCACGAGTGCACGAGCGCGTCGGTGTGCGCGTTCTCCGCCGTCTGCGCCAGATCGTTCGCGTCCATCAGGTCGCTGACCGTGCGGGACAGTTCGGACCCGTCGCGCGTGGTCACCCCGTCGAGCACGACGCGGTTGGCGAGCGCTTCGACGGCTTTGGCGGGCCAGCCGACGACCATTTCGATGTCCTTGGCGATGGGCGGCAGCGCGTAGCCGAGGTCTTTGAGCTCGTTCTTGCCTTCGTAGTAGCGGGTGCGGGTGCGGTTTCTGGAGCGTTTGGCCAACAGTCGGCGCAGGAGCCGCCGGTAGGTGGCTTGCTGGCCGTTGGTCAGGCCTGCGATGGTGGTGGGGAAGCTGGTCATTTCAATCGGATGATCCTTTGCGGTTTGCCGGTCGGCCGGCGGCTGCTGGTTTTCGCGCCGTGCAGGGCGAGGGTGACGGCGACGAGCGGGCTGATGTCGGTGTCGGTGCCGAGTTTGTTCCAGCCGAACGCGCCTTCGTGGCCGATGGGGCGGGTGATGGCGGCGTCGGCTGCGGCGTCGAGCGGCGCTTGCCGCAGGTGGGTGAGGGTGCGGTCGCGCAGCATGTCGAGGAAGCGTCCTGCGGCGCGGCCCATGTCGGTGGGGCCGGTGACGGTGACGTTGGCGCCGTGTTTCTTCAGGTCGGGGATGAGCACGGTGGCGGGGCTTTGCGCGTCGATGACGATGGCCGATGTTTTGGGCCATCGTTGGGCGAGCCATTCCACCGCCCAACCGGTGCCGTGCGTGTGGGTGTTCTTGAGTTGGGCGAGTTCGATGTGCGCGGTGCCGTCCGGGTAGGCCATGCATGCGCCGATGGCGAGGCGGCTTCGGTCGGGTGGCATGTCCACGCCGAACGCGACCCATCCGCCGGGCCGGCGTTCCCCGGTTTCGGCCTGCTGCCACTGGTCGGGGTCGATGGCCCTGCGATCCGTGGTCTCGTCCCAGATGCCCAACGCTTCGCGCCGGAAGCTGTCTTCACCGAGATTCTTGAGCATGCGCAGCATCGCGGCGGGTTTGGTGCGCGTGGGGTAGCTGGGGTTGGCTTTGGCCCATTGGTTGCGGTCGTGCGGGTCGGCGTCCCTGTCGGCGCTGAACTCCACGTACGTCATGCCGTCCTCGTTGGCGAGGCCTTGGGAGCGTTTGAGTTTGAACACGTCGCCGGGATCGTTGGGGCGCGGTGGAGTGCCCATGAACACGATGAGCGGGTTCTTCGCGGCGTTGGTGGCGGGCACCATGTCGTCGAGGGCCTTCTCGGTCAGGATCTGCGCTTCGTCGAAGATCTCCATGTCGATGCCGGCGAAGCCGCGTCCGAAGCCTTGCTCGCGCGCGCCGAACAGGATGCGCGACCCGTTGGCGAACTCGATGCTTTCCTGCCCGTTGGCGCGGCGTATCGCCTTGACGTGGCGGGTCAGGCCGGGCTGGCGGACGATGGCTTGCATGCTTTTGAACGTTTCCGCGCTGGTGCGCGTGCGGTGCGCGGTCCACAACACGGTGAAGTCCGGTTGCAGCAGGCACATGATCGCGGCGTTGGTGCCCACGGTGAACGTCTTGCCGACCTGACGGCACAGGCTCATGGCCACGCCGCCGGCCGACGCGGCGTATTCTCCGTCGGCGCGTTTGGCGAGCATCAGCCGACACAAATCGTCCTGCCACCGGTCGAAACGGATGCCGAGCCGTCCGGCGACGGTGCGCACACGACCGAAGCCGGTGGTCTCGATGCCGGTGGGGATGCTCAGGTGACGGGCTATTTCAGAGAGTTTCGGGGTCGAAGGGCTCGTCGGCTGCGCCACTGACGTTCACCCCTTCCTCGAGCGGGTCGACGGGACGGTTCTCCAAGTCCGTGATCTCCTTGCCGACCGCGAGCAGCTGCTTGGTCAATGGGGCCACCGCGTTCGCCGGGGTGCCGTCATCCTCCACGGCCCGTTTGAGCGCCGTGAGGCTGATGCGCAGCAGGTCGGCGTAATCGCACCCGGATACGGGCGCGGACGATGACGCATGCACGGACGATACGGGCTTTGTCCCTCCGGGATGGCGGCGACGCTGGTCGGCCGCACGCTTGCGGCAGTTATCGGAACAGTATTTCCTTCTGCCGCCGACGTTTTTGCCCAATACCTTGCCGCAACGCAGACAGACCCTCGAAACCATGACGCCTCCTCCTGCTCGGATACACGGTGCGGACGAAAGGAAAACACCGGAGAGGGAAATCGGCCCTGCACACGAGGAGGCCTTGACGCCCCGACCGGGGTATACCCCCCTAGTGTGGTGTCACCATTCTGACGTGTCGAACGTGGGGATGGTGTTGTCGGCCGCTGGCGTGCCGGTGTCGAGTAGTTGCGCGATTCGTTGGATGGCCCATGCGCGCGTGTGCGTGCCCTTGACGCGGTTGCACCATGCGTGCGCGGGTTCGGTGTTGGCCCAGCTCAATGGGTCGCCGCCCAGGGCGACCGGTGTGATCTCGTCGACCACGAACCGCCATGGCCCGGAGTCGAGCGTGTAGTCGATTGGTCTGAAGCATAGTTGGCAGTCGCGGCACATGGCCCTGTGCCGGGCGATGAGCTGGCTGCGCCGCCATCCGTTGGCTCTGCGCTTGTTGGGTCTGCTGCTCATGTCCGCTCCGCCAACTATCCCGGGTATGGGTGAGGGTCCGAAACCATCACCTTCCGGTTTCGAACCCTCTAATCCACTGACAATTATCGACCCCAACCCGGGGCCGCGTCAAATCGAGCCGGGAGTGTCGCCATCACGTCACGCACGCGGAACAGCTGCCGCCCCTTGGAATCATTGGTCTGCGGCGTCAACAGCCCCCGGTCCCGCCGGTGCTGCAATTGCTTGCGGGTCACATGGTATCCGCACTCGCCCAATAGTCGCGCGCACTCGGTGAGCGTCAGCAGGCGCTCGCTGCCGGCCAGGCTTTCAAGCAACGCGAGGCGCACGTCGGCCACATGCCATTCGCCGCCGCACACGGGGCATGTGACCTTGCCCTGTCCGTCGATGGCGTTGAGCTGTACTCCGCACAATGGGTTGGGGCAATGGCCGATGGGCTTGGGCCGGTCGGGAATGTCGATGATCGCGAGCGTGAGCGCGCACAATCGGTCGAGGCTGTCGAGCCACATGCCCGCGTCCGCCAGCAGTGTCAGGCGCGGATGGCCGGAGATGTCCATCAGCAATCGTCGGAGGCTTGTGGCGGCGGGCGCGTCACGCCGCCAATCGAGCGCGTCCACGCCTTCGAGGCGTCGCCACATGGCGCGTGCCGTGGCGTCGATCGTGTCGAGCAGGTCGAGCACGTCGAGCCGGATCGGCGTGGGCGCGTTCGGCAGGTTGACGCGCGTGGGCTGGTGGCCTCCGGGATGCACGGTCGCGTCCAGCGACGCATGCAATGGGTCGAGCCACACGCACAGTCTGAGCGGGTCGAGCGTCAGCGTGAGGTCGCAGGCCGGACACAACGGGTGCGTCTCGTCCTGATAAGTGTGGTGGCAGTGCTGGCATTCCAATTTGATGCGCCCCTTTCGGCCGTACTAACATGAGCATCCGCATCCCCATGCGAACGCCATTCGGCCCCGTCCGGCCGGATGGCTTTCATTTTCCACACGGCTCCCGCTCCGGAGTCTCCGCTCGCTTCTCGCGGAAACCGCGACGCTCGGATGTCTCCTCGTTCGACACGTCTCCGGCCCGGCAGTGTTCGATGAAGGCGCGCACCTCCGGGTCGTCGATGTCCACCGTTTCGCGCCGAAAGCCGTTGTGGAAGTTCCTCCCAGGCATACTCTCATCCTTTCGTCCATCACGTCCTGCCATCGTCACAGTCCGTCGAGAGTTGGCTGTTCGACGAACCGCACCTTGAATCTGTCCTTGTCCTGCGGCGAGTTGTCGATGACCGACTGCACCAGCGCCTCCGGCAGTTTCAACAGGTCGGCGATCTCACCGGCCTTGCTGCCCCGCCCGTGCCACTTGAGGATCAATTCACTTTGGATCGCGTTAGGCATTTCAACTCCTTCACTGGCATGTTCCATATCCGCTCGAACTCGCGGACATCCTCTTCCGTCAACTTGATTCCCGAGGCCCACGGCTTGCCCGGCTGACAGGCTTTCGCCGCAGGCTTGTAGGGCGTGAGGCTGATGGGCGCGAACCCGCACCGATGCTCGGCCAAATATTGGCCATCAGACCTAATGCCACGCTCGCCGCACACATCAATGAGCGTCGGCCCACACATGCCGTACACTGTCTTGAGCCTCGTGAGCCTGACGCCAAGGATGATGGCCACCGTCAGATCATCGCCCTGGATGACGCCCGGATCCCACGCCTCCCACACGCCCTGCCTGCACCTGAGCACCCACCTGCCGCACGTCCCGCAGACGGCCGCCTCCAATTGGGCGATGTTGCCATCCGGAGCCAAGAGCCTGAGCCACGGCGGCTTGCGCTCGCGGGCACGAATTCCCTTATGCATTGGAGTCTCCGAGTTGTCGTGTGATTGATTTCCAGATCGTCGCCAGTTCGTTGTCCTTCAGGCCGCTGGCATGGCCGCGCTCGTATAGGTCGGCTTCGATTTGCCGCAGGTTTTCCGGGTGGTTGACGGCTCGCCCGTAGGCCCAGTCGTGCAGCGTCTGGTTGCGCTGCCCCTCGGGCACGGGCGTCATGTCGGGCCGGCCAGATCGGCGTCTGACGGGCGGCTCGTCGGCCATGACCCGATCGATGTCCAGGCCGGTTATGCCGCCCGCAGCGGGCAGCTGTCTGCGAGGCGCGGACGCCGACAGACCGGGCGTGGTGTTTTCGATGCTGCCGATGGATTCGAGCCACCGGCAGATCTGGGCGCTGGCCTCGGGTATGCCGTCGTCGCCGGGCAGGTCGCATACGCGGTAGTCGCCCTCATTCACGGTGCTTCCCGCCCCGATGACGTATCCCTTGCGTTCCACGCGCAAATCCACGGGAATGCCGTCGGGGTATTCGCCGGTCTTCAGGTGGACTGCGTTCTTCACCCTGCCGTGCAACGCCTCGGGCAGCCGGTAGTAGGCGTGGAGTCCGCCGGAGGGGGTGCGCACCAGGTAGGTCGCGGGGAACGCCGGAGTGCCGTACCGGCCCACCTGCCGGTTGAGCGCGGTCCACCCGTCGTCGCCACTGGTTTTGCTCATGTCCATGTCGATGACCATGAATCCCGGCGCGGGAACCACAGCATACGCCTTCGCGCCGGTGGGCACCTGACTGGTGTCCACAGTGGGGTCGAGCGCGAGCTTCTTCCAGTTGAACGCCGACTTATCCGCGTTCGCGGGAACGTAATCACACTCGAAACCGAACAATGAGGGCGGTAGCTGCGAATCGAGCTCCAACGGCAACGGCGGTTCGGGAACCACCGGCGAGCCGTCGTCAACTTCCTCCGCCTTGACGGCCTGACGGTACACGTCGAACCGTGACTCGTCCTGGACTCGAACAACACGCTTCTGCTTGCCCAATGCCCGGGTTGTTCCGTTGACGAGGCCAAGCAGCGCCATTGTTTCCGAGGGAACGGCTTTGTGGAATTCATCGCGGTAGGCGTCGCGCGAGGCGATGAGCTGCCCGTACTTTCCCTCGTTGGCCAGAATCTCGGTGATAAGCCAATACATCTCGTCGCTGATGGCGCGCGCCGGGCTGAGATTCACCATCTCCGGTTCGTCACCCTGCTCCCACAGGAGGCATGACGCCGCATAGAACGCCGCAGGGTGCTCGCGGATAAACAGCTCGATGGCATGATACTGCTCGTATGAGCGTCCCTCGGACGGGTGCATCTCCACCTTGATGAACCTGCGTTTGTCCGATGGCTCGCTGGAATCGGCGAACGGCATGTTGGTCAGAATCACGATGGTCGCCGTCGGCGTCATCGAATAATACTTGCCTCCAACCACGCGGGCGCTCATCGTCGCCCCGGTGGACAGTGCGCGCAGCAGGGGAAGCATACGCTCGGTCACTTCGCCGGCCTCGTCGTCATAGGCGAACGCCATGCCAGCCATCACGTCGTTCATCGACTCACGATTCAGCGAGAACTCGCTGTCGCAATAACCGGTGGTCTTGAACGCCGGGAACGACCTGCGATCACCCAGCACGCGCTGCACCGCGTTCGACAGCAGCAACGTCTTTCCATCGCCACCATGACCCGACAAAACAAAACTCAACTGCTTGTACGGTTCGAGCCACGGGGTGGCGAACATGCGCAGCATGTTCGCGCACGACTTACCGTCAACGGTCAGCCATGCGCAGATTCGTTTGGCTTGCTCCACCACTTGGTTGCCCATGTTCCGCGGATCGAACGTCTGGGTCACGGCCATATCGGTGTCGCCCCGAATACAGACCACATGCCCATCTTTGCGATACCACACGCACGGATCAATGCGCACTCCGCGTTCGACCTGACGGAACCATTGTGCTCGCTTAGCTTCGCGCATGATGGTGCTGCTCACCGCATAGTTGCGGTTCCGGTCGTTGCTGCGCTCGCCGATGTGGTATTCGTCCTCGATGCTTTTGACCGGGTGCCAGCTATTGAGCAGGCGGCGTTCTCCCGGATGGTCTTCGATGTCCGGGTCTCTGCGCCAGAGTCGCTGCTGTGACGGGCAGTAGCGCAGATGGCCTTCCCGGAGTTCCCAAATGGCTTTCTGGTATCCGGCGTGCATGACGAGTTGACGGCTTCTCCGGTTGTCGTCGTCTCCGTCGGTCACGAGTTGGAGCGATTGGCCGGTGATGGTCATAACGCGGTCGAAGTCGTTCGGCGGTGTGAACGTCAAGTCGAGCAGTTTGAAGACGCCGGCGTATTTCGCCGGCAGATCCTCAGCCGGGATAGGCCTGTAATCATCGTATTGGCCGCCCATATCTTCCTTCCTTGGATAGCCGGCCCTAACCGTTACGCATTACGCCCTATAAACAAAACACACAATATATATATATATAGAAGAAAACATATATATTACATGTTTTTTGTAACTGCGTAACTTGTAACGGTTAAGGCCTTGGAATTGCTGGTTTTTGATGTTTACGTTGGTGGGTAAGCACTGCGTAACAAGTTGCGTAAGCGCTTACGGGCGCTTACGCAAGCGCCCGTGGCTTATCCGCCATGCGGATTGCGCCGCTTACGTTCGAACCAGTCAGAACTCCGGTTCCGGCTGTTGGCCGCCCTGCTGCGACGATTGCCCGACGGCAAGCACCTGTTCCAGGGTGAGGCCCATCATGCCTGCGATGTCCTGCGGGGTCTTGCCGACGGCCTTCAACTGGAGAATCTGCGTCGTCTGCTGCGGCGTCACGGACTGCGTGGCTGTCGGCCCGGTTTGCGCGGGCATGACCGGCGTCGGCTGCGGAGCCGGCATCCCGTAGGCGGGCTGCGGCATGGGCTGCCGCGGTTGCATGGCCTGGTCGACGGCGCTCTGGTGTTCGATCGTGTATTCGAACATCTTGGCGGGGTTGTTCGGGTTCTTCGAGTTCGGGTCGTATCCGGTGAATGTGGCCGTGAACCGGTCGCCTGGCTTCACGTCGCTGGATTTGCGCAGGCCTGCGGCGCGGACGGCGTTCAGCCACGCGCGCTTCTGCAGGCCCCAGCCCTTGATGTAGACGCTGCGCCGTCCGTCGTCGTCCTCCACGCTGGGGTCGCGCGTGCCGGTGTCGATGGTGACGATGACCTGCACCTTGGGGCTGCCGTCCTGCCAGTAGTCGGGCTGGTTGGTGGGCCGCTGGTTGATGCTGTCGTAGACGTGCACCTGGCCGGCGGTGACGGATTCGATGATGCCGCTGACCGTGTCTCCGGGCTGTTGGAACTTCACGCTCTTGCTGGTCTGGCTGTCGATCTGGTCGAGCATCTGGCTTGCGTTCATGTGCGGCCGCTGTGGAGCGGCCTGCTGGTCGTAGCCTTGCTGCGGGTATCCTTGCGGCTGGTAGCCGTACTGGTTCATCTGCTGTCCATACATGATTAGTTGTCTCTTTCTACTTGTTGTCGGGTTGATGGGTTGGTTGGATCAGTTGTTTGAGCGCTTCCCACTTGGCGGGTACGTCCGGGTACAGGGATGCGTTCAGTTCGGAGAGTTCCCCGAACTGGTCGTCTGGCCAGCTGCCGCATTGGAAGCAATGCGATGGGCTCGTGGGCAGTGAATGTATCCATGCGTCGCGCACTTCCGGCCCGTCGGCGAGTTCGATGCAGTCCATCAGATTGATGAGCAGTTGGGCGCGGCTCATGGCCCACCGGCCGGGTTTCGGGTCGAACGGAACCTCCCACGCATAGGCGTCGTTGAGGCTGGTTTTGTTCCTGGGCAGCATGAAGATGCAGTTGCGTTCGCATTTCTCGCCCGCGTTCTCCAGGCCGATGCCGTAGAGGCTGGCTTGCACGCGGTATTGCTGGCTTGGCCCGTTGGCCTTCGCCGCTCTCATGGTGGTGTCGCCGGTGATCTTCCAATCCACCGTGCTGTGCGTTTTACGGTCGTACAGGTCGATGCTGCCGTGCAGTTCGCTCGTCCCGTAGATGCCGGAGAGCGTGCCCACCTTGACGCGCATCTCCGTCTCGAAACGTGGTGCTGTCTGCCCGTCGGGGCACTCGTGGTCCTCGCGTAGGCCGAGGTTGCGGAATTCTCGTTCGAAGTGCTCGTGGACGCAGGTGCCGATGAACGGCAGCCACGACGTTTTACGCGATTGGGGCCATCCGGCGAGCTTGGCGGCTAGGCAGTGCAGGCAGTCGGAGCCCAATTCGGACGGGCCTATCTCCGCCTGTTTCTCCCTCGGCTGGTCGCGGATGCCGGTTTCGATCATCATGCGGATCTCCGGCCACAGTCGCGGCTCCTCGTAGGTGTCCACGCTTGTCGCCGGCGGTTCCGGCGGTTCGGCGAATGAAACGCCGGCCTGCGCCTGGGCGACGGCGAGCACGTCATCTATGTTGGCCATGTTTCCTCGCCCTCCTTTCACGATGGTCTTTGATGATCTGCGAGGCGCTGCGCTCGCAGGTCTCATGGAGCTGGTCTGCTTTGAGCATGTACAGTTCGTCGCACAGGTCTTCGACGACATCGGCTTCGGTTATTCCGGTGGCGATGATGTTCGCGATGCGTTCGGCGTTCATTCGACCACCACCGACGGTTTCGAACGGGAGGTGAACCGTTCGACGGCGAGTTCGCCGACGAGCTTGGCGACGTTGGTCAGGCTCTTGGGTTTCAGCTCGTAGAGGCGCGGGTTCTCCGCCGGCGGGAACGCGGCCGTGAACGCCTTGCCGTCGAGTCCTCGCCGCCCCTGCTTCACCAGCACCCTCAGTTCGCCGGCCGGATAGGTGCCGGGCTGTGGATGCTGTTCGAGGATCCGCGCCTTCAACTCGTCGCGTTCCTGGGTGAGCACGAGAATCCGTTCATCGAGTTCGCTGATGCGCTGGGCCTGTCTGATGAGCAGCGCTTCGCGCTGGTCGGCGAGCGCCTCTTCACGCTGCTGCGCGAGTTCGCCCGTGGACGGTTCGGCGGCGAGATGCCGCAGCGTCTGGATGTCGTTGGTGGCTTCGATGGTGTTGGCGCTCATTGCTCTTCTCCGTTCTCGTTGGCTTCCGCGTTGTGCGCGGCTTCGATCTCGTCGACCACTTCGGCGATCACCATGTCCGTGTCTGGCTGGACCGGCTCCTCGGGTTTCCTGGTCTCCCGGAGCCGTTGCATGCTGCTGGCCGGATTGCGCAGCAGGCGGCTGATGGCCGCGCCTTCCTTGACGACGTGCTGGGCAGATGTCGATGCACTTGGCGACGATCTCCGCCTTCTGGCCCATGAAGTTCCTCTTTGCGATGGTCTGATCCGCTTTGTCGATGAACGTGCTGGCGGCGTCGGCGATCTTCGAGGCCGACGGGTAGAGCGCCGCCAAATCGGCGGGCATGTTCTCGTCTTCGATCAACGCTTGGGTGATGTAGTCGGTGTGGTTCATTGGATTGTCCTTTCAGTTGGTTGGGTTGATGATTTCGCTGATGTGGATTTCGGTGTGCGGCTCATAGGGTTCGCCCATGAACAGCAGCGGGTCTCCGGTCTTGCGGTTGCGCATGCTGCCCGGTTTGGAGCCGGGCACCCTCCGGTCGGGAAGCACCTTCGACACCTGCGCTTCGACGATCTGCACGTCATCCTGGTAGGCGACGCCGTTCAATGCGTCGGTGGCCAGTTTGGCGAGGTTGTCCCAGTCACGTGGATGGCGTGACGCCATCCAGAACTTGAGACGGATGCGCACCGGCCCCTTGATGGGTTCCATGTCGCCGTACTTGCGGCGGAACTCCGAGTACACGCGGTTCTCGGCGTTCCTGGTGCGCCGGTCGGTGATGCCGTGCCCGTTGTAGACGCGGGGACGCGCCTTGGACAAGGGGTCGCCAGGCACCGAGAGTTCGAACACGTTCATTCGTCACCTCCCAGCGGCCTGCCGAGGATCACGGCGAGCGGCAATGAGACGGCCAATACGATGAAGTGGAGGATGCTGAATGCTCCGTCGCGCAGCAGTCCGGCGACGAGCCACATGCCTGCCCAGATGGCGGCGACGATGCTGGCGGAGAATGCGAGCAGCCAGAGCGCCGCGAGAATCTTCTTCTTGCGGCTCATCGCCATTCGCCTTTCTCTTCGAGCCGGTCAAGAATCGCCATGAACCGTTCCCAGTCGCCGTATTCGCCGTCATGGTCGAGCCTGCTGACGAGGCCCTTGGTGCCCTGCACTTCGGAGAACGCGAGAATGGTCTTCCGCGCCCACTCGGGAAAAATCGAGTGGATTTCCTTGCTGCTGTCGCGAATCTGCTGCAAGAGCAGCTTGATTCGCTGGGCTTCCTCGGTGGCGAGGCGTTCACGCGCGGTGAGCTGGAGTCCCCGGCGTCGGGTTTCCTGTTGCTTCGCACTGCTGCTCATCTATTCCTCCATTTCCTTGATCCACCTGTCCATGGCGGCTTTGCTGACCTTCAGCCTGCCGGGCATTCCGTCGCGGTTCGGCGGGCGGAACGTGTCCACGTCGCCGGCGTCGATCGCGTGCAATAGGCCCCGGTAGTCGAGCGAATACACCTGGGCGGCCTGCGCGGGAGTCCATGCCAGCCGCTCCCCCAACGGGACGCGACTCGAATCAACCGGCGCGGACATCATCGACCTCCGTTGTCTTGTTCGAGTCGCTGCCACACTTGGTCGAACAATGGGCGGTCGGCTTCCGTGTAGGCGTTGACCTGTATGATGCGTCCGTTCGGCAAGGTCAGTTCGGCGCGTGCGGGAGGCTTGCCATGCCGCGTCTCATAGGCGGCCTTCAACCGTTTGCCGAACGTTGGTGCCTTGCTGCGGCATTGGCGTGCGCCCAGATTCTTCTCGCGCAGGTAGTCCTGCGTATACAGGGGACGGCGCATCGGATCCAGTTCTGGCGTCTCGCCGAGTTCGCGGGCGATGACGATTCGGACCTTCGCCTCAAGGAAATCCGGATGCACAAGACCCGTGCTGGCTTTCAATAGTTCGATCTGCGACATGCGGTCGTGGTGCGCCGCCTCAAGACGATGACGGTTGACGGCGATGCCGTCGCTGAAGTAGGCGTCCAACGCCTCGGCACATTCGCGCTGGTAGGTGACCACCATGTTCTTCGCGGTCTCGTTTTTGAGACGGCTGGCGTCGATGGGCGCAAGCCACATGATCAGCGTCTTGCGATTGATGCCCCCCATCTCGCGATTCTTTCCATCTGCGCCAACTGTGGTCATCATGACCACAGCTGCCCATGGTGCCTTTTTGAGCCTTTTCAATTGACTGTTGAAATCGATGCCGATGTTCTCGCAGATCGGTTTCGCCGCCACGACCGGTTCGCCGTCGATTCTCTGAGCCACGAGCACGGATCCATGAAATGGGATGCGCGCCACCGCTCCTTCGCTATTGGTATCGTTGTTTTGGATCATTTGTTTACCTTTCATTTGGTCTTTTTGCCCGCAGATGGAACCTGCGGGCTTTTCTTTTCTTCGTTGTCCCTGATTGCTTCGTCAAGAACCTGAACTTGAACGTATCAACTTTTTTCAGACACCAGTCGCCAGTAGGCATTTCGCCATCTCGTGGATTAAAGGTCACCTTATGGTCACCTCTTTTTATTTGCAGGGTTGATTATATCGGACCGCCGGGATGGGTCGACGCCGTTTGGCGACACGCCGAATTGATCTCGTTTGTATAACTTATTTAGTTATACTATATTAGTTTATGTCGGGAACAAGCCCGACAGGACAATTCAAGAGAGGAGGTGCGATGAGGATTCTGGAAGCGGTCGACACGATTCTCGGAATCGTGGCCAACGCCATCGCCACCATCACCGCCATAGCGGTGTGGCGCAGGACGCACGGCCCGAGACACGGGAATCGAAGGTAGGCCGAGGGGTTGCGAATAATCCTAGTATCCGCAACCCCTCAACCCCAGAATATCATCGGACGCCATGAACACCAGAAAACCCATAGCCGCCTCCGCAGCCGCGTTCGGCATCGCGTCCATCCCCTTCGGTATCTGCGGCAAACCACTGCCTGCGGGACTGTTCGGACTCGCCGCAGGCATCATGGCCATCGCATGCGGGTGGTGGGCGGAATGACCGCCGTCTACCTGAGCCTCAAGCAGGTCGGCGAACGCCTCGGCGTGAAGAACGCCGCCGCCTACAGGCTGCCGGAACCGGACGCAATGATCGGGACGACGCGCGGATGGCTGCCCGAGACCATCGACCGATGGAACGCCGCGCGTCCGGGGCGCGGCGTAGGTGGTGGACGTCCACGCAAGGAAGAACGGTAGAAGCCACTGCAAAACGAGAAAAACGCCCCTCCCCCAGCATTGCCGGGAGAGGGGCGGAATTCTTTCATTTTCCTAACATGTGAAAGGATAGGTGTAAGAATAAATCCTTACACATGTTAGGACTCTAAGCGTTGCACTTGTCTTTACCGCAACGCTTAGTTTTTGCGGAGCGGGTTGTAGGCGACGCCCAGACCGGATGCGAGGAAGCCGGCGACGGTCGAAATGTAGCCGCCGATCGCGGCGTCACCAAAGGTCATGAAGCCAAGGCCGACGCACGAGGCGACCAGACCGAGCACGTAGACCACGGTACGCACCTGCTTAGAGAAGACCGGAGTGTACGCGGTGTCGGGCTGGGTATTGTCCTGACCGTCCTCACGCTCGTCGGTCAGGTTGTTCACGACGGTTTCGAGGGTGGAATCCTCTGCTGCATATTCTGCCATTGTTTCCTCCTTAGAATCGTCCTTGGTTGAGCGCCGACTGCAAGGCGCGTGCGGTCGCGGGGCCGAAGCTCGCGTCCCGCGCCAGACCGTAATGCGCCTGGATGGCGCGAATGGTGGCCGGTCCGAGCAGTCCGTCAACACCACAGCCCAGGCGACGCTGCACGGCGCGGATCAGATCACTGCCGCCCGCGCCGTAGCGGACCACGCTCGAATCGATGGCCGGACGCCAGTAGGTGCGTCCGTCCGGTACGACCTGCCCGCTGATGATGCCATCCACCGCAGTGCCCATCACCTGCTGCCAACGGCGCACGGTCGCGGGGCCGACATTGCCGTCAACGGCGAGAGCGCCGGTGGATGCGGTGCCGGTGTTGCCGCCGCCGTAGCGGAGGTAGCAGTTCCACGGGTAGTTGTAGTAGGCGCGGATATTGGTTTCGCGGCCCGTCTGGTCGCCCGCCTTCCCGTAAGCGGTGCCACGCTCCGAGATGCTTGCCTGCGCGAGCCTGCCGCCGCCCAGATACACGGCCACGTGGTGCACGTCGTTAAGCAGGATGTCGCCCGGCTGCGGATTGCCGTTCGCGGGCAGGCGAGTCCAGCCGCGACGGGTCAGATTGCCGCTCAGATTGCCGGTGTAGGTGGCCGTGCCGGTGTCGAAGCCCGCCTCACGCAAGGCGTGGATGACCAGGCTGGAGCAATCGCAATTGCCACCCGAAGCGTTGAAATTCCAACGGTCCGCCTGCGAATAGCCCAAATTGGCCACGGCGCACCAGTAGCGCATGCGGTTGATCAAAGCGCTGACGCTTGCCATGTCTAGTCCTCCAATCCTTCCACGGCCTTGGCCGCGTCCTCCTCGGACACGACCGGGATGCTCTCGGGCGGCAGACTGTCGCCCTGCGGTGTCATCTCTGGTGTCATGACGATATCGTCCATGACATCTCCTTCCCGCCACCAAGTCGGTGGCAAATAGAAAAGCCATCCCGGAATGGGATGGCTTTGAAAACCAGTGTGAAAATCAATGCCTGCACGCACCATGATTGGACACGATGATGAGCGCGAGGAGGATGAGATACGCGACCAACGCGACGGGACCGCTCACTGCCGGTCCTCCAAGTATTTTTCGGCGGCGTTGACGATCCAGCATTGCGCGCCCAATTTTTCGAGCTTGGCGAGCTCGTACCGGACGGCCTCCGAATGGTCGTGCGACTGGTCGCCGTAGATCAGGCTGATGATCGTGTTCTTGATCGTGTCGCGACACAACTCGTCCATGCGTTCGTCGAATTTCGCGGTGCGTTCGCCGAGTTGCCGTGTTTTGGCGAAATGCTGCGAGAGCGGCGAATCGTATGGCAGGCGTTCGGGCCGCACGTGCGCGTACAGGCCGGTCGCCAGCGCGTCCAAAGCGCCCGGCCAGAGCTTGAGGCCGAGGGTGATGAGGGCGCACGCGCCGCCCACACCGCCGAAACCGGCTAGGAAATTTTGCAGCACATTACATCTCCTTAATGGAAAGCCGCCACGTAGGGCGGCTGTGTTTTGGTTAATGCGGGTGGTCGGTGGCGGCGAACACCAAAGGCAGGCCGATTTCGTCGAGCATGCCCGGCAGTTCGCCGTCCGCGTATCCGCAGACGCTCCGCGCAACCTACGCCACACGTTCGGCACGTTGGCTATCAAGGCCGGAACCGACATCAGCGTGGTCGCGCGACAGCTCGGACACTCCGACATCCAAACCACCGCACGGTATTACCTCAAGCCCGATCTGAGCGTCCTCAAGGACATGCAGAAGGCATGGCAGAAACTCATATTGACCTGCTGAATAGCTTTCCGTAACCCTGTACAATGCGAAGGGCTTCACGGTCATCCGCGCCGGCAGCAATCAGGGTTGTGTAGGCTCGCTCTGCTATCCGGTCGTCTAATCAACGATCAAGCGGCACCGTGATGCAGCCCTCGACCCAACCGCCTTTGCCGAGCGTCATCTTCGCGGCCGAGCGAAGGCTGATCTCGTTGCCAGCGGCCTGCACCGCGACGCCATAAAGCCCCATGCTCGAATTGGACACCGTGGCGCAATGCACCTCGAACGCGGCCTCCAATCCAGTCGGAAGCCTGAAAAGCTTGGACGTATCCCATATCCTCGGGGCAGCCCAGTCCGTGTTGACTCGAATGGCATGAAACGCGACGATCAACATCCCGCCGACAAACGCGGTGCGATAATCCACGTCCCAGTTATCGTTTGGTTTCGTGAGGGTTACGGAATCCCACAGTTTCGACATGGGAGGCAGCTGTTTGATGAGCATGACCGGCGTGCCGGGCGTGATCCCGCTGATCGGGATGCGGGCGATCGGGATCCACGCCGTGCCGGAGGCCGAGTGGATGCTGCCCGACGGGACGGTCGGGTCGGCGGCCGTACCGGTGTTTGGCGTGCCTTTAAGCACGGCGATGGCGGCGGTCTCGATGTTCTGATTGTTCCGTGTGTATTTGAGGCAGACGAGGTCGTTGCGGTTCTGGCCGCTCATGCCGCTTCCGATGGTCGCGGTCTCGGCCTCGGTGACGCGCGCGTATCGTCCTTCGACCACGAGGTTGAGGACGGGGATCAGCGCGTGATTCGCATCCTGCATGGTCACCGTGGGGAAAGTGCCGTCGCTGCCCTGCAGCAGGTAGCTGCCGTTGCCGATGACCCCGGCCTGCATGGCGCCCATGTCGCCGCTGGTGATGTGCGGTATGCTGCCCTTGCCTGTGATGAGCGTGGTGGTCATGTCAGCCCTTTCCCTTGGTAAGCCATGCCGTGTAGGCCGCGTCCTGCGTGGCGGCGAGTTTCTTGAATTCCTGCTGGCATGAGGTGCATGCCAGCGCCTCCTGCGTCACTCCGTCCGCGGTGGTGTGTTTGATCTGGTGCCAGTCGCTCGACGTGCGCGGATCCCCTTCGGTGAGGTATGCGCTGTCGTGGCAGCGGTCGCATGCGTATTTGGTGATGTTCGTGGTTTTTGCCATGATGTTCCTTTCAGGCGAGTCTTTGCCAGACGTGTCCGCCGATGATGGTGTGGATTTCCTTCCATGTGCCGCCATGGTCGTTGGGGTTGCCGGCGACGCACCAGTAGAGCGAGCCGATCGGGTGCGCGGCGAGGAAGGATGCCGCTGTCGCGCTGGATTGTGCGGTGATGGTGCCGTCCGGTCCGATGGTGATGGTCCTGCCATCGGGTTTGACGCCGCCGAGGGTGGCGGTGGATGCCACTGGCAGCGTGTACTTGTTCGCGGCGGGCTGGATGCCGTCGAGCTTCTTCTTGTCTGCGGCGGCCATGAGCCCGTCCGCCGATGATGTGGCCTGTGCGACGGTGATGGCAGCCGTCTCGTCGTTGCGGGTCACTGTGACTGGAGCCGACGCAGTGATGTCCAAGATTCGCGCCTGCGCCGCGGCCAACGCGTTCTGCGCCGTGGTGGTGGCCGTGTCGGCTTTTACGCCGGCCTGTTTGGCGAGGTCTCTGGCGCCTCCGATTTCGGCCGCGGCGTCGCTTGCGGCCTTGTTGGCTTCGGTGGCGGTTCTGCGGACCGTTTCGAGGTCGGCGGCGGTCACATCGGCGCTGAACGTCCAGTTGGAGAGGGTGAGGCCGCTGCCGGCGTAGTAGGCGTGGCCGTCTCCGGAGCTTGATCCACCGCCGCCGGTCTCGCCGGTCGATTCCGTGGACGCGGTGGTCGCCTCGTAGGTTACGGTCGGGATGCCGTCCTTGACTTTGATGATCTTCTTGGTGATCTCGGCGGTGACCCTGATGCCGGTGGTGTTGTCGCGGCCGGTCACGGTGTCGCCCACGTCGAGGTCGATGCCGTCGGTAACGTCCACGTCGATGCTGCCTGTATCTCGCAGCTCCTGGAGCTTTGTCTTGCCTTTGGTCTCGAGTTCGGCGTCGTCGGCGTTGCTGAGCTCGTAGACGCTTGCGCGCTCGTCCGCGCCTTTGATGGTCTGCGTGTGGCTGAGCGTGCCTTGCTGGTCGGCGTACCAGTGGACGACGATCCTGTCCTTGAGTTCGCCCTTGCCGAGGCAGATCAGGTGATTGATCGGATGCGAGGCGAGTGTCGCGTCGAAGTCGATGAGGTCGGAGTCGATGAGGTCGCCGGCGGCCGTGATCGGCGGCGCGTCGACTGTCACGCCGTTCTGCGCTGCGGTGATGCGCAGCCGCAGTCCTGATGCGCGCAGCATCTTGGACAGGCCGCTCCACGCGTCGCAGTACCGGTCGAACCGCCAGTTTGCGTTTTTGGACGCGCCTTCCGTGACGGTGATGATGTCCTGCAGCCCGATACGGGAGATGACGGTGCGCAGGAGCGTGCCGATCGTGCCGCTCACGGTCAGGTAGTCCTTGCCTTTGTCGGGTTCGAGGATCTTCGAGGCGAGCAGGCCGTGCCAGTCGCGACCGTGGTAGGTGAGCTCGCCCTTGCCGCCGGTGACGCTGGTCTTCACGTCGTCGACGATGCCGCCCCAGCCTGTCCCGTCGACCCACCATCGGCAGCCGGGTTTCAGGCGTGCCGGGCATTGGAGGTCGAAGTCGTTCTCCCCCGACCCGTATGCCAGGTCGAGCGTCCATGAGGCGTACGAGCCGGACGGCGTGCCGTTCGTGTCGGTGACGATCAGGTCCATGGCGGTTCGCTCCTCTCTTCGATGGCGGTCAGGTCGAATTCGAATCCGCCAGCCCAGCTGATCGTGCTCGTGCCGGGGGGAAGCGGTTCGAAGATGTAGGTGCCGGATCCGCGTCCGGTGCCGCGCATGGCCTTGGCGAAGAGGTTCGTGCGCAGGCCGGTGTCGGAGATCATGATGACGGTCCTGGCGTCAGCGGTGCCGTCGATTTCGAGTCTGCTGCTGGCCGGAATGGTCGCGTCGACCTCGTACCGGTTGGGGCCGATGATGACGTACGGGTTGACGCATGGGCCGAAGATCGTGAGGCGTATCGGCTGCGGCATGCCGCTCGTGTTGGCCACGGTGTCCAGAATGCTCATGCCGCCGTAGTCGTGCGGATAGTCGTGCGGGTAGTCAAGTCCGCTGCCGGCGTCGGTTCGCGGATCGTGATGCGTGGTGGTCTCCCTCCGCCACACGCCGTCCAGGAGCACGACGGTAAGCTGCGTCTCGACCATCGTGGGCGTGATGGTCTGCGGCTCGCTTTTCGGGATCCACGCCCTGGTCTCCCATTCGCCGTCGGCGATGAGCGTGCCAGGCGTGCCGGCTGCCATGTCGGCGTCGGCGAGACGGCACAGCAGGTCGAGCGTGGCCGGCGAATCATGGATCCTCACCGTGACGTTCGTTTCGCGTGTCTTGCGGGTGACGCCGGTCAGACCACGCGAGGCGAGGCTGTAATCCCATGCGCGGCCACGCAGTCCGGTGAGCGTCTCTCCGTACAACGGCCCCTCGAATCCGATGCTCTCGCCATTGCCGGCGGTGTATTCGATAGTCTCCAACATGCCTCCTTGTCAGACGAGCCGGGCGAGCTCGCGCATGGTGAGCTTCGGCGTGTAGTCGCTGATGATGCCCGGCAGCGCGTCCGAAAGGTTCCTGAGCCGCTGGTCGATGGATTCGAGCAGGCCGCTCAGCGCGGCGAACTCCTGCTGTTCCGTGCGCGGCGCGTCGGCCGAGTACCCGTTGCGATGGTCGGGACCCATGGCGTTGACGCTCATGCTTGCCTCGGTCAGGGTGCCGGTGGCCTCGTCCATCAGCGCCCTGTACTGGTCGGGCACGCCGAGCATCGGCGCGAGCGCGCCCTTGGCGAGGTTGGTGGCCGCCTTGGAGACCGTACCCTCGTTGCGGTCGATGCCGACGGCCATGCCGGCGGGGATCCACCGGCCCACCTCGTCGCGGAACACCTTGGACGGGGAGCCGATGCCGAGCTTGTTCTTGACCCAGTTGAGCGCGTTTTTGGCGGCGTCGACGGCCGCGTCGACGAGCTTGCCGGCCGCTCCCGCGATGCCTTTCGCTATGCCGGTGATGATGTCCAGGCCGATCTTGCCCCAATCCTGCGAGAGGAACCCGGACACGAGGCTGCTGAAGATCGCCGGGATCTTGGCTACCAGCTGTGGGATGGCCTGCACGAGTCCTCCGGCCAGCGTGATGATGATCTGCACGCCGGATTGGATGATCTGGGGCAGGCGCGAGGCGATGCCTCCCACGAGCGCGGCGATGATCGCGGGGATGCGCCCGACCAATTGGGGGATCGCGTTGACGAGCCCGTTGGCGAGCGACGCGAGCAGCCGCACGCCGGTGCTGACGATGCCGGGCAGGTTGGCCAGCAGCGTGTCCACGATGGTCATGACGACCTGCGGGATCATGGCCGCCAGCGTGGGCATCGCCGCGACCAGGCCTTGGATGAGGCTGGTGACGACCTGCACGCCGGATTGCATGAGCTGCGGCAGGGCGGCGACCAAGGCCGTCATGATCGTCTGGACCAGCAGGGGGGTCTGTTCGCCGAGCATGGGCAGCGCGGCCGTGATGCCCTGCACGAGTCCCTGCAGGAGCTGCATGCCGCCCTCGATGAGCATGGGGGCCTGCGCTATGAGCGCCGCGATCAGAGAGGTTATCATCTGCACGGCTGCGGGCAGGAGGCTCGGCAGCGCCTGTCCAAGCCCCTGCACGAGCGTGGTGATCAGCAGCGCCGCCGTGGACAACAGCTTGGGCGCATTCGCGCTGATCGTGCCCATCAGCGCGGTCAGGATGGCAGCGCCCTGCGCGATCATCTGCGGCAGGTTCGCGGCGATCTGCATGCTCAGGTTCTGCAGCATGCCCGGCAGTTGCGCGCCCAACCGGCCGATCATGGCGAACAGCTGCCCCTGCATGCTCTGGTCGAGCATGCCGAGTCCCGCGACCAGTGCGGCGATGATGGCGCCGATGCCGAGGAGCTTGATGAAGTTGCCCGGGCTGAAGAAGCTCGTGATCAGGCCGCCGACCGCGTTCAGGCCGGACTGCAGCCTTGGCCCGACGACTCCGGCGATGCCGCCGAAGGCGTCTCCGATGGGCCCGAGCGCGGCCTTCGCCTTGCCCGCGACGCCGGATGCGATGCCTCCGAGCTTGCCTCCGAACGACCGGAGCCCGATGATCACGGGATTCTTCTCGAGCGAGAACGCGGCTGACGCGAACCCGGACACAAGCTTGCTTTTGAGCGTCGAGGTGATCTTGCCGACGCCGTCTGAGATGCCCGATCCGAGGGATGCGATCTTCTGCCCAATCTTGCTGCCCGAGATCTTCTCCCCGGCCAATTGGAACGGGAAGGCGAGGTTCTCGGCCATGGTGGCCCCGTCCGACATGAATGCGGAGAACACGGATTTGATGCCGTCCGGCAGGCTTTTGACCTTGCTGGTGAGCTGTGTGACGCCACGGTCTCCGGCGGTGCCGAGCAGGTCGAAGAAGCCGGTGATGGAATCGATGTTGCCACCGACTCCGGTGAATACGGCGAACGCGCCGGCGAGCGTACCGATCTGGCCGGCGATGTCCTGGATAGTGATGCTGCCGTCTTGCAGACCGGCCGAGAACCGTTCGATCAGACCGATGGCCTTGTCGATGTAGGGGCCGAGCTGGCCGTTGAGCTTGTCGAGGAACGGGGTGAGTTGGCTGCTCAACGCGTCGATGGCGGGGATGGCGGCGTTGAACGCCTTGCGCAGTGATTCGAGCGCGATCTTGCCGGGGCCTTCGCCCAGGCGTCCGAGCGCGGCCTTCACGTTGGCCAGCGCGCCCTGGAACGTGTCTCCGGCTGCCAGCGCTGCCCCGCCGAGTCCTTCCTGCATGGCGTCGGCGAATGTCTGGAAGTCGATCTTGCCCTTGGACACCATGTCGGACACTTCGGCGCTGGTCTTGCCCAAGTGGGTGGCGAGCAATTGGAGCACGGGCACGCCCGAGCTCATCAACTGGAGCATGTCGTCGCCCTGCAGCTTGCCGCGCGCGGCCACCGATCCGAAGATCGTGCCGATGTCGGTCAGGCTGCGCCCCGAGATCTGCGCCGTGTCAGCCACGGTCTTCAACACGTCGGTCATCTGCCGGCCGGACTTGACGCCCGACGCCGACAGGCTCGCAGCCACGGTCGCCGCGTCGCCAAGGCCGAACGCGGTGCCCTTCACGCTGGCGAGCGCGTTGTCCATGATGGCGCTGATGTCGGTCGCGCTGTGGCCGAGACCCTTGAGCTTGGCCTGCGCGTTCTCGATATTCAGGGCGCGCTCGAAGCCGCCCTTGGCGGCCAGCGCGGTGATGCCGCCGCCGACCGCGCTGACGGCCCCCAAGCCTATCTTGCCGACCTTGGAGAACGCGCCGGTCAGGGACTTCAATAGCCCGTTGCCGCCGGTATTGCCGGCGGCGGCGACGCTCTGGCCGATCTGGCCCTCGATGGTTTTGCCGAAGTCCTTGCCGGAGGGCACAACCTGCACGTACACAGTGCCGATATCCTGACCGGCCATCGTCTCCTCACCTCGTCTTCCGTTGGTTCGGTTCCCGATGGCGGCCGGGACTCAACATTCAGTTGTCTTGGTTCACTCGTCTTGGATATGGAACATGGACTTGAGCTTTTCGCGGTCGCGCAGGACCTCGCTGCGCGCCCTGATGGGCCTGCCCGTGCCGAACGGGTTGTTCCTCGGGTCCATCCACGGCCTCCACCCCTTGCGCCTCAGCCGCTTGTCGGCCTCGGCCTGGTCCCACATGGCGACCTCTTCGGGCGTGGGGATGTATGCCCAGCCGGCCAGCGCGGCGTAGGAGTGGGAGTAGTGATTTTTGAGGAGTTCGCGGGTCAGGGCCCATGCGCGTGCCCAGCCGATGGCGTGCCTTGCGGGTTTACCGTCGGCTTGGAGCCATTCCCTGAGGCTTAGCGGCCGGGATAGGGTTCCATACGATTGGAGCCAGTCATGGTCCAGAGCGGCGCGGGGTTGGCTTTGGAGATTGACGAGGACAATGCTTTTGGGTCCAGGCCGGACTGTTCGGCCCATGCCTTGACGGTGCCGGCTAGGTAGGCCATGGGGCGTCCGAGCTTGCGCAGGAAGTTCCAGTAGTTGGGTTGCATGACCTGGAAGTAGGCGAGCATCGTGCTGGCGACGGCGAAGTTCTGCTCGTCGGTGAGGGTCACGGCGCTCTTGGTCAGCAGCACGGCTTGGATCACGTCGATGGGCAGGTCCTCGCTGTTGAGGTTCGGCAGGTCGAGCTTCAGGCCCCGCCCATAGTCGGGGTCGTCCTTCTTCGCGTCGGGATTCGTGGGGATGAACAGGTGCACGTCGGGCATCTCCTCCCCGTCGTCGATCGGGTCGATGCTCACGGTCTGGTAGTCGGCGTTGGCGGTCATGATGGGTTCCTTTGCTTCTCGGTGTGTGGCGGTCGATTGGGTGGGATGGTCCCATGCCGGGCGTGACCGCCATCAGGCGTCCGGCATGGGAGGAATCAACGGGGCTACTCGACCGTGTGCGACGTGCTCGCCGCCTGGTCCTTCGCGTTTTCGGCGGCGAGCAGGCCCCACACGTGGAACATGTAGCCGTCCGATGCCTTGAGGAGTTTGAACGTGCAGTTGAACTGCAGTACGTCGCTGGACACGAGGGTCATGTCGTCACGGTCGGAGACCTTGGCCTTCTCCGCGAGGAACAAAACCGGGTTGCCGAACTGGTCGAGGCCGGCCAAAACGATCTGGTATTCGATGGGCGTGGTCGCGTCCTTGACGTGGAAGCCGCCCTTGGTGTCGGCCTCGACGCCGAAATATGCCTCGGCGATGCTCTTGCGGCATTCGATGCCGGCGCACTGGATCGTCCAGTAGCCGCCGTCCGTCTCCGAATACACGGTGTCGCCGTTGTGGCCCTTGATCTCGGTCTCGTCGCCAGGCTCCGGGTGGATGACCGCGCCATCCTCGCTGGAATAGCCGATGGGCTTGAGCGCCCCCGGCGTCCAGTTCTCCGACGTGGGCTTGGTGAACGTCTCGCCCTTCTTGACCAGGAAGAGCGCGTACTGCTTGATGACCTTGACGAGGTCCGCGTTGTTGCCGCTGGAGATGTAGCTGTTGTCAGTCTCCGCCATGGCAACTCCTTTCGATTGGATGTTTGGGTGAATCAGACGGCCAGCACGTCGAGCAGCGCGACGGCGTAGGCGCCGAGATGCCGTTCGATGGGCTGGCGGATCGGCCCCGACTCATACGAGGCCGACAGAAAAGCGGATCGCTCCGGCGCATGCTCGAGCACCCACGACAGGACTTGGGAGCACTGTTCGCTGGCTTGCTGCCAGTCGCCGGTGCCGTCCTCGCGCACGATGTCCACGGTCAGACCAAGCCGGCAGGCCACGCTGATCGGCGTGGACTGTTGCTGCATGCTCGCGTGCAGCGTGCACTGCGCGTAGGGCGGTTCCAGCGGCTGGGAGACCGTGCCGAACCGCAGGTCGGGGAATGCCTCGCGCAGGCCGTCGAGCAGCAGGGGCTCGACGCGCTGCGGGCGGATGATCGGCCGCATGCTCATACGCTCATGCCTCCGATCGCGTCGTTGAGACGGTTCCCGTCGTGGTTGAGCTCGATGAGCACCGCCCCGTCGCGCGTCTTGCCGCTCATTGGCCTGGCGACGAGGTTCTTCCCGTTCGCCGCCCTTTCGGCCGCATCACGGCACAGCTCCGAGGCCTTGCCGCGTAGTACCTGCTGCTGGAACGCGGGTCTGTCGAATACGAACTTGACCGGTCTCGCCATGACATCACGCTCCCTTGGTGAACCGGACGGTGACCACGTCGCCGACATGCTGGCCGGTGTCGTCAAGCCATTCGGCGGGCGGCGCGGTGACGGGCAGACGTTCGCCACGCAGGGCGAGCACGTCGGTGTTGAGGATGCCGGTCGGCTCCTCGCCACGGATGTAGACGGTGTAGCCGATGGTGACGGGCATGGTCACCGTTTCGGATATCTTCGCCTCGCCCATGGCGGGGCCCACCAACGCCTGGAACGTTTTCCACAACGAGGGCGGCCCGTGCATGGGGTTGCCGTCGGAATCCGTGGACTGGATGCCCCGGTACACGTCGACCCGTTCCATCAGCCACCTCCGTTCATGCTCACGGCGAACGCTTTGGCACCGCGCCTGCCGCCGAGCAGGCGGATTTCGGCGCTGGTGAGGTACAGGTCGGCGTTCGGGTTGGCGAACGTGTGCGAGTCGGAGAACGGGCCCGTGGTGGAGGATGTCTGCGACCAGCCTGCAGGGTTCGTGGTTTCGGCGGTCATGGCGCGTTTGACCATGTCGCACGCCACGTCGGCGCACGTGCCCGGATCCGCCGTTTCGGCTTTCCTCCAGTTCGGGCAGGTCAAACGGATGCGCCGGCTCGCCTTGGCGAGCAGCAGTGAGGCGCGTTCCCGCTCAGCCGTGGTCAGCGTCCGCCACGCCTTGGCGAGGTCGTCGGGCGTGGCGAACGATGCTGGCGTGGCCATGTCAGGCCTCCGTCACGCGCTGGTCGCCGGTTTCGATGTCGCGGGTGACCATCACGCGCACGCCGTCTGGGCGCATGGCTTCGAACCGTTCCCAACGGTGCCCGTCGGGAGGGAACGCTTCGGGCACGGGCGTGGGCATGTCCGCCGCGTCGGACGGTTCTACGGCCGTGGTTTCGGCCTGTGCTGTAGGGTCGAGGTCGATTTCCTCGTCCGCCTGCTTCGCTCTAGCCATTGAGCACCCCCTTCAAGCGTGCGGCGGCCTTGCCGCTGAACACGCCCAATCCGACGTAGAACTCGATTCGGGTGCGGTAGGCGGGCTTGTCCTGCAACTGGCCGAGATCCTCGACCTGCACGCCGCCGTTGGTCAACCCGGTCACGCCCTGATCGCCTTCGGAGGACCCGAACTTGACCGCGTAGATGCTGGACGTGTTGTTCACCGCGGCCGCGGATTGACCGGGCGTGATGGTCTCGTTCGCGGCGAGGATCTGGGCGCCGGCGGCGGTCTGCCCGGCTTCGAGGATGGGGATGCCGTTCCACTGGATGGCGCGCTTGCCGGCGATGTCCTCCATGAGGACGGTGTCGAGGCTCACGTGCCGCAGGGCGCTGCCGATCCTGCGGATGATGGGCGCGGAAGCGTAGATCGCGCCGTTCTGTCCGTTGATTCCGGGAACCGCGGCGAGCAGTTCGTCGAGCTTGTCGAGGAACGCGTGGATGTCCGTGTTGGATTCGCCCACGATGGGCAGGCCCTTCGCGCCGCCGTCGATGACCTGCGTGCCGGTCAGACGCTTCTTGAGCCCGTCGAAGCTTTTCGCGTCCACGGCGGTGTCGCCGTTGAAGAACGTTTCCTGGAACTTGTAGGAGATCGCTTTGACCTTCAACGATGTCTGTTCGGCGCGCTGGTCGTTGATGTTGCTGCGCGTCTGCTGGATGAACCGGTCGACGTCTGCATCGCCGCCGAGGATCACGAGCTTCTCGCTTTTCTGGTTGACGGTGCCGGTGGATTCGGCGTACGCCTCGTTGACGTTGCGGAACGCGACGCCGGGCAGGGTGGCCTCCTCGTTGTACGCGTACGCGTTGCCCTCGATCTCCATGAAGGGGATGCGGTCGAGGATGGGGCTGGTCTGCACGAACGTTTCGAGCACGCCGCGCGCGAGGGTGTCGTTGGAGAGTTTCGCGGATTCCGCGAGTGTGAGCGCCATGATGGCTCCTTTCGATTGATGTTCAGTTCTTTTCCGCGTACGCAGCCTGCAACAGTTGGCGCGGAGTCAGCTGTTCGCCGCCGCCGGCCTGATCGACGCGCGGCGCGAGCGCGCCGGGGTCCTTGAGCTTGCCGATGATCGCGTTGACGGTCTTGGCGTTTTCGACGAGCTGGTCGCCGTCCCCGTCGAGCATGGCGACCAGGTCGACAGGCAAACCGGTCTCCTTGGCCACCTTCTCGACCTCCGACTGGCGAGCCTTGGCCTTGTCGGCCTCGTCGAAACGCCGCTCGAGTTTGGCCAACCGGGCTTCGGCGTCGTTCTGGCCGGCGTCGTATTTCGCGGCCTTGGCCTTCAGCTCCTCGTAGTCGGCGTACTTCGCCTCGATCTCGGCGACTCGCTTGGCGAGCGCACGGCTGAAATCCTTGGCCTGCGGATCCTGCTTTTCGTCCTCCGGTGGTTTCGGAGGCTGAGGCTTGGGAGTGTCCGGTTCACCGTTGTCATTGCCGCCGTTGCCGGCGGTGCCGGGCGAACCGGAGCCGGATCCTTCGCCTCCGACGCCTTCGATGAAACGCAGGCGATGCAGGAGCATGCGGTTGCGGTTGCTGAACTTGAACATGATGGTTCTCTTTCTGTTGGCTTGCGCACGGTTGGCGACGCGGCGTGCGGGGTCCGCGAAAGTGATGGATGCAGGATTCGCACCTGCGCGGCAACATTGTGCGCCCGATTTACAGTCGGGTCCGTTCGGCTGCTCCGGCAATCCACCAAGAATCGGTATAAGAAAAGCCACCACGAAAATCGTGATGGCCTGATGATGACGGCGGAGGCTCAGCCGAGCATGTCGGCATATTCTTCCTTGTCCGCGTCGTCGAGCAGCGCGTATGCCGACAGCAGCGTTTCGCGAGGCACGTCGATGTGGTTTTCCAGTACATCGGCGATGAGCCAGCTCAATGCGAGGTATGGCTCTCCGGCGTCCAGGCCGTCATCGAGCGATTGCAGCCTGTCAGCGGGAAGCGATGCGCAGTGTTCCCTCAGCCGTCGGTAGGCTTCAGCTGCCTGCTGATCAGTGGCCATAGCCTCTCCCTTTCCTGCTGCGTCGTCGGATGCCCAGTGTGGATGCGGAACCGTTGGTCATTGCCGCGTTTTTTCTGCAGCCAGACGCGGATCAGTACGTCGTCAACCATTTTATACCGGTTCTCGCGGTTGGCTCCGGCCGTTTTGACGTAATCCGGCGCGGCAACAGCCTCCATTACCGCCCATTTGACCTTTTCAGCGCTCCAATCGTCTGGGAAATGGGTCTTTCCTTCGATGCGGGTGCCGGGGCCATGACCGTCGAACACATGCTCCCATACGCCGGCATATGGGTATATGACATCCTTCGGCCATGGCCCGCTCGTTTCATGGACGCCGTCTTTGAGTTGTTCGGGGTGCAGGCGGCGCATCTGTCTGAGGGCTTCGCGCCAGTCGCCGTCTCCGGCTGCGTCCACGCCTTCCTTCCACATGCCGTACAGCTTGTCGGGGTCGTATCCGGCGAGCGCCTGCTTGCCCCAGTTGGGGATGATCTGGCAGTCGCAGTCGGCGTGGTATTGCATCTGCCGTCCTGCGGTGTCCTCGCTCAGGTAGGCGAAGCCGCGTGAGGCGAGCATGGTGCAGAACGCGCACGTCTTGCCGCGCGGCACGCGCGCCCAACGTGGCTTCGTGGGGTCGGCTCGCATGTTGCGCTGTTGGGTCAGGCGCGTGCTGGTGGATATCATGTCGGCGATGAACTGCTGCCAGTCATCCGCGGTGTCCAACGCGGGCCACAGGTCGTCGATGGTGGCGCCTGACCGGGATTGCCCGTTCTTGACCTGCGTGTAGGTCAAACCGTTGTAGTCGGTGTTGGAGTAGCCGCCCTGCTGCTGCCAGAGCACGCGGTCGGAATCGATGAGGTCGGTGTGGTCGAAGTCGGTGAATTCGACGCCGGCTTCCTCCTGCCAGAGTTGGCGTACGGTGTCGTAGTAGTCGTTCGCCAGTTGGCTGGCCTGATCGGTGTAGTCGCGCACCGTGTCCTTGAGGGAGAGCGGGTCGCGCCGGTAGGCGGTTTCGATTTCGTCGGTGGCCGCGTCGGTCAGGTTCTCCAGATCATCGATGTAATCCTCATACGCTTGGTCGAGCAGCCGCTCCAGACGTTGGCGTCGTTCCGGCGAAAGGTTCAGGTTGTTCGGTTCCATCCTTCGCCCCCTCGATTTGTCCGGTTCGGATCCTCAACTGGTCGATTCGCGCTTGGGCGCGTGCTTTCTGGGCTTCGCGGCGCAACGTCTGGCGTTGCCGGTCGGACAGATCGAGCATGTCCCAGGTGACTTCGCTGTCGGCGGGCAGGATGCCCGCCTGTACGAGTTTCACGGCCGCGTCGGCGGCGGCGGCGCGCGACGGGGTGGCTGGGTTGCGCCATTGGGCGCTGACCCTCACCGTGGCCATGCCGTCGCTCCCGGCGTATTTCTGGGCGCGGTCGATGATCCGTTCCCATGCGGGGCCGAAGCGGCGTTGGCATGATTCCGCGTCGAGGCACAGTTCCTTGACTGCCTTGTCTATCGCCTCCGCGCTGGACGGGTTGGACGTGAGCACGCCCATCGCGTCGGGCGGCAGGCTCGTCGCCGCCGCGAACATGGTCGCGGTGTTGCGCAACTGGGTCACGTGCGGTTCGAAGCTGTACTGCTGGAACTGGCCCACCTCGGGCACGCTGCCCGTGGTTTCGTCGCGCGGGATGGCGAGCACCTTGTCGAGCGCGATCCTCCACATGGGTATCGATTCGCCGTCCTCGTCGGTGAACATGTCCTCGGTCACGCCGAGGAAGTAGCGCGGCGGCACGCTGTAGAGTTCCGCCTGCAGTTCGGAGCGCAGGAACGTGCGGACGGCGGAGTCGGTCAGGCTCATCACGGTGCGGTTGATGCGCGAACGGCCGAACGGGCGTTTCGAGTCGGGACGGTAGGCGAGCAGTTCGCAAGGGATGCGCCCGTCGTACGGGGCTTCGGTCTGCTTGGAGAAACGGGTGCCGTCGCCGGCGAACGTGACGATCATGCCGTCCGACATGAGGTATCCGCAGCGCACTTTGCCGTTGCGCCCGTCGTCGTGCGACACGTCGAACAGGAGCGCCTCGCCCAACGCGTGCATGCGCGGATCCCACGAGCCTGTCGCGCAGTCGGCGGGGAACTCCTGGATGATGGCCTCTGGCTCGCCCATCGTGGTGTCGCCTCGGAACGCGGCCACGAAGCTGCACGAGTGCACGAGCGCGTCGGTGTGCGCGTTCTCCGCCGTCTGCGCCAGATCGTTCGCGTCCATCAGGTCGCTGACCGTGCGGGACAGTTCGGACCCGTCGCGCGTGGTCACCCCGTCGAGCACGACGCGGTTGGCGAGCGCTTCGACGGCTTTGGCGGGCCAGCCGACGACCATTTCGATGTCCTTGGCGATGGGCGGCAGCGCGTAGCCGAGGTCTTTGAGCTCGTTCTTGCCTTCGTAGTAGCGGGTGCGGGTGCGGTTTCTGGAGCGTTTGGCCAACAGTCGGCGCAGGAGCCGCCGGTAGGTGGCTTGCTGGCCGTTGGTCAGGCCTGCGATGGTGGTGGGGAAGCTGGTCATTTCAATCGGATGATCCTTTGCGGTTTGCCGGTCGGCCGGCGGCTGCTGGTTTTCGCGCCGTGCAGGGCGAGGGTGACGGCGACGAGCGGGCTGATGTCGGTGTCGGTGCCGAGTTTGTTCCAGCCGAACGCGCCTTCGTGGCCGATGGGGCGGGTGATGGCGGCGTCGGCTGCGGCGTCGAGCGGCGCTTGCCGCAGGTGGGTGAGGGTGCGGTCGCGCAGCATGTCGAGGAAGCGTCCTGCGGCGCGGCCCATGTCGGTGGGGCCGGTGACGGTGACGTTGGCGCCGTGTTTCTTCAGGTCGGGGATGAGCACGGTGGCGGGGCTTTGCGCGTCGATGACGATGGCCGATGTTTTGGGCCATCGTTGGGCGAGCCATTCCACCGCCCAACCGGTGCCGTGCGTGTGGGTGTTCTTGAGTTGGGCGAGTTCGATGTGCGCGGTGCCGTCCGGGTAGGCCATGCATGCGCCGATGGCGAGGCGGCTTCGGTCGGGTGGCATGTCCACGCCGAACGCGACCCATCCGCCGGGCCGGCGTTCCCCGGTTTCGGCCTGCTGCCACTGGTCGGGGTCGATGGCCCTGCGATCCGTGGTCTCGTCCCAGATGCCCAACGCTTCGCGCCGGAAGCTGTCTTCACCGAGATTCTTGAGCATGCGCAGCATCGCGGCGGGTTTGGTGCGCGTGGGGTAGCTGGGGTTGGCTTTGGCCCATTGGTTGCGGTCGTGCGGGTCGGCGTCCCTGTCGGCGCTGAACTCCACGTACGTCATGCCGTCCTCGTTGGCGAGGCCTTGGGAGCGTTTGAGTTTGAACACGTCGCCGGGATCGTTGGGGCGCGGTGGAGTGCCCATGAACACGATGAGCGGGTTCTTCGCGGCGTTGGTGGCGGGCACCATGTCGTCGAGGGCCTTCTCGGTCAGGATCTGCGCTTCGTCGAAGATCTCCATGTCGATGCCGGCGAAGCCGCGTCCGAAGCCTTGCTCGCGCGCGCCGAACAGGATGCGCGACCCGTTGGCGAACTCGATGCTTTCCTGCCCGTTGGCGCGGCGTATCGCCTTGACGTGGCGGGTCAGGCCGGGCTGGCGGACGATGGCTTGCATGCTTTTGAACGTTTCCGCGCTGGTGCGCGTGCGGTGCGCGGTCCACAACACGGTGAAGTCCGGTTGCAGCAGGCACATGATCGCGGCGTTGGTGCCCACGGTGAACGTCTTGCCGACCTGACGGCACAGGCTCATGGCCACGCCGCCGGCCGACGCGGCGTATTCTCCGTCGGCGCGTTTGGCGAGCATCAGCCGACACAAATCGTCCTGCCACCGGTCGAAACGGATGCCGAGCCGTCCGGCGACGGTGCGCACACGACCGAAGCCGGTGGTCTCGATGCCGGTGGGGATGCTCAGGTGACGGGCTATTTCAGAGAGTTTCGGGGTCGAAGGGCTCGTCGGCTGCGCCACTGACGTTCACCCCTTCCTCGAGCGGGTCGACGGGACGGTTCTCCAAGTCCGTGATCTCCTTGCCGACCGCGAGCAGCTGCTTGGTCAATGGGGCCACCGCGTTCGCCGGGGTGCCGTCATCCTCCACGGCCCGTTTGAGCGCCGTGAGGCTGATGCGCAGCAGGTCGGCGTAATCGCACCCGGATACGGGCGCGGACGATGACGCATGCACGGACGATACGGGCTTTGTCCCTCCGGGATGGCGGCGACGCTGGTCGGCCGCACGCTTGCGGCAGTTATCGGAACAGTATTTCCTTCTGCCGCCGACGTTTTTGCCCAATACCTTGCCGCAACGCAGACAGACCCTCGAAACCATGACGCCTCCTCCTGCTCGGATACACGGTGCGGACGAAAGGAAAACACCGGAGAGGGAAATCGGCCCTGCACACGAGGAGGCCTTGACGCCCCGACCGGGGTATACCCCCCTAGTGTGGTGTCACCATTCTGACGTGTCGAACGTGGGGATGGTGTTGTCGGCCGCTGGCGTGCCGGTGTCGAGTAGTTGCGCGATTCGTTGGATGGCCCATGCGCGCGTGTGCGTGCCCTTGACGCGGTTGCACCATGCGTGCGCGGGTTCGGTGTTGGCCCAGCTCAATGGGTCGCCGCCCAGGGCGACCGGTGTGATCTCGTCGACCACGAACCGCCATGGCCCGGAGTCGAGCGTGTAGTCGATTGGTCTGAAGCATAGTTGGCAGTCGCGGCACATGGCCCTGTGCCGGGCGATGAGCTGGCTGCGCCGCCATCCGTTGGCTCTGCGCTTGTTGGGTCTGCTGCTCATGTCCGCTCCGCCAACTATCCCGGGTATGGGTGAGGGTCCGAAACCATCACCTTCCGGTTTCGAACCCTCTAATCCACTGACAATTATCGACCCCAACCCGGGGCCGCGTCAAATCGAGCCGGGAGTGTCGCCATCACGTCACGCACGCGGAACAGCTGCCGCCCCTTGGAATCATTGGTCTGCGGCGTCAACAGCCCCCGGTCCCGCCGGTGCTGCAATTGCTTGCGGGTCACATGGTATCCGCACTCGCCCAATAGTCGCGCGCACTCGGTGAGCGTCAGCAGGCGCTCGCTGCCGGCCAGGCTTTCAAGCAACGCGAGGCGCACGTCGGCCACATGCCATTCGCCGCCGCACACGGGGCATGTGACCTTGCCCTGTCCGTCGATGGCGTTGAGCTGTACTCCGCACAATGGGTTGGGGCAATGGCCGATGGGCTTGGGCCGGTCGGGAATGTCGATGATCGCGAGCGTGAGCGCGCACAATCGGTCGAGGCTGTCGAGCCACATGCCCGCGTCCGCCAGCAGTGTCAGGCGCGGATGGCCGGAGATGTCCATCAGCAATCGTCGGAGGCTTGTGGCGGCGGGCGCGTCACGCCGCCAATCGAGCGCGTCCACGCCTTCGAGGCGTCGCCACATGGCGCGTGCCGTGGCGTCGATCGTGTCGAGCAGGTCGAGCACGTCGAGCCGGATCGGCGTGGGCGCGTTCGGCAGGTTGACGCGCGTGGGCTGGTGGCCTCCGGGATGCACGGTCGCGTCCAGCGACGCATGCAATGGGTCGAGCCACACGCACAGTCTGAGCGGGTCGAGCGTCAGCGTGAGGTCGCAGGCCGGACACAACGGGTGCGTCTCGTCCTGATAAGTGTGGTGGCAGTGCTGGCATTCCAATTTGATGCGCCCCTTTCGGCCGTACTAACATGAGCATCCGCATCCCCATGCGAACGCCATTCGGCCCCGTCCGGCCGGATGGCTTTCATTTTCCACACGGCTCCCGCTCCGGAGTCTCCGCTCGCTTCTCGCGGAAACCGCGACGCTCGGATGTCTCCTCGTTCGACACGTCTCCGGCCCGGCAGTGTTCGATGAAGGCGCGCACCTCCGGGTCGTCGATGTCCACCGTTTCGCGCCGAAAGCCGTTGTGGAAGTTCCTCCCAGGCATACTCTCATCCTTTCGTCCATCACGTCCTGCCATCGTCACAGTCCGTCGAGAGTTGGCTGTTCGACGAACCGCACCTTGAATCTGTCCTTGTCCTGCGGCGAGTTGTCGATGACCGACTGCACCAGCGCCTCCGGCAGTTTCAACAGGTCGGCGATCTCACCGGCCTTGCTGCCCCGCCCGTGCCACTTGAGGATCAATTCACTTTGGATCGCGTTAGGCATTTCAACTCCTTCACTGGCATGTTCCATATCCGCTCGAACTCGCGGACATCCTCTTCCGTCAACTTGATTCCCGAGGCCCACGGCTTGCCCGGCTGACAGGCTTTCGCCGCAGGCTTGTAGGGCGTGAGGCTGATGGGCGCGAACCCGCACCGATGCTCGGCCAAATATTGGCCATCAGACCTAATGCCACGCTCGCCGCACACATCAATGAGCGTCGGCCCACACATGCCGTACACTGTCTTGAGCCTCGTGAGCCTGACGCCAAGGATGATGGCCACCGTCAGATCATCGCCCTGGATGACGCCCGGATCCCACGCCTCCCACACGCCCTGCCTGCACCTGAGCACCCACCTGCCGCACGTCCCGCAGACGGCCGCCTCCAATTGGGCGATGTTGCCATCCGGAGCCAAGAGCCTGAGCCACGGCGGCTTGCGCTCGCGGGCACGAATTCCCTTATGCATTGGAGTCTCCGAGTTGTCGTGTGATTGATTTCCAGATCGTCGCCAGTTCGTTGTCCTTCAGGCCGCTGGCATGGCCGCGCTCGTATAGGTCGGCTTCGATTTGCCGCAGGTTTTCCGGGTGGTTGACGGCTCGCCCGTAGGCCCAGTCGTGCAGCGTCTGGTTGCGCTGCCCCTCGGGCACGGGCGTCATGTCGGGCCGGCCAGATCGGCGTCTGACGGGCGGCTCGTCGGCCATGACCCGATCGATGTCCAGGCCGGTTATGCCGCCCGCAGCGGGCAGCTGTCTGCGAGGCGCGGACGCCGACAGACCGGGCGTGGTGTTTTCGATGCTGCCGATGGATTCGAGCCACCGGCAGATCTGGGCGCTGGCCTCGGGTATGCCGTCGTCGCCGGGCAGGTCGCATACGCGGTAGTCGCCCTCATTCACGGTGCTTCCCGCCCCGATGACGTATCCCTTGCGTTCCACGCGCAAATCCACGGGAATGCCGTCGGGGTATTCGCCGGTCTTCAGGTGGACTGCGTTCTTCACCCTGCCGTGCAACGCCTCGGGCAGCCGGTAGTAGGCGTGGAGTCCGCCGGAGGGGGTGCGCACCAGGTAGGTCGCGGGGAACGCCGGAGTGCCGTACCGGCCCACCTGCCGGTTGAGCGCGGTCCACCCGTCGTCGCCACTGGTTTTGCTCATGTCCATGTCGATGACCATGAATCCCGGCGCGGGAACCACAGCATACGCCTTCGCGCCGGTGGGCACCTGACTGGTGTCCACAGTGGGGTCGAGCGCGAGCTTCTTCCAGTTGAACGCCGACTTATCCGCGTTCGCGGGAACGTAATCACACTCGAAACCGAACAATGAGGGCGGTAGCTGCGAATCGAGCTCCAACGGCAACGGCGGTTCGGGAACCACCGGCGAGCCGTCGTCAACTTCCTCCGCCTTGACGGCCTGACGGTACACGTCGAACCGTGACTCGTCCTGGACTCGAACAACACGCTTCTGCTTGCCCAATGCCCGGGTTGTTCCGTTGACGAGGCCAAGCAGCGCCATTGTTTCCGAGGGAACGGCTTTGTGGAATTCATCGCGGTAGGCGTCGCGCGAGGCGATGAGCTGCCCGTACTTTCCCTCGTTGGCCAGAATCTCGGTGATAAGCCAATACATCTCGTCGCTGATGGCGCGCGCCGGGCTGAGATTCACCATCTCCGGTTCGTCACCCTGCTCCCACAGGAGGCATGACGCCGCATAGAACGCCGCAGGGTGCTCGCGGATAAACAGCTCGATGGCATGATACTGCTCGTATGAGCGTCCCTCGGACGGGTGCATCTCCACCTTGATGAACCTGCGTTTGTCCGATGGCTCGCTGGAATCGGCGAACGGCATGTTGGTCAGAATCACGATGGTCGCCGTCGGCGTCATCGAATAATACTTGCCTCCAACCACGCGGGCGCTCATCGTCGCCCCGGTGGACAGTGCGCGCAGCAGGGGAAGCATACGCTCGGTCACTTCGCCGGCCTCGTCGTCATAGGCGAACGCCATGCCAGCCATCACGTCGTTCATCGACTCACGATTCAGCGAGAACTCGCTGTCGCAATAACCGGTGGTCTTGAACGCCGGGAACGACCTGCGATCACCCAGCACGCGCTGCACCGCGTTCGACAGCAGCAACGTCTTTCCATCGCCACCATGACCCGACAAAACAAAACTCAACTGCTTGTACGGTTCGAGCCACGGGGTGGCGAACATGCGCAGCATGTTCGCGCACGACTTACCGTCAACGGTCAGCCATGCGCAGATTCGTTTGGCTTGCTCCACCACTTGGTTGCCCATGTTCCGCGGATCGAACGTCTGGGTCACGGCCATATCGGTGTCGCCCCGAATACAGACCACATGCCCATCTTTGCGATACCACACGCACGGATCAATGCGCACTCCGCGTTCGACCTGACGGAACCATTGTGCTCGCTTAGCTTCGCGCATGATGGTGCTGCTCACCGCATAGTTGCGGTTCCGGTCGTTGCTGCGCTCGCCGATGTGGTATTCGTCCTCGATGCTTTTGACCGGGTGCCAGCTATTGAGCAGGCGGCGTTCTCCCGGATGGTCTTCGATGTCCGGGTCTCTGCGCCAGAGTCGCTGCTGTGACGGGCAGTAGCGCAGATGGCCTTCCCGGAGTTCCCAAATGGCTTTCTGGTATCCGGCGTGCATGACGAGTTGACGGCTTCTCCGGTTGTCGTCGTCTCCGTCGGTCACGAGTTGGAGCGATTGGCCGGTGATGGTCATAACGCGGTCGAAGTCGTTCGGCGGTGTGAACGTCAAGTCGAGCAGTTTGAAGACGCCGGCGTATTTCGCCGGCAGATCCTCAGCCGGGATAGGCCTGTAATCATCGTATTGGCCGCCCATATCTTCCTTCCTTGGATAGCCGGCCCTAACCGTTACGCATTACGCCCTATAAACAAAACACACAATATATATATATATAGAAGAAAACATATATATTACATGTTTTTTGTAACTGCGTAACTTGTAACGGTTAAGGCCTTGGAATTGCTGGTTTTTGATGTTTACGTTGGTGGGTAAGCACTGCGTAACAAGTTGCGTAAGCGCTTACGGGCGCTTACGCAAGCGCCCGTGGCTTATCCGCCATGCGGATTGCGCCGCTTACGTTCGAACCAGTCAGAACTCCGGTTCCGGCTGTTGGCCGCCCTGCTGCGACGATTGCCCGACGGCAAGCACCTGTTCCAGGGTGAGGCCCATCATGCCTGCGATGTCCTGCGGGGTCTTGCCGACGGCCTTCAACTGGAGAATCTGCGTCGTCTGCTGCGGCGTCACGGACTGCGTGGCTGTCGGCCCGGTTTGCGCGGGCATGACCGGCGTCGGCTGCGGAGCCGGCATCCCGTAGGCGGGCTGCGGCATGGGCTGCCGCGGTTGCATGGCCTGGTCGACGGCGCTCTGGTGTTCGATCGTGTATTCGAACATCTTGGCGGGGTTGTTCGGGTTCTTCGAGTTCGGGTCGTATCCGGTGAATGTGGCCGTGAACCGGTCGCCTGGCTTCACGTCGCTGGATTTGCGCAGGCCTGCGGCGCGGACGGCGTTCAGCCACGCGCGCTTCTGCAGGCCCCAGCCCTTGATGTAGACGCTGCGCCGTCCGTCGTCGTCCTCCACGCTGGGGTCGCGCGTGCCGGTGTCGATGGTGACGATGACCTGCACCTTGGGGCTGCCGTCCTGCCAGTAGTCGGGCTGGTTGGTGGGCCGCTGGTTGATGCTGTCGTAGACGTGCACCTGGCCGGCGGTGACGGATTCGATGATGCCGCTGACCGTGTCTCCGGGCTGTTGGAACTTCACGCTCTTGCTGGTCTGGCTGTCGATCTGGTCGAGCATCTGGCTTGCGTTCATGTGCGGCCGCTGTGGAGCGGCCTGCTGGTCGTAGCCTTGCTGCGGGTATCCTTGCGGCTGGTAGCCGTACTGGTTCATCTGCTGTCCATACATGATTAGTTGTCTCTTTCTACTTGTTGTCGGGTTGATGGGTTGGTTGGATCAGTTGTTTGAGCGCTTCCCACTTGGCGGGTACGTCCGGGTACAGGGATGCGTTCAGTTCGGAGAGTTCCCCGAACTGGTCGTCTGGCCAGCTGCCGCATTGGAAGCAATGCGATGGGCTCGTGGGCAGTGAATGTATCCATGCGTCGCGCACTTCCGGCCCGTCGGCGAGTTCGATGCAGTCCATCAGATTGATGAGCAGTTGGGCGCGGCTCATGGCCCACCGGCCGGGTTTCGGGTCGAACGGAACCTCCCACGCATAGGCGTCGTTGAGGCTGGTTTTGTTCCTGGGCAGCATGAAGATGCAGTTGCGTTCGCATTTCTCGCCCGCGTTCTCCAGGCCGATGCCGTAGAGGCTGGCTTGCACGCGGTATTGCTGGCTTGGCCCGTTGGCCTTCGCCGCTCTCATGGTGGTGTCGCCGGTGATCTTCCAATCCACCGTGCTGTGCGTTTTACGGTCGTACAGGTCGATGCTGCCGTGCAGTTCGCTCGTCCCGTAGATGCCGGAGAGCGTGCCCACCTTGACGCGCATCTCCGTCTCGAAACGTGGTGCTGTCTGCCCGTCGGGGCACTCGTGGTCCTCGCGTAGGCCGAGGTTGCGGAATTCTCGTTCGAAGTGCTCGTGGACGCAGGTGCCGATGAACGGCAGCCACGACGTTTTACGCGATTGGGGCCATCCGGCGAGCTTGGCGGCTAGGCAGTGCAGGCAGTCGGAGCCCAATTCGGACGGGCCTATCTCCGCCTGTTTCTCCCTCGGCTGGTCGCGGATGCCGGTTTCGATCATCATGCGGATCTCCGGCCACAGTCGCGGCTCCTCGTAGGTGTCCACGCTTGTCGCCGGCGGTTCCGGCGGTTCGGCGAATGAAACGCCGGCCTGCGCCTGGGCGACGGCGAGCACGTCATCTATGTTGGCCATGTTTCCTCGCCCTCCTTTCACGATGGTCTTTGATGATCTGCGAGGCGCTGCGCTCGCAGGTCTCATGGAGCTGGTCTGCTTTGAGCATGTACAGTTCGTCGCACAGGTCTTCGACGACATCGGCTTCGGTTATTCCGGTGGCGATGATGTTCGCGATGCGTTCGGCGTTCATTCGACCACCACCGACGGTTTCGAACGGGAGGTGAACCGTTCGACGGCGAGTTCGCCGACGAGCTTGGCGACGTTGGTCAGGCTCTTGGGTTTCAGCTCGTAGAGGCGCGGGTTCTCCGCCGGCGGGAACGCGGCCGTGAACGCCTTGCCGTCGAGTCCTCGCCGCCCCTGCTTCACCAGCACCCTCAGTTCGCCGGCCGGATAGGTGCCGGGCTGTGGATGCTGTTCGAGGATCCGCGCCTTCAACTCGTCGCGTTCCTGGGTGAGCACGAGAATCCGTTCATCGAGTTCGCTGATGCGCTGGGCCTGTCTGATGAGCAGCGCTTCGCGCTGGTCGGCGAGCGCCTCTTCACGCTGCTGCGCGAGTTCGCCCGTGGACGGTTCGGCGGCGAGATGCCGCAGCGTCTGGATGTCGTTGGTGGCTTCGATGGTGTTGGCGCTCATTGCTCTTCTCCGTTCTCGTTGGCTTCCGCGTTGTGCGCGGCTTCGATCTCGTCGACCACTTCGGCGATCACCATGTCCGTGTCTGGCTGGACCGGCTCCTCGGGTTTCCTGGTCTCCCGGAGCCGTTGCATGCTGCTGGCCGGATTGCGCAGCAGGCGGCTGATGGCCGCGCCTTCCTTGACGACGTGCTGGGCAGATGTCGATGCACTTGGCGACGATCTCCGCCTTCTGGCCCATGAAGTTCCTCTTTGCGATGGTCTGATCCGCTTTGTCGATGAACGTGCTGGCGGCGTCGGCGATCTTCGAGGCCGACGGGTAGAGCGCCGCCAAATCGGCGGGCATGTTCTCGTCTTCGATCAACGCTTGGGTGATGTAGTCGGTGTGGTTCATTGGATTGTCCTTTCAGTTGGTTGGGTTGATGATTTCGCTGATGTGGATTTCGGTGTGCGGCTCATAGGGTTCGCCCATGAACAGCAGCGGGTCTCCGGTCTTGCGGTTGCGCATGCTGCCCGGTTTGGAGCCGGGCACCCTCCGGTCGGGAAGCACCTTCGACACCTGCGCTTCGACGATCTGCACGTCATCCTGGTAGGCGACGCCGTTCAATGCGTCGGTGGCCAGTTTGGCGAGGTTGTCCCAGTCACGTGGATGGCGTGACGCCATCCAGAACTTGAGACGGATGCGCACCGGCCCCTTGATGGGTTCCATGTCGCCGTACTTGCGGCGGAACTCCGAGTACACGCGGTTCTCGGCGTTCCTGGTGCGCCGGTCGGTGATGCCGTGCCCGTTGTAGACGCGGGGACGCGCCTTGGACAAGGGGTCGCCAGGCACCGAGAGTTCGAACACGTTCATTCGTCACCTCCCAGCGGCCTGCCGAGGATCACGGCGAGCGGCAATGAGACGGCCAATACGATGAAGTGGAGGATGCTGAATGCTCCGTCGCGCAGCAGTCCGGCGACGAGCCACATGCCTGCCCAGATGGCGGCGACGATGCTGGCGGAGAATGCGAGCAGCCAGAGCGCCGCGAGAATCTTCTTCTTGCGGCTCATCGCCATTCGCCTTTCTCTTCGAGCCGGTCAAGAATCGCCATGAACCGTTCCCAGTCGCCGTATTCGCCGTCATGGTCGAGCCTGCTGACGAGGCCCTTGGTGCCCTGCACTTCGGAGAACGCGAGAATGGTCTTCCGCGCCCACTCGGGAAAAATCGAGTGGATTTCCTTGCTGCTGTCGCGAATCTGCTGCAAGAGCAGCTTGATTCGCTGGGCTTCCTCGGTGGCGAGGCGTTCACGCGCGGTGAGCTGGAGTCCCCGGCGTCGGGTTTCCTGTTGCTTCGCACTGCTGCTCATCTATTCCTCCATTTCCTTGATCCACCTGTCCATGGCGGCTTTGCTGACCTTCAGCCTGCCGGGCATTCCGTCGCGGTTCGGCGGGCGGAACGTGTCCACGTCGCCGGCGTCGATCGCGTGCAATAGGCCCCGGTAGTCGAGCGAATACACCTGGGCGGCCTGCGCGGGAGTCCATGCCAGCCGCTCCCCCAACGGGACGCGACTCGAATCAACCGGCGCGGACATCATCGACCTCCGTTGTCTTGTTCGAGTCGCTGCCACACTTGGTCGAACAATGGGCGGTCGGCTTCCGTGTAGGCGTTGACCTGTATGATGCGTCCGTTCGGCAAGGTCAGTTCGGCGCGTGCGGGAGGCTTGCCATGCCGCGTCTCATAGGCGGCCTTCAACCGTTTGCCGAACGTTGGTGCCTTGCTGCGGCATTGGCGTGCGCCCAGATTCTTCTCGCGCAGGTAGTCCTGCGTATACAGGGGACGGCGCATCGGATCCAGTTCTGGCGTCTCGCCGAGTTCGCGGGCGATGACGATTCGGACCTTCGCCTCAAGGAAATCCGGATGCACAAGACCCGTGCTGGCTTTCAATAGTTCGATCTGCGACATGCGGTCGTGGTGCGCCGCCTCAAGACGATGACGGTTGACGGCGATGCCGTCGCTGAAGTAGGCGTCCAACGCCTCGGCACATTCGCGCTGGTAGGTGACCACCATGTTCTTCGCGGTCTCGTTTTTGAGACGGCTGGCGTCGATGGGCGCAAGCCACATGATCAGCGTCTTGCGATTGATGCCCCCCATCTCGCGATTCTTTCCATCTGCGCCAACTGTGGTCATCATGACCACAGCTGCCCATGGTGCCTTTTTGAGCCTTTTCAATTGACTGTTGAAATCGATGCCGATGTTCTCGCAGATCGGTTTCGCCGCCACGACCGGTTCGCCGTCGATTCTCTGAGCCACGAGCACGGATCCATGAAATGGGATGCGCGCCACCGCTCCTTCGCTATTGGTATCGTTGTTTTGGATCATTTGTTTACCTTTCATTTGGTCTTTTTGCCCGCAGATGGAACCTGCGGGCTTTTCTTTTCTTCGTTGTCCCTGATTGCTTCGTCAAGAACCTGAACCGGATCCGCGTTGAGGATTTGCGCGGTCTTGATGAACTCGCTGAGCGACATGTCATCGCCCTTGAGGCGCTTCGCCACGGTCGGTCGGCTGATGCCAAGCTCCCGTGCGATTCGTGTCTTCGGCACCTCATCGAGTAACGCTTTGACTCGAAGGCTTTTCACGGCCGAAGCAGCTGTTGTGTTGCCATGTGACATCATGACTCGAATGTTGCCACATGGCAACGAAGCATGTCAAACGCTCGGCGTGTTGCCATGTGGCAACAGTGTTTTTCGGATTGCCTCGTCTGTTGTCAAGTGGTAACATTTTTCGCATGGCAACAAAAATCGAGTGGAGTCCACTGGACTATGCGGCAAAAGATGTGCTATCCGCCCTCGTGGAGGATTCAGGATTCTCTTACCGCGAGATAGAAAACCAGCTTCAGGGAGCTATCACCTACAGCAGGGTTAGGGACATATGCGTTGCAAGGCGCACGCCGGCCAGGCTGTCAGAGTTCATTATGCTGTCGAGGGTCTGCCATTCAACGCCGCAGAAAGCATTACGCGAAGTTCTTAAACGCTGCCAAGAAATCATGCAGGCGGAAATCGACCTTGAATACGAGTCGATGGATAACGAAGAGAAGAATGCGGTGAGTTCCGTGCTGAAGGATCTCTATGCAAAGAACCCCGCAGACGAGTTCGATATCGCCGCGAACATGGACGAGAATCGCGACGTGGAAAGCGAGATGCCGGACGACTGACATCGACACGCTGTACGCGCGGGCCGGGGGCATGGGACTGCGCGTCGAGGAGGACCGTCTGCCCCGCGGGATGAACGGCTACTATTGCGACGCGCTAGGCCTCATCGTCCTGCACGACAAGCTCAACGCGAGGCAACGCCTCTGCACCTTGCAGCACGAGCTGATCCACGCGCACTATCACGACACCGGGTGCGGCAGCATCGCCGGATTAAAGGCCGAATTGCGGGCGCGGCGCGAAACCGCGCTCACGCTCATCAGCCCGGTCGAATACCAACTCGCCGAAGCCACCTACGACGGCGAAGCCTACAGCATGGCGGTCGAACTCGGGGTGACGATGCAGGTGCTCAAGGATTACCGGACGCTGCTCGAGCAGCGCGTCAGATACGGCGCGGAGATGGTCAGGCAACAACCGTGAGACATACCGTCTCACAATCCGACCATATCGGCTTGCGTTCCCATGTCGGAGCGGACTAGCATGGGAATCAAGATCGGCGATAAAAATACCACGGGTGTTTTTCCGTGAAAGCGGATAGCCGATCTCAACTTTTCCTCAGATTTCCACCGTCCCCCCATGGATACCACACGTCGTCCGCCATCTTCGGCTGGACGAACCTGTTGTAATGGCCGCTTCTGATGCCACCGGAAAGCACGTGTCGCTGTATCGCCCACAACCCATAGTCGACTACCTGCAGTCCCGCGCTGGAGTTCGAGTCCCAGATGTGCGGAACCACGTGCACCTGTTCGCGGTCGAACTGCGCGCACACATCGCACACCGCATCCTTCACGGCTCTCTCACGCTTGCTGAGATTGATCTTCGCGACGACCAGATGCACGACGATCCTGCTCTTGCCATCCCACAACTGCCTCACCAACGCCCCGGTGTGGGTGTACAGCGTCCATTTGTACAGCCACAGGTTCCCCTTGGCCTTGACATATGGGTAGGCGCGCTGCTTGGCCATGAATGTGGCGTTGAACTTCACATCCATGCCGCCGATGCATTCGAAGAAGCACTGTTTGGTGTCATTGCTGTCATGGGAGGCATGGAATCCGCCCTGGACTCCGGTGCGCGAGGCCCTGGCGCGAAGCACTTTCATGTACTCGTCCCCGTGGTCGCCTTCGAACACCGCGCTGCCGAACGCGAAATACGGCTTGCTGTCCGGGTCGTAGTCCGGCGTGCCGGACTCGTCGAGAAAGCACCAGTATTCGGCATCCGGCACACCGAAATCATCGTCGCAGGAAACACTCGTCATGGGAACAGATTCTATCAGCCCAGACATGATCCTCCGTCACACGGCATCTTCCATGATCTCAGCCTCCACGATCTCGCCGCCTCCGAGGTCGGGTATGGCAGCGGCCATGAGCCGGCCAAGCGAGGCGGCGTCCCTGTGCGTGTACCGCATGGTCATCTGCATGCTGGTGTGGCCCATGACGGCCATGCGCGCGTCGTCGGGCATGTTCGCGCGGGCGGCCATCGTCGCCATCCAATGGCGGGCGGAATGGATCTTGACCTGCGGCAGGCCCGCCGCCTTCAGCGCCTTCATCCACTGGTAGCGCTCCGTGCTGGAGCAGACGGGGTTGCCGCGGGCGGAGGTGAACACGAAGTCGCGCATGCCGATGTTGTTCGCCCTGATCCAACCCCACAATCGGTTCCACAACTGGGTGCCGATTGGCACGAACCGTCGTGCTGCCCGCGTCTTCGGGGTCGTGAGCCATAGGGTGCCGGTGATGTGCGTTGCCTCCAGCCAGTTGGGTATCTCGACCTCGCCCGGCCTGCCGTAGCGTTGGATCTGCCGCTGCACGTGGATGCCGGGCTGCCCGTCCCTCAATTCCAGTTCGTAGGGCATGAGCGCGTACCGCTCCCCCTCCCTCATGCCGGTCTCGAACGCCAATTCGAACAGCAGGGCCCACATCTCCAGATCCTCGTCCGACCGGCGTTTGCCGCGCCTGGCCTGCGGCATCGACGCCGCCGCCTCGATCATGCGCTTCGGCTGGTCGGGGCCGAGCACGTCCACGACGCGCCGCTCCACACGCGGGGGCCGGACCCTCCTGCACGGGTCGATGGGTATCAGTTCCTCCAGTTCGGCCTGGTCGAGCACCATCTTCAGGCTGGTGAAATGGTCCTTCAGTGTGCTCGACGCGAGCCGCGCCCCCAGCGTGCGCGTGCACAGGCGGATGTGCTCGGCGGTCAGGTCCTTCAACCGGACGTGGCCGATGACCTCGCAGCACGCCCGGATCCTTCCGGCCCTCGTCCGGTACGTGGTCGGCTTGACGCGCGTCCTATAGTCCGCCAGCCATCGTTCGCAGTAGTCCTTCAGCAGCGGTGACTTCGCGCCGGGCATGAGGCCGGTGCGCTCCATCTCCGCCACCTTCGCGTCGAAGCGTGCACGCGCCTCGGCCTTGGTCTTGCCCTTCGCCTCGATGCGCCGCGGCCTGCCGGTGGACGGATCGCGGTCGAGTTCGCGGCGGTAGTGCCACGTCCCGTTCTTGTCCCTGAACACGCTGCCCGCGCCTCTGGTGCGTCGTCTCGTGTCCGTCATGATGCCTCCCGAAATGATTCCCGGAGGTCACCTTAAGGGCACCTTATCCATGTCACAAACGGCCAAATACGTGGCAAAAACGGCCATATTCCAACGATGCGAAAAATGACCGTTTCCACACCGGAAACACTTTGTATGCGGCGGAAAAACGGCCATTTTCCAACGTTTTCGCCTATCGGCTACTTGCCTTTGGACACGTTGAACTTGAAC
>OBXX01000111.1_pt1 | contig 68218 bp, 69 predicted proteins | sample 1495441 | NCBI WGS metagenome assembly OBXX01 (sample SAMEA2580168, study PRJEB22360) | human gut metagenome | biome: human gut; feature: human-associated habitat; material: faeces | place: Denmark | collected 2008/2010 | reverse complement strand
AAAGCCATAACGGCGGGCGATTTCAAATGCATTGGACTGTCCGCTGATTCCCTCGATATACCGGTAGGTCGGCAGCATTTTTTCCATATCGAATTCCACACTGGACAACAGGATGTCCTCATTATCCGCACCATAGGTTTTCAATGCGGAGTAATGGGTTGTGGCAATCACCATGGCACCGATGGCACGCAGATGATCCAGTACAGCAACTGCCAGCGGTTCCCCCTCCTTCGGGTCCGTCCCGCTTCCAAGCTCATCCAGAAGGACGAGAGAGCGTGCCGTCGCATGATCACAAATATCCGCCATTTTGGATATATGGGATGAAAAGGTGGACAGGGATTCCTGAATGGACTGATCGTCACCGATATCCACATACAGGGCGTCAAACAGCGGTACGACGGCCTGCTCCGCACTCAGCGGCAGACCGCTCATCGTCAGGGCGACAAACAGACCGATGGTTTTCAGTGTCACCGTCTTTCCTCCGGTATTGCTTCCAGTAATCAGAAGGCTGTGATGCGGTGAGCGGATTTCGTATGTATTTGCGACAACCTTCTGCGGATCGATCAGCGGATGTCTGGCTGTCTTCAGATACAGATGGTCATCCTTTGTATTCAGCTCGGCAATGCAGCCGTCCATTTCCTTCGTCCATAGCCCGCGGGCAAAGATACTGTCCAGCAGAGCGAAGGTTTCCAGATTGGACAGCAGCTCATGACCAACCGACTTGACCTGCTGACTTAATTCAAACAGGATGCGTGTGATTTCCTCCTGCTCCTGACTTTTCAGCGTTTGCAGACGGTTATTGAGCACCAGCAGACTGCGTGGCTCAACATAGGCCGTCTGACCGGAAGCACTCTCTCCGTGAACAAAGCCGTCCACACTGTTTTTCTCACTGATTTTCACAAGCACGCAGGTACGGTTGTTGCGCATCGTCGTGATCGTATCCATCAGCTTGCTTGCATTGCGTGAGAGAAACCGCTGTACCTCGCTGCTGATATCCGCATTGCAGGACAAAATGGATTTCCGGATGCTTTTCAATGCCGGGCTTGCGGAATCCAGAACCTCCGCATTTAAGGAAATGCAGCGATCGATCGAGGAAGCCAGCTGCTGATGCTCCGCAAAGGAATCACACAGCTCCTTGATCAGTGGTGTTACCAGATCACTTGCTTTCATATATTTGCGAACCTGCTCCACACCGCGTGTACTATCCGCAATTCCGCGCAGCTCATGCGGTGTCAGTGTCATGTCCTTCATGGCTGCCTCTATGCTGTCCCGCGTATCATGGATACCGCCAAACGGCATGTTCCCAAATCGCACGACGAGGGCATAGGCCTCTTTTACTCTTGCCAGCTCACGCCTGACCCAAAGGGCATCAAAGCGCGGCATCATTTGTCGAATCAGCTGTTTTCCCAGGGAAAAGGACGCGTGTTTCGCAACCTGCTCCTTTACCTCATGCAGCTCCAACGGCTCATACATATCTTTCATATTCTTACCTCTATTGCAGCGCAGACAGCAGCGTGTCCACGTCTTCTTTCTTCATATTCTGCTCCAGCAGCCAGCTGCGGATATTCTCCTTTTCTGCTGTACTGAGCGTTTGTTTTTCATCCAATGCCGATGTCAGTCTGGATAACTCCTGCAGCGGTTCCCTGGCATAAAAGGTCAGGGCATCCATCATTCCATCGCTGTATCGCAAAAGAGATGCGGATGCAATCTCATTCCCGGTTTTCCAGAATGGCAGACGGCAGACCATGGCAGCCAGCACCATCAGCAGCACGGCCTGCAGTGCCCCCAGCGCAGCTCCCAGAAGCCGGTTGATACCGGATACGACCGGTACATGATTGGCCGCCTTTGTAAACGGCTTTATAACCAGCACCGCCAGCTGCAGCAGGACAAAGAGAATCACGAAAATGAGCAGGCGATTCAGGTTGTCATACAGAACAGCCTCCAGCGGTGTATCCTGCAAGGGGAGCGCATGCTTGGGATACAGGTGGATAAAGCCGCCGACATAGGAGGATGCCCACCATGCCAGAAAGCCGCATATAAAGAAAGACAGTATGCTCAGCAGCTTTAATAGGAAGCCGTCGCGGTATCCGCCGAATACGAGTGCACAAAGCACACACAGGATGACCATATTTACTAGCATAATCAGGGACACAGGCATCACCTACTTTCTTTTGTCCGTCTCATTATTTTACCATGAACGCATAAAAAAATGAATGGGAACACCCGATTTCTGTATCCTGTTGTCTCATTTTATGCTAAAATGGAAAAGTTATGAGGAGGAATACCATGGGAACATGTACCATACAGACAGATCGATCCAGCATGATGGCGCTGAAGCAGCGGTTGAAAACTGCGGAAATCCGTAAGACACCGCCCTATGCGATTTATCAGATCAAGACGAGTGATTGTGTCATTACCGCTTATGAGTCCGGCAAGCTCGTATTTCAGGGAAACGGCGCCGAGGAATGTGCAGCGCTGATTGCCCCGTCTGCCATACAGAAAACGCAGAGCGGGACAACAGCAAAAAAAACACAGGGACAGCCGAAAGCAACCTATCCGCAGGCCGGCAGCGATGAGGTGGGGACCGGTGATTATTTCGGTCCCGTGACCGTTTGTGCAACCTGTGTCCGTCATGAGGATGTAGAGTTTTTACGCAGTCTTGGGATACAAGACTCCAAGGCCATTGATGATACCGCCATACGGCGCATGGCTCCCAAGCTGATGGAACGACTGCCTCACAGTCTTTTGATTTTGGACAATGCCACCTATAATCGAATTCACGGTGAAAATAATATGGTTGCTATTAAATCCCGTATGCATAACCAGGCCTACGTACATCTGCGTAAAAAGATGGGATCACTGCCGCAGTTCTGCATCATTGACCAGTTCGTGCAGAAGACTTCCTATTACCGCTATCTGAAACATGAGCGCGAGGTCGTCTATGATATTCATTTTGAAACCAAGGCGGAAAATAAGTATCTGTCGGTTGCAGCCGGATCAATCATTGCCCGGTATGCGTTTTTGAAGGCCTTCGATGCGATGTGTGAGCAGTACGACTTCACCTTTCTGAAGGGTGCCGGCAGCAAGGTGGATCAGAATATTCGTGAGTTTGTGGCAATGCACGGAAAAGAGGCACTGCTCCAGGTTGCCAAGCTGCATTTTGCAAACACAAAAAAAGCCTTAGGCTAAAACAAACCCGTTTCCTGCTTAAACAGAAAACGGGTTTTTCGTATGCCTTCATCTGCCAAAGCACAAATGAAATAGAAAAACAGAATCAATAAAAGGGCAGAAGGCCAGCAAAACTCGAAGGCCCTCTGTATCTTTTTATAAATCATGATGCAAAAGCAGACTCAAATCGTAAAGCCATAGGTCAAAGGGTCATTCTCATCGATCACATATACTGCCTTCCCCGTGATATAGGCACTGCCTGTAATCATCGGTTGAATACCACGATAGTGTCCGATAACATCCTCCGCTTCATACCGTCCATAAAATTTTGCTCCGGTAAAGCTTTCATTCACAAAAATTTCGTTTGCAGATAAGTTTCCTTTCGCATGCAAATATGCCAGCTTTGCACTTGTTCCTGTCCCACATGGTGAGCGATCGACCTGACCTTCCTCGGCAATAACGATATTCTTCTGTTTCTTTTCTCCAGTAGCTACATAATATTCAGCATTTACAACGCGTGTGATTGCAAGTGAGGGATGCTTTATCTCATATTGCTTATTCAGCTGAGCCAGCAGTTTCCTTGTAAAGGGTATCAGAAACTCAATATCCTTTGCATCCAGCTGCAATGAAAGCTGTGCAGCATCAAACAAAGCAAAGAACGTACCGCCAAAAGAAATCGCAACCCTATATTCCTTGCCATCTACCCTTACCTTTACCTCATCAGCAAACAGAAATGAAGGAACATTACGCAAGGTAACCTCCTGCGCTTTTTTATTCTCCACCCTTACACTTGCGCATATAGTTCCTGATGGCGTATCCATCACAACCTCTGTATACGGTTCGCACACAGGTACAAGCCCTGCCTCCACCGCATACATAGCACAACCGATGGACGCATGCCCGCACATATTCACCCATCTCTTCGCATCCATAAAAACAACACCGAATGCAGATGCTGTCTGCTCTGCAGGTAGAATAAGCGCCCCAACCATATCCTTATGTCCCCTTGGCTCACACATCAAGGCACGGCGCAGATGGTCATACCGTTGTTCAAGGATCTCCTTTTTCTCCATCATTGTAATGCCCGGTATATCTGGAAAGCCAGAAGTGATAATGCGGGTAGGTTCTCCCAATGTATGCGTTTCAACCGTTGTAAAAACAATTTTCTGCATATCCCTCTCCCCTACAGATGCACTACTCAATGCAGCTACCGTTTGTCTGAATGATTTTCTGATAATGATAGAAGGAATCCTTTCTGATTCTTTTCAGGCTTCCCTTCCCCTGATCATCCATATCTACATAAATAAACCCATAGCGCTTTTTCATTTCACCGGTAGATGCACTAACCAGATCAATGGGTCCCCACCACGTATACCCAAGCAAATCAACACCATCCTCCAAAGCATCCCGCATTGCGGACACATGTTCATTCAGATACTGGATACGATAAGGATCATGAACCTTTCCATCCTCACTTACCTCATCAATTGCGCCTAAGCCGTTTTCAGCGATAAACACCGGAATATGATATCTTCCATACAACTCATTCAGCATCCAGCGAAGCCCCTGCGGATCAAACACCCAGCCCCAGTCAGATTTTTTCAGATACGGATTGGCGACCCCCAAAGAGAAATTACCTGCAGTTGTTTCATGATGCTCATCCACTGCATGACAGCCGGATGTATAGTAGCTGAATGCCAGAAAATCGATCGTCCCTTTTTTCAAAATACACTTGTCCTCCTCGGTGATTCCAAGTGCTTCTATATCGACACCCTTGCCTTTCAGATAATGTCTGCTGGCATAGGAATATTCTCCGCGTACCATCACGTCCCCACAATACCAGAGACGGTTCATGCTTTGCTGTGCTTCAATGACATTCACGGGATTACAGGAATATGGATAATGCGCATCCCCCGCAACCATGGAACCGATTTGAAAGTCTGGATTGATGTCATGACCTGCCTGTACAGCCAGCGCACTGGCGATAAACTGATGATGCAGAGCCGTAAAGCGTTTCGTCATTTTATCTGCAGACAAAGACTCCTCACTCGCATGTGCAATATCCAAATATCGGGTTCCGTTAGAAAGAATCCCACCGGTATATATATCGCCAAAATAATTTGTCATCATATTGATTTCATTAAACGTGATCCAATACTTCACTTCATCCTGATACTCTTTGAAAATCGTTTTACAGTACGTGACAAAGGCAGGAATCGTCTTTCTGCTTAGCCATCCATCCTGTTTCAATGCCAGTGCCAGCGGTACATCGTGATGAGAAATGGTAACCAACGGCTCGATATCATATTTTTTGCACTCCTGAAATATTTTATGATAGAATGCAAGACCAGCAGGATTCGGCACCTCATCATCACCGTTGGGAAAGATTCTTACCCAGGAAATCGACATGCGGTATACCTTAAATCCCATTTCCGCAAACAACGCGATATCTTCCTTGTAATGATGATAATGATCAATAGCTGTCGCTGCCGGATAATAACAATCCTTTTCAACCGGTGTAAATTCTCTTGGGATTTCTCGACTTCCCGCTGTCAGCAAATCAGTGACCGCAAAGCCTTTTCCATCCTCTTTCCAGGCTCCCTCACACTGATAGGCGGAAGTTGCCCCTCCCCACAAAAAATTTTCCGGAAACTGTATCTTATGCATGCTGTGTTCTCCTTTCTATTAGCATTTTAACACCCTTTTTTAATCGATTCAGACCTTCGCTGAGAATTTCCATACTGGTGGCAAGACAAATACGAACATGCCCCTCCGACTCATCACCGAAATATTGGTGTCCTCCCGGTACAATCGCCAGCTGCACTTCCTCTTTCAGAAATTCGACAAATTCAGCTCCTGTAACATGCAGCTCCTGAATATCTACATACAGCAGGAATGTCGCCTGTGGTCTGTAGGCATGTAAGCCCGGAATATGTTCATTGATAAACGCCACTGCATAATCCCGGTTTTTTGTGATATGCTTTAAAAATGCCGCACGCCATTCTTGCGATTCTTCCATAGCCGCAATCGCGGCAATCTGCGATAGTGAGGTAGCACCACCCGCAGTAGACAGCACATCGGAAGCATCAACCAGCTTCTGGAATTTTTCATCATCGTTCGCATAAACGCAGCCAATTCTCAATCCGGCAAGACCAAAGCTCTTAGAGAACCCAAATACAGACAATACGCGTTTACAGCGCTCCTTGCCTAAACAATAAATGCTGTTGAACTGTGCATCGGGATACAGGATATCCGACCATATTTCATCGTTCATAATCAGTAGATCATGTTTCTCACACAATCGCATGATTGCCTCCAGCTCCTCCTTCGTATAGACAAGACCGTATGGGTTATGCGGATTACACAATCCAATCATTTTGGTTCTCTCGCTTATGCACTCCTCCAGTCTTGAAAGATCCATTTTCCTATTCTCCGTAACAAGCTTTGCTGCGTAGCTGATTGGAGTTGCTCCAGCCGCTAAACAGGATTCCCGGAAAAGGAAATCGCAGGGATCAAAGACAATCATTTCATCTCCAGGCTTCAAAAAAGCCTTCGCCACGATGAACATCGCTCTTGCTGCACTGTCTACCGCCAGTACCTGCTCCGCTTTGATTTCCTCCCCCTTTGTTTCCTTCACATAATTTGAAAATGCCTGATTAAACGCAGGCAGGCCCAGTTTCGGTGTATAGGAGAAATAGCCTTCCTCCACGTACGCAAGCAATGCCTGTTTAATTGCCGGAGCACATGGGTAATCCATATCGGCAGCAGTGAGTGGGATAGTTCCATCCGCTACCTCCGCCCAGCGCAGATTGTATGCTTTCTTTTTTAATATATCGAGCTTAATGTTGCTGTTATCAAAGTAATTCATATCGTTCCTCCAATCCTAAAATTTTTGGCAGAAAACTCTGCCAAAAATTCCGGTTCTATTTTTCCAATTTCTTAAACCGCTCATCAATTGCTTCGCAGATATCCACGAGCTGCTGTGCGATGTTGATTTCACTGCATACGGTCATACACGTATCCTGTGCATGTGTGAATAAAATCGAATACTCAATTTCTTCTCCATTTGATTCCGCCTGCAGAGAGGCTGTCTGTGATTGGTGCGCAGCCACAATATTTTCATTTGCATCCAAAAGCTGCTGCTTTGCACGTTCTATATCAAAGGTTTTTAAAGACTTTAATGCCTCTGCTGTTTTTAAGCGGGCATCGCCGGCATGCAGGATGATCTGCATTGCCGCCTGCGCATTTTCTAATTTCATATGATCTCCCTTTCCTTTCTGTTTTCCAGCTCTTCTTTGTACTGCTGTTTTTCAAATACCCTAAAGAATGGCATCCAAATCAGCCAGGATACAGCAAACAATGCAATTACCAGAATAACCCCGGACATACTGTTCGTTGTCAGATAGCCTTGTACGATATTTGGAAGATACCACATCTGCATAGGTGCACTCGGAATAGGAACAAGGCCGATGCGCATAACAAGATACATAAGACTTGGAATAATAATTGAATTAAGGCACAGTGGAATCATAAGGATCGGATTCCATACAACAGGAGCACCAAACACAATTGGCTCATTGATATTGAAGATTGCAGGGAAGATACAAACGCGCCCGATGGATTTCAGTTTTTTTACTTTTGAACGCATACACATCAGAACCAATGCAAGCGTACACCCCTGTCCACCGATATAGGTGATTCCCATTACCGTTTCCATAAGGTTAATACTTGACGCCGCCTGTCCTGCCGCAACCGCAGCCATATTGGCATCCATACCCTCCATCCAGATTGCCCATGCGATGGGGAACAGAATCCAGGTAAAGCCAAAGGAATACAGGAAGCAGGTGAAGAAACAAATCATAACAAGACCAAGCCAGGTCTGTCCAAAGGAAGAAATCGGTGCAAACAAGCCACGGATAAACAGTGGTAAATCAAATCCGGTGCTCATAATAAATAAACCGATGGCCAGTGTGATTGTTACAGGAACAAGTGCATCCATCCATGCCACAACCATATCCGGCATAACCGTATCCTCCTTAAACATAGAGTGCCTAGAAGCAAAATTAAAAATCCATGCTGTAAAAACGGATGTCACAACTGCTGTCAGCATACCCCCTGTTCCAATTTTATCCATGATGAAATTCATCGTACCGGTTTCTCCATCTATGACCGGAAGTGTGATGATAAAGAAGAGAGCAAGACTGGTCAGCATCGCAGAAATTTTCAATTTCTCATTCCCTCTTTTTTCCAGTACCTTCATCGGTACCAGAATAGCCAGAAATACTGCAATCAAGCCAAAGGAATATGTATTCAGCATGGAGATATCCGGAATCCAGCTCATCACCTCAAAGTTACGGAATACACCGACAATTGAGGAAACTGAACCGATCATAATCATTGGCAGTATACTCATGATGGATTGTTGTATTGCGGATATATAAATATTCTGTGTAAGCTTATCCAGTTTAGGAGCCAGTGATTTGGTAATCCATCCCATAAAGCCCTTCGCCGATTCCTCCGAGGCCTCACTGCTCTGCGTTGTTTTTTCCTCTTTTACAGAGATTTCTTCGACAGGCTTTTTTACTTCCCGCAACGCATCCAATGCCTGCTTCAGCGTAGCAGCTCCATCAATACTTCCATACGCATCCTTGTCAATAAAGGCAAACGGAATATTAAACTTTTTTAAATCCTTTTCGAGCGCTTCCCTTTTAAACGCTAGATGAGGACCAAACATGACAAGATCTGTCCCCTGTAAATTGTTCATCATTTCTGCTTCACTTCGTGCAATTATTTCAAAATTTTCAATTCCCTGTTCTTTTGCGGCTTTTCGCATTGCCTGCGCCATAAAACCACTGGACGCACCTGCTCCGCACATTAACAAAATTTTCATAAGTTCTCTCCTTGTTATTTACACGCAATAACTTCTAATTCAAACAATGCCTGTTTCGGAAGCTCCTTCACGGATACACAGGATCTTGCCGGATAATTTCCTACAAAATACTCAGCATAAATTTCATTTACCACAGCAAAATTCTCCATTTCTGTCAAGTAGCATGTCGTCTTTACAACATCCCTCATTTCATAGCCGGCCTTTTCCAAAATCGCCTTCACATTTTCAAGTGATTGTCTTGCCTGTTCAGCAATATCCCCGCTCACGATCACCCCCTGCCCGGGTTCTATCGGAAGCTGTCCGGATACAAACAACAAATTGCCATTCGTGACTGCCTGTGAATAGGGGCCGATTGCAGCAGGTGCGCTATCGGCATCAATAATTTTGTTCATTCCTTTCTCCTTTCTAATGAAATATTTTTTACTCCTATACTATAATATATTATTTTATTTTAGTCAATAAAATAATTATCATTTATTAGATGAATTATATTTTAAGATTACAAAACTTTAGCAGTATTAAGCAATTTTCGCATTTATTTAGTTTACTTAATGAATTTTTTTGAAATTGTTTTGAATAAATGAAATTAGTACGCTATAATAGACAGCGAAGGGAGTGGAGGATACCATGAAACCACAAGAAGTTCAATTAACCCTGATTGATAAGATGATTCTGCAAAGCTACCGCTCAATGGTTGAAGGTCTGGGCAACTATTTGGGAGAGGCCTATGAAATCGTGCTTCATAGTCTGGAGGACTTTCAGCACTCCGTCATTTATATCAACCATGGTGAGCATACCGGCAGAAAGGTCGGTGCCCCGATTACAGATAAGGCATTAGACTTTCTCATCAAGTTCAGTGAGAACAGCTCGAAACAGGAAACCTATTATTCGGTCAATGCAAAGGGAGAACCTCTGAAAAGCACAACGATTGCCATCAAAGGAGAAAATGACCGCATTATCGGTTTATTGTGTATGAATTTTTATATGAATATCAGTTTTTATGATTTCATTCATACGTTCGTACAAAAAGAAACTCTCACAGCAGAAAACGATTCCGCAACAGAAACCTTTGCCAGTAATGTAGATGATATGATTACATCAACATTAAATACCGTAAAAGAGAGGATATACAATGACCCTGCTATAAGCTCGTCAAATAAAAACAAAGAAATTATTTATGACCTGTATAATAAAGGAATTTTCCAAATCAAGGACGCTGTTACAGTTATCGCTAAGCTTTTGAACATTTCAAAAAACACGGTGTATTTGCATTTGCGAAAATGCAGCAATCATAAATTCTGATATCATATGAATACCAGCATATAACAAAAAAGCTATTTCACTTAAACTTTTATCGTGAAATAGCTTTTCTTCATACTGAAGGATTCTATAAGTACGAGCATTCATAACAATCGCACAAATGCACAGCGAACAATTGGTATTCACACAAGGAATGCTGGTCCTATGATTGCCTGAACCTTCTTATCGTATTGTCGGATTAATTTTTCTGGATACCTGCAAATCAATGGCATAGGGAAGCTGTACCAGCTCTACCCCCGCACTGCGCAGCATCCGCTTGCTGGCAATCGTCCCTTCTGTATGTGCATACTTATCGGACTCATACACAATACGGCTGATTCCGCTCTGTATGATCGCCTTTGCGCACTCATTGCATGGAAACAGCGACACATAAATACTGCATCCTTTTAAATCATGCTTGCTGTTTAAAATCGCATTCAGCTCCGCATGCACGACATAGGGATATTTGGTGTTACCGAAATCCCCTTCCCGATCCCATGGAAACTCATCATCGCTGCAGCCGTTTGGAAATCCGTTATAGCCGATACTGACAACACGATGCTCACTGCTGACAATGACAGCCCCCACCTGTGTGGAAGGATCCTTGCTCCGTTTGGCACTCAGGTGCGCCAGTCCCATGAAATATTCATCCCAAGTTAGTACATCTTCCCGTTTCATTAAATACCTCCTGTTTTTTCATACTGCTGATGAAAATGCTCCTGCAGATATTCTGCATAGGCATTGAGCGGTGTATGACGGTAAACACGGATTATGGCTTCATCCAAATGCCGATCCAGCGGTGCAACCGTATCCACAGCAGCACCATAGGCAAACAGACTTGCCGCATACAGAACAAGCGCCAGACAGGCATGCTGCTTCATACCGGATTCACTCTGTCTGCCATGCATCCATAAGCCGTACAGAATTCCGCACAGAATCCCCGCAATACAGGCGATAAAGGACACCGAGGGCACCAGTGCGAGTACGGCCAGAATTGCCATACTGTTATACAGCGGAATACGCAGTAGTGGATGTCGCAGTGTATGCGACAGCAGCTGACTGGTGAGGAAAGGCTGCCGCCACACCAAAGATCCCGGCGCTCATACCAGTCGCAATCCCGTTAGGTGCCGCAATCAGCTGTGCAGCATTCCCCAAAATCACAGAGGAAAGAAAAACCGCCAGATACCAGCCTCTTCCCAAACGCTGTTCACACAGCTTTCCCATCGCATACAGGGCATACAGGCTGATGACGAAATGAACAACACCGTTATGTACAAAGCCACCGCTGAGAATACGCCAGTATTCATGCGCCGCAACAATACTCATCTTATAGTAACCGCCGACAGCCACGATGGCACTTTCCATATTACCGTCCAGATAGGCCAGTAGATATTCTAGTACGAGAAATATCGTACAAATCGCCATAATAGCAATTGTGCAGCGTGGAATACTTTTCTTACGCGCTTTTTTTATGAAATCCTGCTGCTGCTTCAGCTCTGCCTCTTCCACCTGAGCCATGAGTGTACTGCTTTCCTTATCCGGATCTGCCACGCGATGCACGACACGGTCAATGCCATGAAAGACGCTGGTCAGCTGCGGTTCACTGAGGACTGAAGGAGTGATGCAAATCTGTGTCAGAAAGGCATTGTGCACCGGGCTGGATTGCGGATTGGTATTCAAAATCAGCATCGGTCCCTCTCTGTGCATCAGATTGAGTATGATGCGGTGAACGTTGCGCACATAATCCGTATCCGCAAAGGTTCCGGCATTGCCGCTGGATGAAATGCGAATCACCGGATATACCTGATGGTTTTCATTCATCAGCCACAGATCATCCTTGTGCTGCTGAACCCTTACAATGCGATAATGCTGCTGTACAACCAGGTAATGCAGCAGCTGATAGGCAAACAAATCATATTCACTAATCTGCATCCAGTCACCTCGATTCCTGTCGCAGTTCTTCCAGTATGTCCGCAAACTGCTTCGGCAGCTCTGCTTCCACTGTCATCACTTCCCCCGTTCTCGGATGCTGAAAGGTAAGCTGGTGCGCATGCAGGAGTTGTCCGTTTGTCTGCATGGTCTTGCGATAGCTGTATTTCTCATCCCCCACTACCGGATGTCCGATATACTGCATATGAACACGAATCTGATGCGTTCGTCCGGTTTCCAGACGACATTCCACCAGGGTATAATTTTCAAATCGCTCAATCACCTGGAAATGTGTACGCGCATCCTTTGAGTTGGTTGCCGTTACCGCCATCTTCTGGCGATCCTTCACATCCCGTCCTATCGGCGCGTCAATGGTACCGAAATCATGCTGAATCACACCGTGTACCAGCGCATAATACAAACGGTTCACTGTCTTGCTTTGCAGCTGTTTGGACAATGACGCATGGGCGAGATCATTTTTAGCGACAATCAGCAGTCCCGTTGTATCCTTATCAATGCGATGCACGATTCCCGGACGCAGTGTACCATTGATTCCGGAAAGATCCTTACAGTGATACAGCAGTCCGTTGACAAGTGTCCCGCTTTGATTTCCTGCAGCAGGATGCACGACAATATTTTTTGGCTTATTGATGACGATCACATCTTCATCCTCATATCGCACGTCCAGCTCCATTTTTTCCGGACGGGCTTCCATTTCCATTTCATCATTGAATACGGCCGTAATGCAATCGTCTGCCTTCACCTTATAATTTGCCTTCACCGCATTCTGATTGACCAGAATGCTTCCCTCAGCCAGCAGCGCCTGCACCCGGCTGCGGGATAAATCCTCCTGTTCACTGATGTATTTATCAATGCGAGCCCCTGCATCCTCTGCAGCGGCGATAATCTTTATTTCGCGCATATCCTACGACCTCCATATGTTTCCAGAACCATTGATAAAACAATGAGCCCTACACCGACACAAAGTGATATGTCAGCGACGTTGAATACCGGAAAATCATATCCGAAGATAATGAAATCCAGAAAATCACGAACATACTGGAAAATAAGACGATCAATAAAATTTCCCAGTGTACCGGCCATCATCAATACCACACCAATGCGTGTCAGTCTGTCCCTGTGATCTGTAGTACGGTAAAAATACAGCATGCCAATCAGAAAAACAATGGAAATCAGATAAAAGAAAACCATCTTTCCTTCCAGCATGCTCCAGGCTGCCCCTGTATTGTGCAGATACGTAATTCTGAAAAATCCCGGAATTACGTCAAAGCTCTCATCTATTTGCATGGACGTCTGTACGCCCCACTTGCTCAGCTGATCCAGCAGTAGTACTGCCGCCATCATCAGAATATGCTTAGCCTTCATGCGATTCACCTTTCCTTATATGTTCTGTGGGCTATCCTTTAAAAAGCACACAAAACAGTATCGTATCATATTATAACAAAAAAAACCGCCATTGGCGATTTTTATGTGTACTTTTTATTTCGAATCACGGTAATTAGGAAAGTTTATAAATAAGGAGGATGAACTCGACACGTTCATACAAAGATTCTGAATAAAAAGTCCATTGGCAGATTCTTATGAAATCTGCTTACAGTATACCACGAAGAAACCATACTTTCAACACATTTTTCAATTTTTATTCATTTTATTTCTGAAAATATTTTCACAGATTCAACAATTCATGTATGAGCTTCCATCCGTCATCATCCAGCAAAAAATCGTCATTGATACATACATAGGTATCATCACGGATGAACAACACCTCATACTCTCCCTTATACATGGTGACCCCCTGTGTCTTTATCGGCTCACCATATCCCCTGCACATCTGCTCCATTCCATCCTCACTTTGATAACGGCGCTTCGTCCAATCCCTGAAAAACCCATCGCGGATGCGATACCAATCAATATACAAATTCTTATCCGCTGCATCCTCTTTCTCGCTGTAGGCACTGAAGGACATATGCTCGCTCAGTATGGAAGATTCGCTGTAGCTGTCCAGAGTCAGACCTGCGGTATTTACATGCTGCAGGACAAAATCCGATAACCTTGTCTGTTCCATCGGCTTTTGAAACGAAAGCGAATCATAGGTGCTGGTAAGTGTGATATTCACGCCTATCGCAAAGGTTACCCAAAGCAGTGCTATACTGCCAATCACCTTGAATCCCATTGGATATCTGGTTTTCCAAAAACGGTAAATGAGCCAGCCGAAGACCAGAAAGATCACAGTGAATGCGATCACATAAAGAACATTGACTGTGAACAAAGAGCCGATCAGCATACAGATCAGCAGCACTACACTGCCATACACGATTCTTGACTGCCGAAGCAGCATTTTTGAAGAGGTCATATTCCTTCTGCGCACAAGCCATATAAAGTAAGGGAGAAGATGGATCAGCCATGTAATATTCAATGCGGCCATCAAAAGAAAATTCTGAAACTGGGAACCATCGGCGTACATGCTCCAAAGAAGTCCGTGATAGCTTTGCAGCAACAGCAGTACATACAGCGCCCATGATATGAAAAGCCATACAGCTGTCTTGTGCATACTCACATTCATGATACGGCGATCCTCCTGTGTTCCCTCTCGCAAGGTAAGGTTAGGATCATCGCAGCGATACACCATGAGCGGGCCATTTGATCCGACAAACGTATACCCGAATTCTTCAACAAAGGTGCGATACTTATGGGCATCCGCTGTTTCTGAATCCGGTATAATCATGGAGTAATCCTTTGTATAGTCCACAAGGTAATACTCCTTCTGTGAAGCATCCGCCTCAAATGTGAGCCAGCAGGAGCGGTCCCCTTTTAAGCTTACCAGCTTCCAGCCCTTCTCCGCCATGTCATTCAGATATGCCTGTAAAGCCGGGTATTCAAACGGATATACAATCAGCCATACATGTTTCTTCCTTCGTTTCATGATGCCGCCTCCTTTTCACTGCTTTGCTTTTCAATCCATACTTCCCCATCCTGCAGCATGGTTTTCAAGCGCCTGTATTCCTGCATCAGCATTTCCTTTCCTTTTTCTGTAATCAGATAGAACCGTTTCCTGCCATCCGATTCCGTTTCCCGAATCATATCTTCATTTTCAAACTTCGACAGCATGGTATATAGGGTTCCCGGTACCAGGTGTACTCTTCCCCTGGTCAGCTTCAGAACAAACTCTGTAATCTCCATCCCGCAGCGTGCCTGAAGCAGCGCAATCAGCGTATAGTACATTGGCTCTGTCAATGTTTCCAGCTGTTTCTTCGGCACAGCACCACCTCCAATATCGTTTAACGATATATCTCTGTTACCATTATATTATCGTTTAACGATATTGTCAATACGATTAGAAAATTACAGAGGTAGAAAGTGTTGCTTTTCAGCATGTGAACGGAACTAAACAGATAACTTTGAAACTCGCGAAGGTCTCAGCTTCAGACGCTTCCATCGAGCTTGGATTTTGATAACGGCGAAGCAACAAGCTTCAACATGGATTTCTTATATAAGCAGCTGTACTTGCTTTATCTCCTACACTGCTGTGCTTTGTACATGCCGCAGGTCGAACCATCCTTCCGTAACTTGTCACGCTGCAGCAGCCATGCTATACTACGTTTAACACAACATGATGAAAAGGAGAACACCTATGAAAAAACTTAAAAGCATACCCGGCAAATGGATGCTGTCCATCATGCTTGCCCTGCTTCTCACCACATGCTACTTCGTCCTGAACAGCAGGGCTTACCTGCTGGAACAAAAGGAGCAGCTTGTACAGCAGGAACAAAAGCTGATTGCACAGGAGGAAGCAGGAATTCCCATCCGCACACAGCATGTTTCTCCTGCATCTGTTCATGTCGGGGCTGCCTACCTGTGAATCATCCCCTTTGGCATTTTGGAGGTCTGCTTTCTAATTTTATACATTGTGCGCTACCTTGCATAGCTTTCTTTTTACGGCAGCTGCATTGTAGATTATACGAAAGCATGCTATACTGAAGTCATAAGGAAGTGTGATAACATGAAGCTAAATGAAGCAAGACTCCATGCAACGCCGGAATGCTGCGACACCTGCATGGAGTAAACAAGTCGCAGCATTTGCCGGCTTTGCATCCTGAACAGAATTGTAAAGGAGGAGCCTGCATGAAATATGTAAATGCCCGTACTATTTTACCAATTGACCTGGTGGAGGAGCTACAGAAGTATATACAGGCAGGATACATTTATATTCCTGCTGCCGGAAAGAAAAAACGCTGGGGAGAGCGCAGCGGCTATCGAACCGAGCTGCATCTGCGAAATGAAGGCATCCGGCAACGCTATGTGTCCGGCTGCACGATTGAGGAGCTTTCCACTCAGTATGCATTATCGGCACATGCTATTAAGAAAATCATTTATCAAAAATCATAAGAATGCTGCGGCATTCTTTTTTTCTACAAAACAGGTCTGTACGGTTTTGTGGCTTGCCGCATCCGCACCTCTTCCCGTACAATGAACAGGTAAGAAGGAGAACAAACATGAATAAACATCTGATTTATCCACGCAGCGGTGATCCAAATACCGTCTATATCAAAAATGTCATAACCCGACCGGGAATTACGGCAGGTGATTTTTCGATGTACAATGACCATGCACGAGATCCCCGTGATTTTGAAAAGCATAACGTTTTATACCAGTACCCTGTCAACCGCGATCGCCTGATCATCGGTAAATTCTGTTCCATCGCCTGCGGTGCAAAATTTTTATTTAATAGTGCGAATCATGCACTGCAGTCCCTGTCAACCTATCCCTTCCCCATTTTTTTCGAAGAGTGGCAGCTAAAGCCGGAGAATGTGCAAGATGCATGGGATAATAAGGGAGATATCGTAATTGGCAATGATGTATGGATCGGATACGAAGCAGTGATACTGGCCGGTGTTACGATCGGTGACGGCGCCATTATCGGAACACGGGCGCTTGTCACAAGGGATGTTGCGCCCTATACCATCGTCGGCGGTGTGCCTGCCAGAGAAATACGGCGGCGCTTTCCCGAGGAAACCATAGCAGAGCTGCTTGCCCTGAAATGGTGGGACTGGCCTGTCGAGCTTATCCAAAGCAATATGACGGCCTTACAACGTGGTGATATCCGACAATTAAAAGAAGCACAGAGCACCATATGAGGGTTTAAATTCCATATAAGAGCTAAAAAAACGCGGCATTCTATGTTCCGCGTTTTTTCTATTACAATCCTATTCGTAGGTCACATGTACACGATCTCTTGCCTGTGAGGAGGATACAATAACAACATTTTCTCTGTAATCCATTGTATAGACCTTGCGATGCTTCAAGCCGTCAAGAAAGGTATTCAGGAAATCCATGCCGTCATTGACACCCCATTCATGGTCATAGCGCTCTTCGATAACGATCGTATTCCCGCTCGTTTTCACCCGCACATCCGAAGCATACTCAACACGAACCTCATCCTTCATGCTCTCATCATATTTCCACTCATAACCCGTATAGTAATCATCCTCAAACACAATATTCAAATCCTGATTCTTCACACGGAAGGTTTGTGTCTTTACGGTATCAGAGCCGTAATAGGCGCTTCTTCCGTCCACAAATTCAAATTCCTTAATTTCAAATACCAGCATGGTTGTTCCAATCGCCATCATCGTAATACCGACTATCAGGGATATCAGAAATTTTTTCATATGCCTACCCCCTTCTCCATAAGACGCTGTACAGCAGTGATAGAAAGCCTCCGGTTGCCACCAATGCGCCAATAACGATAAAGTAGGCACCAAACAGGGTCAGTCCTTCAAAGCTGAGCACAATCATCGCACCCAGCGCACAGCACAATGCCACGATGATACCGACAAAAGGAATCATCATCAGACAGAAGAAGATTCGCATCAGAATCGTCGCAACACTTGTCACACCGCGTTCGATATGCTCCCCTTCATAGGAACGGCGATACTCTCTTCTGCGCGGCTCCTCATACATGCTCTCATCCTCATATTCATCAAATGAATCATCTGTTTCCTCACGCTGTGCAGCTCTTTCCTGATACTTCACATCATCATGCTCATCATATACCGTTTCCCGACGCGTGCTGCGATCATTTGTAAAGAAATGCACCGTCTTTTTGGCGTGATCAAAATCAAAATCAAAGCTTTCCTTAAAGTCTTCAAACACACTGGCACCGTCTCCGTTTTTCGAATGACTGCGATAACGGTTCAGTCGTTTTGTGCACAGGTTAACCAGCACTACAACAAAGATTGCCACATAGGCGACACCGATAATAAATTTCCAAATAGCAGCCAGCAGACTTCCGATTCCAAAGCCTGCCACGGAATGCAGCAGACTGCTTCCCAAAGAGGAAATCATGCGGAAGGGGATATGCAGAACAGCCAGCAGAATCAGTATCACAAGGATTTCGAATACAAGGCGTACGACATCATCCATCTGCAGGGAGGTGAAAGAGCCCAGAAACCGCTGAAAGCCGTTGAACAGATCATCCATAAAGCGGTTCAGCTTGGTATCAAAGGATCGGTTGACACGGTCCGTATTGATTTTATAAGCATCCAGAATATCATCCACCAGCTCATCGATATTACCGAAATCCTCGATTGCCTCTTCCTCCGTTTTACCTTCCTTCATTTTCATTTCAATATGTGTGCGGTACTCATCAATGATATCTCGTCGTTCCCTTTCATTGATCACATCCAGTTTGCGATCCAGCAATCGCAGAAATTCATCTTTCGTCATCGATTTCACTCTCCTTTATAAATCTGCTGACCTGTTCATGGAATTCATTCCATTCCTGCAGCAGCTCCGTTGTCCTCGTTTTTCCATTCCCGGTTATGCGATAATATTTTCGCGGAGGTCCCTCTGTGGATTCACTGAGGTAGGTTTCAAAATAGTGCTCATTGGTCAGACGCTTCAGCAGCGGGTAGATGGTTCCCTCATTCACATTGATCACCTTACTGACCTCGGACACCAGCTCATATCCGTACATATCCTTTTTATATACGCAAAGCAGCACAATCAGTTCCAGAACACCCTTCTTGAATTGTGTGTTCACCAGCATCACCTCCACTATTATAATACAACCAGTACTTTGTATTGTCAAGTACTAAAATAAAAGTAATACTGTATATAACATAAATGAGAAAACATACAGAAACAAGGTATGCTATAGATACTGTATTCTCCATTTTTTGCATAATAAAAAAACCCTGATAAAACGAAATCCGATTCCTGTCGCATTGTATTCGTTTTCCAGGGTTTGTTTTACAGGATGCATGTTATGATTGCTTACTTATCTGCCTGTGATGCAAGCCTTATAAGCAAGGAGCTTTTTTTGAAATTGCCGCTTCTCTTCTGCATCATACAGGGCTGTTTTATTTATTCGTACTCCCAAAGCCGCCGTTACGCTGTTCCTGTGCAGCATCATCCTCACAGATTCCAAACGGAAGAAAAATCCCCTGTGCAAAGCCGTCGTTTGCGCGAAGCTGTACGATTTTCCCCTGCGTTGAATCATTCATCAGCTTAATGAAAATATGCCCTTCGTTGTCGCTTTCAAAATAGTCGCTGTCGATAATTCCTACTGTGTTGTTAAACTGCAAACGATAGGTAAAGCCCAGTGAACTGCGTGGAAACAGCTGCAGCACCCAGCCCTCCTGAATTTCCGCACGAATTCCGGTGGGTATTTTCAATGTTTCCCTCGGTTTCAGCGTAAATGCCGCCGGCGCGAAAAAATCGTAGCCTGCCGAGCCTCGAGTCGCACGTACAGGAAGCCTTAACTCCTCGTATATCCGCTGTATTTCTGTCGCCGTCACTTCGGGAAATGCTTCACTCCAGTCCTTCTCAAACTGCTGCATGCTCACCTTATGAAATTTTGCTATTCTCTCCATGTATACGACCTCCTTACACTCCTTTTTATTCTACCATAAAAACTACGCCGCTGTCCCTGATACACTCATAAATAATAGAGTAAAAAAGGTATGTAAATCATTCGCATATATCAAGCACAGATGAAATAAGGGATAGAAGTGCATTCCTATAATCACCAGTGAGCATTCTTTGTTTATTTAAACGTCGCCGTTGATATCAGCTTTCAAATTTCATTATACTTTTCAATTTCAAAAAGAAAATCCCATAGGCGTTTGACTCTATCCCTATAAATAATCCTGCGGTCTGCACAGAGCAGTCCTTGTCTTTAATCACTACTCAAGGCAAGCAGTAAAAATCTCCCCGCCGCAACTGTGCTTGCGCATACCGATTCCCTGCATTTAAAACAGGCGCAAACCATTGATTTGCGCCTGTATACCACATAGTATGCCGCTTTTAGTGTATGCTGATTATTTCATACTGCGCTGTATGCGCTCCTGACGATACTGAGAAGTGAACAGTTCATAATAATAGCCCTGCTTCGCCATCAGCTCCTCATGTGTTCCCTGCTCGATGATTACACCGTGCTGCAGCACTACAATAATATCAGCTGAAACAATCGTACTCAGACGGTGCGCAACAACAAAGCTTGTACGACCGTGCAGCAGCTGATCCATGGCATACTGGATCGCCTTTTCACTTTCCGTATCGATGGAGCTTGTCGCCTCATCCAAAATCACGATGGCAGGATCACATAGCATGGCTCTTGCAAAGGAAATGAGCTGCTTTTGTCCGGTTGACAAACGATCGCCACCCTCGCCGACTTCACTGTCATAGCCTTTTTCCATGCGGCTGATAAAATCATGTGCCTGAATAAGGCGGGCTACCTGCTCCACCTCTTCATCACTGGCATCACGGCGGCCATAGCGGATATTATCCCGTATGGTTCCACTGAACAGATTCGGCGTCTGCAATACATAACCGATATGGGAATGCAGCCATCCCACACTGCGTTCTCTTAAATTTTTGCCATCCATAAGGATACGTCCCGAGCATGGCTCATAGAAGCGACAGAGCAGATTGACAATGGTGCTTTTTCCAGAACCGGTTTCCCCCACCAGCGCTACCGTCTGTCCTTTTGCCACGTGCAAACAGAAATCGCGCAGAACCGGCTCATTTTCATAATAATAGAAATTCACATGGTCAAATACGACATCCCCCTGAAGAGGTTCATAGGCTTCGCTATGTTCCTCTAACAGGGTTCCATAGCGCTCGATGACATCCGGATAATCCGTGATTTCAATTTCCTCCTCCAGCAATGCAACCACACGCTCCGCACTTGCCTGCGCCATTTGTATCTCCGCCAGCACACGGGCAATCTGCTTCAGCGGATCAAAGAACAGCTGGGCATAGTTGATAAACATCGCCAGTGTTCCGAACTGGATGGTTTTCAAAAGCACCTGTTCCCCGCCAACATACAGCAGCAGGGCGATGACAACAGCAGACAGCAGATATACGATTGGCTGAAAGATGGCATTGATTCGCAAGGCTCGCATGCTGTAGCGCTTCATGGCATCGGTTTTCTTTTCGAATTCATCATAATTCTGTTGCTCGATTCCCAGTGTTTTCGTTGTCTTGGCACCGTTGATGCCTTCCGCAAAGGAAGCGGTAATACGGGAATTGGCTTTCCTTGACTGCCGCTGTGCAGACAGAATGCGACGCTGAAAATACAGGGAAACAAACCAGAGCAGCGGAACTACCACCAATACACATAACGCCATCTGCCAATTAACAAGCAGCATGACTACACTGATTCCCAGCATGACGAAGATTCCCCATACCACATCGACAAAGGCCCATGCCAGCGTTTCTGCCAGACGTGCCGTATCCGAGGTGATTCTGGCCATTAGCCAGCCGTTTGCCGTACGGTCAAAGTAGGAAAAGGTCTGCTCCTGCAGCTTACGAAAGCATTTCTCCCTCAGATTTTTTCCGAAATCGCTCTCCACTCTTGCGGCCAGACGGAAAAACAGATATACCAGCAGACACTGTGCCAGTATCATCATGACATAAACAAGGATGAATACCGTTAGTGTATCTGCGCCTGTTCGATCATCGACATACGTATTCAGGGCATAGCGGTTCAGCAAAGGCATGATGACATCGGTAACCGCCAGAATGGTATTAAAGAAAATCAGTGGTATCACACTTTTTTTATGCTCCCACAGCAGCTGGAAAACCTTCTGCCAGGTACCGCGGTCGAATACATCACTCTCAAACTCCTGCTCCTTCATGATGCGCTGTGCCATATGCCTCACCTCCCTCCTTCTGAATTTCATAAATCCGCCGATACAAGCCGTCCTGTTTGATCAGCTCCTCGTGCGTTCCCTCCTGTACCAGACGTCCATGCTCTAAAACAAGAATACGATCGGCGTTCTGTGCGGAAGCCACACGATGAGTGATCATGAGCATCGTCATGGAATAGCGGATATCCTGCAGGGCTTCCTGTATCATAGCATCCGTTTTCATATCCAGTGCGGACAGAGAATCATCAAACACCATGATCGGACTTTTCGCCAGCAGGGATCGTGCAATCGCCACACGCTGCTTCTGTCCCCCGGACAGGGTAACCCCCTTTTCTCCAACCATTGTTTCATAGCCCTGATCAAACTCCTCGATATCATTGTGAATACAGGACATGCGGGCAGCCTCCACCACATCCTCCTTCATCGCATGATGATCGGACAGATGGATATTCTCATAAATCGTCTTGGAAAACAGAAACGGTTCCTGCAAAACGATCTGCACATGACGGCGCAGCCACGATTTGGCAATATTGCGCAGCTCCACGCCGTTAATGGTAATACTACCCTGATCATAATCATAGATACCGCTCAGCAGGTGAACCAGACTGGATTTACCGCTCCCCGTCGGTCCCATAATCGCGATACGCTCCCCCTCATGGATGGTAAAGGACAGATCATGCAGCGTATGCCGACTTCCATCCTCATAACGAAAGCTTACATGATCGAAGCAGATATTTCCGCTGATGTCCGGTCGCAGTCCACTCTCCAGATCCTCCGCCTCCTCATTCAGCACCTCCTCGATTCGTGTGATGGAAACGCTGACCTTGCCAAGATCGGACAAAATCCTTCCAAGCTGACGCAGCGGCCACACAATGGTACTCTCATACATCAAAAACACAAAGAATGTGCCGACACTCAGCTCTCCCTGCAGTGCCATGCCGATTCCGAAAATGATCATGACCAGAATCTGCATCTGTCCCAGAAAATCCGTGCCGCTCCAAAACAGTGCCAGTGCATGCATCAAATCAAAATATTTCTTGCGATATGCATCATTCGCCTCTTCGAATTTATCAATTTCATGCTGCTCCTGATGAAACGCCTTTACTACGCGCATAGCATTCAGATTTTCCTGCAGCACGGTTGTCATGGAGCTTTCCGCAAGATCGCATTCCAGGAAAATCTTCTTCGCCTTGGAGAAAAACACATAGCTCGCTATCAGAATCAGCGGAATCAGTGCAATGGAAACCAGCGTCAGCTTCACACTGCGACTGAATAAAATCAGCGCTGCCAGAGTGACATTTAACATCGCAAACAGCATCTCGGAAAACTGATTGGCCAGAAATCTGCGCACTGTTTCGATATCTGAGGTGCTTCGCTGAATCAAATCCCCGCTGTCCCTGCTTTTATGATAGGAAAACGGCAGCTTCTGCAAATGGTCATATAAATCATTCCGCACATTCAGCGCCAGTGTTTCCGCAACATTACCGGCATGCATACTTCTGCGGTTGATAGCAAAGGCAACCATAAGATAGCTTGCCACTACCAGAACGGAGCCGATCCACAAATGGGACTGTAGAGCCTGCATACCGCCTGCCATATCCACCAGCTGCTGCAAAAAAGCATTATCAAACGGTACTCCCTTAATGATATTGTCGATCATCCAGGATATGATCAGCGGTGCAGCCAGCATAAACAAGGAATATACAGCCACATCCAGCAGAATCAGTACAAACTGATAACGGTACGGCCTTACATATCTCCATACAAATCGTATTTTTTTCATAATCCCCTTCCTCTCTATAAACGAAAAAAATAGGCAATAAGCCTATTTCCCTTATGCCTTCACAGCCCTGTGCCACAGGCACAGAGATCCTGCCTATCCCAGCTTTCTGGCGTATTCACTCAACGCCTCTGCGATCTGATCCGGGCAGGATGTCGGCTTCGCTCCGCAGCGAACCCCACGAAATGCATCCAGTACTTCACTTATTTTTTTATCTTTTATAATTCTGGAAATGCCCAGCAGGTTGCCGGCACAGCCGCCAACGATGGTTACATTGCGAATGATATCGCCGTCCATTTCAAAACGCATTTCTCTTGAGCATACGCCCTTTGGTCTATATACAAATGTTTCCATAATTAAATTCCTCCTCAAATAATCGCAATCATTCTATGTGTATTCGTTTCAGAACTGCTTTTGCGACATGTGCCACAAACAGTCCCGTCGGGATGCCCAGCAGAATCAATACCGGCAGGATCGCCTGCATAAAGAATTGCTGATAAATCAGCGTTACTGCAATCACCTGTCCAATGGCATGCGCACTGCTTCCCGCTACACTGACACCGTAAATACTCATCGGTGTTCTTCTGGCAAGGATACAGGCAAGTGTCGACAGCAGTACACCGCACATGGAAAGCCAGAAGCCGGTGCCAAACAGCATCCCTCTCAGCAAAGAGGCCAGCACGACCCGCATGAGATTGACAGAGAGCATCACCTTGGCATCAAACAGATAATATGCGATCAGAGCGACAATATTGGCCAGACCCAGCTTGAATCCCGGCACCGGAACCGGCACGGGAATCATGGATTCGATCATATGAAAGAGAATACTGATAGCCGTCAGCATCGTAATCGTTGTCATCCTCTGTGTACGGCTCATCACTGTATCACCGTGTCCACATCATCACTGTCAGTATCGCTCGCCTCAATCTGGACGACGATATTGTTGGGCAGACACACAATCGGACGATTGGCATCCTCCACCCATCCCTGAATGGAACAGAGATGATAGGGACTGTTTTCCTTTTCCACACGAACCCTTTTATCCTTTACCTCCACCTGTACGTCACCGAGCGTTCCCTTCACGGTATACACATCGTTGAGCACCAGACTCTTTCTGAGTATTTCACGATCCTTATAGCTGACAACAACTTCCTTATCCCGTCCTGCATCACGGTATGCACTCCAGACAAGGGGAACATACAGCAGACAGGCACAGATTGCGACGATCATAATAAATAGTTTATCTGCTTTATTCATAGATCCTCCAACATTCTTATATTATACCCGAGAGAAAACGCTTTGCAAACCCTTTTCGTGAAAGAATGCAGAAGCTGATACGATTTGAGAGAAAAAAAGATACCTGCAGCGGCGATTTCACTGCCCTGCAGATATCGTATTACCTATTTTGCATTTTTCTCTGCAGCCTGTATGGCTTTTATAAATCCGTCTACGCTGATGGTACAGCCGCTTCTGACATCATTGTTTTCTGCCTTGCCATCCTGATTGAGCTTTATTTTATCGATGCCGTGCTTTTCGACATATTTTTCAAAAAAGGCAATCTGCTCATTCCATTCCTTTTTGATCGGACTGGCCTGCTTCATTCCATATTCTTCACCAAGCTCTTTTTTGGTCTTATCCTTCCCCTTTGCGGTTTCATCAATTTCAACCTCGGCGATTTTATCATTTTTCAACTTGACTCTGGCTGTCGTCTTTTCTCCGTTATCATTTGTAAAGGTTCCCGTACCTTCCTTTTCCACGCTCTTTCCGCCGCAGCCGCACAGCAGTACGGAAAGGCCCAGCATCATTACCTGCTTTTTCATGCATATCATCCTTTCGCTGCTGTTAGTATGCGATCATTTCACCCGTTTATACTACTGCCATGCAATTTCACCGTCATACAGCTGCTTCAGCTGTTCCCTGAGCCATGCATAGGTAAAATCAGAGCTGACGGTACGCTGACCATGCGCTGCCGCCATGGAAAAGGAATAGGAGGAAAACGGCAGCAGCCGGAAGCCGTCATAGGAGGCATCGAAGTGATTGACAATCGGTATCATTTTTTTATTTTTCACTGTCGTTTCCCCTGTTTTCGTATTCAATTCTACGTCACATTGCACGATTCCGCCGATTTCATACATATTGGTGAATTGTTCACTGGCACGATCTACCCCCATAGCAGCCGACACAAAATTACCGAGAGAATACATTACAAAGGTTTCCTTTCCCTGTGCATTCGTTAAGGTTTCCACCCTTTGCAGACAATGCGGGTGGTTGCCAATAATGATATCCACCCCCTGCTCGTTGAGAAAGCCGGCTGCATCACGCTGTGCAGCATCAATCTCATAGGTGAATTCGGTTCCCCAGTGCATCGCTGCAATCACCACATCCGCCTGCTCTTTTGCTTTCTGCACATCCCTTGCCAGCTGCTTTTTACAGCGGTCATCAAACATATGCTCCTCATTGAGAAAATGATTGACTGCAAAGCTGTTCTCAGCATCGATCCACTGATTGGTATCGTAGGTATAGGCAAGAATCGCAAAGCGTATCCCGTTTCGTTCCACTACAAGAATATCATCCCGCTGTTCCTTCTTCTCATAGGCTCCTGTTGTCTGAATACCGGCAGCCTTTAGATTTTTACGGGTATTCACAATTCCCTGCATGCCGCGGTCATAGCTGTGATTATTGGCAAAGGTCAAAACATCAAAGCCGATTTGCGGAAGCTGCTTAGCGATTTCCTCAGGTGCATTGAAGGTATAATCACTCCCTGTAATTCCCAGCGTTTCGCCGCCCAGCACAACCTCCTGATTCCCGATGACAAGATCGGCTTTCAGATACGGTGTCACCTTGTCGAAATAGTTTTTAAAATCATATCCCTTCCCCATCCAGTTGTATAATGCATCCTCAATCAGGATATCTCCGGTAAAGCTCAGGGATACACTGCGAATCGGATGTTCCTTTTTCGGCTTTGGCTGCGGCGTCTGTTCCTGTTTCCTGCACCCGCCAAGCAGCATAACAGCTGTACAGCACAGTATAAGTATTTTTTTCATTCAGATATTCCCTTTCCCTTTTATTTGTACATTATAATATAAAAGAGAGGACCTGTTAAGAGTAAGGGCATAGAAACACCAGGAATCCAGCCGTTTAAAAACCGGTTTTATAATGGTAAGACATGCATGACCTACAGGTATTGTCCTATTTAGAAGTAATGCGCCGAGCAGGCAGCGTCAAAAGCATATGTGCTCACAAAGAAGCACAGCTAAGCGATACCCCTTTGTGAACATCTTTATTCACTATTTGCACGGACTCCCTTGCTTATGTGCAGATAGCAAACTGTGATGAATCAAATTACATACAGTATCCACGATTCGCATGGGTGATAAAAAGACGAAGATAACCGGTATCTCCGTCTTTTTCCATACGATTTTTATTTTGCGTTGTCCTTTGCGTTCTTTGCCGCATCCATCAGACTTTTCACATTGATGGTGCAGCCAGCCAGAACATCATCGTTCACAGGATATCCTGCTTCGTTCATTTCGACCTTGTCCAGACCGTTTTTCTTAATGTAATTCTCCAGGAATTCCACCTGCTCATCCCATTCCTTTTTCGCTTTCTTGCTTGCGCCCTTCATTCCATATTTGTCGCCAAGCTCTTTTTTGGATTTTCCCTCTTTTGTTTCGTCAAGATTGATGGCAACGACATCATCACCCTGTACTGTGATTTCAGCAGTTGCGTAGTCTCCGTTCTTGTCTTTTGCGGATTCACCGTTTCCTTTTTTCTCAGGCTCGGAGTTACCGCCGCAGGCTGCTAGTAACACTGTCATTGCTAGTAGTACTGTGAGTTTTTTCATCGTAATATTCTCCTCCATGTGGCTGTATGATTACAGCATTTTCATTGTCCCTCATCGTATGATATGATGCTGGCAATTCTATGGTAACAGAAATGATAAAGTATCGTCAACCGTTTTGCTCATGATTTCACAAGTTAATATTTTCCAGTAACCATCAAAAGTCAAGAATCGCATGGATCGCTTTGTTCCAGCCATGCAGACAGACTGCTCTTTGCTGTGCATCCATCTGTGGTGTAAAGCGCCGTGATACTTGGAACTGGGAACGGATTTCCTCCTTGGATTTCCAGAAGCCCATGGCAAGCCCGGATAGATAGGCTGCCCCCAGCGCAGTTGTTTCACTGATAGTGGAGCGTACAATGCATGTATCGGTAATATCACTTTGAAACTGCAGAAGATAATCATTACGGCTGGCACCGCCATCCACCTGCATCTGGGCAATATCCAGACCGCTGTCCTGCTTCATCGCCTGCAGCACATCATTGGTCTGATAGGCCAGAGATTCCAGCGTAGCGCGTATGATATGCTCCTGTGTCGTTCCTCTGGTCAGTCCAAACATACCGCCTTTCACCTGCGGCTTCCAATACGGAGCGCCCAGACCGGTAAAGCTCGGTACAACATAGACACCGTCACTGTCCGCAACCTGCAGGGCACGCTGCTCGCTTTCTGTGCTGCTGTGCAGAATTTTCAAGCCATCCCGGAGCCATTGTATGGCAGGTCCTGCAACAAACACACTGCCCTCCAGAACGTAATCCGTTTCCCCCTTGATTCGCCAGCCGACGCAGCTGACAAGTCCGTGTGCGGAGTGAATCGGACGCTCCTTTGTATTCATCAACAGAAAACAGCCGGTTCCATACGTGTTTTTCACATTTCCCGCATCAAAGCAGGTCTGACCGAATAACGCTGCCTGCTGGTCACCGATCAACGCCGCAATCGGAACCGGGTGATCAAACACACCCGAGGTCACTCCATATACCTCACTGGAATCCCGGATTTCCGGAAGCATGCAGCGGGGAATATTCCAAAGCCGCAGCAGCTCATCATCATATTGCAGCGTTTTCAGATTCATCAGCATCGTTCGGGACGCATTGGATACATCGCTGATATGCTTGGCCCCCTTTGTCAGCTTCCACAGCAGCCAGGTATCCATCGTACCAAACAACAGCTCTCCTTTTTCCGCGCGTTCCTGAGCACCCTCTACATGATCCAGTATCCAGCGGATTTTGCTTGCGGAGAAATACGGATCCAGAAGCAGACCGGTTTTCTCACGAATCATTTCCTCCAGTCCTTCCTTCTTCAGCTTTTGGCAATAGGTGTCCGATTGCCGGGACTGCCAGACGATCGCAAAATAAATCGGCTGACCGCTTTCCTTATCCCAGACAACCGTCGTCTCCCTTTGATTGGTAATGCCGATGGCAGCTATCTGTGTATCCTTTACACCGGTTTTTGCCAGTACCTCAAACATAACACCAATCGTGCTTGCCCATATGTCGTTTGCATTTTGTTCCACCCAGCCGGGGTACGGATAATAATTTTCCAGCTCCTTTTGTGCTACTCCCACAATATTGCTGGCTTTATCAAACAGAATGGCACGGGTACTTGTCGTCCCCTGATCGATCGCCATAATATAGGATGTCATATAAGCCTCCTCCTTCGTTATTTTCCTACATTATACCATAGAATGATAGCGGTTTACACAGCTTTTCCAGACTCCATCATCTCTTTTTGCAATCACATTATCAATGCGTCTTTCCTCAGCCAAATCCCAACAAATCAACAGCTTCATACGCAAAAAAAGTTGCCTACTGCATTACTTGCCGTGTGTAAAAGAAGAGCATCTATATGCTCTCCTGTCGAATCGTTTCCATCAGATTATCCTGCTTCCTCGCATGCAGTGCCATCCGCATGCTCGCAAACAGCAAAGCCGCCAGCAGAAGGATGATAAACAGCAGTCCCTGCCACGGAAATGCAAAGGCAAAGGCGAAATTACGCTGCAGAACAGCGTACACACCATAGATGACAAGCAGCGTAAGCGGTATGCCAAACAGCATGGTCCTGCCCAGATATTGCATTATCTCCATACGTATCATTGCTCGAAAGGCACGCGGTGTGATTCCTATGGATTTCAGCATGGCAAATTCCCGTCTGCGCAAGGCGATTCCCGTGGAAATCGTGTTATAAATATTGGCTGCGCTGACCAGCAGGATCAGTGCCACAAAGCCATACAGGAAGACATTCAGAAACAGCGACAGCTGATTCTGCCGATCCTTCAATGCCCGGATATTGCTTTTGAAAATCGTTCCTGCCGGATGCTGGGACTGCAGCTGTGTCAGCTCATTTTCCAGTGCATAGGGCTGAGAGGAGCGATACTGAAACTTCATGGAAAGCATGTCCTGTGTAAGCTGCAGCTGTTTTTTTAAAATCCGCATGGACTGCTCATTCGTTATCAGATAAATCGTATGAATATCATCAACATTGGCCGGCATAAACCATGGATGCACTTCACTGACTGCCGCAACATGTATCGCTGTTTCATCGGAGCGCTTATCCATAGCGGCCTGCAGCGTCATTCCTTTTTCCGCATTCTCCAGCAGCCGGTAATCGGTAAAGGTATTCTCTTTTTTGCAGGTCAGCTTATTCAGCAGAATCGCCTGAGCATCACTGCCTGCAAAGTCTTCCATAGAAGCATTGACCTCCCCGGCATAGCGGGCAAAGCTCTGATCATTCAAAGCGATAATCTCAAAAGACAAGCGCTGCTGTGGTTCATCAAAATGCCGTCCCTGCTCATCCAAAAGCTGCTGCAGCTGATCGCTGTAGGCTGCGGTCGAATGATCCTGCAGCGTCACACTTTCCATATAGAGGAACTCTTCGGCAGAGGGAAGCCGGGACAGCTGTTCTCGTATCATATCTCCTTCCGGCTGGCTGTATCCATTCATTCCTCCGGTTACATCAGCCGGTATTTCCCCCTGTGCCATTGAAAAGGCCTGTGAAATAAAGGTGGAAAAGCTGTAAGCCGTCATAAAGAGAACCATACTGATAATCAGTGAAAACAATGTGGCATAATAGCGGTGTCTGCTTCGCTTCATATTTTTTGCGCCAAGCTCTGCGGAAACGCCAAAGAACCTGCGGATCCAGCGTGTCCCCCGCACATCCTTTGTACGGATACTGACATCCTGATTCTGCCGCAGCGCATCGACTGGAGTGATACGGGATGCACGGCGTGCAGGCAGCCAGGCACTGAGCAGCAGGACGATAAAGGAAAACAGAACGGAAAACAGCACACTCTGCCAGGTGATGACAAGCCTCAGCTCCACCATGGTTTCAAACATCCCCTGAATCAGCGGCTGGATGCAAAGAAAGGTGATGCCGATTCCTGCATAGCCGCACAGAACACCGATGGGAATTGCAAAGGCACCAATCACAAACGCTTCAAAGAAAACGGAGGAGCGCTTCTGTTTCTGCGTAGCACCAATGCTGGCAAGCATTCCCAGATAGCAGCTTCGCTGTGATAACGAAATGGCGAACGCATTGTAAATCAGAGAAATCGAACCGATCATAATAATGAGAGCCACCATCCCTGTCGCAAGCGTAATTGTTGTCATAAAACCGTTATCGTCATTGATACCGTAAAACATCAGCAGCGTATTGTTGGGATTGATCTGTACATCCTGCAGACCGTAGTCCTCTGCAAGCTGCTGTGCATCCTCATAAATGGATGCAGTTCGCTCCTTCATCGTAAAGGAAATGACATACCGGTTGTCCAAAGTTCCCTCATTTCCCTGAAATGGCAGATAAAAGGCATAGTTCTGGCTTCCGAAATGCACCTTTCCATCATCCATAATACCGGTGATACGAAAGGTACGCTCCCCGGTTTGATGAAAGCTTTCACCTGTCGCATCATCCGAATTCCATTGGGAATATGACCGGCTTCCATCCTTTTGTACCGTATAACCGATTGGCAGAGTTATACTGTCTCCGATTTTCCAGGCGGTACCGCTTGTTTCCATAAAGCTTTCCGATAACAGAATTTCATCCTTTTGCCGCGGGAGCGTTCCTTTTACCAGCTGCAAGGCATTCAGATGCAGGTGCTCCATATCATAGACCTGAAGCTGTATATATTGTCGCTGCGCATCCCGTACATCCTTCAAGAATGCATAGGTATCGTGATAGGAAATCAGACTTTCCTTTATGCGGGAGTCCTTTACCAGCTTTTCTGCCTGTTTGGCAGGAACATCATAAAATTCCATTTCAAAATCTCCGAAATTGGATCGGGCATTGCGCAGCATCAAATCCTGAAAGGACTGTGCGATGGTTGAAACGGCCGCAATCATGGCAACAGACAGGATAACACCAAAGATGGTGACCATCGTTCTGCGCTTAGCGGCCTTCATGCATTTCCATGTCACCTTCTGTATGATATTCATCGGCGAATCACCTCATCACGCACAATGTGACCGTCCTCTATTTTTAAAATCCGATCTGCCTGCAAAGCAATGCCTTCATCATGTGTGATGATGATCAGTGTCTGGTGAAGCTCATCATGCAGGCGCTTCAGCAGGTCGATGATTTCCCTGCTGTTGGCCCGATCCAGATTTCCGGTCGGCTCATCCGCCAGTACGATGGCCGGAGATGCCATCAGTGCACGACCGATGGAAACGCGCTGCTGCTGGCCGCCGCTGAGCTGGCTGGGCAGATGCTGTAATCGCTTCTTCAGCCCCAGTGCCTCTACCATGCTGTCCAGCTGCTGCGTATTGACGCTGCGATTATCCAGCAGCAGGGGAAGTGTGATGTTTTCTTCCACATTCAGTACCGGAATCAAGTTGTAAAACTGATAGATCAGACCAATCTGTCTTCTGCGAAAAATCGCCAGTGCGGTTTCATCGAGTGCATACATATCCTTATCACTCACATACACCTTGCCGCCGGTTGGCCGATCCACACCGCCCAGCAGATGCAGCAGCGTGGATTTACCGCTTCCGCTCGGCCCTACAATGGCGACAAATTCACCCTGCTCCACACAGAAGGACACATCATCCAGCGCACTCACCTGCGCCTCCCCCTGTCCGTACCGTTTCGTTAAATGCTCCACTCTTAAAATTTCCATAAGCTACCTCCTCCTCTACAGCATACCGCGCGTTCATGACTCCTTCGTGAAGGCGCACTTACAATATTGTCACATCCTTGTATATGCGAATGAGAAAGCAGGCACCCTGTTCGCTGGCAATCGCCTCCACATCGCCGTTCTGCTGCTGAAAAACCGCCTTACTCATGGCAAGACCGATTCCCGCGCTGTCTATTGAGGCATTCCTTCCCCTGTAAAAGCGTTCAAAAATATGCGGCAGCTCCTCTGCCGGGATCCCTTTTCCGCTATCCTGGATTCGAATACAGGTATGCAGCGGATTATCCTGTACAGAAATATGAATACTGCCCTGCTGCGGCGTATGCTCCACACAGTTTTTCAGTATATTTCCCAATGCTTCCACACTCCATTTCATATCCAGTGTAACACTCAGCCCCTCATCACAGACGAGTGTACAGGTCTGCTCCTTCAGCTCCATCATGATATGCAGAGGCTCCAGACTTTCCTGCAAAAGCTGATACACCGATAGCTGCTGCGGGTGAAACTGTAAAACCTGCGCATCAATGCGGGATAGCTTCAGCAGTGTGGAAACCAGCCACTCCATGCGTTTCAGCTGCTGGCGCAAAGCATCCGCGAACTGATTGTGCTGCTTTCTGGGTAATTCCTCATCCTGAAGCAGCTCACTCATAATCATCATGGAGGTCAGCGGTGTTTTCAGCTGATGGGAAATATCGGAAAGAGAATCTGCCAGAAACAGCTTATCCTTCTGCAGACTCTCCTTTTGCAGCTGCAGCGTGCGCGTGATTTTATAGAGATCACTGTGCAATATGCTGAGCTCTCCTTCCCTGTATTGGGGAATATCAAATGCTCCATCGCCCTGATATACCTGCTGTAAATACATCGACAGCTTTTTCAGCTGTGCATAGCGGTACCGGCTGAGCAGCAGATATATTGTCAGAAGCATCCCCTGTGTAATAAAAGTAATCAGCATGGCGGCGTTTGAAATCGGCTGCAAAAGACAGGCGGTAACCAGCATGAGCGCAAGGCTGGCCCAAATTGCGATACGCAGCTCTGTATTACGCAGCATGATGCAGCTCCAGACGGTAGCCCAGCCCCCGCACCGTCACAATGATCGACGGATTCTGCGGATCGCGCTCCAGCTTTTCACGAAGACGTTTAATATACACGGTAAGTGTATTATCATTGACAAAATCACCGGCAGCATCCCAGATTCCCTCCAGCAGCAAAGAGCGGCTGAGCACCTGCTGAGGATGATTGATAAACACCATGAGCAGACGATATTCCAGTGCAGTAAGCAGCACCTCCTCCTGTTCCCTGTATACCTTTCCCTGTTTAGGATAGATGCTCAGATATTGTATCTGAACAATATCCTCCTCCTGACGGTGATAGCGGCGCTGTACGCTTCGCATCCGGCTGAGCAGCTCATTGATTCGAAACGGCTTTGTAATGTAATCGTCACCGCCCATGTCCAGCCCCATCACTACATTTCCCTCATCATCCAGCGCAGTCAAAAACAGCACCGGCACATCCTGCCGGCTTTTTGCATACGTACAGATATCATAGCCACTTCCATCAGGAAGACCGACATCCAGCAGCAGCAAATCAAACGTCTGCTGATCCAGCTGCTGCAGCGCCGAACGTTTATGGTCGCACCACACCACCTCATAGCCTTCCTTTTTCAATGTATACACAAGACCCATCGCAATGGCCTGATCATCCTCAACAAACAGCAATTTCATAAGCATCCGCTTCCTTTCCTTTTCTGTATTATAAAAAATAAATATCACCCTGTCTATGTCTGTGACAAAACTGTCACAATCTGACCTGCTGTACATATTTTCTATTCCATTTTTTACAGCCTTGCGGCATCGAAATAGCAGAATCCGGACAAGCCCAGGGAATGTAGTGCTGTTCCTCATGTTCCTCGTTCTAAAGCGCATGCTCAATCATCCTTTATGCTAATGTAACCGCTAAGTGAGGCTTTAAAAACAGCATAATTGAATGCACTTGATGCTATAAACTCTGCTTGCTGTTTCTAAAGCTGCTGTATTGGAAAATCGGATCGAATCAGCTCTCTGCAATTCTTCATATCATGCAATCCTCACAATACTATTAAAGGTTTTCTATACTATTTTCCTTCCATAAGTAACGAAAAAGGCAGGCAGACACCCGCTAAAAAATATATGTCCTCTTTGATTAAGCTGTATATACCGCAATGCTTTATGGAATGACAAAGACCATTCCAGTTCATGCATACAGAAGCAGTCCCACAGCAACCTTTACAGCCTTCTGAGCGGTACGGTTCGTCATACAAAAAACACGCTGTAAAGGCATTTTGAATCCTATACGAAAGTAGAAGCACACATCATTCTTCATGTAACCAGCAGCACTGCATCATGTTGTCAATAACATGGATATGGATTACCCGGATTTTGTTTATCACAAACGGATAGCAGCTGTCCTTGACTCATTCTTCCTTCAGAGTACAAAAAAACGAGAATTCCATTTTCATTGAAAAATACAACAGGCTTGAATTCTCTTATTATTTATCCCCCGAAATCGAATAAGCACCGTATCCTTTCGCTATCCGCTTTTTCTATGCACTCCGCTTGCCTTGTATACGGAAACAGATTCCTCAGCTGCGATACAGGTGCTTTCTGTTTCTGATTTCCAGCTTCCAGCGACAGCAGTCATTCAGATGCAGCAGCATATGACGAGTCAGCGGCATTAAAAGAATACCGGCAACATCCTTTTTTCCCCAGAATTCCAAAAGCCATAAGGAATCCGGATGCTCACTTACACCACCGCATAAACGAATCCGTGCGAGGTCCTGCTGTGAAACGTGACGCTTTATATCTGCAAACGTAAGCTCCTGTACAAGCTGTCTGCTCCTGCGTCCGACTGCATTTCGATATGCCAGCAGCTCTCGGATACAGACCGTCTTACTGAAATCCATGATTTCATCATCCGTCAAGGCATTACCTGTATCCTCCAGCCCTGTCTGCAATCGCTGCTTCCAGTCGGCATTCCAAACCTGCTCCTGCCTTGCCACCACCATATTCATTGTCAAATCCTCAATGCGTGCGATATGCCAGATAACCCAGGCAATTGTTTCCGCTTCCCTTGTCGGCATGATTGCATACTCATATTCCTGTAAATCCTGTAAAAGAGCATCCACCTCATTGCGGGGCATTTCGGAAATCACGGATGTATGCAATGCCGCATGGATGGAAAGGAAAAGCTCCTTCACTGCGTCCAGCTCCTGTTCCTTTCGAATCATATGCTGCAGCTTTTTATGCTGTTCACGTAAGCCTTCACCAAAATATTTCATGACATACTCCTTTCGATTCCCGGATTGCCGCTTCCTTTACAGCCTACAGCCATCATCAGAATCACATATAATCAAGACTCATAGCACCTTATCTCTATTACAGGAAATTTTGTGCCGATTTCCATAATAGCTTACTAACACCCTTTACAATATATTGAAATATAGGTGCATCATAAATCTCTACCCCCATTATACTATGCCCATACCCTGAATGAAACCGTACATTCATCTATGCAGTCCTGCTTGCATATCCGATGCAAATCTTGTATCCTGCGCATTCTGTGACAAGACATATGCAAGAAATCCTTGTATACTGTTATCATGAAGCATGAGGAGGTACTATATGGATATACAGCAGGACAGTGCACACATCCCGCAGATTGAGGATTTTCGTACCGTCATCCATAACAGGCTGTTTGAAGAATTTCTGCAGTCAATGAAGGCCGTCTATTCCTGTGAACCGCAAATGGAATTCAGCAAATGCGCATGGGAATACGGATGGAATCTGAAATTCAAAAAAAAGGGCAAAACGCTTTGTACCCTGTATGCGCGGGAGCAGTATTTCACCCTGCTGATCGTCATCGGCAAAAAAGAAGCGCCGTTTCTGGAAGCAATGCTGCCGCAGCTCGATGCTGTTTTGCAGGAAATCATCCATGAAACAGCTGAAGGCAATCAACAGCGCTGGCTGATGATTGACGTGGAGGATGAAGGCAGCCTGTATCAGGATATCTGGAAGCTGCTTGCCTTACGTGCAGGCTGCTTTGATGCTGTAAAGCAACACTGAAAAAGAGCACCATACAAAAAAGCATGAATTCTGTCATTTTTAAAAGAATTCATGCCTTTTTTCTTACTCTATGCTTTGTGTATGCTGTCTTTTACGTACAGGAAACTGGATTTCTGTAAGCCAGTCCTCCTCACTGTCCTTGTTCCAGATACCGTCAATATATGCTTCTCTTTGATGACCGATAATCTCGTAGCCGCTATCCTCGATGAAGGAAACGACGGCACGATATGCCAGCGGCAGTGTACGATACGCCCCCTTATGCATGACGCAGGCAGCAAGCTCAACAGCCGGCAGCTCACGAAATTTCAAATCACCGCGATCCTCTTTCCTTTCAGTAACCGCCTCGCAGATTTCCGCATCCACATCCTGATCGCGATATTCATCATCGTAATACATGGTAAAGCAGTATTCCGGCTCCTTACATTCACAGCCTGCCTTCTCCATTTCCAGCCCCATATCCGGCATTTTATAAAACAGATCCGCATAGCTGTCGAGGTGTACCCGCATAGAGGCGATCGTTACCGCCGGCAGTGATTTCAGAATGACACGGTATTCATCATCCAGATGTCCACCACTCAGATAGCCCTCCACACGCGCCAGCTTTTCGCCTGTTTCCGCCATGATTTTCAGCAGCTGCTGTTTTCTTCTCTTCAACAGCTGTTCCTCTGAAGCGCCATTACACGCCTGTCGTATTTCCTCCAGAGAAAATCCCATATCCCGAAGAGCCAGTATCTTATGCAGCGGCAGCAGCTGATCGGATGTATAATAGCGATATCCGCTATCCTCGTCCACATAGGCAGGCTTCAGTAAACCGATTTCATCATAATGGCGCAGTGTTTTCACTGTTATACGGTTCATTTGTGAGAATACGCCGATCCGATACAGCTTTTCCGATAGATCCTGATGACAGAAAAATTCTTTATTCATAATGGGTACCTGCCTTTCTTAATCCCATTTAAATGATACTACAGAAATGATACAGCCGACAACTGTGAATACGATCAGAAGAGCGACGGATATCCATATTTCCTGACTCCACATGTTCAAGGAAACTGCCTTTAACAGCTTAATACCGTGTGTCAGCGGCAGAACATTGCATACCTTTTGTACCGTATCCGGAAACAACTCAAAGGGAATGGTCGCACCCGATAAGAACAGCATGGGAAAATAAACGAAGGTTGTGACGACGTTCGCGATTTTCACCGTCTTGCACAAGCTGGCCAGAATCATGCCGATGCTGTACATGGATAGCATGACAAGCAGAAATGCACCGATGAACAGAATCGGATTCCCTTCCATACGGTATCCAAAGCCAAAAATTGCCAGCAGAGAAACCAATGCTGCTGAGAAGAATGACGTCAGCATACCGATCACCACCTGAACGGACAGAATCATAAACGGACGAATCGGTGTCGCAAAGAAATGCTTCAGGATTTTCTTATCACGGTAATCGGCAATCGTCAGCGGCAGTCCCATAAAGGCTGTCGCACAGATGCCGACCGTCAGCAGCGACGCAAATGCACTCTGTAAAAAGGAATAGTCAGCACCTCCTGCGGATTGTGAACCGGCTACGACCGCAATCAGAAGCAGTACACCGACCGGCATACCGATTCCGAAAATGATGCCGTCCGGACAGCGCAGACTCAGCTTCCCTTCCACCTTTAAAAATGTCAGAAATCGTTTCATATGCTCATTTCCTCCTCACTGTACCATAGATATGCCTCTTCCAGATTTTCATAGGGACTGTTTCCGATAAGCTCTTCAACACTTCCCTCACACAGCTTTCTGCCATGCTTCAGTATGAGAATACGGTCACACAAATTCTCAGCCTCCTCCATATAATGCGTCGTCAGAAAAATCGTCATTCCCTTTTGCTTCAGTGATTTCAGAATATGCCATACCTCGCGGCGGGCGGCTACATCCAGTCCGGTTGTCAGCTCATCCAGAAAAATCACCTGCGGATTTGGAATCAGTGCCACGACTACGGAAAGCTTTTGCCGCTCACCTCCCGACAGCTGTTCCACCTTCTGACTGGTGAATGCTTCCAGCTGAAACTGCTTTAAAAGCGCATGATAGTCCGCAGGCTCATGGTAAAGTGCCGCGGTTTCCTCACATACCTCACAAACGCGAATATTGTTTGCGTGTGCCTCATGCTGCAGCTGGACTCCGACATGCTCAAACAACGTTTTTCTGTGTTTGGCTGCATCCTGTCCCAAAATACGGGCACTGCCGCTATCCGGCTTTGTGAGTCCCAGTATACAGTCAATCGTTGTACTCTTACCGGCACCGTTATGTCCCAGCAGTCCGAACACCTCTCCTTTGTCAACGGAGAAGCTGAGTCTGTCTACGACTGCTCTTCCGTTATATGTTTTCGTTATATTTGAAACCTCAATGCTTTTCATATTCATTCCTCCTCAAAATCAGCTTACATGCTCCTGTAGGGGGAGAGTCAACAGGTTTTGACAGGAATTTTTTCCTGCAGAAAAAAACAAAAAACACATATGGCTGCAAAGGATTCCTACACTCGAATTCCTCTTTTCGCTTTATGTGCTTCATTATATAATAGGAGTATAGTCTGTTTTAGCGAGCTTCAGCTTCCTGCTGCAGCATCTGCTGCTCCTCAAGCAGCTGCTCTGCAATTTGCATTGCATGAATCATTGGCTCATAGCGATTATAATTGACCGTTTCCTTTTCATATTTGCTTTGTGCCTTTCTGCATTTTCTGATGATGGAGCGAACCGGTTCTATGGCAGAAGCTAATTCCGGAAGGAGAAATACATTTGCTTCTACAATCGCAGCACTCATTTGCAAGGCTGTCAGCTTTTCTTCGATCAGCTGCTTTGCCATACGCATGGAAAACAGTCGATTTTTCAGTAAGGTATGCTGCGAGGTCCCTGCTGCGAATTTCCCTTCCATATGCTCACATTTTCTGATAATCGCCACGATTTCCTTATGCGCAGATTCCAGCTGCTCCTTCGTCATGTTCCTCATTTTCTCCTCCTGTGATTGCTTTTCCTTTTTATACGGTTACTGCTTCATTATTTACGTGCGCTTGTTACGAGGCCCGTTTTTGAATTATGATATTTGATGCTGCCCAGGAGATTGCAAACAATAACAAAGACGCCCCAAACAGAATCTGAAGAAATAGATCTGCATAATCCATCAGCTGAATACCAAACAGCATCAGCAGCTTGCTGGCAAGATATACAGCTCCAAAGGATACAAAACCGCTCATCATCATGGATACCTCCATTTTCTCGCCCTTATTGTAATAGGTGGCAGGAATAAAGACAGCCGCAAAGCTCAGTGCCAGTGCAATGCCCATTGAGAATCCCTTCCACATAGCAAACCGGGTTCCCAGAGCAGTGATTCCCATCGTAAATTGAATCCCGTAACCGTATACAACGGTTATCAGAAAGCCGATGCTAGTAAACGTCAGATATGCGACATAACGAGCTGCCACAACATTCCGGAAGGAAACGGGAAGAACACGGTAATAGTCATACCATTTGTTCTGTGCATCCATCTGAATGCAGCCCATAACGCTCAATCCGAAAAAGGTTGGCAAAATCACGATCAGAATCGCTCCAAAGCCTTTCCAGGTGGAAAATCCGCCAATGATGAGGACAGACAGCAGTAACGGCTTCCAGCTGGAAGCTAAATAATATAAATCCTTTCGTATCAGACCATTCATATTCGTTCTCCTTTCACATACAGCAGCATGATATCATCCAGTGTAGCGCGCTCAACGATACAGTTTGGATAATTATGTGCAGCCGCCTTTCGATCTGCGACAAGTACCACGGTTTCATAAGGCTGTTTGCGGTAGCGAATAATAGCATCCGGGTCCAGCTGTTTAAAATCTTCTTCCCGGCATTTCATGATACCATATTGATAAATCAATTCATCCTTGCAAGCAGATAAAACAAGCTCTCCATCATGTAGAAATGTAATGTAATCGGCCACCTTTTCCAAATCGGTAGAGATATGGGAGGATAGGAGGATAGAATGATGCTCATCCTGTACAAACTCCAAGAATACATCCAGGATTTCATCCCGCATGACGGGATCCAAACCGCTTGTTGCCTCATCAAGTATGAGAAGTCGCGGCTTGTGAGATAATGCAATAGCGATCGCTGTTTTCATTTTCATACCACGACTGAATTCTTTCATACGCTTTTTATCCGGTAATGCAAACTGTTGCTTGTATTTTTGAAAGGTTTCATGATCCCAGCTTTTATAAACATCCTGTAAAATTTTTTCCGTCTGCTCAATACTGAAGCTGTCATAGAAATCACTGACATCGAAAACGATACCGATTTCTTCACGCAGTGCCAGATTGTCTTTATTCATTTGCTGTCCGAAAACCGTAATCTCGCCGCTGTCCCGCTTTACCAAATCCATAATGCAATTGATAATAGTTGATTTGCCTGCACCGTTTTCACCGATGATTCCCATAATGGTCCCTTCCGGCAGTGTAAAGCTGATATTCTTCAGCTGAAAATTCTCATATGCTTTTGATACATTTTTTAGCATGAGTGCATCCATAATGATACTCCTTCCCTATCCTTCATCGTAAAACATCGTAAGCAGCTCTGTTAATGTCTCAAGCGATATCCCATTTGACCGCCCGATTTCTGCAGCTTCCTGCAGCTTTGCTTCCGCCAGACGCAGTTGTTCCTCACGAATGAATTCCTTGTTCTGTGAGGATACGAAGGTTCCGCGACCCGCAGCACTTTCGATAAAGCCATCCCGCTGCAGGTCCTCATACGCTTTTTGTGTCGTAATAACGCTGATATGCAGATCCTTTGCCAATGCACGCATGGATGGAAGCGGATCGCCGCTTTTTAATTCTCCGCTCATAATGGCATGCTTGATCTGTGAGGTTATCTGTTCATAAATTGGTTTTGTGGTATGATTACTGATCAGTATTTGCACAAGGCCACCTCCATTGTACTTTAATGTACTTATTGTACATATATATTATAATACACTTAACAGGATTGTCAATACAAGAGTTAGAATTTACAAGCTCCTTATAAGACTGAATAAAGGATATAACAGCTTACCTGATGAACATGAATACTATTTTTCCATATTCATCATGAGGAAAGGGGCTATGTTTACCCGCTATGCACATCGGCTTACCTCACAATGATTTATTAGTAAAATAAAAATGAGATTGCTCTCATTTCTTTATCTTATTATAGACAGTACAAATTACGCATTTTTTATTATCAGACGCAGTCAAAGAAGACTGCATAATCCTAACGTTTATCATGGTAAAATACATAACCATCGATCAGAACAATCTTCTTCCATCTGTTATATCAATCCCGCATTGCTTCGCTCTTCCTGTCTGTTTAAATGGATTCACTCGTTCTATAATACCGTCATGTCTGAAAAGGGAGCCTGTATTTTTAAACCAGAAGGTTTTACCGGCTTCCTCGCACTGCCTGTGAAGGTCAAGCACCCACTCATAATCACATAAGCGTGCCTCTCTTCCGGTTTCTCCGCCCGTAGTTACATGATCAACACCATCGAGATATGGTGTTAAGTCAATCGCTTCCAGCAACGGAGCACAGGCAATAAACCGACGCTTCATGGGATAGGATAGAAATAAGGGCAGTCTGTAATCGGCAACTTCCTGATTTTCGACGGTACATCCTATATTCACGTGCTCATATCCGCTTCCCCAGTCATCAGGCAAGGCGACAGGAAAACGATCAATTCGCTTTGTCAGAATTAAAAATTCTATATCAGTCCGCTGCTTGATCATCGCCCAGATTTCCTCACGCCAGGCGTCGGCTTCCGGCAGAAAGAAATCCGTGGCAAAGCAGGTCGCAAGAATCTTGTTTCCTTTGATATTGTATTCACCCTTTGCGTTCTTTCGGATCGGCCAGTCAAATTTATCCGTCTTCTGTATGGTGTTGTGACCATACCGTTTTGCATGAGGACCGTAAAAATAGCAATTTGTGCAGCCCTCACTGATTTTATAGCACCCTGTCCATGGTTCCCAGTTCATACAGCTTCCTCGCTTTCAAATATTGTTTTATTTCCTGAATTTTTCATACATACAGCCAGCTTCCATAAAGACTGACGTATTCCTGCATATATGTTTCGGTTTACAGCTTTGATTAGATTATCTTATTTATGTATAGCTGACACATTACACACTGGCATCGTTTAGTTCAAATAGATTACCTTCCGGATCTCTGAAGTAAGTACACCGCATGCCCCATGCTTCTATATATTGCGGCTCTCCAAGAAATTCCACACCAGCTTCCTGTAAACGACAGTAATCCTGATCCAGATCATCCGTAGGTATGACTGCGGTTACCGTGTCAGGCTGCTTCTCTGTATCCGGCTGCACATATCCCTGAAACATCGTCATGGCATCACCTAAAAAGATAGCGAAGCAGGGCTCCTCCTGCGATTCTGCCGCAAAGGAAGTATAGGGACCATTTCGGTCTCCCCAAACTACATGCAGTCCCAGCTTCTGTGTGTAAAAATCAAAGCATTCTCCATAATTCTTCCGTACCAGTACACGAATCGTCGTTTCCCTGAATTTCATATCCTAATTTCCTTCCTTTTTCAATTATATATCCTTTATTATATCGCAAGATTTGTGATGTAATTGTATAAACTGGACAAATTGTGTCTGTTTCCATCATAGGATTCACGGACGCTTTTGATAGATATTGCTTCTGTAATATGATATCACTAATTTATTTGGGAAGATTGTGAAATTTAAGATATAGGCGCATCCCTGTATATTTAGAAGCATATTGAAAAATACCTTATCCTGTTTATGGATGCGTTCCTTTTTCGAAAGCGGCAAGACTTTTATACGTATCAACTATTTCTTTTTGCTTGATTTATTATCGGATATAAACACCTGTATGAAAAAGGAATATTTTACGCATTCATACAAATATAAATGGCTTCAATAATAAAGTCATGATTCACTAAAATTCTTTGTGACATTTGGATCACTTGTTATAAATTCATCAACTTCATTATTCATTGAATTCAAAGTTTCAATCCAATCTCGTTGAAATGTATCGATTTGGAAACCATTTTTATCAAAATCATTCTTCAATAATTCTTTAATATAAATTACTAGCATTATATCTATTTCTACAAATCCATAGTATCACTGAATAAGATTTACTCATTTTCTAAAACAAAATCTAATGAATCAAAACAGAAACTTTCTATTGATGTTAAATCAACTACTTTTATATGAGTGATTAACCAATGCATCTCATCTGACTCTAATTTTAAATTCAAAATCTCAGCAGCCTCAGTATATATAAACTCATTGCTATGATCAGAAGATTCAAGTATTGAAACAAATCCCCATATATTTTTCTTTTCAGGCTTTATAGTAGATTCAAATGGGTTTATACTCAGAATGCTCTAAAAATCTCATTATACTGTTATATAATTGAACGACAGCTTAAGCCATCCTCTTGATTTCTTTTTCAAATGCTATTTTACTGAACTGTCGGACCTCAATTTATGGAACTTGCGATTTTGATTCAAAAAACAAGTATTCATTTTTTATTCGACACATGACATCACTTGAATTAAGGAAAAAGATTATAGTATCATTTGAGAATCTTAGAAAAAAGAAAACCTCAGAATTCCCTTTATCAATAGGGTTTTCTGAGGTTTTTAGTATTATTCCCACTCCATTTCATATGCGGAATATATAAGCAAATATGCTTTAAAATAAGGCATTATAGGCACATATCAAGCATTATAAATCACTATTAAACTAAGAAAAAATGCAATTTTAATGCAATGGAGTACATTAAATTATTAGTAAAAACTATTCTGTTATCTATAAAACATATGTTGTAAAAAAGCAAGGTTCAATGATATACATTAAGCCTTGCTTTCTCTATGGATTTTCAGTAAATTTATACCCCACTCCCCAAATTGTAATTATATATTTGGGATTGTTAGGGTCTTGTTCAACCTTTATTCTTAACTTACGAATAAATGATGTTAAATTCCTTGCGTCATATATATGATTATATCCCCATACATTTTCATATAGTTGTTCTTTAGAAAAAACTTGTCCTTTATTACTGAATAAGAAATACAATAAATCAAACTCTTTCGCTGATAAATATACTTTCTCTCCACTTGATTTAATAAATGTCCTTGTAAATGGGTCTATGGTAAACTCATAATTTTGTTCAGTGATTATACTAGGAACACAACATAACTTTTTAGATAGCCATTCTACTGTTTGTTGAAAAATCATTTCTTCATTATCACTAAAGGAAGCTACTAGAACTTTCCCATTTCATCACCAACCTTTCATATTTTTACTTGTAGTTTTATGAAGTTTTTTTGCTTATAACCTATTCAAATTTTTGTAACCTAAAATGCATAATCTATACTTATATTTTCATATTTTGCGGTTACTTCATTATAAATCAGTTCCCTTATTTCAATTAGTTTGTCGTATTTTTCATTAGTGATTTTTTCTGTTAAGTGTATTCGTACTGTTATAAACATACCAGTTTTTATAATTTCACAATATGAATTTTTTACAACAGTGTTTGTGTATTCACTTACAATACTATTTATATAGTTAAACATTTTCTTATCACTTGTTATGCTATTAGAAATTTCCTTAAAAGAATTTAGTAGAACAGAGATAGGTTCTTTTATTGATATGATTACTAATACTGAGGTGATAAAAAAATCTCCTGTATACCATAAAAAACCTAACTCACCCTGTACATCAATAAAATAAAGCATTACAACAGCAATACCAATACCAAACGATTGAAGTCCGTCTATAAAGTTTCCTTTACTCTCAGCGGTGAGAATTGTACTGGTATTATTTATTTTGTTGTTTTGTTTTTTGTTATATATACCTAATCCAAAGCAAAGAATTACCATAGATAATGTATAAGGCAAAACTGGAGCAGTATTCATAATCTCTCCAACACCGAATAAGAAATAATTATAGGCTGTTTGAAAAGTTGTAACAAACGACATACCAAGCAAAAATAAGATAAGTAAAGATTTTAAAATACCATACAACGGTTCTAAAAAATGCATTCCATTTGGATATGATTTTGTTTTCTTTTGACTTATTCTAGAGATAACCGATGCCAAAACGGTAGATATGAATGCAATTAGCGAAAATACGCAATCTAAGAATAATGCTTGAATACCAGTTGTCCAATATACCCAAATCCCCGCAAGTGTAATAATAAAGTTTGTAATAGAACTAACGAGTAAAGCGTTTTTTTCAATATTTTTTTGAATCATTTTTTTCCTCCTGATTTTCTATATTAGCCAAACATTAATATCATAACAGATTGATTTATTCGACTATAATCACTATAATAGACTTGAAGTCGTTTTACTATATTCAATTTGTATAAAAAATATCGTGAAAACGACACAATAACATTTCAGTGTCGATTAGGAGGAAATATGACAAAAAATAACGATGATAGACGAGTAAGAAAAACAAAAAAAGCTCTACAAAATGCTTTTGCAGAATTGCTATTAACAAAAGAAATACAGAACATATCTATTAGAGAACTCACAGATTATGCAGACATTCATAGAGCTACTTTTTATATGCACTATAAAGATATTTATGATTTGTATGAACAACTTGAAGATACAATTATTTACGATTTAAGCAAAATAATAAAAAATGACCCCTCTCATTCATACGACAGCATGATAAAAGCATTGATTGATTATATTTATGACCATTCAAAAATAGCACACATATTTCTTATTCCAAATGCTAAACATAGTTTTTACGAAAAAATGAACTACTTTTTAGAGGAAAAATATTTTGAAATTTGGAAATATGAAACTGGAAAAAAATCTGTCTCAAATGAGTGGTCTTACTTTGCACGCTATCACATACAAGGATTTATAGCCATTCTAGCTTTGTGGGCGAAATCGGATTTTTCTTACCCTAAAGAGAAAATATTTGATATCCTTCTAACGATTGATACAAATTTTGATAAGATTATGTATTAGTAAAAATTAAACAAGCCATAAAATGATATACTCAAACATTCTATGGCATCATTTTATTTTATGATAGTCCAGTTATCACCTTTCTGTAAGGTCAATTCATACTATGAAGCTTTGTTCCCAATATTTTTTGATAAGTTATCCCTACACTATGGAAAAATGCACAAACGTCGTACGAAGTGAAAGACGTGTAGTGCAACTTTGCCATAAGTGTGGCGAAGCCACACTGTAAAGCCCCCTGTTTCTAATTAGGGGGGCATAAAAAACAACAACTACATTACCAATATATTGGAAACATCGTATATAACAAGTTTAATATCGTTTCAACCATGTGATATTTTATTGCGCTATATCACATTTCTAACATTGATATAGCAAAATCTAATGAATATATCCTTTAGATATGATAAAATATACTTAATAATCTAGTCTTTTAAAAGGAGGCACTTAATTATATGAAACCAATAACTATATCTGAGCAATTGCTTTATAATACTGTACGATTGGAAACTTTAGATGGGGCATCTGGTACTGGTTTCTTTTTCAATTTCAAATTTGAAAAAGGCCTTGTTCCTGTATTGATTACAAATAAACACGTAATAAATGATAACAAAAACGAAACTATGAAATTTTTCCTTCACTTAGGGAAAGATGGTGAACCTTTTGAAGAAAATTTTGAAGTTGTTTTTCAAACACTTTGGCACTTTCATCCTACACATGACTTATGTTTTACTTTCGTCAACCCATTGTTTGAAGAAGTAAAGCATAGAACTGGAAAAGATGTATTTTTTATTGCTAATGATGAAACTTTGATTTTTGATAAAACAAAATTAAATGAACTCACGGCTTTAGAAGAAGTTGTAATGATTGGTTATCCAGCTGGGATTTGGGACAAACTACATAATTTCCCTATTTTCAGAAAAGGATATACTGGTTCACACCCTGCTTATGATTTTAATGAGAATGGTATTGGTGTAGTTGATATGGCTTGCTTCCCCGGTTCTTCAGGTTCTCCTATATATATTTTAAATGAAAACGGTTATTCTGATAAGAAAGGAAACAACTATATAGGGCAGTCACGTTTGATTTTTTTAGGTGTTCTATTTGCAGGACCTACCATGAATGCTAATGGTAATATTTCGGTTGTTGAAATTCCAACAAAACAAGAAATAATTAGTAATACAAAAATTATGATAAACTTAGGGAATTATGTAAAATCTTATGAACTTATAAAATTTAGGAAAATAATAGAAAGAATGTTATAGCTATATAATATAAAAATATTGACAAAACTAAATAAGATTAACCCAAGACAGTTGATAAAAATCGGCTGTCTTTTTCTATTCACAAAACAAAGGAGGTATCACATTATGAATGATACAAATTTTATAAATGAATTAAAATCTAAACGTCAAGAATATGGCGTTTCTCAACAAAAACTAGCTACCTTTACAGGTATTACAAGAGAATACTTAAATCGCATAGAAAACGGTAAAACAGAAGCTAGTGAAGAATTAAAGAAAGAACTACTAAAACAACTCAACCGCTTTAATCCTGAAACACCACTCTTTTTACTTATTGACTACTTTCGTGTTCGTTTCCCTACTACAGACGCTATGGCTATTATCAAAAATATATTGCATATCAAGTTTGATTATATGCTACATGAAGATTATGCCTTTTATGGCTATGATGAACAATATATCATTGGTGATATTACTGTTATGGTATCACAAGACACTTCTAGGGGCGTTCTACTAGAGTTAAAAGGAAAAGGTTGTAGACAGATGGAAAGTTACTTAATCGCTCAAGGGCGAAGCTGGTATGACTTTATATTGGATTGTATGACAAATCAAGGTGTAATGAAACGTCTTGACCTTGCTATCAATGATAGAGTTGGTATGCTAAATATTCCTAAACTAATTGAAAAATGCGAAAATAAAGAATGTATATCTTATTTTCGTTCCTACAAATCTTATCGTTCCAGTCAAATGAAACATGATGATGAAAAAGAATATACAGGCAACACCCTTTACATTGGTTCTCTACAAAGTGAATTATACTTTTGTATATATGAAAAGAATTATGAACAATATATCAAGACTGGTGCTGATATAGTAGAGGCAGAAATCAAGAACCGCTTTGAGATACGTTTAAAAAATGAAAGAGCGTATCATGCGGTTGTTGATCTACTGACCTACCAAGACGCTGAACGTACTGCCTTTTCTATTATCAACCATTATATACGCTTTGTAGATAAAGAGGAAAACAAACCACAAAACCAATGGAAGTTAAATGCTGAATGGGCATGGTTTATTGGTGAAAATAGAGAAAAGATAAAACTTACTCAACAACCACAACCTTGTACATTCCAACGTACTGTACATTGGTTAGATAGACAAGTTTCAAGAAGTCTTAAAATGGTACATGAACATGATAAACAAAATCATACAACTATACTCAAGGACATGATAGAGAATGCTGAATTAACAGAAAAACAAGAGCATTTACTAAAGATAGAAAAAACTAAAATTGATGACATGATAGATACCGCTATTTCAACTGATGAAAATAACGGTATTTTTTAATACTCTTTTCAAAAACATTGCCGATTTACTGACTTCTAAACGTACTAATGTTGAAGAAATTAAAATATTTTTCTAAAAAGTGCAACAAATCAACATCGAGTGGGTAGTTACGGTGTGGAAAGGAAATTAACAAAATTTCAAAAAAATGCAACAAATCGCTTATCACTGTTGAGATATGGAGTAGAAAGGATATCAATGTCTTCTTTCTTCTTCAATCTCAATGTAAAAAAGATTTTGTAAATCTTACCGATTAACCCCTTCACATTTGTACTAATAGTGAAGAAATTTAAAAACTTTCTCAAAATGGTTAACAAATTACCTTTTACTATCTAGATATAGTGTGAAGAAATAGAATTATTTTCTAAATGGTTAACAAATCGCACTTTGCAGTTGAGATATGTTGTGAGGAAGATATTTATTTCTTTTCCCTGTTCTTTGAAAACTGAATAAAGCAATCAAATACGTTCGAGTATAAAATGAGCCTGTGGGTTGATACGCCATGACCTTATTAATGTAAGAGAGCGAACACTATCAATGTTCCATAAATAGCCTTTGGTATGGCTATTGCCATGACTTTTATACTCGATATAATGATACACCCGTATGACACGGTTTCGCCCATTAGAATGGGAAAGGTGCAAATCCTGTGAAGCTATTACCAGTAGCTGTTTGGTTGCTTATGGAAAAATGATTGCAAGATTATATCAAATTGTTAAAGAAGTTCCATTGAAAAGTTGCTATAATAGTAGGCAGATAACAGAACATATCTAGTCTACGGAAAGGAGAACCATGATAACTGTCACGAAAAAAGACTTAGTAGAGCTAGGCTATGGTAATTCTTTTGCTACTGAAATCATTAGAGAATGTAAAAAACTAATGATTGAAAAAGGTCACACCTATTACCAGTCAAGAAAACTGGATAGAGTACCGATTGAAGCAGTAGAAGAATTATTAGGAATTACTCTAAATAAAAATATCTAATTTGTACTTCTTGCATGTAAATGTAAGGAGGAAACATGATAAAAGAACCAATTAAAAAAGCAAAAGATGGAACATATTATTTTAGAGCAAATCTAGGTTACCACCCTGTTACAGGAAAACAGATACAGAAATACCGTAGTGGCTTTGTTTCAAAGAAAGAAGCCAAAGAGGAATATTCAAAATTGATACTTACTTCCGTTGATGATTTAGTGGAAGAAGAAAAGAAAGAAATCACATTTAAACGATACGTAGATGAATTATTCTTTCCTTGGTATAAAAGCCAAGTAAAGGAAAGTACGTTCAAGAACAGACATCAATCTATGTGCAAACATTTCAAATACTTTGATAAGATGTTAGTGAATAAAATTACTCCTATTCACGTACAAAGTTGGCAATTAAAACTATCAAAGATATACGGACCAAATTATGTCCGTAATGTTCAAGGAATGTTTTCAAGAGCTATGGATAGAGCGATAGTCTTAGGATTAGCAAAAGAAAATCCATCTAAGATTATCGGCAATATCAAAAAGCATAAAGTAAAGATTGAATTTTGGACACTAGAAGAATTTCAATCCATTATTTCTTTATTAAAGAAAGAGGATTATTATGAACATTATATCTTCGTATCTTTATGGCTATTGTTTATGACTGGTTTACGTATTGGTGAAGCGTCTGCTTTACAATGGAAAGATATTGATTTTGAAACAGGTGTACTAAGTGTTACTAAAAACTTATATTACAAATCATGTAATGATTATAAATTCGTTGAACCTAAAACAAAAGCTAGTGTACGTCAAATTGTAATTGATGATGATACATTAGAACAGTTAAGACTATGGAAAATAGCACAACAGAAAATCATTAAGACAGATTTTGTATTAAGTTACAATGGCACACCTACAAATAAACACTCATTACCAAGAGCGATTGAGAAATTATCACAGATGGCAAACATACATCGTATCAAGGTGCATGCCTTACGCCACTCTCACGCTTCCCTGCTCATCAGTATGGGTGAAAATCCTCTTATTATCAAAGAACGCTTAGGTCATGAAGATATAGAAACGACACTAGGCACATACGGACATTTATATCCTAACAGTAACTTTGAGGTAGCTAGAAAACTCAAAGGTGTGATAAATTATCAACCAGTAGAAACTGTGAAAAATGATAATTCGCACTTTGGATTTCATCGAAAAAATAAAGAAATTAATGCAATAACAATGCAATGAGTACACATTGAGTACAAAAAAAGAGCTTTAAACCCTTATATATAAAGGCTTTTAGCTCTAGTGGGGTTATTCCCACTCAATCGTTCCGCACGGTTTCGGTGTCAAATCATAACACACACGATTCACATTCGCAACTTCCTTCAAAATACGATCCGTAATCCTATGCAGCACCGGCCAGTCAATATCCTCTATCGAAGCCGTCATTGCATCAATCGTATTCACCGCACGCAGAATCACAGGATATTCTAAGCTTCTCGCATTATTCTTCACACCGACAGACTTGAAATCCGGAACAATGGTGAAATACTGCCAAACCTTCTGATCCAAACCCGCCGTCGCAAACTCTTCGCGTAAAATCGCATCCGACTCACGCACCGCCTCCAGACGATCCTTTGTAATTGCTCCAAGACAGCGCACACCCAGACCGGGACCTGGGAACGGCTGACGGAACACCATATCATGAGGCAATCCCAGCTCCAGTCCACACGCACGCACTTCATCCTTAAACAGCTGACGCAATGGCTCTACCAGCTCAAACGCCAGATCTTCCGGCAATCCACCGACATTGTGATGAGATTTGACAACCTTTGCCGTCTTGGTGCCGCTCTCCACGATATCCGGATAAATGGTCCCCTGTGCCAGGAAATCGATACCCTTCAGCTTACGAGCCTCTTCCTCAAACACACGGATAAACTCCGCACCGATAATCTTACGCTTCTGCTCCGGCTCAGCCACATCCTTCAGCTTTCCAAGAAACCGTTCGCTTGCATCCACATAAATCAGATTCGCATCCATCTGATTCTTAAACACTTCAATTACACTTTCCGATTCCCCTTTGCGCATCAGCCCATGATTGACATGCACACAATACAGCTGCTTACCGATTGCCTTTAACAGTAATGCTGCCACTACAGAGCTGTCCACACCGCCGGACAATGCAAGCAGCACCTTGCGATCCTTCACCTGTTCGCGAATCAGTTCCACCTGATCCGCCACAAAATTCTTCATATTCCAGTTTGCCTCTGCCTTGCAGACAGTGAAAACAAACGTTTTTAACACTTCCTCTGACGGCCATTCCTCCAGCTTCTGTTCACATAATGCCGGTGCATGGTCAATCGCAATCACCGGATATCCCGCTTCGTAAATTTCCGGCAAGACATCGATATCCTTACCGTCGACATTGCGGTGTTCCCCACCGTTTAAGATAACACCCTTTACATTCGGCAGCTTCTGCAGCTCCGCTTTTGTGATATCATGCGGATAAATCTCGCTGTATACACCCAATGCACGAATTTCTCTGGCAAGTGTTGTATTCTCACTGCTGCCAAGATCCAGAATAACAATCATATCTTGTTTCATACGCTAATCTCCTCTACTCTTTTTATCCAAATCAAGTGTAACATATTTCATTGTTCAGTAACATAAAAAAATGGAAAATATTAACCAAAAAACGCACAAAATTACACGCGGAAAGAAAACACCGCAATTTTTACAAACCACGGTGTCTGTTTCAGCACACTGCTTCCTGCGAAGCGGATGGCTGCTGTACAAAGGTACTGGATAGTACCTTATCCTTCTTGCGAATGCGTATAAACAGCAGAACCGCCACACCGGCAGCGATGCTTTCTGCGATCAGGAAGGAATACCATATACCATCCAGACCGAACCAGGCCGCGAACAGCCAGGATAACGGCAGAGTGATACAAAGCTGACGAAGCAGGAAAACAATCAGGGACTGCAAGCCAAGCCCCATTGCCTGAAATAATGTCGGCAGAATAAACCCAAGGGCTGCCGGAAGGAAGCTGATACTGATGATACGCAGGGCAGGAACACCGATACGCAGCATATCCTCACTGGCATGAAACAGCATCAGCAGCTGTGTTGGAAACAGCAGGAAAATCGCACAGCCGCAAACCATGATGGCAAGCGTCACCATGATGGCATACTTCAATGTCTGCAAAAGACGTTCATGGCTGCCTGCTCCGTAATTGTAGCCCATGATTGGCATCGCTCCCTGCGTCAGACCGCTCGCCGGCATAAATACAAAGGTCTGCAGCTTATAATAAATCCCATATACGGAAACAGCCGTATTGGAAAACTGAATCAGAATGGAATTTAAACCAATCACAAGAACACTGCCCAGTGCATTCATGCAGGCATTGGGAATCCCCACAGAAAGAATGCGGCGAATGGTATCCCAGGAGAAATGAAACTGCTTCAAATCCAGCTTCACATCGAATTTTCTTGTCAGGAATATAAACAGTGATAGCGACATAGCGAAAATCTGTCCGATAACCGTTGCGATTGCCGCTCCCTTTACCCCCATTGCAGGAAAGCCCAACAGACCGAAAATCATGATGGGGTCCAGGATGATGTTTGTGATTGCTCCTGCCGCCTGTATCGCCATGGGGAAGATCATTTTTCCCATCGACTGAAATACCTTTTCAATCAAAATATGAAAGAAACAGCCAAAGCACAGAAATACACAGACATACGTATACATACAGGCGTCATCCAGTATTGCCGCAGAATCTGTAAACATTTCAAAAAACGGACGAATCGTAAAGCTGCCGATTGCGACAAACAGCAGATATCCGATCAGCGACAGCAGCAGACCATGGGCCACAGCGCTGTTTGCTTCCTTCTGATTTTGCTCTCCAAGCTTTCTTGCTATATAGGAATTCACCCCTACACCGATTCCCACGGAACAGGCTACTATCAGCGTCTGTATCGGAAAAGCCAGGGAAACAGCCGTAAGTGCATCTTCTCCAATCTGTGCCACAAACATACTGTCTACAATGTTGTACAGCGACTGTATCAGCATGGACAGCATCGGAGGAAAAGCCATTGACATCAGCAATGGTAAAACAGGCTTATAACCCATTTTGTTTTGTTCAATTGTTTGCATGACAAACCTCCTCTTCTCACAAAAAACCTCCATTCATCTATTTTGGAAACATGAAAATAGAAAAAATGGAGGTTATTCAAACCTATTTGGTTGTTGACATCATTCTAATATAAAAATCAGGATTTGGCAATACCCTATGCATCAATTTCATGAATATATGCCACATCATGAAACATATCCAGCAGCTTGGCAGCCTGATACGTATCCGGCAGAACAACGATCAAATCCACCTGATAGCAGCTATGCTCCTGTGTCAGACTCACATTCAGTATCTCAATCTGCATACGCTTCAAGCGTTCCTGCAAATCCTGCAAGGCCTCCTTATTCTGGTCAATCACAAAGGACAGCTCCTCCTTATATGACTCCCGCAGCCAGCGATGATTCCGGTGAAGGATGATCTGCACAAATACAATCAGCACTGCTGTAAGAATCCCAAGTGCATACAGGCCGCTGCCAATCGCCATTCCGATCGCACTGGTTGCCCATATGCCTGCCGCCGTCGTCAGTCCGCTGATCGTGTTTTTCCGCATGAAAATCATACCGGCTCCAAGAAAGCCTCCTCCGGTCACAATCTGTGCCGCGATACGGGAGGGATCCAGTGCGATACCTTTATCTCCCAGAATATCAGTAAACCCGTACTTGGATACGATCATAATCAAGGCAGCGCCACTCGCCACTATCAGGTGCGTGCGAATGCCAGCCTCCTTATTGCGGCTTTTCCGTTCATAGCCGATGATACCTCCGCAGATTCCCGCAAGCAGGATCCGAACAAGAAATTCCATCTGTGTTTCCAGCTGCATGATGTTCATCATACTATCATCTTCTTTCTTCTGTATCCTTCTTTATATTATACAACACCTTGTGTGAATCGTATATGCTGACGCAAGAAAAACGGCAAACGAAAAGCTTTATCAACGGCTATCTCTCGATGCCTCTCAGGTATATAAAAAACCATATCCCGAACCGATGATAGTCCACTCCTTCTGAGCGGATGAGCGCCGCAATACCCATGGATATGCAGTATACTCCGCATTGGGCTCCAGCGTATGATCCCCCGCATGGAATACATTGGACACCGTAATAAAATCCGTATAAATAACCATTACCTCATCGGATTTCTGTTTCTTAAAGCCGTCCGCAAACTGCCTGTATGCTGATTCATCATAGCTGATCCTTGTCATTTTACACTCCTGCAGTTCCTGAGAAAATGTGTGCTCCACCAGTGTCATAGCGTGTTCAACATCCTTTCTTTCATAGATATCAGACTGTATCACTTCCCGTTTGAGTTCGACATTTCTCCATGAATTGGAAAAGAAATACGGTACAAAGAAAACGAGGATTCCGCAAACAAAGATGACTGCAATGGTGATTTTCTTTTTCATGGCATAGCCCCCTTCAGAATATGATCTTTTACAACACCAGTATATCACCTGTACAGTACAAAGAATCTTAAGAAATCTTATGCGCACCTTACAATTTTCTTACGGTACGGCTCTTTGTTTCAGTGATTCCTTCCCGTCGCAGCTTCCAGTAGGGAATGCAGCAGCCGCACAGCCTCCTCCATATCCTCCATTTTGATTGCCGCAAAAGAAAGAACAAGCTCTCCCTGCGCATTTCTCTGCAGCATCATGCTGTGCTTTCTGGCTTCCTGTAGAAGCGATTCCAGCGGCAGCAAATACGGAAAGCGCAGTATAAACTGCAAAGCAGCCTCCTCCAGCAATATATCCGCCTGTGGAAACCACTGTTCCAGCAGTGTCCGCATATGACTGCTCTTCTGTTCATAGTGTCTGCGCAGACGCCGTACATGTCGCTCCAGATGCCCGTCCGCAATATATCTTGCCAAAGCCAGCTGTTCGATTTTGCTGGAGGTTGGTGAATAGCTGTTTGCGCGATGATCATAGCGGTGTTGCAAAGCCTGCGGAATCACCATATAGCTGATTCGCAGAGACGGCAACAGAATTTTTGAAAAGGAGCCGATGTATACGACATGTCCCCCGGTATCAAAGCCCTGCATGGCAGGCGTCATACGCGTATGGTAGCGCAGCTCCCCGTTATGGTCATCCTCGATGATCATGGCATTTCGCTGTGCCGCCCAGGCCAGCAGCTCCCTGCGTTTTTTCTTATCCAGAGGCTGATGATTGTATCCCGCAGACGCGCTGTTTACATACAGCAGATTGACATCACTTGCCAGTAGCTCCTGCATGCAGATACCATCTGCTTCCCTGCTTAATCTGCGTACAGGAAATGCATAATCATGAAAGACGGCTTCTGCCTGCGGAAAGCCACTCTCCTCCAACCCGATTACGACGGGTTTATCCAGCAAGCCGCACAACACATACAGCAGCGATTGAAAGCTGGAGCCGATGAGAAGCTGATCGCTTGTACACAATACACCCCGCACGGTATAGGCGTATTTCTGCAGTGCCATCCGCAGCCGCAGCTCTCCTCTTGCCTCTCCATATGTCGCTATCTCATAATGACCGTCCAGGACCTCCTTGAGGTACTTCTTCCACAAAGTCAGATCAAATGAGCTGACATCCATTGTCTGCGACCGGAAGTCATAGCGGATTTTTTCATCCTGCAGCGCCGCCCCCTGCGCCAGCACCGCCTTACGCAGTTGAACATTCTCCGGCTCGACATCCACAAAAAAACCCTTCTGCGGGACTGACAGGATATAGCCCTCCTCCAACAGCTTTTCATAGGCACGCTCAATGCTCGTCTTGGATACCTTCATCAAAGCCTCGCATTTCCGTATGCTAGGCAGCTGGTCACCTTTTACCAGATAGCCGGAAAGGATATCCGAGCGCAGTTTTTCATAAATTTGCAGATACAATGCCTTACCCGTGGTTCGTTCAAAATTTATCGTTTTTAATTTCATTATTATCACCATCCTCAGTATAGCATACTGTACCTTAAATTTATAATAAATCTGTATATTTTTAAATGAACAGAAAGCTGATAGAATAACGGCAGAAACGAAGGGAGTAGCACATATGAAAACAATGAAGGTAAACGATATCGTGACAGCCGCACTAGGTATAGCCCTTGTATTTCTGGCAACATGGCTGCTTAAGGTGCCAAACGGCATACAGGGATATTTCAATCTGGGTGACGGCTTTATTCTGCTGTTCGCCTCTGTACTGAACCCCTTTCTTGCCTTTATGGTGGGCGGTGTCGGCAGTGCGCTGGCAGATATTACCGGCGGGTATGGGATTTTTTGCCCTGAGGATATGGCATGTATGCCCTTTTCACCCTGCTCATTAAAGGGATGGAGGCTGTTCTTGTCTCCTGGCTTGTCTGCAGGGGACGATCTTCATTTCGCTATGTTGCCTATATACTGGGCGGTTTACTGATGGTTGGCGGATATTTTCTTGCGGATGCATATATCAATCAAAGCTGGCAGCTTTCACTGACCGGTATCCCGGGGAATCTGGTACAGGCCGCAGCAGGCTATGTCATTGCACTGGCAGCCTATCCTCTCCTGCAAAAAAGGATGCACAGGCATCCGGATATGCATCATAAAACCGTCTAATACAGACGGTTCTTTTTTCTATCTGCCAGGTGACAGGTAAGCGTATGCCGCTGTATGCTTAGCAGAGATACAAGCAGGGAGCAGCCCTCTGCCAGCACGATCGCCAGCCACACGCCTCTGCTTCCCAGCCAGCGTGGCAGAATGAGCAGAAACAGCAGATAAAAGCCAAAGGTTCTGGAAAATGAGATCAAGGCGGATAATCTGCCCTGTGACAATGCGGTAAACATTGCCGAAGAGAATATATTGAAGCCGCTAAACAGCAGGCTGAAGGTAAATATGGCAAAGCCCTGCAGGGCAATCCTATATACACTGGTATCCTTGTCGGTAAACAAAGTGACAAGAGGTCTTTGAAACAGAATGGTTGTGACAAAGATGGCAAGGGAGCTGATTACCACAATTCCGATGCATTTACGTAGAAGCTGCAATAAACGCGCAGTATCCTTTCTGCCATATTGATAGCTGATCAACGGGGCAGCGCCCATGGAAAATCCGATATACAAACTGGTGAGCAGAAACTGTGTATAAACGATAATCGTTCCTGCCGCAACACCATCCTCTTGATGCAGACGAAATAGAATCGTGTTCAAAAGCAGAGTTGTCAGTGCTGATGCCAGCTGACTCACCATCTCACTAGAGCCGTTAAGACAGCTTTCCTTCAGCATGGAAGCATCCCAAGCTGGCCGTGCGAAATGCAGCTCCCTTTCCTTTCTCTGCAGGAAAAAGAGCGTTCCATATATAGCCGGAACCATATAGCCGATCCCGGTTGCCAGGGCGCTGCCTTCGATTCCCATATGAAAGCCGGACATGAAGGCCAGATCCAAAGCAACATTGAACAACTCTGCACACTTTGCCGCCCCCATCCCCAGCGGCGGCCGCCCCGCCGCTACAAACATGCTTTGATACAATACCTGCAGCATGCAGAAGGGAGTAAAAAGAAGAAGCATGGACAGATATCCTCTTGCATATGGCAATATTCTACCCTTGGCATGAAGTAGCTGCAGCAGTTCATCCGTAAACAGCAGACCGCCAATAGCAAGCACACAGCCAAGACCGATCGTACAGACACAAAGCAAGGCCGCATTTTTGCGCACCTTTTCCAGCAGACCCGCCCCCATGTCGCGGCACAGCACAGCAACACCGCCGCTTGCCAGCATCGAGGATAAACCGATGATCAGATTGATCATGGGACAGACGATATTGATCGCGGAAAGCGCATCGGTATTCACCAGACGCGAAACAAACAGGGTATCGGTTATCGTGTAAATACCCATCGCAAGCATCATTACAATAGATGGAGCCACAAAGCGAAGCAGCTGCGGCAGCGTACGGGTCGTATCCAGTGTATTCTCACGCATCCTGTGTTCTCCTGTAATACAGCCTCTGCACTGGATAGCCTAGCTCCACCAGCTCTTCACCCGTATACAAAGCCGGCTTCCAGCAAAAGCCTGCGATATCCGGCATCTGCTCGATCAGCAGCGCGGAAACAGGTAATTACCAGATCGGTATGCGGAGCACAGGTACATTGCATCCATTCGACCAGCTGTTTCACAGCATCCAGACAGCGCAGCTGCGGATGAATTGCCAGAACATCAATCTGCCCGCTTTTAAGCTGCAGCTGGATCGCCGCAAACGCCGTCTTTTCAAAGGAAGCCAGAAATGCTTCCTTCTGCTTCATACACTTCAGCAGCTGCTGTTCATATGCTGCTTCCTCAAGGTAAGGAAAGAAATCCACAGCCTGACGCATCAGCTGCATCCATGTGTTCATATCCCTTGGTACTGCCTGTCGGATCTGCAGCTCCCGCATTGCAGATTCCGTCTGATTCAGCTCATGCAGCTGCAGAGGATGCTGTAGCGCATAATACTGCTGTTCCCTGCGAAACTGTGTACATGTCATCTTATACAGCTGCTTAAAGGCCTGAGAAAATGCCTGTGAGCTTTCATAACCGTAGGATATGGCAATTTCCAGTACAGATGCATCTGTTTCACACAGACATCGTGCTGCTTCACTTATTCTTCTTCGCTTCACATAATCATGCATCCGCATGCCGCACAGCTGTGTAAAGCTGCGATGCAGATAATAGGGGGAATATTGCATAAGCTGAGCTACTGCCTGCAGGGAAAGCGTTTCCTGCAGATGCTCCTCCAGATAGGAAAGCGTCCTTATGACAAGCTCCTGTTTTTCATTCATGTCGTTACCTCCTAGCTTTTCTGCAAAAGTATAGCAGGTTTCCTGCATTTCTGCGTTATCAATCTTGCCCTGCCGGCCTTCAGATATCTTTACATTGCATACCTCTGTATACCGCATCGAATAATACAAAAAAAGCTGTATAGCTTCCTAAGGTTTTTACAGGGTGAATCATCCGTAGAAGAAAGTTGAGCAAGCTGATGCTTCTTATCATTTTGCTTCTGAATGAATCCAAAGACAAGTAAGATTTTCACGGACGATACAGCTTTTCTTTTTCAGGAGCTCAAGCTCGGCCGGTGCTGAGTATGGTTAGCTCTTTCTTAGCCGCATGCTTTTGAACTGGTATGCAGAAAACAGTCTGGCTCATGGTCATTCACAATACCGACTGCCTGCAGATAGGAATAGATAATAACGCTTCCGACAAACCGCATTCCACGCTTATACAGGTCTGCACTGATTTCATCGGAAAGCGCGGTGTGGGTTGGCAGCTCCTTTTGTGTTCTGTATATCACCTTACCCTCGGTGAAGCCCCAAAGATAAGCGGAAAAGCTGCCGTATTCCCGTTGTATCTGCTGGAAAATAACAGCATTTTTCACTGCGGCCCTGATTTTGAGACGGTTGCGGATAATGCCGGGATTCTGCATAAGCTCTTTCTGTTTTTCCTCGGTATAGCCTGCGACCTTCGCGACATCAAAGGCATCAAAGGCTTCCCGAAACGCCTCCCGCTTTTTCAGAATGGTAAGCCATGACAAACCAGCCTGAAACGATTCCAGAAGCAGCATTTCAAACAGCTTATGGTCATCATGTACCTCTCTTCCCCACTCCTCATCATGATAACGGACATAAATCTCAGGGACATTTTCTGCCCAGAAACAGCGTTTTTTCTCCATCTTCTCATCCTCATTTCTTTTGCTTTATTATACCAGAAGCAGCAGGCAGTTGACCAGCAATCGTTGACAGTTCCTCTTTGAAGCAGATGGGAAGCTGCAAAGCAGACACCGGATCAAGCCCTTTCGGAAATCCAGATGCATACAGGGCCTCCTGCATACGGGCTCTTACTTCATTCAACTGCCTTCCAAGTGCCTTGCCATATGCACTCAGCTCGATTTCATGCTCCCTTTGCATAATCAGCCCCTTTGCTTTCAGGCTTTTAACCGCACGGCAGACACTGGCACGGGAATATCCAAGATAGACAGCGACATCAATCTGGCGTACGACCCCCTGCTCCTGTTCCAGTATATCGATGACCTGCAGATATTTCTGCTGCGAGACAGTAAGCATCATTTCACACCCCATGCAATCAAGCTGCGCTCATTCACTCTTTGAACATGTACATCATGCAGCTGCTTCTGTAACAGCATACGAATCTCCTTTTCACTGTACATATGCACATCCCCCTCCTTTTGAAAATGGAAAAACAGATTCATGAGCATCCGGGACACTGTCCCCTGTGTACAATCACCAATTACAAAATAGCCGCCGTATCGCAATACCCTCACCACTTCCTGCAATACCCTGCAGGGATCCGGATAATGATGGAAGGAATCATTGCAGTACACCAGATCAAAGCTCGCATCGGCAAAGGGCAGATTTGCCACATCCCCCAACAGCAGAGTGGCTCGCTCCTTCATGACCTGTGTTCCGATATGCAGCATGCCTTCACTCAGATCGATTCCCGTAAACCGGCGTCCGCAATCCTCATCATACAGCTGCTTCATCAGTGCGCAGGTACCGCACCCAAGATCCAGTACATCCCGCACAGGAAGCTGTATCATCAGCTCCAGCATGAACGGATACAGTTCCCTTGCATGCTTACCATGAAAATCGCTATCATAGGTATCCGCCTGTTGATCAAATGCAATTCTTGATTGTTCAGTTTTATTCATAAAAGGCCTCCTTAATGAACAATGTTCATTCAAATATTAAAAAGCAATCCCTGATCAAATGGTATCATCAGGGATACATTCCTGCTTCAGCAGCAAATCAATATACACCCGCAGCTGATGGAGCTGCTGTGTGTCCGGTGAGCTCACAGATGCATGGATACCAATCTGTCCATAGGTCAGAAAGCTGAGCAGCAATTCCTCATGCTGTATCTTCAGATGATTCTGTTTTGCATACCGTTGCAGTTCCTGCTGCAGATGAGGCTGCATGTACTTGCACAGCTTCACTGCCAGTTCTTCATGAAAGCCGATATTCTCCGGTTGATGAAAGAAATCATGGTAGCGCATCTGCTGTTCCTCCTCTTCCAGCATGTGAAACAGCAGGTCTAGCTTTTCCGTCAAATCCCTTGTTTCATCATGGAGTATGATGAAATACGCCGCGCAAATATCCTCTACATACTGCTGCATCGCCTCCTGAAAAAGCTTCTGCTTGCTGTCATAATATCGATAGCACAGGCCCAGTGAAATATTAAGATGGCGGGCAATATCACGCATGGATGTCTGCTCGTATCCTTTTGTAGCGAACAGCTCCATTGCGCCATCCAGTATTTCCCGTTTTCTTTCTGCCGGGTCCTTCACAACCCTTGTCCGTATTCTTTGTCCCATAACATCACCTACAGGTATAGTATAACAGTTTCACGGCTGCAGTCAATGAACATCGTTCATTCTTCTTAAGCTTTCTGTTAGCACTGCTTACAGGGATCGGTGTATTGCTCCTGTTTCAGCAAAGCGATTTGTCTGATTCTACTATGCAAGGTATGGCAGCACAAGAAAAGCAGAGAACCTGCATTCTCTGCCCTGCTTGCTACATGATACCACCTTGTCTGAATAATTTGTACACTTGCCTTTCCTTGCCTTCGCGCGTATCCGCTTCATACATTCTCCTGCAATATGATGAGATGAACACATGAACGCACAGCGGTATTCTATGATTCAACAGCATTCGTGTTTATCACATGGGCATACCAGGAAAAGGACTTCTTCTTTTTGCGTACAAAGCTGCCGCTGCCATCATCCTGTCGGTCAACATAGATGAAGCCATAGCGTTTTTTCATTTCTCCACTGGAGGCACTCACCTGATCGATCGGACTCCATGCCAGGTATCCAAGCAGCTCGATTCCATCCTCACATACCGCCTGCTGCATCGCTTTGATATGATCATGCAGATAAGCAATCCGCTCATCATCACGAATGCTTCCATCCTCTTCTATTTCATCCGCCATTCCCAAGCCGTTCTCTACGATGAACAGCGGTTTCTGATAGCGTTCATATATATCATTCATAGTAATGCGCAATCCAAGAGGATCAATCGGCCAGCCCCAGTCACTGCATGTCAGATATGGATTTTTCATCGAAGCAAACAGATTTCCCTTGTTCTGCTTCTTCGCCTCCTGCTGAGAAGATACACAGCGGCTGTTGTAATACGAAAAGGAGATGAAATCTACGGTATTCTTCAAAATATTCACATCATCCTCTTCCATATGCAGGTCGATTTGCTTCTCCTTCAGCAGCTGATGAAAATAGGAAGGATAGGCTCCCCGCACCTGTACATCACAGAACAGATAGCTTTTGCGATCCTCCATACGTGCCTGCCATACATCCTGCGGATGACAGCTGTAAGGATAGACACTGCCGGCAGCGAACATGCAGCCAATTTGATTTTTCGGATCAATTTCATGTGCCAGCTTTGTTGCGAGTGCGCTTGCTATCAACTCATGATGTGCTGCCTGATACATGACCTGCTCCTTGTTCTCACCTGCCTCAAAGCAGATGCCTGCACCGAGAAAGGGGGCATGCAGTATCATATTGATTTCATTAAACGGCAGCCAGCAGCGGACACGTCCCTTAAAATGCAGAAACAGGGTTTTACACAAACGCAGGTAATGCTCAATCATAGCACGGCTTCTCCAACCGCCCAGCGTTTGGATCAAATGCATCGGACAGTCAAAGTGTGCAATCGTTATCATTACTTCCATTCCATGCCGCTCACATTCTGTAAGTACATTGTCATAGAACTGCAGCCCTGCAGCGTTGGGCTCCATCTCATCTCCCTTTGGATAGATACGAGTCCAGGAAATGCTGATACGAAGCATTTTGAAGCCCATTTCCGCAAAGAGTGCGATGTCCTCCTTATAATGATGGTAGAAATCCACTCCCTCATGAGATGGGTATACCTCATCAAGCAGGCAGCTCGTCCTTTTTTCTCTCCCTGTGATTATGGCACTGCGGCATTCACCGCGCGGACACACATCCACATTGGCCAGCCCTCTTCCCGCTGTCCGCCAGGCTCCCTCGCACTGATTCGCGGCAAGTGCTCCTCCCCATAAAAAGTTTTCAGGAAATTTCATATTCGCGAGCCTCCTAGGAATTCATGACATGCAGCAGCACATCATCCTGCATGACCTCTTTCTGCATGGTACTCAGTATTTCCAGATAGTTATTCGTATTTGTAATGATAACCGGTGTCTGCAGACAATAGCCCTTGTCCTTTAAATCAGCCAGATCAAAGCTTAACAGATGCTGTCCCCGACTTACCCGCGCTCCCTGCTGAACATGAGCTGTAAAGCCCTCCCCGTTCAGCTGCACGGTATTCAATCCGATGTGAATCAGTACCTCCACACCGTCATCCGAGGTGATGCCAAGAGCATGCTTCGTAGGAAACAGCGTGGTCAGGATACCGTCAACCGGTGCATATACCTCACCCTCCGCAGGTATGATGGCGCAGCCCTTCCCAAGAATACCGGCAGAAAAGGCTGCATCCTCAACCTGTGCGAGTTCCAGAACATCGCCCTTCAGAGGTGAGCAAATCACAATGTCCTCCAGCAGGGCAGGCGTATCCTCTACGGATTCCTCATCTTCCTTTGTATCCAAAATGGTTTTGTCCGATTGGCCTGCTTCCTTTTCCCTATAAAACAGAAGCATTAAGATGACCGCGACAATCATGGTTAAAAGAACACCGGAAACCGCCACCAGCAGGTTTCCCCAGGAGCCGTCTGGTTCCATCATGGCAGGAAATTCAAAGATTCCCATACCGCCCATACTGAATTTACGGAAATTACAGAAGCCATAGAATGCTCCCCCGATTCCCCCGGCTATACAGCTGATGATAAATGGTTTTTTCAAAGGCAGCAGAATTCCATAAATACCGGGCTCCGTCACACCGAAGATACCGGAAATGAAATTCGGCAGACAAAGCTCCTTCATTTTACGGTCTCTGGTTTTCAACATGATGACCAGAATCACCGCTGAGGTCGCAAAGGTACAGGCGAAGAACGGCATCATGACATTATCATAGCCGTTTGTCACAATATTGTTGATATAGACAGGAATAAAGCCCCAGTGAAGTCCGAAAATCACCAGAATCTGCCAAGTTAAACCAACAAGACCGCCTGCCAGCATCGGAGATACATTCCGGATGCTGATGATGGTTTCCGCGATTATTTTCGAGCCGAAGGTTGCGACAGGTCCAATGAGCAGGAAGCCAACGGGAAGTGCCACAAGCAGCGTCAGCATCGGCACAAAGAAGAATTTAACCAGATCCGGTACGAATTTTGAAAACAGCTTCTCGCATTTGCTGGCAAAATATACAATAAAAATCACAGGAATTACAGTGCTGGTGTAGTCCATGGATATCACGGGAATACCGAAGAAGTCAATGTATACCGGCGATGCAAACATCGTTCCCTCAAACATGGTATACAGGGGTTTTAGACTGCCGGACAGCGCACTGCTTTGAATGCCCGGATAACACATGATTCCGCCGATAACCAGTCCCACCATCGGCTTCAAACCAAACTTCCTGGCAGAGGTATATCCCAGAAAGAGGGGAAGAAAGGTGAATAATGCATCACCGATCGCATTGATGATCATATAACCGCCGCTGGTTTCCGCATACAGACCCAGTGTCATAAACAGCATGTTCAATCCCTTGATCATACCGCACGCAGCCATGATACCTAAAATCGGCTGGAAAATACCGGATATGATATCCACAAAGCGATCCAGCAGCTTCTCTTTTTCAGCCCCCTGCACCGTCTGCGGCTGCTCTGCATGTAATAACGGCACGAGTTGCTCATATACATCCTGTACCTGATTGCCGATAACCACCTGATACTGTCCGGCACTCTTCATAACCGTAACAACACCCTCCAGATTTTTCAGCGCCTCATCCTGTGCTATGGATGCATCCTTTAATTTGAAGCGAAGCCGTGTAATGCAGTGTGTCAGCGAATTTACATTATCCTTACCACCTACATAGTTCAGTATTTCTTTTGCTAATGTTTCATAAACAGTCATGTTTTCGTCCTCCATTTCTGATGCTTATGCATACGTGAAACAAAGGTCAAGCCAACTAAATGTAACTATCCTTTATCCTGTTTTTTAAAGCTCTCAACGTCCTGTTAAACGGCCTCACCGCCCTTCACAGATACCTGGTGTATCCTTGATACGTGAATACTGAGATACAGAATCTCCTCTTCACTCAGCGTATAGCCATAGCGCTGCTTTAAGAAGGCTGCGATATCCAATACACATTCCACATCCTGCGGATATTTTTCCCTGATCAGCTCCAGCAGTCCGTCCATTTCTTTTGTTGGAATCTGCTTTTCCGAAAAAATCCGTTCCGCAAAAAATTTCAAATGTGTGATGAACCGATAATAATATACAGAATCCGGGTCCAGCGTAATCGCGAAGCGCATGCGGACGATCGTTTCAATCTGTTGCATCAGGGTTGTGATTTCCCTGACGGATTTTGTTTCCAGATGCAGTTGTCCGTTGACGATATGCAATGCAATAAAGCCTGCTTCATCCTCACTCAGCTCCACACCGAAGCGCTCCCGGATAAGTGCTATCGCATACCGTCCAACCTTATACTCATCCCGATAAAATTTCTGAATATCCCAAAGCAGTACATTCTTCACTTCAATCCCCTGTTTTTTCCGCTCCACCGCCATATACATATGATCACAAAGCGCCACAATTACGTTTTCACTCACAGTTTCATCAATGTGAATTCTGGCATAGTTCATGATTTCCTCCGCCAGCTCCAAATGCTCCATGGGAATCGTTTCCAGCAGCTCCTGCAGGCGGCGGTTCATTACCTGATCCGCTAATGCAAACACCTTTTCAACACGGCTTTCCTCTACGGTGCCCTGTTCCTTCATCTGAAAGCCAAGGCCTTTCCCGCATAATATTTTCTCCTGTCCGTTTTCATCCAGAGCAATGACCACGTTGTTATTCAGCCGTTTCTTGAAAATCATACTTCTCGCCTCCTCATAAGAAAAGACCTGCATATCAAAAAACACGAAATCCGTGATCTATTGATTAGCAGGTCGAGCTTGTTTTCACAATAACTATCCTTACTTTACCCAAAGTATAGCAGATGGATATCGTGTTTGTCAACGGTTACATTTGAAAAATGTTGAAGCGCTGAAGTGAAAAGTTAAATTCCACTTTCAAAGTAGCTAAGTAGAAAAGACTCTTACACAACAATCTAGTTGAATTTACACTTACAATTGCAT
>OBXX01000100.1_pt1 | contig 74176 bp, 57 predicted proteins | sample 1495441 | NCBI WGS metagenome assembly OBXX01 (sample SAMEA2580168, study PRJEB22360) | human gut metagenome | biome: human gut; feature: human-associated habitat; material: faeces | place: Denmark | collected 2008/2010 | reverse complement strand
TGCCCTCTTACGTCAGACCCGGAATCCGAAAGTGCGCAAAAAATCGGGCGTTATCTCCAGATCCAGCAGGTCGCCAATGGTCTGGCGACGGATCATCACATGTGCGCCGGCTTCACTCACGGCGACCACGGCAGGAATCAGCGCCTGATTGTAGTTGCTCGCCATCGTGCGGCCGTATGCGCCCGTCACCGGCACGGCGAGGATGTCGCCGCGCCTGAGGTCGGCCGGAAGCCTGTCCTCGTGCACGATGATGTCGCCGGACTCGCAATGCATGCCGACTACGCGCACCAGCATCGACTCGTCCGACCCGCGACGGTTGGCCAGCCGGACCGTGTAGTCGGCGCCGTACAGCGCTGGACGAATATTGTCGCTCATGCCGCCGTCCACCGACACGTACACGCGCTCATCGATGGGATTGCCGGTCTTGTCTTTGGCGTCGGACAGATGCACCGGCTTGATCGTGCCCACACGATACAGGGTCACGCCGGCCGGGGCGACGATCCATCGTCCTGGCTCGAAGCTGATGGCCGGCGCGGGCACACCGAGCGCACGGTTGATGGCACCGACCGCTTCGGCGAGACGACGCAGCTCGACGCGCACGTCCATCGAATCCTCGCCGTCGGTGTATGCCACGGAGTAGCCGCCGCCCAAGTCGACCTCGGGCAGCGTATAGGCGTCGGTGGCGTAGAAGGTCTTGCGCAGCAGCATCATGCGCTTGGCGGCCTGGATGAAGGCGTCTGCGTCATGGATGTTGGAACCGATATGAGAGTGAATGCCGACGAGTTCCAACTCGTCGGACCGTGTGAGGATATCCTTGAGCACGGCCAGTGCCGGCCCATCCGCCACGGTTTCCATCGCGGCGGCGAGCGCCTTGTCCTTTTCGGGGATCTCCTCGTGGCTCAGGTCGTACGGGTACTTCATGTCGTAGTGCAGTTCGCGCTCGGGCTTCGCATTCCCGTCACCGGCATCACCATCGCGTTCGGCGATGTGCGCGTTCGTAACAGCCGGCGTCACGCCTGCTGGATCAGCCGTGAGTTCGTCCAGTACGCTGAGTGCCGCGGCATCGGCGCCGGCCGGCAGCAGCGGCACGCCGAACTTCTGATCCTCATGCGCGGTGGAGATGTATTCGTGGCCACCGGCGTGAATGCCGGCGGTCACGCGCAGCATCACGCGGGCACGCTTGCCGAGTCGTCGCGCGATGGCGGCGATGCGGGCCGGCTCATCCGGCTCGTCCACGACAATTTTCGCAAAGCCCTGCTCGATGGCGAGTTCGATTTCCGCGTCGGACTTGTTGTTGCCGTGCAGCACCAGACGACGGCCGGGGACGCCTGCGGCGAGCGCGATGCGCATCTCCCCCATCGAGCATGTGTCGACGAGCATGCCTGCATCGGTCACCAACCGCACGACTTCTTTGGAGAGGAACGCCTTACCGGCGAAACTCACGTGCGTGGTGGAGTTGGTGAAGGCGTCGGCCGCCGCGCGCACGAAATATCTGGCGCGGGCGGAAACTTCGTCAGTGTCGATCAGATACAGCGGGGATCCGAACTCGTCAAGCAGCGACTCGGCGGTGCGCCCGTGGAACGTCAGGGCGCCTTCGGCATTCACTGCCGTCGCCACCGGCCAGATGGGGGTGATACCTTGCGTTCCGTCCACACGCACAGCAGATCCAGTCATTGCTCCTCTTTCGCTCAGGGCTTGCCGCTTTTCCTATTACTGTGCCATTGTGCCAGAACCGGCACCGTGATACCACTTCCCGACCATAAGGCGGAGGCTCGGTCGGAGAGTACCTGAATGAGAACCGCCCCCAGTCGCGCTACGCGCGACCAGGGGCAGCCTAGGTCACATCTTGTCGGGGGCGGTGACGCCGAGCAGGTCGAGACCGGAGGCGATGACCGTGCGCACGGCGTCGTTGAGCTTGAGGCGCGCGGCGGCACGTGCCGGTTCGGGGTTCTTGGCGATGCGCAGTGCCTCGCGAGCGGCGTCATCCAGACGCTCCTCGGGGTCGGTCAGCGCCATCGGAACCACGCGCTCGACGTTGTACCACTTGTGGTAGGCACCGGCCAGGTCCTCCAGATAGTGCGCCACCTTGTGCGGGGCACGCTGGTCGCCGGCCAGAGCCAAAGTCGCCGGCCACTGGGCGAGCGCGGCGAGCACCTCGCCGTCCGCCTCGGTGTCAAGCAGGCTCAGGTCAGCGCCTTCGGTACCGATGCCCGCAGCGGCCGCGTTGCGGTCCACATTGCAGGAACGCGCGTGCGCATACTGCACGTAGTACACCGGGTTCTCATTGGAATGCGAAGTCAGCAGATCCAGATCGATATCCACCGACGTGTTGTAGTCGGTACGGGCCAGCGAGTAACGGGCCGCATCCACGCCAACGGCCTCAACCAGATCGTCGATGGTGACAACGTTGCCAGCGCGTTTAGACATGCGCACGGGCTTGCCGTTCTTCATCACATTGACCAGCTGGCCGATGAGAATCTGCATGTTCACGCCCGGCTCGTCGCCGAAGGCGGCGCACATGGCCATCATACGACCGATATAGCCATGATGGTCGGCGCCGAGCATGTAAATCGCCACGTCGGCCGGATCCACAGCGCGGTGACGCTTGTTCCAGTAGTAGGCGATGTCGGCAGCGAAGTAGGCGAAGTCACCGTTCGACTTGATGATGACGCGGTCCTTGTCATCGCCATGCTTGGTGGATTCAAACCAGGTGGCTCCATCCTTCTCGAAGATGTCGCCGCGACTGCGCAGCTCCTCAATCGCGCGGTCGACTTCTCCGTCCTTGTATAGGTTGTTCTCGTGGAACCACACGTCGAAGCGGACTCGGAATTCCTTCATCGAGCGCTGAATCTCGTCGAACATCATCGGCACGGCACGCTTGCGGAACTCCTCGCGCTGCTCGGAATCGCCCTCGCCGAGCGGGTTGCCGTCCTTGTCGAGGCCGCCGTCGACGCGCGGCAGGCTCAGCACATCCACGCCATCGGCCTCCGCCTCGGCGATCACGCGGTCGGCGATCTCGTTGATGTACTTGCCCTTGTATCCGTCAATGGGCGTCTCCTCGCCGTGCGCGGCGGCGACCAGGGACTTTGCGAAACGGTTGATCTGCTCGCCGTGATCGTTGAAGTAGTATTCGCGCACAACCTTGGCGCCGTTGGCCTCCAGCACGCGGGCCATCGAGTCGCCGACGGCGGCCCAACGGGTGCCGCCGATGTGAATCGGGCCGGTCGGGTTGGCGGAGACGAACTCCAGGTTGAGCGTCTTGCCGCCGAGGTGCGCGTTCTTGCCGTAGCCTGCGCCATCGGCCAGCACCTTGTCGACCACCGCGGCGGCGGAGGCGGAATCCAGCGTGATGTTGATGAAGCCGGGCCCCGCCACCTCGACGGTCGAGATGCCGTCGGCGGCGGTCAGCCGCTCGGCGAACAGCTCGGCCAAATCGCGCGGCTTCATGCCGGCCTTCTTGGCCAGCTGCATGGCGGCGTTGGAGGCCCAATCGCCGTGCGCGCGATCCTTCGGGCGCATCACGGCGAATTTGGCGGTTTCAGGAATCAAATCGTCGGTCAGGGTACCGGCTTTTCCGGCGGCGACCAGATCGTGGGCAATGGTTTCAATCAGTTCACTAAGCGCTTCAGGACTCATTCTCCCTAGTGTACCGGGCACTTTGACAGCGAACGTCCGGTTCATGCACCGACGCGGGATCGGCCGGCGTCACGCCTGGGAGCGATCGTCATCGTCCGGCGACGAGAACGGTTCGGGAAGCCCGTGATATGACGAACAAGCCTGCTGCAACGGCGTGATGTTCTCGCCGAGCAGTCCGCTGACGCCGTGGCGCAGCAAGCCGTTCGCGGCATCGTATGAATCCACCGAGTCGACATATACGGGAATTCTGCGCAGCCGCGCATTCCGCAGCAGTCTTGATGTGACGTCCCGCGCGCGGAACACGACGAAGTCCATGGCCTCGCCGCGCATTCCACGGAACATGGGATGCTTTCGCTGCTTTCCGCCGCGCTTCGCCGTCACTTCGCGGCGTACGGTCTCGACCCGCGCGGCCCCGTCCATGAACCGCGCTTCGCTCGTGCCGTCATCATCCCATTGCGTCAGATCGGGCCTGCCGCTGGCGCACAGGCCTACATGCCACTGCGGACGCATGCTCTTGAAGACCATCACCGCATACGGATTGGCCGACATCACCATCAGATTGCCGGCGTATTTGGAATCCTCGACCACACGCACCACGGCATCAGCCACTTTCCGGGCATACCGCGCGTCCGTCTTGATGTCCAGCAGCAAGCCGAACCGCCGCTGCCCCGGACGTGACATGGAAGCGTCGTCCAACGCCTGACGCAGCGTGGGAACCGAATACCGCATGCCGCGTTGCTGCATGATCATGCGCTGCAATGCGGACAACGGCATACTGTTCACCAGCACGTCGCGACCGCCCGCGTCCAGACGCCCGGTTCTGCGGTCATGGAACACCACGGGTATGCCGTCTTTGGTCAGCCGCACGTCGATTTCGGCGAAATCGGCGCCGTTCTGCTTTGCGGCGCGAATGGAAGCCAGCGAGTTCTCGGGAGCATGCCGGGTGTCGCCACGATGCGCGATGACGATCGGGCGGTGCTGTGGCGACGCCAGTCCGATCGCATCGAACACCCAGCCGACCACATGCGTCGTGCCCATCACCAATCCGGCAAGCACGGCGATACATGCCAGTACGGAAACCACCGCCACAACGGATTCGGACAGCCGTCCTCGTCCTTCGCGCCCGTGCATCTCACACCCCGCTTCCATATTTCGCCGCACGACATAGTCGCGCCAACTCCATTGGTGCAGGTCATCATAGGCCGCGCAGCTGTGTTCGGGGCATTCGAGGGTAAGAATCAGGGTGATCCGCGTCACTCCTTCACCACCGCATCACATATGCGGTGGATTGGCCGGAGATGATTTGGAAGACACGTTTGATGACTCTATATAGCGTGTCACGTGTGAACCACCTCAGTCGCTTTGCGACAGCCCCGCCAGCGGGAGCGTTGGTCGTACTCCCGCTGAGATTGGGGGGCGCTCCCAAAGCGTCCGTAAGTGCGCGCCGAAACGACAAGTGCGCGAACATATGGACGCAAAAGGCCCGATTTGCGTCCGTAAGTGCGCACGGTCGTCGTTTCGGCGCGCACTTACGGACGCAAATCACCTTCATATACGCCACATCCGACGGAACCATCAGCATTGGCGCAACATGGTTATGCAATACGACTCACAGCAGTGAGCCTCCATCATGCATCTGGTGGAGGCTCACTGCTACGGCTTTGGTTGAAGGCGGGTTACTGTTCGGATTCCCCGCGAACCGTCACAGAACTGCGATGGCGTCGATCTCGACGAGGGCGCCCTTGGGGATGTCGTTGCCGCCGATGGCAACGCGGGCGGGCTTGACGGAGCCGATGAACACGTCGGCGTACCGGGCATCGACTTCCTTGAAGTCTTCGACGTTCTTCATGTAGATCGTCGCGCGCACGACGTGCTCGATGCCGGTGCCGGCCGTGTCGAGAATCTGCTTGATGTTCTTCAGCGCCTGGGCGGTCTGCTCACCGGCGGTGTCTCCGGCCAGTTCGCCGGTCGTGGGGTCGATGCCCAGCTGGCCGGACACGAACACGAACCCGTTGGCCTTTACCGCCTGGCTGTACGCGCCCAGCGCCACAGGCGCCTCCGACGTGGCGACCGCTTCCATCTTCTCGCTCATGACTCCTCATTCCCCGCGGGTATCCGCGATTATTGTCTGCGTTGCGACGCGCTTGTGCACGCTTACCGTGTAATAAATATACCTATGCCGCCCATCCGGTGATGCGTACATGTACGCACAATGGACAGGCGGCATGAAAAATCGGGGTCATCGTCGAAGGAGTAGGCGACGATGACCCCGATATTCACTCGTTCACGCCGATCCGGAGCGATGATGCGACCGGATCAGATGGTGCGCCAGGCGATACCGCTGGGCGCCAGTTCGATGCGCTCGATGCGACCGTCGCCGCGCTCCACATACGTGGACTGCGCGCGATCCGTGTTGTTGACAACGCAGTAGCAACCCGACTTGTCGAACACCGCGACCTCGCACTCGGGGTTCGACGAGCTGTATGCCGCATACTTGCCCTCGTTGTGGGAGGCCCAGAACAGGGCACGCTCCAGCAGACGGGCGTTCGCGGCCGAGTAGGGCAGACCGGAGACGTATACGCCGCGGCCCTTGCCGTACTCGTTGACCGCGAGCTGCACCTGACCGCCGTCGGCGCGCAGCAGCGTCACGTCCTCGTTGACCGGGAACGTGTTCGCGATCGGCTCGCCGAAGTCGATGCCGCCAAGCGGCTTGATACCCTGGCCACCGCCGCAGCCCGACAGCGGGATGCGGTATCCGGCCTTCTCCCACGCTTCGCGGGCGGCGGGATCGACATGCACGTCGGCGGTGATGAAGTGCTCCGGCGTGACGGCCGGGAAGTACTTGTCCACCGACAGCGTCTGGTAGCGTTCCTCGTCCACACCCAGCACGTCGGCCAGCTGGAAGAAACGACCAGCTTGGAAACGGGCCAGCGAACTGGGCTCTCCGACGCCGACGAATGCTCCGCCGCCGCGCACCCAGGCGCGCAGGGTCTCGGTCAGCTTCGGGTTCTTCCACACGTCTCCACCGGTGAACGCGGTGTCGACCGGGCCACCGTTGATGATCACGTCGATGTCGTCGGCGACGCCATGCTCCAGCACGTCATCGAAGCTGATGAACCGCACGTTCACACGCATGCCCGACAGCGACTCCAGAATGCCGTAATACGAATACGTCTGCTTGTTCGGCAGCGCGTGGGCGACCGTGTAGGCCATCCACGAACGCATCTTGCCCCAGCAGTTCAGGATCGCCACGTTGAGCACGCCGCGGGCCGCCTCGCCGTCGGTGCGGTCGTGGATGTCGCGGAACTCATCCGAGATGTGCTCCACCGCGTCCACGAACTTCGGGAACTTCGCGGCCAGCGACAGGTATCCGCCGTAGCCCATGCGGGCGATCGGGGAACGCAGGATGGCACGACGGGCCTTGCGCCAGTTGTCCCATGCCTCGATGCTCGGGTCGTTGCCCTCGTAGAACGTGTCGGGGAAGAAGTACGGCAGGAAACGACCCTCCGTGTACTTCACGCCCGGGATGTCCGCGATCATGCGGGTCGTGGTGCCGTCACCGATCGAACCGACGACAGCATCCAGACCCAGATCCTCGAAACCATCCTTGTACGGCTCGGTACCGATCCACTGGTCACCCAGGAACATCATCGCTTCCTTGCCGGCCTCGTGGGACATGTCGGCGAGCTTCTTGACATTGGCGCGAACGAAACCGGAGAGGAAGTCGATCCAGTCGCGTTGGGCCTTGCGCGGCACGCGCCACGCGGAGTTATAGGCGCCGCCATCTACGAAGTCTTCGGGGCGCAGGCGGTAGCCGTACTCCTTCTCGAAGTCGTCGAGCGCGGCCGGGCTCACGGTGCAGGCGCATCCGAACCAATCCACGACCTTCTCGCGCTGCTTCTGGTCGAACAGCAGCGTGAACTGGTAGAAGAACGTCGTGAAACGCACGACATCCACCTGCGGGTTGTCCTTGAGCCACTGCTCGAACGTGTCGAACACGAACTTGCGCGTCGCCGGGTGGTAGATATCGAACGGAATCTCGTGCTCCTTGTCGCCCCACCCGTTCGTCAGGTGGTTGTACATCTCGACCGGATCCCAGATGATGTACGCGAGGAACGAGACCGTGTACTCGTGCATCAGTTCCGCGCCGGAGACGTGCACTACGCCCGCTTCGGCGTCCACGGTCCACTGCTCGGTCGGCACCACGGCGCCCGTCGAACGGTCCACGACTTCCCAGTACTTGTGCGGGTCGGCGTCGAAGTTCGGCTTGAGCTGCTCCTCGAAGAAACCGTCCATCAGAGACACGTCCACCGTGTCGCTCTCCGCCAGCGCACGCTTCGACAGCAGGTACACCTGCGGGGTCTCGTCCATGTGCAGCGTGATCCACTCGTTGTGCGCGCGGGTCGGGAAGTAGGCCGTGTAGACCTTCATACCCAGCGCCACGACCTCGTCGTCCAACTGCGTGCCATCCGAGTTGCGAACCGCGTCGGCACCCCACAACCGGGCCAGTTCCGCGGTCTTCTCCGCGAAGTTCGATTCACTCGGAATCGTAAAACGGCCAGAAGTTGACATCAATGTTCCTTTCTGTGCTCTGGAACGTTTCTTCTATTTTGTCTGCCGCGGCGTTATCGCAACGGCAAGACATCCATTATATCCATCGTACCGGCAAAGGCCGGAGCCGGCACATAGTTACCGGCCCCGGCCTTTACGGCGTGTCATTCAGCGAGTGGCGCGCTTGCGGACGATCATCGTGGTGCCGGCGGCGACGGCGGGCACGGACGAACCGGTCTTCGCGACGCCTTCGGTCTTCGGCTGCTCGTTAGCGCCCGGCTTGGCCGGAGTCGTCGACTTGCTTGGCTCGACTGCCTCGTCGGTCACGTTCAGCGACACCTTGCGGGTGGCGACGGACGCAAACTCGAACTGCAGACCGTAGTTGCCCGCGTCCTTGCCCTTGAGGAAGTCGGCGGCGATCTTCACCGTGATCTTGTCACCCTCGCCGCTCACCGTGTAGTCTCCCTCGTCGAGGCTGCTCAGCACGTTGCCTTCGGAGCCGATCCAGCGGATGGACTGCAGCTTGTCACCGTCCAGCGTGACGGTGTACTCGGGCAGCGTCTCAGGAGCCTGCTTGTTGAAGTTGCTGTTGACGACGGCGACAGCCGGCTTGTGCGAGGAGGCAGAACCGGAGCCGTTGTGCACCTGGATCTCGCTCATCGTCGGCGCCCACTGCACGCCGGCCTTGACGGAGTCGAGGCTCACGCGCAGCTTGGAGGAGGTGTATGCCTTGTCGAGGTTGGCCTTGGCTTCGGCGCCACGCCGGCGAGCTTGCCGGCCGGGGTGTCGGAGCCGCCGGAGAAGCCGACGAACTTCGGGTCGACTTCCAGACCACGCTTGTCCTCAGGCTGGGTGTCCGAAGCCTTGCCGCCGGCCTCGTAGTAGTCGTTGTTCGAGAACGCGGCCTTGGCGAGCGCGTCGGTCTTGCGGTACCACTGCGTCGGCGTGGTGGAGGTGTTGCAGAACACGTTGTTCATGAAGTAGACGGTGTCCTTGAAGACCTCGTCGTGGAAGTGGACGCCCTTGGAGGCGTCGAACACGAGCAAGTTGGCGGCGTAGGCGCCGGTCTTGCCCTGGCCGGTCAGCGCGGTCTTGGACGAGATATTGACGATCGCGCCCTTCGATTCGCGCAGGTACGGGGCACAGCGGTGGGCGAGCTCGTAATAGCGCGTGAGGTTGCCGTGCAGCGACTGCTCGAATTCGCGCCACGAGGTGTGGTCGAGGTCGAGGTTGTCGTTGCGGCCCGCGTTGTTGACCAGACCGTCGATATGGCCGTAGGTCTTCACCACATCCTCGACGATCGGCGCGATGTCGTCGGTGTCGTTGAGGTCCATCAGATACGTGCGGTAGTTGTCGGTGATGGCCTTCATTTCGGCGGCGAACTGCTCGGCGGCGCCGTCGTCTCGGTTGATAACCGCCACGATGGCCCCCTCCTTGGCCAGTCGCAGGGCGATGCCCTTGCCGATGCCCTTGAAACCGCCGGTGAGGATGACGACCTTGCCTTCCAGATGCAAATCCATGATGTTTCAGTGTCCTTTGTTGTGTTCGTGTCCGTGCGAGCCGCGGCACCGCGGCGCTGCGATCAGCCCTTGTACAGGCACCGTTCGGCGGCTTCGAGTTTCATGTCGACGCCCGAGCCCGGAGCGGTCGGGGCCTTGTAACGACCATTGACGATCTCAGTGGGATGCACGAAGTATTCGTGCTGGTTGTCCACATATTCGATGACGCGATCATCCCATTGTCCACTGACCGCCAGGTAATCGGACATGGCGAAGTGGCGCACCGCCTCGCACAGGCCGACACCGCCGGCGTGGGGGCACACGCGCACGCCGAACTTGTTGGCGAGCAGGTATTCGAGCACGATCTCCTGCGGCCCGGCGACGCGCGTGGCGTCGATCTGCATGACCTTGAAGCTGCCCGCCTGCAGATACTGCTTGTCCATGATGCGGTTCTGCATCTGCTCGCCGTTGGCGACCGCGATCGGGTCGATGGCGCGCTGAGCACGGCGCCGATGGCCATGTGCTCGACGCCCTTCTCCGGGCCGAGCCAGCGCAGCTGAGAGTCGTGGACGAACATGTCCCATGCGGCGCGCATGTCGTCGAGCAGGTTCTCGACGTTGCGGCCGACGAGCATGCGGGAGAGCGAGTCGACGGCAGCCACGACCACGTCGTTGCCACGGCCGACAGTGAAAACGAAGCCGCTGCCGCTCAGGCCGCCATCCGCGTCGGTGGTGATGACGACGTATGCCGAGGATAATCGGGGTCCTTGTTCATCGCGTCCGAGCCCGACAGCGTGCTGGACGTGGGGAAACGCAGGTCGTAGGTTTTGACTCCGATGATGGTGCCCATGTTGGCTCCTTCGCCTCAATGGTTCTCGATGTATTGTGTTTCGTTCCCATCATACACATCTTTTAGAAAAATCACCACTTATTCTAGAAATTTTCTTTCATCTATCTCGAAACGCTTTACTATAGTGTGAAGTGCGTCTGCAACGAACGCAGACACACCCACAATGAAGTACGGAAGAAACGGAGCAACCGATGGCAGGCGATATGAAAAAACCGCGAGTCAGTGAGATAGCGAAGCTTGCCGGAGTCTCCACCGCGACCGTATCAAAGGTCATCAACGGGCGAGAGGGCGTATCCAGCTCCACAAGGGCGCGCATCGAGAAAATCATGGAGGAATCCGGGTACTCCAAGTCTCTCGTCACCACGAAGACATCACAGACCATCGAGCTCGTGCTCACCGAGGTCATGGCGAACGGCATCAACGCGATGATCGCGGAGACCTCCGAATATGTGAAATCGATGCCCATCGGCATCACCATCACGCAGACCGGGCGGGGCAAGCGCAGCGAGGAAAGCTTCCGGGAAATCCTCAACCGCAATCCCCTCGGCGTCATTTTGCTGCTGTCCAACGCGACCGAACGCGAAAAAACACTATTGCGTTCGCGCAACATTCCCTTCGTCATTATCGACTCCATCGGCGAAGGGTCGCAGGACACGCTCGGCGTGGGCATCGACAACTGGACCGGCGGGCTGATCGCCACCGAGCACCTCATCAAACTCGGCCATCAGCGCATCGGCATCATCACCGGCCCGCAGAACGCAGAATCCGCTCAGGCCCGCTACAGTGGCTACGCCACCGCGCTGCGTCGCGCCGGGATCCAGCTGGACCCCGAGCTGGTCGCCTACGGCGACTACATGCCGGAACGCGGCTACGAGTGCGCATGCCAACTGCTCGACCTGCCCGCCGCCAAACGGCCGACTGCGATCTTCGCATGCAACGACGTCACGGCGCTCAACGTGTACCGCGCTGCCCGCCAACGCGGCCTGTCCCTGCCCGCTGACCTGTCGGTCGTCGGCTTCGACAACGTGTACCCGGCACAATACCTGTACCCGGCGCTCACCACCATCAGCCAGCCGTTCGACATGATCGCCCGCAAGGCCGTGGACATGATTCTCGACGCGCGTGCAGGCTCCGTCGCTGACCACTACCTGATCCTGCCCACACGCCTGGTCGTCCGCGAAAGCACCACCGCCCCCAAGAAGAGCTGACCGGTCGCGAGGCGGAGACAACCGCCGCGACCGGCTTTCGCCGCAACATCTCCTATCTGCGTTTCGAGGGGGTGATTTTGCAGTCTGGGGACATCTATCTGCGTTTCAAGGGGTTGCCAAAACACGATATGCAGAGTATTTCGACCTGATTCTTGCTGGAATCATGCGGTTCCCGTAGCGTTTATACTTGGCTATCAACCCCTCGAAACGCAGATAGGTGTCCGGCGCATCCCGAATCACCCCCTCGAAACGCAGATAGACCACGAAAAAGGCTCCATACCGATGGTATGGAGCCTTTGCTGGTGGGCTCGAAGGGATTCGAACCCTCGACCTTCTGTTCCGGAGACAGACGCTCTATCCACTGAGCTACGAACCCGAGCCATCGCTCGCCTTGCGGCAAGCAACTGTATCACTGTACACCATCCCACTCCCAACATGTCGGCAATTTCGCGGAATTCCCGGGTTTACGCGCTCCCGCACCGACTACACTGGAGTGGTATGGACATCGCCATGAACGATTTCGAATATGAACGTCGGTTCTTCTGCAGGGCGCTGCCGCCGGAACTGGATGACGGCGAGCCGATGCTGATCGTGCAGAGCTATTATGTGCACGACGGTAATTACGCGTTGCGGGTGCGGCTACAGACACACGGGGTGCGCATCGATATGAACGCCGACACCGATCCGATAGCCGTACTGAGGCAATACCGAGACCGGTTCACCGAGGCGTTCGTCACCGTCAAGGGGCCGTCGGTGGGCGGCACCCGTTATGAGGCCGAACGGGAGATCGACGCCTGCATAGCCGCGGAACTGGTGATGCGCGGAGGCCGTCCGATTATCAAGAACCGGTTCTCCGCATGGATCGGCGAGGATGGATGGAGCCTCGACATATTTGGCGGCGCGAACGCCCCGCTGGTCGTCGCCGAGGCGGAGCGTAGCGGACCCGTGACCAATCTGCAGATTCCATCGTTCTGCGTGACGGAGATCACCGATCAGGCGCGGTTCAGCAACGACGGACTGGCTTCGCGGCCGTTCTCGCAGTGGGCCGCGGACTTCGACGCCGAGCTGCACCGGGACGGGCCCCGATTCCAAACCCAGTTCGGCCGTAACCGCATGGGACTATAAGGCGTAGACCACAGGCCCAAAACCGCTGAAACCGCCACGATGCAAGAATTGGCACCGCGGCGGTTTCAGCATAATGACATATTTCGGCGCGATGGCGCTCAGTACATCAGCGTGGCAAGGCGGCGACGGGCACGCTTGACGCGCTCATCGGTCGCTTCGGGAATCATGAAGTACTCCAGCAGACGCTCGCGTACCGGCTCGACCTGATCGGTGTGACCGTCCGCCAGATAATCCAGCAGACGGGAGAAGGCGTCCTCGATCTGGCCGCCGATCATGTCCACATCCGCCACGGCCAGCTGCGCTTCGACGTCATCGGGACGATCTGCGGCGGCCTTGCGTACCTCGCGCACGTCAGCGGTCGCCGAACGCGTCAACAGCAGCGCCTTCGCGCGCTCCCGCGCGGCGAGCGTGTCATTGGGGTTCGCCTGCAACACCTGCTCGTAGGCCGCGGCGGCACCGGCGTAATCGCCCTGCGCCGCAAGCTGGTGCGCTTCCTGATGCTCGGGCGGCACCACGTCGGCACCAGCCGCCGCACCTGCGCCGTCACCGGTACCAGCACCGTCACCGTCGGCCGAGTCCGGGTCGCCGGAATACGGCGCAGTACCGTTCACGCCGGACTGCGCGGCCACCGAAATTAGCTTGGGGATGACCTGATCGACGATCTGCTTCAGCTCGTCATCGCCCGGCAGCCCCTGAAGAATCGGCATTGGGCGGCCACCGATCAGCGCGAACAGCGCCGGTGCGCCCTGCACCTGGAACGCCTGCGCGATCGATGGGTAGCTTGCGATGTCGATGCGGGACAGCTGAATCTGCCCCTTGAGCTTGTTCACCGCGTCGCCGAGCGTACGGGCCATCGGGAACAGACGGTCATCGGTCGGGATCCACAGCAGCAGCAGGATCGGGAACGTGGCGGAGGTCTGCACCATCGCCTGGAACGTGTTCTCGGTCGTGTCGATGACATAGCCACCCGCGGCCGGCGCTCCCCCGGCCTGCCCCGGCTCCGCCTTCACCTGATGCTTCAACGATTCGAGATCCACCGCGCCCGCGAGTGACAATCCCGGATGAAACTCCTGCTGCTGTGCCATCATGCCTCCGTTTTCACGACTCATACCGGCCCGCGGTCTGCGCCGCACGCCGTTCCGTCACATCCATGCCGCGCGAAAATCGGCGCGGCCGCATACCTGCGACCACCGTCGATTCCGTCGCGAACATCGTTGACGCATACCACTATATAGGCCACGGCGTCTCACCGCCTCCGGTTACGCTGCAAGCGCCCGATTCCGGTGCTTGGCAAGTCCGTGCGCCGGCCCGCACGCCGGCCCGAGTCCGGCGTCTACTGCGCCTCGACCTTGACCGCCTGACGATCGCCCGCCACCACGGTCACCTTCTGATCCGACCCGGCCAGCGGCACGAATATCGCCACAACGTTCACATAAGTGGCTTTCAGCGAACTGGTGGCCTTCTGATTCGTCATCTTGAACAGCGCATCCTCGTTCGGGGACCCCGGCAACGACTCACGGCCCTCGCTCATGGACCGTGTCCACTCCGAGTTGATCTGCGCGACGACCAGGTCACCGCCACGAGGGGAGCGCATCACGGCGATCTGGTCGACGACCGGCGCGAACACCTCCTGCTGCGTGCCCTTGTTCTGGGTCACACCCTTCTGGCTTTCTTCCTGCTGCTTGACTAGCGACTGGCGGAACTGGTCATCCTCGAAGCTTCCCGCGTATTTGCTGTTCGTGTTGTTCTGCAGCACATCGGCGTATCGCTGCACCGCCTGCTTGGGGGTCATGACCAGATTGGAGTCGTTGGCATCGCCCATGACATTGCCCTGCTTAGCGGGCGCGAAGCCCGGCAGTGACACGTCCTCAAGCAGTCGGGCGACAGCCCACAGCTTGTAGTTCTGCCGGGCGGACTCCTGCCGCATCACCAGCAGACGCTTCGCCTGCTGGTCCTCGGTGGTGGTGGTGACGGTGAAAATATACCTCGGCCATGCGTTGTCGGTCGGGATGACCACCTGCGTCACATCACTGGGGATAGTCGCCAACGGCGTGACATCCTGCTGCGTGTATTGCGCAATGTTCAATTGGGCGGTGCGGATCTCCAGTTGCGAGCCGGACACGCGCGCGGCGAGCCCATCGGCGCTTTTCGCCTCGTTCGCCTGGTTCAGCACGTCAAGGATCTTCCCGCGGATCTGCTTCTCCTGTGCGACGGTCACATCGATGATCTCGTTGTCCTTCACCGACGGCGCCACGGTCTGTGGCACCTGCCCCTCGCAGCCTGCAAGGCCGAGCGTCAGAGCGCAGACCATCGTCGCCGCCAGGGCGGTGGTTATGCGTTTATTCATTGGAGCTCCCCTTCGTGTCATCATCGGATTCCTGCGAAAGCCGCGCGAAATACGTCTGCAGCTCGCTGGCGGTGATTACCGACGTCGCCGAATCGTCGGGCTGGTCCATGGCCTGCGCGTTCTGCTGGTCGGCGACAAGGTTGCGGCTGCCGGGATCGACGACCTTCGGCTGGGAGATTTCCGGCTTTGCCGGCGTGCCCGCACCGGGTTTCCCACGATGCGCGGCATGACGGCGGCGCTTGGATTTCGGCTTGAAACTGACCGCCGCCTTGAGACTCGCGACACTGCCCGCCACCGCCTGCGAAACGGCGACCTCCTCTGCTTGCTTTTCGGCTGCGGAACCACTCACCACGCGCTTGCGACGCTTGTGCGGCGGCATGGCGAACAGGGATGCGGCCAGTACGGCCAGCAGCGCCAGCAGTCCTCCGGCGAAATAGAATGGCATGGCGAAATCAGGTAGAGTCTGACGCACCCAGTTCATGCGCACCGTCGCGTTCGAGGACTTGCCCAAGTCGATGATGGCTACGGTACCGCTGTCGGACGCGACCTTGGTCTCCGCTTTCACGGTGCCAGTCCCGCACGTCACGGAAGTCCACATATCGGAGTCCTTGAACGCCACTGCGTCATCGCCCGCATCGGCCGCAGACCCCTGCGCGGAGACCTTCGTCGTCGCGAGCGTCGTCCATTCGTTCAAGCCGGTGACGCGCACATATGGCTGCCTGGCGAGCCAACCGATCACATCTTTGTTCGACCCCAGAGCAAGGCATACTTCGCCGTCGGACGAACCGGCATCGGCGGAAACCGTCACCTGATTGTCCACCAGCGGCAGCACGCCGGGATCGGTAACGATATATTGCGTCCCCTTCACCGCGGCACTGGCCGCGATCTGAGAGCTGGGCTTCCAATATGTGGCGTTCATAATGCCCAGACCAATGCATGCCACAGCCAGAAGACCAAGGATGGGCGTCACCACGCCCCGCATGATGCGGGCATGGCGCGTCGGACGGGCGGCCGACTTGGACTTTCGCTCGTCACGCTTGCGCTCTTTTGATGTCTTTTTCTTCATAACTCACCCATTCTACAATGCAGGGCATAAAGCCCCAGCGAAAAAGACGTTTCCAAAGAAAAATCAGGGTTTTCCGCTAGTGTGGTGACCATGCGTAAGTTAACACAGACATCCACGTTCAAGCGCGTACTCGCGGCCGTGTGCACGGCCGGCCTGTGCGTCACACTCGCCGCGTGCGGCTCCGGCGATTCCGGCTCGTCGTCAAAGAAATCCGGCGACGACTCCTCGCAGTCCTCCGACTCCAGCGCATTGAAGAACATGAAGAAGATCGCCGGCATCACCGCCACGGGTACGCTGGGCGAGAAACCGAAGGTCTCCTTCAAGGCACCGAAGACCGTCGACAACAACAGCTATGCCGTGCTGCAGGAAGGCAACGGCGCCACCATCGCTGATGGCGACCGTCTGTGCTCGCAGGGCATCGCCATCAGCGTCAAGGACGGCACCGAGCTTGCGAGCAGCTGGGAGAAGAACACACCCGATTGCTCCCTGGTGCTGGAAAAGGGCACGGTGAGCGACGCCTACTATGAGCTGCTGAAGGGCCGCAAGCTCAACACGACGATCGCGTACGGTGTCAATGACTCCAACTCCAACGGCACGTCGTACATCATGGCGCTGACCTACGTTTCCAAGTCGAAGGATCTCACCAAGGCCACAGGCGACGAGGTCACCGACATCCCGTCCGATCTGCCGAAGGTCACGCGAGCGAAGAACGGCAAGCCGTCCATTAACATGAACGGGTACAAGGGAAGCAGCAAGCTGGTCTCGCAGGCGCTGATCAAGGGCAAGGGCAAAGAGGTCACGAACAACAACACCGTCAAGGTGAAGTACACCGGATGGCTGTTGGACGGCACCCAGTTCGACTCGTCATGGGACAAGAACACCACGCTTGAGGCCGACACGTACAGCGGCGGCAACCATCAGGTGATTGAGGGCTGGCAGCAGGCCATGGTCGGCCAGACGGTCGGCTCGCAGGTGCTAATGGTGATTCCGCCGAACTTGGGTTACGGCAACACCGCCCAGGGCTCCATCCCCGCGAACTCCACGTTGATCTTCGTGGTCGATATTCTGGCCGCCTACTGACAGGCGACCGCGACAGTAGCTGAAAGCCGCCCGGCGCATGTGTGTGCCGGGCGGCTTTTGTATATGCGGCGGCAAGAACCACCCCCCAGTCAGTCAAAGACTGACAGCCCCGCCAGCGGCGGGCGGTTTACTTTGCCCCCGCTGGCTGTCAAGCGCAGCGAAATTGGGGAGTCTAGTAGGGAATCGAAATACGGCAAGGGGGCTTCCCGCGCGTGCGGGAAGCCCCCTATGAAGGTTGAGCCGATTGGCGTTGATCAGGCGAGAGCCACCGGATCGACCGGGACGCCAGGGTTCATCGTGGAGGTGATGGTCACCTTCGTGATGTAACGGCCCTTGACGGTGGCCGGCTTCAGACGCTTGACTTCGTCGGCAACGGCCTTGAAGTTCTCGTCCAGAGCGGTCTCGTCGAAGGAGAGCTTGCCGATGAGGAAGCTCAGGTTGCCGTTCTTGTCCACGCGGAACTCGATCTTGCCGCCCTTGATGTCCTTGACGGCCTTGGTGACGTCCATGGTCACGGTGCCGGTCTTCGGGTTCGGCATCAGGCCACGGGGGCCGAGCACGCGGCCCAGACGACCGACCTTGCCCATCATGTCCGGGGTGGCCACGACGGCGTCGAAGTCGAGGAAGCCGTTCTGGACCTTCTCGATCAGGTCGTCGTCACCGACGATGTCGGCGCCGGCCTCGACAGCCTCGGTGGCCTTCGGGCCACGGGCGAACACGGCGACCTTGGCGGTCTTACCAGTGCCGTGAGGCAGGTTGACGGTGCCACGGACCAGCTGGTCGGCCTTGCGCGGATCCACGCTCAGACGGTACACGGCTTCGACGGTCTGGTCGAAGTTGTAGGCCGGCATGGACTTGAGCAGAGCGATAGCCTCGTTGGCGGTGTAAAGGTTGTTGCGATCGACCTTCTCAGCCGCTTCGCGGTACTTCTTGGAACGCTTAACCATGTGTCCTTCTCCTCTCAGTCGATAACCGTGATGCCCATCGAGCGAGCGGTGCCCGCGATGATCTTCATGCCAGCCTCGACGTCGCGGGCGGACAGATCAGCCATCTTGATCTCGGCGATCTCGCGCAGCTGCGCCTTGGTGACGGAGCCGACCTTGTGGGTCAGCGGGTTTTCGGTGCCCTTCTGGATACCGGCGGCCTTGAGCAGCAGAGCCGCTGCAGGCGGGGTCTTCAGAATGAAGGTGAAGGAGCGATCCTCGTAAACGGTGATCTCAACAGGGATGACCTGACCCATCTTGTCCTGCGTCTGCGCATTGTACTGCTTGCAGAAGTCCATGATGTTCACGCCATGCGAACCCAGAGCCGGACCCAGCGGCGGGGCAGGATTGGCCTTGCCAGCCTGGATCTGGAGCTTGATCAGCGCCGAGACTTTCTTCTTGGGAGCCATTGTATGGTTCTTCTTTCTATGAAGCGGTGATGTCGGCACCCGCGGCGGTCGCCCGCAGCGGATTCCTCCCGCAACGTATATTGCTGTGCTGTGCTAGCGGATTCGCATACACGTATCCTCCAGACACAACTTTTCTATTATGCCTATGAGAGCGGACAATATCGCGGCATCGCGGGTGCGTGCGGCCGTTCATATTTCCCGGATTATCGGCAGGGTCATTGGGCTCGGATCCGTCGCATATGTGAAGAGCCGCTACGCATGTGCGCAGCGGCTCATTGGTCACGCTTCACGCCGATCAGGCGCGGAACGCGGAAGACCTAGAATCAGGCCTGCGGGGTCTGCCCCGGGTAGGAAGCGTCCGAATCGGGCTGCTGGTAAACCGGAGCGGCAGGCGCCGGCTGCTCATACGCAGTCGAGGCGACCGGTGCGGTCGGGGCCTGCGGCGCAGCGGGAGCCTGCGGAACGCCGGCATCGGACACCGGGGCGGCAGGTGCCGGGACCGGAGCACCGGGGAATGCCGTCGGTACATACTGCGGCTGGGCGGAAACACCCGGCACCGCGACCTTCGCGGCCTTCTTCTGATTGCCGAACGCAAGCACGGTGCCGACAATCAGGCCCAGCGCCGCGATGACGAGCAAGTATGCACCAATACCGAAAGCCACCGCATTCTTCGCGTAGCCGGACGCGAGACTTCCCAGACTGCCATAGTTGCTGCCGAACTCGTCCAAGCTACTGTTGATTTTGCTCTTGGAATACACCATCTCAAAGATGCTGAGTACCAGCACCAAGGCGGAAATGATCATTGCGGGGAGGTGCTTCTTGAAGAACGTGAGCGCCGCGATGGCAAGAACCGCAACGAGGACAATCCATCCGTCCCCGCCTTGGAACAGGCTGGCGCTGTATCCAAACGCCGACACGAACGGCACGATGCAGGCGATGATCGCCAGCACGCCGGCCACGTAGGTGATGATGGAAATGAAGTCGAATGACTGGCCTCCGACGGTCACGTTCTTGCCACCCAGGTTCTGGGCGAAACCGGCGACGGAGTTCTGGATGTTCGCCGCGTAATCGGGGGTTGCCGGCGCCTGATAGGGTGCCCCTGCAGGCGGCACGGGCTGGGCAGGCGGCACAGGTGCGGTGTACTGCGGCTGCTGATAGGCCGCGTTTGCGTCCGAAGCCGGCTGAGCGGGCTGCGGGGCTCCATAAGAGTTGTTTCCAGTGGGGAAACCGGCATTGGGATCTGTCATATGTGCCTTCTTTCGTTCGGTCAAGCGCCAACGCCCAACATTGACCAACATAGCATATAACCGATATCTAATACGGTTTTGCCCATTTTGCGCGATGCCGCCACCCCGAAAAGGCCCTACAGACGGCCGCAATCATGACACGCAGTCATACATACCGACTGTCGGTATGTATGCTGATGACATATCGAAAGGAGGAACCATGGCACGCAACCCGCACCCCGAGGTGACGGAACGCCGCATCCTCGCCGCCGCGAAAAAGCTGTTCGCCGAGAAAGGCTACGACAAGACCTCCATCCAGGACATCATCGATAAGCTGGGAGACCTGTCGAGAGGCGCGATCTACCACCACTTCAAGTCCAAAGAGGCCATCCTCGAACGACTGAACACCGACGACTGGCACGCCAGCCAGGCCCTGTGCGACGAGATCGCGAAACGCGACGACATGAACGCGATGGAAAAGCTCCGCTCGCTGTTCGCCAACTCGCTGGGAGACGCCGCGCACCTGGCGCTCGTCAAGGCCACCGTGCCGTTCTTCGACGATCCCGCCACATTCACCGCCAACATGCGATTCTGGTCAACCGAGCTGCCGAAAAACTTCGAGCCATTGATCGAGGAAGGCCAGCTGGACGGCTCCATCCCCACCGAATACCCGCGCGAAGTGGCACAGCTGCTGGCCCTGCTATGCAACTATTGGCTGATGCCATGCTTCTTCCCCGCCACGCGCACGCAGCTGCGGCATCGTCTGCAATGCCTCGCCACCATGCTCGACGCGCTGCACGCGCCGGTCTTCGACCAGCATCTCATCGATCTCGCCACGGACGGCATGATGGCCTTCGCCGGCGACGGCAGCGGCAGCGCCGCCGAGCAACAAGGCGGAGGCGGCACCAGTCCGGTAAGCGACGCACACTAGACGACGCTGACTCCGGGGCAGGACGCGGCACGAATGTTTCGCCCCGCTCCAGCACCGATTTACATACCGTCAGTCGGTATGAATGATTGCCGATGAACCACCAACTCCGGCGTCAAAATCGTCCGCCCCAATACATTGCCGTGCCATCCATCAAACTCACGCCAAATCCACCAACGCAAAACACCGAGACCAACTCGCCACCAGCAGCAAAGGAACCCACCATGCCCACCACACCGGCACAACCCTCCGAAACACAGCTTCCCGCGGCACAGCACGAAACAGAGCAACCCAACACTCCCCCCGAACCGCAACCGCAGCCGCAAGCGCAGCCAAAGGCCGCGCATCCGCTGCGCTCCCGCAATTTCATCCTGCTCGTCGCCGGGCAAGGCATCTCGCTGTTCGGCAACATGATGCTGCGCTTCGCCATGTCGATGTGGGTGCTGGACGAGACCGGCTCAGCCACCGCATTCGCATCCATCCTCGCCATATCGTTCGTGCCGATGATCCTCGGCGCCCCGTTCGGCGGCGTGTTGGCCGACCGGATGAACCGCCGCACGCTCATGGTCATCCTCGACGCGGCGTCCGCCGTGACGGTCGCGCTCGCGCTCGTCTGGTTCTCCGCCGCCGGATTCAGCATCATCGCCGTGGGCGTAATGCAGGTGGCGCTATCGCTGCTCGGTATCTTCGAGACGCCGACCGTCGAATCCGCGCTGCCGCAGATGCTGCGCCAATACGGGGATGCGACGCTGAACACCAGCGCCGCGATAGTCAGTCAGGTGCAGCAGGTCAGCGCACTGATACCCAGCTTCCTCGGAGGCGCCGTGTACTCGTTCTTCGGCATCCGGCCGATGATGGCCGTCTCCGTGGCGGCATTCGCCGGCGCGGCGGCCATCGAATGCTTCATCCGGCTTGGTATGCCCGAACGCGACGAGGAGATGCCGACGCCACTCGACGACCTCAAGGCCGCTCTGCGGTTCCTGACCCGGGAAAAACCGAACCTGCTGAAAATGGTCCTGCTCGCCTCCGCGCTGAACTTAGTCGTACTCGGCTATGGCGCCGTCGGATACGCGTTCGTCATCCGCACGCAATGGGGGTTCGACGCGACCGTCTACGGCATTGCCGACGGACTGATCAGCGTCGCGGCCCTGATGGGCATGCTCATCGTGACGATGATGGCCGGACGGCTGAAAATTGGCCATATGACGAAGATCCTGACATTGCTCGGACTGACCGTCATCCCCCAAGGCGTGGCCTGCATGCTGTCTGACGGCAACTGGACGCGGCTGATGGCGCTCGTGGCCTTCGCCTGCATCGGCGATGTCATCTGCTCATGCGCGAATATCATCGCCGTGCCCGCAATCCAAATGCGCACGCCCGATGCGATGCTCGGTAAAGTGATGGCGCTGCTGTCTGCGCTGGCCATGTGCATGCAGCCGCTCGGGCAGATGGCGTACGGCTGGGCGTTCGATCATCTCCCCGCCGCCGCGATATTCATCGCGTCAGGCGCAGTGCTCATCGCTATGGCGTTGCTGTCCGCGTCGCTGTTCGCGCACTTCGACGACTGACGACGGCGGGGCATCCTTTTCATCGACCATAATCAGTCACAGAGAAGGCCCCGATTCCTTCAGCGGAAATCGGGGCCCTACAGGCTCTCTGTACCGTTACTCGAAATCGGCACCGAGCGCGGCGAGCTTGCCGCGGAAATCCGCGTAGCCGCGGTCAATCAGCGAAATGCCATGCACATTGGACGGGCCGGACGCGGCAAGCGCCGCAATCAGATGGCTGAAACCGCCACGCAGATCCGGCACGTCGATATCGCGGCCGGTCAACGGGGTCGGTCCGAAAATCACAGCGGAATGCTTGTAGTTGCGCTGCTGGAAACGGCACGGCAGCGAGCCGAGGCACTCGCGATACAGCTGAATCGTCGCACCCATCTGCACAAGCGGCTTGGTGAAGCCGAATCGGTTCTCATACACGGTCTCGTGCACAATCGACAGGCCATTCGCCTGGGTGAGCGCCACGACCAGCGGCTGCTGCCAGTCGGTCATGAAACCGGGGTGCACGTCCGTCTCGATGGCCACGGGCTTGAGGTCGCCGCCCGGATGCCAGAAACGGATGCCCCTGTCGGTCACCTCGAACTTGCCGCCGACCTTGCGGAACACGTTGAGGAACGTCATCATCTCCGGCTGCGTAGCACCCTTGACGAAAATGTCGCCGCGCGTGGCGAGCGCCGCCGACGCCCAGCTGGCGGCCTCGATGCGGTCGGTCAGCGACGTGTGCGTGAAGCCATTGAGCTCCTTGACGCCCTCGATGCGGAACGTGCGATCCACATCCACCGAAATGATCGCGCCCATCTTCTGCAGCACGGCCACCAGATCCATGATCTCGGGCTCGATTGCGGCACCCGACAGCTCGGTCTTGCCTTCGGCGAGCACGGCGGCCAGCAGCGTCTGCTCGGTCGCGCCCACGGACGGGTACGGCAGATGGATCTTCGCGCCGTGCAGGCCGTTCGGAGCGGTGATGTGAATGCCGTCCTTGTGCTCCTTGTCGACCGTGGCACCCAGCTTGCGCAGCGTTTCCAGATGGAAATCAATCGGACGGCCGCCGATCGCGCAACCTCCCAGCGCCGGGATGAACGCCTCGCCGAGACGATGCACCAGCGGGCCGGAGAACAGGATCGGAATGCGCGAAGAGCCGGACAGCGTGTCGACATCCGCCACATCGGCGAGCTGCACATGCGTCGCGTCGATGTTGACGATGCCGTTGGTTCCATCCACCTCCACATCCACGCCATGCAGGCGCAGCAGATCGGACACCACATGCACATCGCGAATCTCGGGCACGTTCTTCAGCACCGATTTGCCGGGGGCGAGCAGCGCCGCGACCATCGCCTTGCTCACGAAGTTCTTCGCGCCACGCACCTTGATCGTGCCGTTCAGCGGTTTGCCGCCGACCACATGCAGGACATCGTTCTCCGATTCCGCCATCCTCAACACTCCTATTCATTCGCCGGGCCACCCCGGACATCACATCCATTAGTTTGCCATACGGCATGTGGCGGGCACGTGAAATGCGCCGGAAGCCGATTACCATGTCGCAGCGAATGGTTCTCAATAAGAAACGTGCGAGTCCCGTCGTCGGCAAAACGAACATGATTGTATGCATATGGCCGATATTCCAACGAGTAAGCCGATGTTCGTTTTGTTCGCAAATGTGAGGAGTACTCGCACAAACGCTATTGAGAACGATTCGCTGATACAGCGGATCAGTCATCCGCCTTGATCTTGCGGGCCAGCTCGGCATCCCACATCGCGCCGGTAGCGCTCATCACCGCATCGGCGCCGGCCGCGCGGTACGCCCGGTAATCCTCTGGCGCCACGACACCGCCCACGCCGATGATCGCATAGTCAAGCCCCAGCCGCTCGCGAATCGCCGCAAGACGCGACACCATGTCAAGGCCTGCCCCGCGAATCGCGCTGCCGCACACGCCGCTGCGGTCGCGCCCCTTGCCGGGCAGCGCCTGCCCGCCGTTCGCGTCGACGAGCCGGGCCGAAATCGTATTGATCGTGCTGAACGCCTGCACCGTGCCGCGGGCGGCGGTCTGGCGCACCATGAGCTCCAGAGCGGCATCGTCAATCACGCGGCGATCCGGCCCCCAGCCACCCTCGACCTCGGTCGGCGGGATATACGCCAGCTTGACGATCAGAGGCCGGTCGCCGATTTCGCCCTTGACGGCCTCGGTGATGCGGCCGACCAGATGCGGGTCATGGCACAGCAGGCGATTATGACCCTCGTTCGGGCAGCTCGTGTTCATCTCCATGAGGTCGGCGCCGGTCTCGCACACCAATCGTGCGGCTGCGACATGATCCGCGATATAGTCGTCGCCGCTCATGCCCTCCACGCGCGATCCCTGGAAGCTCGGCAGCAGCACCTGCCCCGGGCCGGCCGCCGCGATGGCCCGGCGCATGTCCGGCTGCCACTCATCCGGGTCGCGGGACGGCACACCGAACGAATTCGAAATGGAAATCGGCAGGCGATAGTCCGTGTCCGCAAGCACGCCCTCATCAAGTTCGGCGCTGCCCGGCGTCAGTGAGCCGTCGGCACTGGTCGGGTGCACGGCCAACACGTTCGGGAACGGATTGCACCCCCACGCGCGCGAGCGCACGGTCTTGTACGTGGCGATGTCGAACCCCATGCGGAACGCGGCCGTGGTGAACCGCTCGTTGAGCAGCGGCCCGGCCGGAATGCCGAACGGTAGGTCAACGGGGATGCCAAGGAACGACGACTTCGCCGGCGAAGCGGCCTCGCCGGCCGGCACATCACCGCGCAGCGCCGCGGCGAACTCGCCGAACGGGCCGCGCGCATAATTATCCTCATAACTTAAGTCAACGTTGTAAAACGGCTCGAAATCACTCATGGCTCTCCAGACACTCAACCGACGCCGGACCGCTGCCGGCGCCACAAACACGACGATATATCCACTGTAAAAACAGCGGCAGACCCGCAACACCGGGAGCATTCGCCAGGCCGTCTGCCAGGCTGGTCAGACGCCCATCATCGCGGTGACGAACGACAGTATCGTGATCGCCACATTCACGATCACGAAAATTAGGAACGCAGGCGACGTCCACCCCCAATACGTTCCCGGCGCGCTGCGGTTCACCCGCCGATAGGCGCGCAATCCCCCGCCGTATTTCACCAGCACGACGATCAGGCCGATGATCGAAACACCCAAAAGTCCCAGCGTATACGCCGTGTCCCCCGCGTCGCCGAACAGGCCCGCCAGCCACGGCAGCACGCCTCCGAGCACGGCGTTGTTGAACACGTGCAACACAATCGACCACACCAGCGAATACTCCATCGCCACGAACCCGAACAGCAAACCGCAGCCGAACGCGAACAGGCCCTGCACCACATCGTCATGGAACAGGCCGAACATCAGCGCGCTGGTCACGATGGCGAAATTCCGGCCGAGCGGCTTCAGGCCGCGCATCAGCACGCCACGGAACACCAGCTCCTCGGCGACCGGCGCGGCAAGGCCGACATACAGCCACATCCAAATGTTGGTCGAGGCCTCGCTGATGTTGTCGGATGTGGGCGATTGCAACGTGGTGCCGAACATCGAGAAGCCGAGCTGGATCAGGACGATCGCCGTCTGGATCGCCATGACCAGGATGATGAACGTCAGCAGCCACGATGGTTTCATACGCGCATGGCCGGGCTCGCCGAGCCAGAAGTCGCGACGGAATATCATCCTGCGGCGCATCGGCAGTATGAAGCCCATGCCGCCGAGCACCGTGAGCAGCATGATCACGCCGGTCAGCTGCACGAGGGCGGCGCTGAGCGACTCGGCCGTCAGCGTTCCTCGCCCCGCGGCTCCGCTCAGGCCCAGTATGATGCCGATGACGAACGAGGCCAGTACGTTCACGCCCATGAACACGCCCTGGTAGGCGAATATCAGGCCCGCGTGGCGGGTGACGGTGCCTCGCAGCCAGCGGCGGCGGGCCTTGACCGGGTCGATCGGGACGGGCTGGGCGACAGGGATGGGCGGCGCGACGGGTCGTTGCGCCGAGGAATATGGAGGATACGGAGGATATGGCGAGTACAGCTGTGACGGATATGGCGGATACGACTGGATCGGCTGGCGCATCCCCGGCCGACCTGTTCCTGACGGAATCGGAGGCATCGGACGTGGCTCAGAAGCCGGTGCCCATTGTCCCGCCACCGGCGGCTGCGGGGGGGCGGCCCGCCGGGGGCCGGGGCCCGCCGCTGGGCCGACCGGCTGAGGCCGGTTCACGGATTGCGGCGGATTCACAGGCCGTAAATACGGCAAAGGCTGCGGCGTTTCGCCGGCCGTCCATTGCATCGGCTGCTCAACTTGCTGCGGGGCGTCACCAGCAGGCATCTGGAGTTTTTCGGGGTTTCCGTCTCCAGCAGCCGGCTGCCGCTGGCCTTCCGGTTCCATCTCATCATCAGGTTGCCCATGGTCCTGTTGCCGATCGTTCATGCTCATGGTTCAACAGTACGCCGTGTATCGCCCATCAACGTCAGTGTCGACATCTCATGTGGGCCTGATATGCCTGTGGGCGACATTTTCAAGCCTTGATTGGCGATATCTCGCTTTCAAGGGGTTGATTCGAGTCCCATGGGACATCTATCTGCGTTTCAGGGGGTTGGTAGCCAAGTATGAACGCCTCCAGAACGGCATGGTTCCAATGGCGATTGGCGCTCAATACTCCAGGTATCACGTTTCGGCACCCCCTCGAAACGTAGATAGATGTTTCGCGACCGTCGAATCAACCCCTCGAAATGCAGATAGCGTCGGATCGTAGACCTCGAATCACACTCACGATGTGGGACCACCCCCAGTCGCTTCGCGACAGCCCTTCGCCCTGCAGTCAAGGACGCCCGTCCTGCGGGCGCGACCTTATTCGCTCGCCGGCCGGCTCGCCTTCGCCTACGGACGGCACCACCGGCCGTAAGGCCGACTGGGGGGGACACCGGCAAAACACCATGTCAACGCAAAAGGCCCTCCGAAGAGGGCCTTTTGCACATTGCGGTTATTCCGGAATCACTCGGAGTCGCGGGATTCCTCCGAACCGGCGTCAGAGTCATCCGCGGCCGGCGCGGCATCATCGAACTGCACGGTCTGCGTATCAGCCGTATCAGCACCATCGGCCACCAGTCCGCTCTCGTCGGCGCCCTCGTCCTCGCCCTGCACGTGTGCGCCCGTAGCGCTCTGACGCTTCCGGGCCACGGTGACGCCCACGCCAATCGCGGCCAGCACCACGACAAGCACCACGACGATGGCGATCGACGCACCCGTGTCGGACAGCCCCTCCTGCGGCACGGCAACAACATCAGCGGCATTGGCAACGACACCGGTCGCGCCCATGGCAGCGGCCGTCGCCACCGCGGCGACCACGCTCATCAGCTTCTTACGCACGCTCATCACGTCCTTTCCTTTACGAACATCCAAGCACCGATGGTATCGCGACGAATTGACTGTTGCGTGGGAAAAACCTTCAGCCCAGCAGGGCGAGCAGGTCGTCCTTGGTGAGCGCGGCCATCGACCGTCCGGTGGCGGAGGACGCGGAATCCACGAACCGTTGCGCGAGGTCTGTCTTGCTGCGCTGGAGGTTGAGGATGCGCTCCTCGATCGTGTCCTTCGCCACGATCTGATACACGTTGACGTCCTGTGTCTGGCCTATGCGGTGGGCGCGATCGGTGGCCTGATCCTGCGCGGCCGCGTTCCACCACGGATCGGCGTGCACGACCACGCATGCGCCGGTCAGGTTCAGGCCCGTGTTTCCCGCCTTGAGCGAGATCAGGAACACCGGCGTCGCGTCGGCGTTGAACCGGTCCACCAGCTCCAGACGGCGTTTCTTCGGCGTCGCTCCGGTGATCATGTCGTATTCCACGCCGTCGGCCCGCAGCCGTTGCGCGATCAGGTCGAGGTAGCTGGTGAACTGCGAGAAGATCAGCATCTTGCGGCCGGCATCACGGCAGGAGTCCACCAGTTCGATGATGGCGTCCAGTTTCGCGGAGCTTACGGTCTTGCGCGCCTTCGACTGTTTCACAGGCTGTTTCACGGACTGCTGTGGGTCTTTCGCGGCGGATTGCACCCCTGCGCTCAAGGCACTGGCATGCCCGTCGGCGTTCTCGTATATCAGCCGCGGGTCGCAGCATACTTGCCGCAGTCGGGTCAGCTGCGCCAGAATCTGGATTTTGCCGGTGTTGAAATCGGCCGGACGCTGCCTCAGGATGACCGAGCGCAGCTGCTGCTCCAGTGCCGCATACAGCTTGCGCTGCTCCCCCTGCAGCTGCACTGTGATGACGTTCTCGATCTTGTCGGGCAGATCCTTGAGCACCTGCGACTTAAGACGGCGCAGGATGAACGGCCCCACGAACGATTGCAGTTTCTTCTGTGCGGTCTCGTCGCCGCTCAGCACCGGCATCTCGAACCGTTCGCGGAAATGCGCGTACGAGCCGAGCATGCCGGGCATCAGGAAATCGAAGATGCTCCACAGCTCGCTCAGCCGATTCTCGATCGGAGTGCCGGTCAGGGCGAAACGATGCACTGCGGTGACGGAGCGCACGGCTTTCGACACCTTGGTAGCGGCGTTCTTGATGTACTGTGCCTCGTCGAGCGTCATGCAGTAGAACTCAAGTCCCGCATAGTCGTCGATGTCGCGACGCAGCAGGTCATACGAGGTGACGAGCACATCGGGAACGTCGTCGGACGCGGCCGCGGCCGACGACGGCCTTGCGGATTCCCGCGTCGGAGACACACCGGTGTCCTGCTGTGCGGCGCGCACGCCGTCAAGCATCGCGCGACGTTCCGGTTTGGTGCCGGCGATGGCCTCCACGCGCAGCTCGGGAGTGTGCTTCGCCACCTCGGCTACCCAGTTGTACACCAGCGAGGCCGGGCAGACAATCAGATTCGGACGGTGCTCGGCCCGGGACTCCTTATGCCGCGCAAGCAGCAGCGACAGCAGCTGCACGCTCTTGCCCAAACCCATCTCGTCGGCGAGGATACCCCCGAATCCCTTGTCGCACACGGCATTGAGCCAGCGGAACCCCTCGACCTGATACGGCCTCAGCACGGAGGCCAGCGCAGCGGGAACGCGGTACGTGGACGGATCGATCACGCGCAGGCCGTCCAGGTATGCGGTGAAGCTTGCGTCCTTCGCGTCGTCGTCGACCTGATGGTCCAGATAGTACGCCTCATAGGCGGGCACCGTGATCGAGCCGGATTCCAGATCGGCGGCCCGCAGTCCCAGGTCATCCGCGATCTCGTCGACGTCGGACATATCCACGTTGCGCATGTCGACGAAGGAGCCGTTGCGCAGCCGGTGGAATCTGCGGCGCCGACGGTAGCTCGCCAGCAGGCCCGGCACGTCGTCCGGGTCGATTTCGTCGGCGATCGGCGATATCTCCACGAGCCCGGATTTCACCGAAAGGCCTATGGAGATCGTCGGGCGCGGCATGGCGGTCAGGCCGTCGAACGCGGGCGTCGCCATCACGTCGCCCAAACCGCGCAACACCGCCAATCCTTCGGTCAGCAGACGGTATATCGCCTCGTCGTCGGACTCGGGGATGGCGGCCACGGCACCGGACGGGCGCGGGAAATAGTGGAGCATCGCCTCGACTGCGAGTCGCTCCATCTCCTTGTCGCGCATGGACGCGTCGACGCCGACGCCGTCGAACACGTGGTAATGCTTGTCACCATAATGAGCCTGCGCGTCGCACGTCACCCCGGCGCGGTCGCGGTCGAGGTAAAACGCGAGCCCGCAGGGCACGCGCATTTTCGCCAGCAGCTCGGGCGGCACGTCGATGATCAAGCCGCCGTGCGCCGGAACTCCGGTTTCACGCCCAGCTGGCGGCACGAGCCGGTCAAAGACCGATGACGCGGCGGAACCGTCCTCCGCGTTCGGACCGGCGGATGCGCCAATGGCGTCGACCGACCGACCGACCTCGTTCTCCTGGCGGGAGACCAGTTGCGGCAGTACCGTGCGCACGAAACGATCCACATCACTTTCGCTCAGATACATCGCCTCGCGATCGTTTTCGCCGCACAGCAGGCTCAGCAGTGCCCGTTTCTGCGCAAAATCGGCATCGCACCGGTATATCGTCGCACGATCGACGCTCAGCAGCGCCCGACCGCCCGACCCCACGCCCGCGCCCGATTCGGCTTGGGAAAACGGCCGCGCGATCACGTAATGCGAGCGCTGTCCTTCAATGAATCGTTCCACGCGCTGCGCATGCCGTATCACGTAACCGGCCGCCGCCGTACTGCCGTTCGAGGCCTCGGGATCGTCGCCGCGTTCCACCGCAAGGCCGAGATCGGGATTGCCGTCCACGACTGATACGCGCATCGTCGGCGCGTAGAACCGTGCCGGAGCCGTGTATTCCACCGTGTCTTCGGTGCCGACGTACGTATCGAGCAGTTCGGCGACCTCACCGTCCGACAACGTCAGCGTCGCGTCATCCGACTGACGCCGGTAATAGTAGGAGTATGCGCTGTTGTCGTTGTTGATGACGGCGCGGATGTCCTGCGCGCGGGAGAGCACGTCGAGCAGGTTCCGCGAGCGCTCGTCAAAGGCGTCGCGCGAGTGCACGAACGCGAGCTTCTTGCCGTATGCGACGAACTCGCGGTTTTTCACGGATTGCAGCAGCGAGGCGATGTCCTTGACCACATAGGAGATGCCGCGCGACGGCACTTCGATGCGGAATTTCGCCACGCAGCTGTTCAGCGAGAAACTCAAGGAGAGCCGCAGCGACACGCTGGCGATGGGCATGAACCGCGCCGTCTGGGCTGCGCCGGCGACACCTCCGGAATCAGCCAGTCCGCCGATTTCCTTCAACAGGTCGAGCTGCCGGCTCTGCGATCTGCGGGTGCGCTCGTCGTCCTGCTGCCGCATGAACAGGTCAAGCGCGCGGGTCGTGCGCACGGCAGGTTGCCGGGGAACCAAGCCTGCGGCTCCGCGACCGATACCGTTCGTGGAGCCGTTACCATCGTCGGCCGCGGCGAAGTCATCCGGATGTTCGTTGTACGCCATGACCAGCGCGATGACATGCTTGCACACGCCCCGGAACCGGCCGTATGCGGGGCATGTGCACGATGACTGGCCGACCTTGCCCGCGTCGGTGTCGATCGCGGCGGAGACGCGGTAATCGTCCGCGTACCGGTCGGCGCCTTTGACCAGCGCTGTCAGGCGTACGTTGGCCCGCGCGCCCGTCAGCATGGTGCCCGAGGTACGTGGCGAATCCGGCACGTTGAACGATACGGCCATGTCGTGCATACGCCCGGATTTCAGCACGTCCTTCGCACGAAAATACACGGCGTTGCCGCCGAGCCGGCGCAGTTCGGCGTCGTCGACGGAGGGCGGCAGCACCGCGGCACCGGCAGTGTCGTCTGCCATGTCGGCGTACGAGCCGCGAGCGCCGTACGTGACGCCGTCATCGTCGGCATCACCGTCGGAGAAGTCGCGGTACTGGCCGCCGCCGGAGCGGGAACCATACACGGACGCATGCCAATCCATCAATGCCCCTTCCGTTGCAGCGGGCGACAATCACGCCCGTGCATGCCATCATGACCGGCCAACATCCCGGTCGATATACGGATACGACATTAACAGGTTTCACTCCGCTCAACCAACACCGGCGCAAAGGCATCGCTGGCTGAGGCTGGCCCGATCGGTCAGATGATGCCGCGGTCGCTCAGCGGGCCCGCCCAGTCGCTCTCTTCGGGCTCGCGGGCGGACTGGATGGGTTCCTCGGCCCAATGCTTGGCGGGGATGGTCTTGGGCTTGAACGGGAACTTCTCGGCGCGCATCTTCTCGTAGGCGGCGATGTCGTCCTCATGCTGCAACGTCAGGTCGATGTCGTCGTAGCCGTTCATCAGGCGCCAGCGCACGTAATCGCCAACCTCGAACGGCAACGTCACGTCGCCGCAGGTGACGGTGCGCTGCTCAAGGTCGACGGTCATCTGACGACCGGGCTCCTCGTCCAGCAGCTTCCACAGGAGTTCGACGGACTCCTGCGGCATGATGGCCGCCAGCACGCCGTTCTTGGCGGTGTTGCCGTAGAAGATGTCGGCGAAGCTCGGCGCGATGACCACGCGGAAACCGTAATCGTGCAGCGCCCACACGGCGTGCTCGCGGGAGGAGCCGATGCCGAATTCGGGGCCGGCGACCAGAATCTGGCCCTTACCGGCGTATTCCGGCTTGTTGAGCACGAAGTTCGGGTCTCGGCGCCATGCGTAGAACAGGGCGTCATCGAAGCCGGACTTGGTCACGCGCTTCAAGAACACAGCGGGAATGATCTGGTCGGTATCGACGTTGGAGCGGCGCAGCGGCACGCCCACGCCGGTCAGTGTGGTGAGTTTTTCCATAACAATTTTCCTTTCGGGGATCTCTCCCCCAGTCAGTCTTCGACTGACAGCCCCCTCGTCAGAGGGGGCTCATGTGTATTGACTCAGAGATCGGCGGGGGACGAGATTGTGCCGCGGATGGCGGTGGCGGCGGCTACGGCCGGCGACGCCAAATGCGTGCGCGAGCCCTTGCCCTGGCGGCCCTCGAAGTTACGGTTCGAAGTGGAAATCGAGCGCTCGTTCGGTACCAGCTTGTCGGGGTTCATGCCCAGGCACATCGAGCAGCCGGCATTACGCCATTCGGCACCAAAGTCCTTGAACACCTTATCGAGGCCTTCCTTCTCCGCCTGCAGACGCACACGGGAGGAGGCCGGCACCACGAGCACGCGGTGAATGTTCTCGGCCTTGTGGTGGCCCTTCATGATCGCGGCGGCCTGGCGCAAATCGTCGATACGACCGTTGGTGCACGAACCAATGAACACGGTGTCCACGGCGATGTCCTTGATCGGCATGCCCGGCTTCAAACCCATGTATGTAATCGCACGTTCGGCGGCGGCGCGCTTGGTGGCGTCGGCGATCTTGCCCGGCTCCGGCACGGAGGCGGTGATCGGCAGACCTTGGCCGGGGTTGGTGCCCCACGTCACATATGGACCGAGCTTGGTGGCGTCAATATCCACCACCTTGTCGAATACGGCATCGTCATCGGTCTTCAGCGTCTTCCAGTACGCCACGGCCTGATCCCACAGCTCGCCTTCCGGCGCGTGCGGACGGCCCTTCAGGTACTCGAACGTGGTCTCGTCCGGCGCGATCATGCCGGCACGCGCACCGGCCTCGATGGACATGTTGCACACGGTCATGCGCTCGTCCATGGTGAGGTTGCGAATCGCCTCACCACGGTATTCGATCACGTAACCCTGGCCGCCGCCGGTGCCGATCTTGGCGATGATCGCCAGAATGATGTCCTTGGCCGTCGCGTCCGCGGGCAGCTTGCCGTTGACGTTGACGGCCATGGTCTTGAACGGCTTCAGAGACAGCGTCTGTGTGGCCATCACGTGTTCGACTTCGGAAGTGCCGATGCCGAACGCCAGCGCGCCGAACGCGCCGTGCGTCGACGTATGCGAATCACCGCACACGATGGTCATGCCCGGCTGGGTCAGGCCCAGAATCGGGGCGAACGCGTGGACGATGCCCTGATCGGCGTCGCCCAGCGGGTGCAGCCGCACGCCGAACTCCTTGCAGTTCTTTTCCAGCGTGCTCAGCTGCAGGGCGGATGTCTTGTCCGGGTTCGGACGGTCGATGTCGACCGTCGGCGTGTTGTGATCCTCTGTGGCGATCAGCTGATCGACGTGACGCGGCTTGCGCCCGGCCAGGCGTAGACCCTCAAACGCCTGCGGGCTCGTTACTTCATGCATGAGCATCAGGTCGATGTACAGCAAATCGGGTGCGCCGTCGCTCCCCTGCCGCACCAGATGGTCGGCCCAGACTTTCTCGGCCAATGTGGTTCCCATTCGGGACCTCCTCAAATTTCCTCGCGCAAGGTATTGCCCTCACGCTTTTTATGTGGTAATAAGCGTATGGGCAAGGGCACGTCGAGAACTTCCCTAGGCCGATATATGAGATAAATACATGGCCATAAAACGGCGAAAACACGGCAATGCTTGAATTATTCTTGTTTTTTGCGGTTCTTGTCGCAAATATCGCGATATTACCGGCCTGCCATTAACAGAAAAGCGCCCACGTTACTTTTGCATTTCATTATGTGAGATGGCATAATGCTTCATTATGACTTCTCTGACGCAACCACTGGCCACAAGCATGGCCGATGAACGACAGCGTGCCGACGACGAGATGCATGACGACGGCACCGTGACCAGCACCATGACAGCGGACGCCATCGAGTACACCATCAGCGGAGAGATCCATTCCGGCGTCGGTGTACTCGACAAAACCGTGAAGATTTTGGACGCGCTGGAATCCGGTCCCGCGACTCTCGGACAGCTGGTGTCGACCACCGGCCTGGCGCGACCGACCGCCCACCGTCTGGCGATCGCGTTGGAGCGCCACCGCTTCGTGCTGCGCGATCAGCACGGACGATTCGTGCTTGGCTCGCGTTTCGCCGAGCTTGCCGCCGCAGCGGGCGAGGATCGTCTGCTGACCGCGGCGGGGCCGATTCTGCAGACACTGCTTGACCGGACCGGCGAATCCGCGCAAATCTACCGCCGTCAGGGCGATCAGCGCGTGTGCATCGCAGCGGTGGAACGCGCCAGCGGCCTGCGCGATTCGATTCCCGTGGGCGCGATGCTGTCGATGGAGGCCGGGTCGGCCGCGCAGATTCTGCTCGCCTGGGAGGATTCCGAGCGGCTGCATCAGGGGCTGAGGCACGCCAAGTTCACCGCCGCGAAGCTCGCCGCCGTGCGCAAGCGCGGTTGGTCCGAATCGGTGAACGAGCGCGAAGAGGGTGTCTGCTCCATCTCCGCGCCGATCCGCAACGCCTCCGGTCAGGTCATCGCCGCGATTTCCATTTCCGGCCCGTCCGGCCGTATGGGCAACTCGCCCGGGCGCCGTTACGCCCCGCTGGTTATGGCCGCCGGCAAATACCTGACCGACGCCCTGCTCAAGGCCAGCTCCGTTCGCTGACGGCGCCGGCGACGGACGGGCGCAGAGCCCAGCAGGCTGTCGAGCGCAGCGGATCAGTGGAGCGCCCCCGCTGGCGGGGGCGCTCCTTGGCATCAGACAATGCCTGACGACTCAGCCCGTCAGCGGGGGCGTCCCTTTTTGCTCAGATCTTCTTCAATGCGGCGGCGACCCCGGCGAGCAGGCCGGGTTTCCTCAGCAGATTGACGCCATCGGCGGCGTTCGACTGCCCTTCGACCGCATAGGTGTACGCCTTGTTGGAGCTCGGTTTTCCGACCAGCTCGCCGAATGTCAGCAGCTGCGTCCGCGGGCTGTACGGGTGGCGGATGTCGAACTCGAACAGTCTTGCCGCACGATTCGCCGCGGCCGGTCCGTACGAGCCGAATCCGCAGGTCGGCGTCGCCACCAGTATCATCCCGTTGAGCGAGCCGACGAAACCGTTGCGATGGTCATGGCCCACAACCACTCCTATATATCCGTCCGTGTCGCGCAGTGCGGCGAACTCGCCGCAATCCTCGTCAGGACAGCTCACGCCTTCGCCCAGATAGCCGCCCGGGAGCGTCCGGTCATCATCGAGCACGTAATACTGCGCATCGTACTTGCGATACCCCTGTATGGCGTTATCGGCGTTCGCCGGCATGGCCTTCAGCACGTCATAATACTGCGGCAACGGCATATGCTGGAACACCAGGGAGCGGACGCCGAGCCACCGCGGCACGTCGTGCACGAAACGCAGCGCAGCGTCGCTCGGCCGGCCATAGCCGCCCTCCCGTGCGTAATCGCCGGAATTGAGCACCACCAGACCCAGCACGGCACGTTGGCGATCCTGATCCAGGACAGGCATTGCAAACGTGCCGGGCTCGCATGCGGCCACTGGCTGATCCGGCAAACCGGATGACGGCACCGAACGCACCAGGAAGCCGGGATTCGCGGCGGAATCGTCCATATTGCACGGCGGGTTGATGCATCCCGGGAACTCACGGTACAGCGCGTCCAGCTCGGCCGGGCTCAGCCCGCACTGCGCATCATGGTTGCCGTAGGTGACGGCGAATGGTATGCCGCGGTCGATCAGCGGCTGCAGGAACGCACTGATGCCGGCACGCACCTTGGCCCGCGTGCGCTCGATCTTGCCGCGCCGCGCCGGCTCCCACTGCCGCTTGCGGAACGTGTCGCGGTACGCGTCGTCGTATCCGGCGATCTGGTTGCCGGTGAATATGACGACGTCGGGGCGCGCGGCGTCCAGCGACGCCTCGATCAGCCGGATGGTGTCTTTGGAGACCTTCGGACCATCCTGTATGTCCGCCAGCTGCAACACGCGGAACTTGCCGGAACGGTGGAACTGGAGACGTCCCAGACGCGCCGAGATGGACACCGGGCGCTCGTCATCGGGGCCGCTAGCGGATGCCGGCGCTGCAATCTGGTTGAAATCCGTCATAACTCACAGCGTAGTACATACCACCTTGACCGTGCCTGACAGCACCATGGCGTGTCTTGAGCGGGCCGGGACACTGAATTACGGGTTGAAATCGCCGTTCTTGGCAATTCCCCGTGTGAAATCGCCGTTTTAAGGTTCAAAAACGGCGATTTCACACGGGGAATAGTAGATTTCGGCGATTTCAACCCGTATTTTGGACGGATCCGGCCTATAGGCCACGAATCCGCCGGCTGAATGCGCCGAGAAACAAAAAAGCCCTCGCTTCCGCGAGAGCTTCATTCGCTGGGATGCCTGGACTCGAACCAAGAATGGCTGAACCAGAATCAGCTGTGTTGCCAATTACACCACATCCCAATTTGGCTTGGCGTAGCAACTCCAAGGAGTTGTTCGTCGTACCCCCAACCGGATTTGAACCGGTGTTGGCGCCGTGAGAGGGCGTAGTCCTAGACCGCTAGACGATGGGGGCTTGAGTTATCCGCTGTGCGGCGTGCCGCGCAACAGATGAAAACTATACGGCAATATCCAGCCCACTGCAACTCACGGCGTGTCGCGAGGATTTCCAACGGTTTTGGGACGGGCTCTTGACCACCGACGAAATCCGATAGACTCCAAAATATCCCAACCAATCTAGTCAACAAAAGCGTTATGCGGTAACATCGAACGAGACGGCACGATGCAGATACGTTAAGGCTGCATCTCCACCGACCATCATCGAGGATGGCGAAACGGCTCACGTCAATTGAGCCACAAAGACTGTCAAAAAAAACATATATTGCAACGATATAAGACATGCACTGACGGATTATCACGAATCCTACTGATGAATTTGCATGAATCCTATTGATGAATTATCAGACACTGTATTGATGAAATTGCAAATGAGGCAATGATGCTACCAAGGACCATCGCGCAAGAGCTCACCCCGATGCTGTCATGGTTCCCGGTCGTCTCAGTGACAGGACCACGTCAGAGCGGCAAATCCACGCTCATCAAAACATGCTGCCCGATTACGAATACGTCAATCTTGAAGACGAAACCACCCGCATGAGGAGGCGATTCAGCCGGAACCCGACCTCACCGTGGACGAATTCATGTTCCGCGGCGGCTATCCTCACCTCTATGACGTGTCAACGCCGAACAACATCTATTTCCACGACAATGGCCTGCTCAACTATCTTCTCGGGATTCATTCTGCGGAAGAGCTGCTGAACGACCTCAAGCGCGGTGATGTGTTCGAGAATCTCATCATTTCAGAAACCGTGAAGCGATACCTCAACAAGAACAAAGACGGCGAGCTGTACTTCTACCGCGATACCAACCAGAGCGAAATCGACCTCGTAGACGCTACGCAGCGCCGTAGCCCCACCCTCATAGAGATCAAATCGAGAATGACTACGCGACCAGATTTCTTCAGGCATCTCGCCACCGTCGGGGAAGAACTGGACGTGCCGGTCGATCGCAGAATCGTCGTGTATCGAGGAACAGAAAACTTCACGGGTAAGAACGGGAGGTATGTTACGGCGGAGCGTTATTTGGGGCGGTAAATCAGCGGAGGAGTTCTGCCCGCCTGATCGGCGGAGACTCCCCCAGTCGCTTCGTGACACCCCTGCGGGGGCAGTATTGCCTACTCGTATGTCGGCTCGCCTTCGATTACGAACGACACCTCCGTTCGCTTCACGGCTCAGCCCGCCAGCGGAGGCGCAAACTCCGCAGATAGCAGACGGCGGGCGGCGCCTTGCGACAGCCGTCCGCCGGATTCCGCATGCGCACAAGCGCTGCGTTACATCACAGGTGCTCGCGCAGGCCCTTCAGTCGAGCGATGGTGAGCGGCTTGCCGACGATCTCCATCGACTCGAACAGCGGCGGGGAGACACGACGGCCGGATATGGCCACGCGAACCGGGCCGAAGGCGAGACGCGGCTTGTACCCGCCATCCTCCACGAGTGCCTTGTTCAGGGTCTCGTGCAGGTTGTCGGTCTTCCAATCGGCCTCGTCCACGCCCTCAAGCGCGGCGACGGCGGCATCGAGCACGTCGGCGGCGGAGTCCTTGAGCTGCTTCCTGGCATCGTCCGCAGGCTCCAGGTACTCCTCGGTGGACAGCAGGGAGCCGACCATGCCGGCGACCTCGCCCAGCAGGCGCACGCGCGGCTGGATCAGCGGAGCGGAGGCGGTCATGACGACCTTCTCGCGGTCGGTCAGCGCATCCCAATTGTCGGCCGAGACCACACCGTCGCGGTGCAGGTACGGCACGGAACGGTTGAGGAAGTCCTGCGGCTCAAGCATGCGGATGTGCTCGGCGTTGATGGAGATGGCCTTGTCGATGTCGAAGCGGGCCGGGTTGGCCTTCACGTCGCGCACGTCGAACTTGGCGATCATCTCGTCCATGGAGAACACGTCACGGTCGGGGGCGATGGACCAGCCGAGCAGAGCCAAGTAGTTGAGCAGACCCTCGCGGATGAAACCGTTGTCGCGGTGGTTGAACAGGTTGGACTCCGGGTCGCGCTTGGAGAGCTTCTTGTTGCCCTGGCCCATCACGTACGGCATGTGACCGAACAGCGGCATCTGCTTGGCGATGCCGAGCTCCATCAGGTAGCGGTACAGCACGATCTGACGCGGGGTGGAGCTGAGCAGGTCCTCGCCGCGCAGCACGACGTTGACGCCCATCATCGCGTCGTCGACCGGGTTGGTGAGCGTGTACAGCGGATCGCCGTTCGGGCGCACGATGACATAGTCCGGCACGGAACCGGCCTTGAATTCGATGGTGCCGCGGATGAGGTCGTCGAAGGCGATGTCCTCGTCGGGCATGCGGATGCGCAGCGCGGGCTTGCGGCCCTCGGCGCGGAAGGCGGCCTTCTGCTCCTCGGTGAGGTCGCGGTCGTAACCGTCGTAGCCGAATTCGGCCGGGCGGCCGGCGGCGAGGTTGCGCTCCTTGATCTCGTCCGGAGTGGAGAAGGACTCATAGGCGTAGCCGGCTTCGAGCAGCTTTGCGGCCACATCCTTGTAGATGTCGCCGCGCTCGGACTGGCGGTACGGGCCGTGGGGGCCGCCCACGTCGATGCCCTCGTCCCAGTCGATGCCCAGCCAGCGCAGGGATTCGAGAATCTGGTTGTAGCTTTCCTCGGAGTCGCGCACAGCGTCGGTGTCTTCGATGCGGAAGATCAGCTTGCCGCCGGTGGCGCGGGCTTCGGCCCAGTTGAACAACGCCGTACGGATCATGCCGACATGCGGCGTGCCGGTCGGCGATGGGCAGAAGCGCACGCGAACATGAGCCGGAAGTTCTGGTCTGGTGTCTTTTGAATGTTCAGCTTCAGTCATACGTTCCATTGTGCCGCGTCAACGGGACGTGAGCCGGTTCACTCACTTTTGGTCAATCGGTCTCACGGTCGCGCCGTCGATGGCAGAAAGAACGGCTGCTGGTATGGCGGTCGAAGCGCCGGCTTTGATGGCGGCTTCGACGGCGTTGCGCATGAAGGTTGCTGCGTCGTCCTGCCGATGGGTGGCTGTCGGATTCCATGTACGGCGACATATCGTCAATCCGGCAAGTGCGCCTCGGTCAGGATATTTCGGCGCGCTCAGGCGACGAGACCGGCGAACAGCGTCGCCCAATCCTGCGACTCGTCCTCGCGGGTCTCGCGCTGGTCCATGACCTTGTTCTGATTGTTGTTCATGATCGTCCCCTTGTATTACTGCTTATACAGCTCCAATTGCTTGTTTCGATTCCATCACCGCAACCGAAATTATCGTTGATACTCATATATCGCAACCACTGGCAAAACGCAAATCGTGTTAGTGCGCACAGCGAGTCGTCACACAATCCCTACACTCATGTATGTAAACGGTCACACGCGGCACTCCCCGTTGCCTTGTTTACACCCCTTTCATTCCGCCGCTCGCTCCCGACAGTCAATGCGGTGCGCCAACTCCTTCCATGCTGGTTCGCCTCGCAAGCCCGCCCCTCCTACTTGTCAGCGCGCTGGATCCTTCCAACCATTCCCGCCCGAGACGCACCGTTTCTGCTGATTGCGCATTGCCCACCTACCCCGTGTTCGTACATGCCGCGCCCATTCACACCGCTACCTTCACCCGGTTTCTTTGGGACTGCCCCATATCTTTGCTGCGCCGCAAGACCCACATACATGCCTACACTCCCGTCACTCCCCGAGTTACGTCCTTAAGTGCGCGCCGAAACGACAAGCGCGCGAACATAAGGACGCAAATGCCCCTGTTTGCGTCCCTATGTGCGCACGGTCATCGTTTCGGCGCGCACTTAGGGACGCAAACGAGCGGATTCGTGCTCGTACACTGGAGATTCCACGCTTGACGAGCTTCATATCATCGAATGGCATCCCCACCGCCATTCACTCATCATCGACAGTGCACTCGCAATATGTCGTAGCCAAGCCACAACATAATCAAGCGCCACCACACGAAAGAGTCCGCAACACCACTTTCTCGGTTTCAAGGGGTTGATCGCAGCCCTCGCAGACATCTATCTGCATTTCAAGGGGTTGCTTTTCGTCAATCCTCCCTATATTGATGGCGATATTCCGCCCCTCATACTTCGTATACTGGCAGACAGCAACCCCTCGAAACGTAGATAGATGTTTGGGCGAGACGAAATCACCCCCTCGAAACGCAGATGCCGCTTTCGCACCGAAGGATGAAGTTCCTGTTATCCGACCGAGTCGCGCGAAGCCCAAACACGTGCGAATATGAGGGAACAACCCATGAAACCGTTGCAACGCCACGACAATCTGGCTGGCACATCACATCCAGCCGGCCAAATCGGCGATGGTCAGCCCGCGATAGTCAACGATTGCCTCATCGCACAGCCCACTGTCGCTCATATCCACACGAGCATGACCGGTGACCGCGACCACCGTCGCGCCCGACGCCCGAGCCGCCGTCAACCCGGGCTTGGAATCCTCGAAAACCAGACACTGACCAGCACCCGACGCATCGGCCGGCAGCCCGACCATCGACGCCGCACGCCAATACGGCGCCGGATCGGGCTTCGGCGTCACATCGTCGTTGCCGCACACATAGCCGACGAACGCGCCCTTAGGCGCCTGCGCCATCACATTCTCGACGATCTCGCGCGGGGAGCCGGTCACCAGCACGGCCGGAACGTGCGCCGCCGCCAGACCGGACAGCACATCGCGAACGCCCTCAATCCACGGCAGACGCTCCTTTTCCATGCGCAGCACCTCATCGGACAGGTGCCGCACGATTGCATCGCCATCCCAATCGACCCCCGCACCGCGCAGCAGACGCACGGTCTCGGGGAAGGCCGCCCCCTGCAGCGCATCGGCGAGCGTGTCGCTCCATTCCCCGCCACAGGAGCGCACCAAGGTCTCCTGAGAGCGCACCCAATACGGATCGGAATCGATCAGCGTCCCGTCCAAGTCGAAGAACACGGCCTTCATCATCGGCATCCTCCTTGATTTCACAAGCCATTTCACGAGCCACTAGCATCGTAGCCCATGAACCCGGCGGGGAAACGGTCCGCCCCGAGAACAGCAGAAAACAGCAATGCCCCGGCAATCCGGCAAACACATGTCCACCGGCGGGAGACATGCCATGGCGGCCCGATGCCGCGCCGTCACACCGACTCCTGCGCGAAGCCGCCCGTCGAGACATACCACGATCCCCCGCATACCGCTATACTGGAGAACGTTCGCGCGGTTGGTGGCAGCAGCCGTGCCAGACATCAGAGAAGTAAACGCATTGCAAGGCGATATGTGTCGCGCTGCGATGCGACGGGTCTGATTCATGTCGCGCGGGCTCCTCACCTTCCCGCCCGGCGTGTGTCAGCCGGCAGGCGCACGATGTGCGCAGAAGGCAAGGAGACAGAAGATGAAGACAGTCAAGGGCTTCAGCAAGATCGTGGCGATGGTTGGGGCCGTCGCGCTCGGCCTGACGCTCAGCGCCTGCGGAAACACCAATTCCGCGAGCAACACCGATTCCAAGAACTCCGGCTCCACGCCGACCGTGTCGTTCATGCTCGACTGGACGCCGAACACGAACCACATCGGTCTGTACGTGGCTCAGAAGCTCGGCTATTACAAGGATGCCGACGTCAACGTGAAGATCCTGCCGACCGCCCAGGCCGGAGCTGAAACCAGCGTCGAGAACGGCGTGGCCAACGTGGGCTTCACCACGCTGAGCAACGTCGCCGCGTTCAACTCGCAGGGCGCTGACCTGAAGTTCGTGTTCGACCTGACGCAGAAGCCGGTCGCCCGTTGGTGCGCGCTGGCGTCCCGCACCGACATCAAGACGCCCAAGGACCTTTCCGGCAAGACCTTCGTCAGCTTCGGCTCCGCCGAGCAGACCGCGGTCGTCCGCCAGATGATCAAGTACGCTGGCGGCACCGGCGATATCAAGACCGCGACGGCCGGCACCAACACCTTCGAGACGCTGACCAGCGGCAAGGGTGATTTCGGCGGCTTCTACGTGACCTGGGAAGGCGTGGAAAGCGAGCTGAACGGCCCGAAGCTCAACTGCTTCGTCGCCTCCGACTGGGGCGTGCCCGGCAACCCCGACCAGCTGGGATTCGCCGTCAAGGGCTCCTGGCTCAAGGACTCCGCCAACACGGATGCGCTGAAGAAGTTCATCGCCGCCACCAAGAAGGGCTACGACTACGCGCTCGCCAACCCGGACAAGGCCGCCGACATCCTGGTCGAACAGGCCAAGGAGGCGCAGCTCGACTCCAAGCTGACCCGCACCTCGATGGAGGAGATCGCCAAGAACAACTACTGGACGACCGACGATCCGAAGTCGCTGCCCGGCACCACGAACTTCGATGACGCGCAGCCGTACCTGGAGTTCCAGTACAAGGCCGGCACCTACAAGGACCAGGACGGCAACGATCCCGCGTCCGCGCCGCAGGCCAAGGACCTCGCGACCAACGAGTACGTGGGCTGAGCCGGCCGCAGCCAGTCCGGCCGCAGCCAATCTAGCTACAGTTCAGCGAATCCGCGAGCACAGGTTCGTCACAGCCGGCCGGGCCACTCCACTCCCCTTCGGTCCGTCACGAGACGGGACGGAGGGGAGTTTTCCGACTCTCGTAACGATTCCGGGGCGCTTCTCCCTCCTACCCGGCCCATCTCCCTCCGCCAACCCGCCAGCCCGCCAGCCCCCATCAATCCCATCCCTAAGGTTTCACATTGTCCGAAGATCACGCCATGCGCACACTGAAATCCCTGTTCGCACGCGCCGCGCCGCCGGCGGTCACGGTCGGCGGGCTGCTCATCGTATGGGAGATCGCCGTGGACGCGGGCCACATCTCCCAACGCGCGCTCGCCTCCCCCAGCCAGATCGCCGCATCGATCATCAAGACTTGGCCCGACCTGTGGGAGGCGACCGCCATCACCACATACGAGGCAATCACCGGCTTTCTCATCGCAGCGGTGGCCGGGGTGCTCATCGGCATCGGCCTGTACGTGTCCAAAACCCTGTATCGCGGTATCTATCCGCTGCTCGCCGCCGCGCAGACCATCCCGCTCATCACCATCGCCCCGCTGTTCATGATCTGGTTCGGGTTCGAGCCGCTCGGCAAAATCGTGATCGTCGCCGTATTCGGCGTGTTCCCCGTCGCCGTGCAGACGTGCCGCGGCATGCTCGCCGTACCGCAGTTCTACGAGGACGTGGCGCTCACCTGCGGCGCCACCCGCGCATGGGCGCTGTGGCATGTGAAGCTGCGCGTCGCCGCCCGCCAGGTGTTCGGCGGCCTGCGCATCAGCGCCGCCTATGTGTTCGGCACCGCGGTGACGGCGGAATATCTGGGCGCGATGAACGGTCTGGGCATCTGGCTGCAGGCCGCTTTCAACTCGTTCCGCACCCCGCTGATCTTCTCCGCAACGATCATGGTGGTCGCACTGACCGCACTGCTGCTGACCATCATCAGTCTCGCGGAACGCCTGCTCCTCGGCCCGGACGACACCATCGCGTTCAACGACGACGGCGAATAGCGCCGGTGCCGCACCACAGCAGCCATATACGGCCGCGCCGGCGTACGGCGGCAACAGTCCTTACGCCGGCCCCTCTCAGTTCGGCACAGGCGAGCCGCCACTGCACAAACCCTACTACGGGTGCTCGTTCGGCAAGGCGTTCCTCAGGTTCTGGAAGAAGTACGCCACATTCAGCGGGCGTGCCGCAAGCAGGTCGGCACGATTCCGAGCAGTCAGCGGTGAATCGCATATATTTCAGGTCTCCGCCCCGTCCCATCAGACGTCAGGCGGCAGCCGTCACAGCTCCACGGGTGGCTTGGACGGGTCGTCGCTCACGTGCGCGAACTTGGCGGCGAGCGCCTCCTTGTTGCGGCGCTCGTCCTCCTCTTTCGCGAGCCGCTTCGCCTCGGCGGCATCCCACAGCACGTCGTCATGGTGACGTTTCCACTCACTCGCCGCGACCATAGTAAACAATTTCACCGTTTCGGCTAGGGCGGCCTCGTCGTCGTTAGTCAGCGATCGGGCGGTCATCAGCGACGACAGCTGCTCGGCCTTGAAGCACAGCCGCGGCACCGACAGGCGCTCGCACAGTTCGTTGACATAGAACATCACCGGCACCGCGCACGACGGCTTGCGCAGATCGATCAGGCGCAGCAACCCGTCGGCCGCCACCGTCGCCGTGGCGAATCGCTGCGCGATGGCTTCGACATCGGCACTGGGCGCAGCATTCGCAGGCGCGGCGGCACCGGCGGCGTCGGCGTCGGCGGAGCTACCGCCCATGCCGACGGCCCGTTCGATTGCCTCCAACGCTTCGGCGATGGCGTGCACGGTGTCATCATCCCAATCGACGCCCAACTGGCCGGCGCCTCTCATGATCAGCCTCGTGTCGCCGGTTTCGGAGTAGTCGCCCATCTCGTCGTAAGCGTCATTCGCGGCGAGCAACGCATCGACGATTCGCTGCGGACGACCGGGAATCTCGTCCGCACCCTCATACACGAACTCCGCATCGGGGACCGTCACGTCGTCGCCGGTCATGACCCGTGCGGCCATGCGGGTCATCCGCACCTGCAGGTTCTCACCGTATTTCGTGTCATTGTCCATCTGCTTGGCGTCGGTCAGCGGCCACAGTTCGATCAGTCCGGCGCCGACGGCCGCCGCATCGCGTACCGCGGGATTCATCGACACATGGGCGATCGCCGTCGCGTCAAGTTGGAATGCCATATCGCTCCTTCGCTTTCATTGTCCGCCGACGCGCGGAACCTTCCGCCGTGCCGGGTGCCGGCACCGCGGGCCACCGCGTCACAGCACCGCCGGCCACTCGCCGCCTGCCGTTGCCGTTACGCGGCGTCGTCACAAGTGACCGCTACGCGGCCGCCGTCAGTCCCGGCCCGCGCCGCATGCGCACCTTTTCGCGGGCGAGCCCGCAGCCGTCCTCTCTGTGTATTGTACGGCCGGCGCACGCCGCACTCACTCGACTTGCGCCGCAGGGTCGGCATATGTGATGGACATCACCTTGCCCGTATCGCTGTCGTAGGTGATCGAGGTGATCGACGCGAGCGCGGTCTTGCGTAGGAACATCCAATGCTCGGGGTGGCCGGTCTCCAGCAGGTGCCGGTAGCTCCAGATCGGCGACTCGTGGCTGACGACGATGATCTGCCGTCCGGCATACTCGCGGATCTTCTCGTTCGCGAACGCGCCCACGCGTTCGGCGATGTGCCGGTAGGACTCGCCCCAGCTCGGCTTCCACAGGTTGAGCACGAGCTTCCAGTTGCCGTCGCGCCACAGCGCGCCCTTGCCATGTCCGATGCGCTTGCCGCGGAACTCGTTGCCCGCTTCGATCACACGCGGGTCGGTGATGAGTTCCAGCGGCTCCTCCCCACGCCCGGCGCGTACCGGGTTGAGCGCGTCGAGAATGGCGCCGGCGGTTTCGCGGGTGCGTTCCAGCGGGGACGAATACACCGCGGCGACCGTGTTGAGCTTGGGGTCGGCTGCGATGTATGCGCCCGTCGCCTGCGCCATGCGCATGCCGCGGTCGGACAGGTGGAATCCGGGCAGCCGCTCGTACAACAGATGGTCGGGATTGTATACCTTGCCATGGCGGACGAAATGTATGGTGGTTGTCGGCATATGCGGCCTTCCTGCGGGACTCGTGATGTCTGTCTTTCATTGTCCCACATTCACCGGCCGGCCGGCGATGCCGCGTCTGCGGCGGCGTTTGCCCGACGAACATCGCCCCGCCCCGGCACGGCCCAGCCCCACCCGATATCGTCCCGGCACCACCCGACTCCGGCTCGTCACCCCATCTGATACACCGATATATCACCGTCGTTTATGAACGTTATGAAAATTGATGCGTTCGTGATATCAACACCGCGTGTCGCGCCCCAACGCGCGATTAAAGTTGCCGTGACGCAAACATGCAAAGCATCCTTTGCGCGACCAACAGGACAACACATCAATACGATGAGGGCTCCGCCGGCAACGCCACGCCGACGGGGGACATCCAATCGGGAGCGGAAAGGAGATGCTGTCATGTCCAATAACGCCAATGTCGCGGCTGCAATCAAGGAAGTCGCCCATAAGGTATTCGGCGGATACGCGGAACTGCTGCGTATGCCGCACACCGCAAGGTTCTCCATCGGCTCGGTGATCGCCTGCATGCCGTTCCCCATGGTCGGCATGACCATCACCATCTCCGTACAGCATTACTACGGCAACTACTCGCTGGCCGGCGTGCTCACCGCCATCCAGGCGATCGCGCTGGCGGTCTCCAGCCCGCTGCTCGGCAAGCTGGTCGACAAGTTCGGCCAGCGGCAGGTGTCGATTCCGACGATCCTGGTCTGGATCGTCGCCGCCATCGCCCTGACCACCAGCATCACCAACCGCGCCCCGGTATGGGTGCTGTACTGCCTGACGCCGTTCCTCGCCGCGATTCCGCCGTGGGGCGCGATGAGCCGCGCCCGCTGGACGACCATGCTCAAGGGAGACCGGGAGCGCACCGACCGCGCGCTCTCACTGTCCGGTGTGTTCGATGAATGCATGTGGATCATCGGCAATCCGCTGGCTTCTACGCTGGCGGTGATTTCTGGCCTGCTGGCGTTCTCGTTCACCGGCGTGTGCGTCGTCATCGGCGCGCTGATGTTCCTGACCGAGCTGACGACCGAGCCGAAATCACAGACCCAGCTGGCCCGAGAGGCCGGTCTGACCCGCGAGGAGTACCGCAAGCGTGAGGCCGCCAAGGCGCAGAGGATGCGCGAGAGGGACGCCGCCGACCGCGCCCGCCGAGAGGCCGAGGCCCGCGGCGACGATGAGCAGGCCGTGCAGGCCGCCGTCGACCGAGCCATCGCCGATTCCCGCGCCGGCAAGAAGGAGTCGATCTGGGGGCCGGGCCTGATCGCCGTGTGCGTGACCTGGTTCAGTCTTGGCGCATTCCAGTCGGCGTCGAACATCTCGATCATCGCGTTCGCCACCGAAGCGAACATGAAGCAATACACCGGTTTCGTGTTCGCATGCTTCTCGTTCAGCTCGCTATGCGGCGCACTGGTGTACGGCGCGAAGAACTGGACCATCCCGCTGTGGAAGCGCTTCTACTTCTGCCTCATCGTGGTGAATCTCGGCGTGGGCACGTTCATGTTCGCCAAGCATCTGTGGGTGATCATGATCATCTACCTGCTGATCGGCGTCTGCCAGGCACCCACGTGGATCAACGGCAATCAGCTGATGCTGCATCTGGTGCCTCCCACGCGATTCACCGAAGGCGTGGCGTGGATGGGCGCGATGAACTCGATCGGCTCGTCAGCCGGCTCAGCCATCGCGGGTGTCTTCATCGATCACATGGGATCGCATGGAGGCTTCCTGATGGCGACCGTGCTGGCGATCACCTCGCTTGCCATCGCCTTCGTCGGCTTCCGGCAGATCAAATCCAGCACCGAAACCCCGACTCTGACCGAAGTCAGCGTGTGATACGCCGGATGCCGCTCTCAAAACTCGCGGATACAAGGCATTTTTGAAGGAAAACACACTCTATCTGCGAGTTTTGAGAGCGCATACCGCGCTACTTCGGCCAGCCCTCCGGCGTATGCGCGAGCGACCACAGGCCAAGCCGATGCGAGAAACTGTTCTCCCACTTCGCTTCGAGCTCTTCCTGACTCAAACGGTTCTCGGACTTCCTCAAACGGTTCATCGCATTGGTATGCGTATCGTCAAGCAGCCACTTGCGGATCACGAAGTTCCAGATCATCACCACTACCGTGGCTACCAGCTTGCCGACATTCGTCCACAGCACGTACTTCGTGTGCATGGAATACATGGAATCATGCGGCATCCACGACGTGCTGGTCCACACGATCGCCTCGTTCATGAACCAGCCGATAAGCGCCGCCACGAAGAAAATCGCGATCTCCATCCAGCGCGCCATGTCCGGCCGGTGCTTGAACACGAATTTCATGCTCGCCAAGTAATTGAATATCAGCGAGACGAAGAACGAGATTGACGTGGCCAGCACGTTATGCATATGCGTCATCAGCAGAATGTTCATCAGACCCCAGTCGATGATGAACGCGATCACACCGACAATACCGAACTTCATCAGCTGTTCAATCAATTTCCTCACATTGATTGTCTAATACATATCGCTGACTTCACACCGCGGTTTTCCTGAACCGCCACTGATTTCACACATGGCCGCACAGCCCGCGCCCGCCGCGGAACCGATTAGGATAGGGAACGAACCCAATCAAGGAGGAATCATGCCCGTTATCCACACTCACGTATCCGTCAAGACCACTCCCGAGCAGCGCGAAGCGCTGAAGGCCGCCTACGGCAAGGCGATCACGGCCGTCCCCGGCAAGTCCGAGGGCTGGCTGATGTGCCCATTCGAGGATGATATGCCGATCTACTTCGGCGGCAGCGACGATGCCCCGGCCGCATACGTCGAGGTCAATGTGTTCGGCCGTTCCGTGCCCGGTTCTGCGTGGGAGAAGCTGACCAAGTCGATCATGGCCGCGCTCAACAGCGAGCTCGGCATCCCCGAGGACCGCACCTACATCCGCTACACCGCCACCACCGACTGGGGCTGGAACGGCGGTAACTTCTGAGCTCAGGTGTGATGGTATCCGCCGCTATATTGTCGCGCATGGCGTCACTGTGCGCGACCACCGTCACGCTGCGAGCCCTCACACAGTGACGTAAATCGCAAAACCCTTATTTTGCAAGGGTTGCGGGGGTGCGTCACGGAGTGTGAGGACGCACACAGTGACGTAACCCTCACACAGTGACGCCTTTTCTGCGGCACACAGGTTGCCGATATATAAATGAAAGAGCCCCTTGCGGCCAGTCGGCCCGTATGATCGGCCGACAATCCGAAAGGGGTTGTGATGATGCAGTCACGGTGTGCGGTCAGCGCGAGTGCGGCATGATTCCGCATGCCACGCCGCCGCACACTCTCACAGCACGCGTACCCCGGCACCCCGGCGGCACGCCTCTGCCGCAATCAGACGATCTTGGGCATCGGGGTGGTCAGGGACGTGGTGAGGTTCACGTGAACCAGCCCGGCACCTGCGTGCACTTCGACCTTCTTCAGGGTGACCGTACGCTCGTCTTCCGGAGCGCGGTCATTGTCGGTCATCGTGGCCGGGGACTTGACGGCGACCAGCGCCAGATCGTCCAGCGACATGCCGGCGGCCTTGCACAGATCATCCGCAGCACCCAGGGAATCCAGGAAACCGTCCTTGAGCAGCACACGGCTGGCCGGCACGCCGTAGGCGTTCTCGGCCACCCACTTCACGTTCTCCAGCAGGGCCATGCCCTTGTGGCTGTCATGCTTGGACGGCATCGACGTGTTGGACAGCACATCGACGAATGCGTCGATCTGGTCGCTCAGACCCTCGCCGCCGTCGCGATACAGGTTGCCGATGATGGGGTCGCGCAGCTCCAGACGGGCCGCGGTCTCGCGCAGTTCGGGAATCTGATCGTCCTCGCCGTTCCACAGGTTCACCAGCGGGAACGCCGGAATGTCGAGCTTCTCCAAGCGGTCCACGTGGAACGGGTAGCGCCACGCCAGCTCCGGGTCATCACGCCACGTCGAGGCGCGGGTCACGACGACCGCCGCGGACGGCCACTGCGCGCCATACTCGCGGCAGGCGATGTCGAGCCACTTCTGCGCTCCGGCGTCGGTGCCGTAACCGGCCTCGACGATGACCACATCGTGCAGGGCGCACGCCATCTCCACGGAGACCAGCGTCGGGATGCCGATCGACACGTTGGCGAACGGGCCGCCATGCACATACACCGGCGAGCCGTTCACCGTCTCGGTGAGCGCCGGCTTGACCGCATCGGCGAGCATATCGGTGATGCGCCACAGGTCGATGAAGTCGCCGAACTTGACTGGTTCGCCGTCCTTCGTGCCGGCGATCATCGCGGCCACGCGCTCGCCGATCTCATCCATCGAACGGGACAGCACGACGATCTGCATCAGCTCGGACGTCGGGGTGAGCACGACCTTCTCGGCGACGTTGTTCTTGCCCGCGTCCACGGTGATGGAACGCAGCGAGCGGGACGGCACTTCGGAGACGCGCGGCACGAGGATCGTGTCGATACGTCCCTCGTCCACAGCCTTCTCGGCGAAGGAGACGAGCAGGTTCTGCGCGGCGGCGATGGCGGCCATCTCACCGCACAGGCCCCAGTCGATGAGCTCGGGGTGGGTCAGCGAAGCCTTGCCGCCGCCCGAGGCACCGCCTTTGGAACCGGCGGCGGTGATGCCCATGCTCGGCTGGCGCAGCACGGCGACCGCGTCGATGCCGCGAGCCCGCAGCGCATCGATCAGCGCGATCGTCGTCGTGGTCTTGCCCTCGCCGCGCGACGCCTTGAGCGGCGTATCGGCGGTGACGAGCACGACCTTGCCGTGCTTGCGCGGCGCGTCGGGATTGTCGTGCAGGTACTTCATAAACCCGAAGGCGTCGATCTTCTTGACCAGCCCGTACTGGCTGGTGAACTCCTCGATAGTAGTCATCAGTAGGTGAACCTTTCTGTAGATGTATGACGCTTGCTTACCGTCGAAGCGGCTGGCGGCCGAAAACGCTTGGCCGGGAGCCTCTCAGCGCATCAGTTGTCGGAGCGGTTGAAGCCGTTCTTCATCTTCATGCTCACGGTGTAGAGCACGGTGTCGAGCAGCTGGTCGGTCTCGGTCTTGAGCTGGTCGGCCATGGTCTGGTTGGCGGCGGCGAGGATGTCGCGCACCTCGTCGTTACGGGTCGCGTCGATGATGTCCTCGGGATCCATCGGTTCGACGTCGCCGTCCGCGTTCGCCGCCTCCAACTCCGCGTCGGCCAAGGCGGCCGCGGCCTCGTCGGCACCGCCCAGACGCGCGACCTGCTCGTCGGTGGCGGCGATCAGACGGTGGCCCATCGCGCCGGTCTTCTCCTGATAGCGCTCGATGGCGTTGGAGGTCTCCGCGAACGCCGCGTCGCACAGCGCGGCGATGATGCGGTTCTCCCAGTAGAAGTTCTCGGAAGTCACGCGCGTGGTCGTGTCTTCCAGATACTTCGGCGTTTCGTTGACGTTCGGGTAGAACGGCACCAGTGTGTTGAACGGGTTGGAGCCGTAGGCGATCCACTGGATCGCGCGGTCCGACTGCGGACGGTACGGGCGAATCTGCATGACGGCCAGCTGGCTCTGGCGGTTGATGCCGATCGGGCGGTACATGTGGCGTGTGTGCTCGTCGCCGAGGTGGCCGTACGGGTCGAACGGCGTGCCCTGATAGTGCGAGCTGAGCACGTACTTTACGTCCTCGATCGTCACCTTGCGCTCGGGCTGACGGGCCCACGGGATGTCGTCGCTGTCCGGGCGGTGGTCGGCCTCGGGGCCGTCCCACATCTCGTCGTACGGGTTGAGGAACCGCTGCATGACCCATGCGCGCGGCGTGTTGTACACGTGATCAGAGTCGGAGTGCGAGCCGAAGGCATCACGCGGGTTGAACGGCGACGTCGATTCGACGGCCAGATCAAGGTGATTGCGCTCGATGAATTCGACCAGATCCTCGGAGCACATGTGGTTCTCCTGCTCGCCGAGGGCGTCATCGAGGTCGAATTCGTCGATGCCGAGCTGGTTCGGCATCGTCACATACGCTTCGTCGGGCACGCGCTTGGCGATCCAGTGATGGCCACCGACGGTTTCCATCCACCAAATCTCGTCGGCGTCCGAGAACGCGACACCGTTCATCTCATAGGTGCCGTATTCCTTAAGAAGGTCGCCAAGCCGCCGCACGCCCTCACGCGCGGTGGTGACGTACGGCAGCACGATGGTCAGGAAGTCCTCCTCGCCGATGCCGCCGGGCACGGCCGGCTCGTAATCCGAGTCACCTTCCTGCCCGCGTGCCGCCCGGTATTCCACAAACGGGTCGGCGCCGAGCACGCGCTCGTTGGTGGTCAGCGTTTCGGTGGCGCTCATGGCCACGTTCGCCTCGTTGACGCCGGCCTCGCCCCAGATGCCTTCCTTCAGGTCGGCGTTCGGCACTGCGGTGTACTGCAGTGGATCGTCGGGCAGGTCAATGGTCAGGTGGCTGATGACGCTGCGGTATTCGCGCGGCTGTTCATCGGGCTTGACGACGACGAACCGCTTCGGGTTGAATTCGCCGTTGGCGGAATCCTCGTTGCGGGCGATGATGGTCGAACCGTCATAGCTGGCGTCCTTGCCGACCAGAATCGTGGTGCATGCCATAGTATTCGGTACTGTCCTTTCTTGCTGTGCACACGCTGTCGCGTGCACGTTGCGGCGCGCATCCGCGGCGCGCCTCCTGTCACACGAGTGTATGACTCCGTACGGGAGTATACGGCATCAGCCCTCAGGCTTTTCCGGTGATGAACATCACACCCTGATCGGTGACGTGGTCGACGTCACGCAGCGCGTGGAACAGCTCGTTGAGCCAGAATCCTTGGTTCAGACCCGGCAACGGCTTCGCGGTGCCCCACACGTGCAGCGAATAGTCGTGGTCCTTGTCGGGCGGCTGGGGCCCGTTGTAGCGCATCGTCACCTGCGGATTCGTGCTGCCGACCAGCTTGCTCGCGGCCGACGTGCGGCCCTGCACGGTCTCGGGAATCATGGAGGGCAGCTGCCGGGAGAAGTCCGGCGGAATCTGCAGTGCATGGGAATCGTTGAAGTCGTACATCAGCGCGTCGATGGGCAGATTGGCGACCGTCCAGTGAATCCATTCGAATCCGCAGACCGGGATGGAGTCGGGGTCGGTGAACGCCCAGTGCAGGTACCGGGCGGCGGGATCGATCTCGTCGATATAGAACGGAAAGGAGATGACGGGCACGCCGTCGGTGCGGTATTCGGGCGCGGCGGCTTTGGCGAAGTCGTCGGGCATCACCGTGAAGTCAGCGGAAATCTTCATGTCTCCAGTATCGCGCATGAGCGTGACGTGCGGTGCCCATCTGCAGGCCACGCCGCGCGCGACGGCAGACTGGCCGCAACAAGCCGCCGTCCCCCGCCGGGGTTTATCCGACGGGGGACGGTGGAGAAAGAGTCAGTCAGGCCGACCGGTCACGACTGGCCGGTCTGACTGGGGATCAGGCGGAGCGCTTGCGGCGAATCATCACCACGCTCACTCCGACGGCGAGCAGCATCAGGCCGAGGCCGGCGAGCGCGCCGACGGCGGCGCCGGTCTTCGCGACACCGTCGCCCTTGCCGTCGCCGTCATTCTTGCCGGTTTCGGCGGCCTTGACCGTGACGCTGTAGGTCACGTCGATGACCGTGCCGTCGGCCATCGTGTACTGCACGACGAAGCTGTCGTCACCGGTCTTGTCGCCGGCCGCATACACGAGCGTGCCGTCGGCGATTTCGGCCTTGCCGAGCTTGCCTTGCTTGATGATGGAGCGGCTCTTCCAGCCCGCCACGTCCTTCGGCTCGGTGACCGTACCGGTCTTGCCGGCGGTCACGTCGCCGGTATCGGCCTTGACGGACTTGTGGTCGGGCGTCGGCTTGGTCTCATCCGCGACGGTGATCTCGACGCTGCCGGACTTGTCCGTGCCGTCGGTCGAGGTGGCCGTGATGACGACCTTGCCGGCCTTCTTCGCGGTGATGACGCCGTTGGCGTCGACCGTCGCGATGGATTCGTCGCTCGACTTCCACGTCACCTTCTTGTTGGTGGCGTTGCCGGGCTTGACGGTCGCGGTGGCCTGGAGTGTCTTGCCGACGGAGACGGTGGTGCCGGCCTCGACGGTGACCTCCACGCTGGTGACGGGGACGGTCTCGACGGGCTTGGCCGTCACGGTGATGTCGAGCGTGCCGGACACGCCACCGGCCGTGGCGGTGATGGTCACCGTGCCGGCCTTCTTGGCGGTCACAACGCCGTCCTTGTCGACCGTGGCGACGGATTCGTCGCTCGACTTCCACGTGACCGTCTTGTCGGTCGCGTCAGCCGGGGCGACGGTCGCCGTCAGGGTCGTGGATGCGCCTTCGACGAGCTCCTGCTTGCCTGTCACGGTCACGGACTGGACCGGGATGACGGTCGGGGCCTTGTCGCTCACCGTGATCTTCAGCGTGCCGGACACGCCACCGGCCGTGGCGGTGATCGTCACTTCGCCGGCCTTCTTCGCGACGACCTTGCCGTTGGCGTCAACCGTCGCCACAGTGGCGTCGGAGGACTTCCACGTGACCGTCTTGTCGGTCGCATTGGCCGGGGCGACGGTCGCCGTCAGGGTCTGCTCTCCATCGACGGTCATCGCGGCGTCGCCGGCAACGGTGACGCTGGTGACGGGCACGGTCGCGGCGGAGACGGTGATCTCGATGGAACCGAACTTCGTCTTGTCGCCGTTCGACGTGGCGGTGATGGTCACCTTGCCGGCCTTCTTCGTGGTCACCACGCCGTTGGCGTTGACCGTAGCTACGGCGGCGTCGGAGGTCGACCAGGTGACGGACTTGTCGGTCGCATTGGCCGGGGTAACGGTAGCCGTAAGAGTGACGGTGTCGCCTGCGGTGGCGGTGTTGGCGCCGGTCACGGTCACGCCGGTGACGGGCACGTTGGCGCTCGCCTTCTTCGTGATCGTGTACGTGGTACCTGCAGTGGTATCGAACACGAGCAGCGAGGCGCCGTCCGCGTTGGTCACGACCTTGGCGTTCACGGCGGTGTCACCGTTCTTGACCTCGTAGTTCTGGGCGCCGCCGGCGGTGATCTTGACGGCCGCCTGCTTGCCCTTGTTGGAGGTCAGCTTGACTTCGGTGGCCTTGCCGTTCTTCCAGGTCGTGCCGACGGTGAAGTTGCCGCGGGCCACGAGGCCGCTCACCGAGCCGCCCGCCCAGGCATCGGGCAGGGCGGGCAGGATGTTCGTGTAGTTCACGTACTTCTTGCCGGCGGTGTCGGTGAAGGTGGAGTTGGACTGCAGCAGCATTTCGTCGACACCGGAGGTGTTGCCGAAGTTGCCGTCGATCTGGAACGGCGCATGGTAATCGAACAGGTTTGCATACATCGCGTTCTTGAGCTGCAGCTCGACCAGCTGGTACGTGGTGTTGCCGTCGCCGGTGCGAGCCCACGAATTGATGCGCTGTCCAATGGCCCAGCCGGTGTTGGACTGCAGCACGTTGCCCTTGAAGCAGCGGTACCTCAGCGAGGTCTTGGCCGCCTCCATGTACTCGGAGTTGTCGATGGTGATCAAATCACCGGGGAACAGTCCGAGCAGGTGGGACATGTGACGGTGCTGGTTGTCCGCCTGGTAGCCGCTGATGGCGGATCCATCCTTCTTCTTGCCGAGCGCACCTTCGAAGTACCATTCCTTGATCTGGCCGGAGTCGCCGACCTCGATCGGCTTGAGCAGGCTCTTGGCGCAGCTCCAGGAACGGTTGGCGTTCGCATCGGTGAAGTTGCCGTTGTCGCCCTTGGCCCAGTTGTTGGCCGAGCAGTCGGTGGTATCGCCGACCAGACCGTCCGGATCTCCCTTGGCCTTGGCCGCCTCGATGGCGTCGTTGAGCATCTGCCACACGAGCGAGCTCTCATACGTGTTGCCGTCGGTGCCCAGCGGGCCCTGTTCGGGCGAGTACGCGACGCCGGTGGTCAGGCGGTCACCGGAGCTGGAGCCGGCCTTGTGCAGCATGTAGTTGACGTAGAAGTGCGATTCCTCCTTGAGCAGCGCGTACACGCGATCAAGCAGGGCAGGGTCGCCGGAGTACTCGTACGCCTCGTACACGTTCTGCAGGATCCACGGCACGGCGGCCGGGCTCCAACCCCACGAGAACGATTGACCGGGTGCGGTCCAGCCGTAGGCGGTGTTCTCGGTGTGGGCCATGTAGCCCTCGCCCTCGCCGATCGGCGTGGTCTCGGGGTTCGTCGTCTCCGCGCCCGCGTAGACCTTGGCGGTCACACGGCCGGGCTTGACCAGACCCTCCACATACTCGATGAGCGGCTCGGCGAGCTCTCCCATGTTGGCCGAATAGGTCGGCCAGTAGTTCATCTGGAGGTTCACGTTCATGTGGAAGTCGGAGCCCCAAGGCGTGTTGCCGTGGGCGTTGTCGCCCGCGGTGACCGACCAGATGCCCTGCAGGTTGCTGGGCAGCTGGCTGTTCTCACGGGAGGAGCCGATGGTCAAGTAGCGGCCGTACTTGTACACCAGCGTCTCCAGCTCGCGCTTCTGCGCGGTGGTTGCGGAGCCTCTCTGGTACGCCTTGAGCAGCGCGTCGGTGGCGACGGCGCCGTCGGAGCTGTGGCCGGACTGGCCCAAATCGATCTTCACGCGGTCGTAGATGGCGGAATGATCGTCGATGTGCGCTTTCTTGACGGCGGTGTAGCCCTTGTTGGCGGCGTCCTGCACGACCTTGGCGACGCGGGTGTTCACCTCGGCGGCGGTTTCGCCGGTGCGGTAGGACGGATACTTCTGCTTGTAGTCCGTCGCGGCGGCGATGTACAGCGTGACCGCCTTCGCGTCGGAGACCTTCAGCGAAGCGCTGTCGGAGCCTTCGGAGAGCGTGCCCTCACCGTTGTCGAGGACGACCTTGATCTGCGAGTTGTACAGCAGGCCGTTGTTGCCGAGAGCGCCCTTGACGGTGAGCGTGTCACCCTTGACCGTCGTGGTTTCGCCGGTCTTGGAGTAGTTCGTGTTGGTCGGCATGCTGACGTTGAAGTTCAGCTTGCCGGCTTTGCTGGCCGTGAGGCGGGCGACCATGACATTGTCGGGGTTCGACGCGAAGTATTCGCGCGTGTAGGTGACGCCGTCATGCTTGAACGTGACGTCGGCCTTGCCCTTGCTCAGGTTCAGGTCGCGGCGGTATTCGGTGACGGTCGTATCGTTGAACCCGTAGTCGAGGTAGATGTCGCCCCAGTTCAGGTAGTTGCCCTGCTCGGCCGCGTTCTCGCCGCCGGTCAGGTTGCCGGGATTGACCGTCTCGGCGCCGTTCGCGAGCTGCTTGTTGAGCGCGCGCAGCGTGGCGCCGTTCTGACCCTTGGTCTCGTTGTTGCCGCCGTTGTAGCTGGTCGAGGATCCGGGGCCGCCGGTCCACAGCGTCTCCTCGTTGAAGGTGACGCGTTCACGGCTGACCTCGCCCCAGACGGTGCCGCCGATCTTGCCGTTGCCGAACGGCAAGGTGGTCTGCTGCCAACGGTTGTTGTCGGGGTTGCCGTAATTGCCGCCGGCGGTGGCGGTGGCGTCGGTCTGCGACGCGGGCTGCTTGTACCACAGCCAGTCGTCTTTGCTGGTGTCGCCGTCTCCGCCGTCCTCGACACTGGCGATGACATAGGCGTTGAACGAAGCGGCGATTTCGGGGTCCTTGTTGTACTTCACGGTAACAGGGTATACGCCGATGCTGGCACTATCGAAAGCGCTGGTGTCGATGGTGTAGTTATCCTCACCGTTGCCTTCGGTCAGCGTCTTGACCGTGCCGTCAGCCGTGCTGGTGGCCTTGACCACGAGTCCGGCCTTGTCGAACGCCTCGCCCTTCTGGTACTTGACCTTGGTCGGGCCTTCGATGCTCAGCGTGTATGCCTTCGGCTTCTTGGTGACGGACAAGGTCGGCTGCATGGCTTCGGTGGCGCCGGTCAGCGAGGTGACTTCCTTGCTGCCGAAACGCATGTCGGACTTGTTGAGCTCGCCCAGGGCCAGCGTGATCTTCTTCTCGGTGGCGCCGGCGCTGAACTTGGCGAACTCTGCCTTGATGACATCGGACACGTCGAGCAGGACCTTCTTGGCGTTGCCCGATTCGACGGTCATGCCATCGGAATACTTCTTAGATCCATAAGCGAACGCATGGGACGTCGCGGTCTTCGTGGTATCGGTCACCTCAAAGTCCGGGCGGTTCGCCCACGTGGCATTGTTGGTGTCGCAGGGAGCGGTGCCGGTGCACTGCGACGTGTCAACAGCGACCACCTTGACCTTATCGGTGGCCGTGGCGGTCTTGTCTGCACCGGCGTAGCCCAGATACGTCAAGGTGAGGATGGAGTGCTCGGGTGCCGCGGCGTAATCGGACAGGTCGAACGTCATCAGACCCATCTTGGCGTCTGTGCCATCGTTGACGTCGGTGGACTTGAACTTCTCACCGAAGTCGCCGTAATCGCCTTCCGGCTGCAGCGCGCCGACATAGGCCGCAGTGTTCTTCTTCTGGTTCTTCTCGCCGGCCCATGCCTGCAACGTGGTGTCGGCGGAGGGCTTGAGATCGTCCTTGGCGGACACGGAAACGGTCAGGTTCGGAGCCATGTCTGCGGTCGCGCCGTTCAGGGACGTCGTGCCTTCGGAACTGGCGAAACGAACCTCGGTCTTCTTGGTCTCGCCCACGGCCAGGGTGATGACCTTCTTGCCTTCGGCGAACTGCTGGCGCACGATTTCGGTCACATCTACGGTGACCTTCTTGGTATTGGCGGGAACCACGGTGATGGCGTCGCCCGTGTAAACCGTCGTACCGTACTCGAACGGCTTGGACTCGGCGACGAATGAGGAGTCGTTGATGCTGAACTTCGGCTTGGTCGCGCCGGTCGCGACATTCGCGCCGCAGTCTGTGGCGTTATTGGTGCACACGGTGGTGTCGACGGGGGTCACCTTGATGGTGTCGGTGTCAGTGGCCGTCGGGTTGCCGCGGTAGCCGAGGTACGTCATCTCGAACGTTGCGGAATCGGGGGCATGGTCGTAGGCGCTCAGGTCGAACGTCAGCAGGCCGGTCTTCAGATCGGTGGTGTCCGCGGCATCCGTGGACTCGAACTTCTCGCCGAACACGCCTTGCGAGGGCCCTTGCAGTGTGCCGATGTACGGCTTGGACGCCATTGAGGAATTCTTCTCGCTCGTCCACGTCTGCAACGTGGTATCGGCGGAGGGGGTGATGGTTGCTGTGGTGGAGGACGAGGCGTCGGACGCTGCCGCTCTCGTCGTGCCGACCGCGACGGCCGACGCAGGTAGTCCGGCCAGCAGCATGCCGACCGTCGCGCAGGACGCCACCAGTGGCATCAGACGCGATGACATCGCTCTATGTTTCATACTTGGTTCTTTCTCCTATAGGGCAGCCAGCAGCTTTGCCGGCTCATGTTAATATATACATTGTTTACTAAAAGAATCAAGTCCGTCGGCGACTTGTGTCTTCAATTGGAATCACAGTTCTCAGAAAGTCCCTGGATACCGCTGTTCCCAGAATTACGTAACATTCTTGGCATTATTATCACAGAGTGCAGGGCCGCCGGCAAGACCGCCCCCAGCCTCGCTACGCTCGGCAGCTCCTGACAGCGGGAGCACACCATCCGCGCCATCGGCCGGCCAAGTCGTCAGCGCAGCCGGTCGCGTACCACACCAGCGCAAAATCACATCAAAATCGCATTGTGTGGCCAGCCAGTCTGCCTCACAATGAAATGTGAACCCTCACATCACGTGGTGTGGCACAACATGCACCGCAAAACCGCCATTTTTCAACGGCCCGAAACGACTCCTCCGATGCCCGCGTACCACACCAGCCCAAAAACCATCGAAAAACGCATTGTGTGGCAGACCGAGAGGGCGATACGCGCCGGACGCCCCTCTGCTCTCGTCACAATCATGTTCTATGGAAGCACACCGGCCATCTGCCGCACCAGCGCATCCGCTCTCAACAATCCTTCTCCCGTTTGCGTCGCCATGTGCGCGCCGGAACGACGACCGTGCGCACATAGGGACGCAAACCACAGTCCCCGAACCCGTCGCGCACCATATATAGGAAATTCTCCGCCCATCACTCGCCTACATAGCAAATAGCCCGGCGAGCCCACGCACGGCGCACTGCCATGCGTAAGTTCACCGGGCTGTCAGCCTCATCAATCCAGCGAGCGCAACGGGCGCTCCATCAATCGGTGAGTGTGAATTGGCTGTTGTAGAGGTCGGCGTAAAACCCTCCCGCCGCGAGCAGTTCCTCGTGGGTACCGCGCTCGATCACGTCGCCGTGGTTCATGACGAGAATCATGTCGGCGTCGCGGATGGTGGAGAGGCGGTGCGCGATGACGAAGCTCGTGCGCCCCACGGTCAACGCATCCATGGCCTTTTGGATGAGTTCTTCGGTGCGGGTGTCGACGGAGGAGGTGGCTTCGTCAAGGATGAGGATCGGAGCGTCCTGCACCATGGCGCGGGCGATGGTGAGCAACTGGCGCTGTCCTTGGGAGAGCGAGGTGTTGTCGTCGAGCACGGTGTCGTAGCCCTGCGGCAGAGAGCGCACGAAGTGGTCGAGTCCGACGGCCTTGCATGCGGAGACGATCTGCTCGTCGGTGACGCCGGGCTTGGAGTAGGCGATGTTTTCGCGCACGGTGCCACGGAACACCCATGTATCCTGCAGGACCATGGAGAACTGGTCGTGTACGTTCCAGCGCGGCACGGAAGTGGTGTCGATGCCGTCGATGGAGATGGAGCCGCCGGAGATCTCGTAGAAGCGCATCAGCAGGTTGACCATAGTGGTTTTGCCGGCGCCAGTCGGACCGACGATGGCGACTTTCTGGCCGGCGGAGACGCTTGCCGAGAAGTCGTGGATGATCGGCTTGCCGGGCTCATAGCCGAATCGCACGTGACTGAATTCGACGTCGCCGCGCACGGTCCGGGGGTTGCCGGCCGCATCGTAGCCGAGCAGCTGCGAACGCTGCGAAGCCGTCATACCGGCGGTGGCATTCGCGCGAGTGCCGCGATGCGACAGCTTGCCGCTGTCCGTCCGTGCCGTGCTCGCAGCGGCATCAGCCACGCCGAGTTCGGCCTTGGTCGGTTCCGCATCCATCTCCGGCTCTTCGAGGAAGCCGAACACGCGCTCGGCGGCGGCCGCGCATCGCTGCAGGTTCTGGAACGCCTGCGCGAACTGGCTCAACGGCTGGGTAAACAGGCGGATGTACATCATGAACGCGACGATCACGCCGAATTCAATCTGCCCGTCCATGGCGAGCGCCGCACCGACCACGCACACGATCACGTAGCCGAAGTTGCCGACGAAGTTCATCAGCGGCATCATCAGACCTGACAGGAACTGCGATTTCCAGCCGGATTCGTACAGGTCGGCGTTGTACTTCTCGAAGCGGCGGATTGAGTCGGCCTCGCCGTTGTACGCCTTGACAATGAGGTGGCCGGCGTACATCTCCTCGATGTGGCCGTTGACGTCGCCGAGCGCCATCTGCTGGCGGGCGAAGTATTTCTGCGAGGATTTCATGATGACCATCATGATGATGAGTCCCAGTATGCTCGCGCCGATCGCGCACAGGGTCATGATGACGTTGTTGTAGAACATCATGACGAGCGCGCCAACGAACAGCGTCGCCGAGGTGATGAGCGAGCCGAGGGACTGGCCGAGCGTCTGGCCGATGGCGTCGACGTCGTTGGTGATGCGGGAGAGTACGTCGCCGTAGCTGACCTTGTCGAAGTATTTGAGCGGCAGCTTGTTGATTTTGACCGAGATCGATTCGCGCAGGCGCTGGGCGGTGCGCTGGGTGACGTTCGCCATCATCCAGCTTTGCACGTAGCTGAGCACCGCGTAGCCGACGTACAGTGCGACGAGCAGCCAGGCGATGCGGCCGACGGCGTTGAAATCGACCGAGTTCATCACCGGCTTGCCGTTCACGACGGCCGGCAGTCCCTTGACGATCTCGTTGGTCATGTCCTTGAGTTTGTCCGGTCCGATGATCTGGCATATCGTGCCGACCGCGCCCAGCACGAGCGCAATGATGATGACGGGCAGGTAGTTGCGGCAGTAGTGGACGAGCTTGCCCATCACGTTGCCGAAATTGGCAGGCTTTTCGACCGTGCGGCCGCCGCCCATTGGTCCTCTTGGTCCTGGCATTTGTTACTCCTTAAAAGTCCGTATTGATCTCACGCGGTCAGTTCCGACTGACTGAGCTGGGACTCGGCGATCTGACGGTAGACATCGCAGGTGTCGAGCAGTTCCTGATGGGTGCCTTGGCCGACGACCTTGCCGTCATCGAGCACGATGATGCGGTCGGCGTTCATGATCGTGCCGATGCGCTGGGCGACGATGAGCTTGGTGGATCCCTTGGCTTCTTTGGCGAGTGCGTCGCGAACTTCGCGGTCGGTCTTGAAGTCGAGCGCGGAGAACGAGTCGTCGAAGATCAGGATTTCGGGGTGGCGGTAGACGGCGCGCGCGATTGACAGGCGCTGCTTCTGTCCGCCGGAGACGTTGGACCCGCCTTGTGCGATCGGGGCGGTGTATGTGCCGTCCATGCGCTCGACGAACTCGGTGGCCTGAGCGACGCCGGCCGCCGCCTTGACCCGGTTCATCTGTTCAGCCGGCATTGCGGCGCCTTCCGCTCTCTTGCCCGCGGCGATGAGTTCGGCTTCGCGTTTGCGGCCGGCCGGAGTGGAGGTGTCGGCCATTTCGACGTCCGCGGAGCTTGCCCCGTTCACGTCGTCGCCGTAGCTCACGTTGGATGCGACCGTGCCCTTGAACAGCACGGACTGCTGCGGCACGTATCCGATCTTGTCGCGAAGGGCTTTCAGATCGTATTCGCGCACGTCCACACCGTCGACGAGCACCTGCCCGGCCGACACGTCGTAGAAGCGCGGCACGAGGTTGATGAGGCTGGACTTGCCGGAGCCGGTGGAGCCGATGAACGCGACGGTCTGGCCCTTTTCGGCGGTGAAGTCGATGCCTTCGAGCGTCGCCTCGCGTGAGTCGGGGTAGGCGAAGCTCACATTGCGGAACTCGACGGTGCCGGTTTTCCCGCCGCCCAGACGCGCCACGTCGGCAGCGATCTTGGTGCCGGTTTTGACGATCGGATCGGTGTCGAGCACTTCGAGCACGCGCTGCGCGGACACGTCGGCGCGTGGCCAGAGCACGAATACCATGCTCATCAGCAGGAAGCTCATGATGACCTGCACGGAGTAGTTGGAGAAGACGACCATGTTGGAGAACACGTTGAGCTTGTCCGTCAGGCCGGCGGCGTCGATCAGATAGGCGCCGATCCAGTAGACGGCGAGCATCAGGCCGTTCAGGACGGTGTTCATCAGCGGCATCATGAACGCCATGACGCGGTTGGTGAACAGCTGCGTGTCGGTGAGGTCCTTGTTGGCCTTGGTGAACTTGGCCTCCTGGTAGTCCTCGGCGTTGTAGGCGCGCACGACGCGCAGGCCGGTGAGGTTTTCGCGGGCCACGAGGTTGATGTTGTCGGTGAGCTGCTGCATGGCTTTGAACTTGGGCATGACCATGGCCATCATGATGACGACGGCGACGAGCAGGATGACGACGGCGATGCCGGTGGCGAGAGTCCATTCGAAACCTTCGCCGGCGATCTTGCATATGGCCCATACGGCCATGATCGGCGACTTGACGATGAGCTGCAGGCCGATGGTGATGAACATCTGGATCTGCGTGATGTCGTTGGTGGAGCGGGTGATGAGGCTCGCGGTGGAGAATTTGCTCATTTCGGCGGGGCCATAGGATTCGACCTTGCGGAATTCGAGCGAGCGCAGGCGCTGGGTGAATGACGAGCCGACGCGTGCGGAGATGTAGCCGGTGACGATGGCACAGGCGACGGAGCCGAGGGAGATGAGCAGCATCTTGCCGCCGGCGATCCAGATGTCGCTCATCGCGCTGCCCGGCGTCTCGACGAGCGTGGTGATGTCTGACATGTAATCGGGCAGTTTGAGGTCGAAGAAGACCTGCCCGACGATGGTCACCAGGGCGATGAGCATCTGACCGATCTCCGCTTTGGAGAGGTATTTCAGGATGCGAAGCATTGGCTTTCCCCTTGTGTTTTGTTGGTGATTGGTTACGTTATTTGCCGCGGCATCGATATCCGATGCTCGAATTAGTTTCTGTTGTTAGATTACTTACAGTGTAAGATATTACGCATTATTCTGTGTATTCGCTGTGAATGGCGCGCTTTGCGCTGGCTGCGCACGAGAGACACGGCACGCACGCCGTCCCCCACGTCATCCGCAGCCGGCGGAAGAAGCTACTCCTCGCCGGCCTTCGCGCGCTCGGTCCGCATATGATCGGCGACACGCCTGTCACGCTCGGCGAACGCGGCCCGCACCTCATCGGGGGTCGGGCGCGGCGCGCCGGGATGGCAGATGGCCATGTATGTCGAGAACTCCGACAGCAGATCAACGAACTCGCGCGTGCGCCGCTCCCCCATCTGCGAGAAGATCCAACAGATTGCCGAACGCATCTCCTCCAAGTCGCACTTGGACCGCTCTCGCCCGGCATCCGTAAGGTTCACGCGGATGATGCGGCGGTCGTCCGGGTCGATGTCTCGGGTGATCAACCCTTTTTTCTCCAGAGCGGCAAGCACTGTGGAGATGCGGCCGGAGCTGGCCTTCAGCGAACTGGCGAGCTGCGACGGCGTCATGGTGCCGCGCAGTGCGAGCTCGTGCAGAATGAATGGCTCGCCATGCGCACCGCGCGCGAACTCCTTCTGCATCTTGGAACGGTTGCCCCACACGCTGGCGTACAGTTCGCTGAGCGCCTCCCGCTCAAAACCCATTTCGCACCGCCTTCCGATTCGACCATTGCCGCACTACCGCGCTCCGCGGAGTACCGCCAATACATTCCAGCGGCATATACATCGTGCAAACATCTGTAATATTATCTCACACCGTAAACAATTTACAGTATGTGATTATATGTCCGCGCTTTACTCCCCCGCTACTAAACTTGATCTGTACGCATCTTTTCCGTACAACAATTCTATGGCGACACTAACGAAGCAAACGGTATCGAAACAGAAAACGTCCCGGCTTGACATTCGACTGACGGATGCGCAACGGCAGCTCATCGAGCGTGCCGCCGAGCTGACCGGCAGCACGCTCACGCAATGGACCGCTCGCCATCTCCTGGAATCAGCCCGTAAGGATATAGAAGAAGCAACCGTCCTGCATCTGGAATCACAGGCATTCGAAGATTTCATACAGGCATTGGATCAGCCGGTTCCACCAGCAGCCGAAAAAACTCATGGAAAGGGATCCGCAGTGGGCATGATCCATCATTCCCAACGTCCGCGCAAGCTCGGCCCGGAAGAGAGAATGGGGGAAGTTCTCTTGTGGAGTACCGTTCATCGACAAGTGGGCCGCACAACGCGCACCGTCATCGGCCCAGCATGGGACGGCCGTCGCGTACGTGTCATTCACTGCGTCAGGTGAACCGGCGGGATTCTACACGCTGAGTGCATATTCGGTACTGCGAGCACGATCCGCCAGCGGCGCACTAGGGTCACGTGCGCTCATTGTGGAACCTTACGACGATAAAGCACGCGCGTTCTATGCGCATTTCGGTTTTCAACCGATTCCCGGAACCACCAGCATGTATCTCAGGCTCGTTTGACGACGAGCCTGTTCCGTATTTATGACGGTGACTCATAGCGTTGATTCACGGCAGTAAAGCCAGCTCCTCAGGGGCGAGCGTGAGATTGACTGCGGCGAACGAGTCCCGGACCTCATGCGGGTTGCGGGCACTGGGAATGGCGAACAGACGGTCATATCTGGTCAGCTCCCACGCGAGCACCACACGCTGGTACGAGACGCCGCGGGCCGCTGCGACCGTGCGGAACGGATCATACGCATGACTGTCGAATGCGTCCAGGAACCCGCCGAGCGGCGACCAGCACACAAAATCAAGACCGAGATCGGCACAGTGACCCATCGTATGCTCGGGGTCGGGATGCGATGGCGAGAACTGGTTCTGCACCGCAATCAGACGGTCGCCGAGAATCCCACGGGCGGTGTCAATCTGCGCATTGTCCACGCGCGAGATGCCGGCGAACCGAATCACGCCCTCATCCAGCAAGGTTTTCAGCGCGCCGACCGTATCCTCATACGGAACCGCGGGGTCAGGGCCATGCGAATACAACAAATCGAGCGCGTCGACGCCGAGGCGGAGAGCGGACTCCTTCGCGTCACGAATCATCGTCTCCGGGCGCGAGTCGGCCATCCACCCGTACCGGCTGCCGGCCGCCTGCAGGTGCTGTCGTTCGGATGCGGATGCGCTCGCGCCGTCGCCCGGGGATTGCTGAGGATCTTCCGCGTCGCGGTTCGTCACTTCCAGCGTTCGGCGATAACCAGTCTTCGTGGCGACCAGAACCTCATCGCGCGGACCGCTCCAGCTGGCGAGCGCCGCATGAACCAGCATCTCGCCGTACCCGAAATCACGCGGCACGCCTGTACCGTCAGGCCCCGGTTCGCTTGGCAGATAATACGACCATGCGGTGTCGAGATAACGCACTCCGGCGTCAAGCGCGGCATGGATCGTGCCGATGGCCGTCGCCCGGTCCGGGCGTCCCTCGATAGAGAGCGCCATCGTTCCCATGCCGAGGCGCGGCATGCGCGCTTTCCCCGCAAACTCCACAACGTTCGATGTCACCATGCCACCATCATCCCACGCGACACGAACACAGGGCCGACTGGCAATGCGCCAGCCCATGAGTCCCGGCCCCGGTTCCGTTCGACTTGTTCCGGCGAAAGTCCCATCCGAAGACACTCAAATGGGACTTTGGCGGGATGGGTGGACTTCACCTCCCGCGTGAGGCCCCGGCAGTCAACAAAAAAGTCGGCCGGCCACCGAATAGGTGACCGACCGGCATCATATGCCGATCCGCTGATTCAGCGCCGGGGCTCGCGCCGACGGCGGGCGGCAAGCGCCGCGCCGGCACCGACCGCGAGCAGTGCCGCGAACGCGCCGAACACGCCGCTCACAGAGGCGCCGGTCTTCGACGGGCCGGGCTGCTTGTTGCCGGCATCCGGCTTGTTCGGCTTCACCGTGTCGCCGGGTTTCGTCGGCTCAGTCGGCTTCGTCAGTTCGGTCGGTTCGATCGTCTTGCTCGGTTCGATCGGCTTGCTCGGTTCGATCGGCTCGGACTTCTCCCTGACGGTCACGACACGCTTGACCGTGTACGACGCACCTTCGGAGTCGGTCACCGAATACGTCAGCGTGTATTCACCGGCCTTCTCGGTGTTCACCGAACCTTCGACCAGGATCTTGTCGGTCAGATCGCCGTCCTCCTCATCGGAAGCGGTCACACCGGCCTTCGGGTCGAACGCGTCGACGTTGATGTTCTGCTTCGCGGATGCGTTGAGCAGCTGGTAGGTGGCACCGTCGGACGTGTTGAAAATCCACCGGGCCGCGGGGTCGGACTTGGCGTCTTCCACCGACTCATCGCTGAAGGCGTTGGTGCCGTCCTTGGCGACGAGCACCTTGCAGTCCGTATTGGTGATGACGTAGGCCTTGAAGTCGGGGCGCTCGGTGTCGGACTGGTCGATCTGGGTGAACTTCCAGGCCTGCTTCTTGGCGTCGGTCAGGGTCTCGGGCGTGTCGGCGATGGACAGTGTGGAATCGCCGGAAGCCGTGGCGGACAGGTTCTTGCCGGACTGCACGCCGACAAGCTGGTAGGTGTGCCCGACCAGGCGATCACCGAGACGGGATGGAACGCCCACAAGGCGTTCCGCGCCATGCCGCACGACGCGCAGACCGCATTTGCCATCCGCATGCTGTTCACCCACCGCGACGCGGACCGCTACGGCGCCGACATGTTCCTGCACTACGAGCGCGGCTTCAACGTGCGCTTCGAGGGTGCCGGCTCGAACAACTACTGAATTCGGGCATCGGAGCGCCAGAGGGATCCCGGACGCTCGAGCCGCCAAGCGCGACACACGCACAACACGCGACGGTTTTGCTTGTCCGCGAGTCTGTGGTATTCTGTTTGAGTTGTCTGTTGAGGCCAAAAGGCCGCGGCAAATAGCGCAATGGAGGATTCGCCTAGTGGTCTATGGCGCACGCTTGGAAAGCGTGTTGGTGTAACAGCCTCACGAGTTCGAATCTCGTATCCTCCGCCCGGATTTGAACCCCGGAAACCGTTGAAAACATTCGGTTTCCGGGGTTTCGCTTTGATTCCTTCCGATTGCCGGTTCCCTCCAGGTACCCTCCGTTTCGGCACCTTTGGCCCCCGACCCGCCGCGCGTGTCACATATCGGAACCGACGATTCCGAAAACGCCTTCTGGCCCCCGCCCGCCGCGTGTCCGCCATCGAAGCCCGACCCCGCCCCACGCGTCCCGCCGGCGGGCCGATCCGAACCCCCTCATGCCCCCCGCGCAGTTTTTTCGTTTTGGTTCGCAACAATCCCGGACGCCCGCCGCGCAGCGCGATGCGCCCCATGCGGTCCGGCCCAGCGCGAAGGTTCCCCCTGACCCCCTCCGATAAACGCCACACGAACGCATACGGGTGCCATAACAGCCCATTCGAACCGTCAATCGACTCCTTGATACATAGACAAGAAGCCAAGGAACGTCCGTCGGTCGGATGGGTCCGAGGAGAAACCGGCAGACCCTACCGCCGGCACCCCCCCCCGGGTATTCGCCAGCGAACGGCACCGGCTCCGCCATGACCGGCCAAGGAGAAGACATGCGCCCAGAACCCATCCGCCGCAAAGGCAGGAAAACACTCGCCAAGATATACGACTCCCTAACCGACCCGGAAGAGGCCGCGGACAGGTCGCGCATCATCGGGCCGCCCACCAAGAAGGAGGCGCGCGACATCCGGGACGAATTGACGGCGGCGGCGTGGGCCGGCGGCAAATCGGTGTCGCGCATACAGACGGCCAAGGAGTACATCAGCATCGCCGAATCATTCTTCCGCAAGCTGCGGGCCATCAAAAACACGGAGACACGAACCCCGCAGACGGGTATCCCGACCCTGCGGGAGCTGCTGAAGGACACCCGCGTAACCAACCTCGACGAGTATGAAGGAATGCTTGAGATCGCAAGCGCGGACACGGAGAAATCCACTTAACAAATTCAACCAATTTCTACCAGAAGCCAACAAACTCCAAGACCACTGGACTCAACCAAGGCAAACGAGCTCATCAAAGGCAACATGCCATAAGCCAATCTCATTGCAACCAACAAAGCCTATTCGTCTTATTCTGACCACCTTATTTCACCGCAGAATCACTTGTTTTCGTTGAAATTCCAACGATTTCACGGCCACACATCTAGTTCAAGCTTCAGCCGTTTTCAACCTTTGCGCTCCTTGGAATAACGTCATATTCTGAATTCCAGCTTCCCGGGGGCCGGCAAAAACCTGGGGAACATGCACCGGTGCAGTCAACAACCACAACAGAACCATCTAGGGCGAAGTGCGTCCGAATTCGACGGAAGCACTTCGCTCCTCAGGCTCTGTTCCGCACGAGAGCAAGGAAACATATGGCTGCAATTCCAACGAAGAATGACTACCCGCGCCTCACCGCCAAGCCAGCGCAAGTGGCGGAGAGGCTGGGCTGCAAGGACGTGAGAAGCGTTTACGGATTGATCAGAACCGGAAAGATTCGCGCTCGCAAGGTAGGCAACACGTTTCTGGTGAATCTCACCAGCGTGCGCGAATTCGCAGGTGAGGAGTGAGCATGGCAACCTCATACGAGCGAGTGCTCGAAGCCGCGAGACGCTATTCTCGAGATCCTAGGCTCCAAGAGCTTCCGCGCGACACCTCCGGAAGACAACACGCTCAGTGCAGCCGCCCCGCCCATGACGGAGACGGCGGCACTTCGCTGCACATCACCTACGACCAGTCCAACGGCAAAACCATGCTGCACTGCTTCGGAGCGGAACACTGCGATGCCGCTTCCATTGCCGGTGCACTTGGATTGAAAATCATCGACCTGTTCGATCAACAAAGCGGACCTCAAGGCCATGCCGGTTACAGCGGCTACAACAGTTACAGCTGCGATAGCCGGCTCACCGCCGCCGATTTGGCGTCCATACGGCATGCGAATGTCACGAACGCTCCGCTTCTCAGCAGAAATGAGACAACGACGATTACACCTGCACACACGGAAAACTCTGCGGAAATCAGACAGCAGTACGAGATGCCCGAACCGTACTTGGAACCATTGGTCTTAGGCCGATCCCCTATGTTCGCCGCCATCTGCGCAGCTATTGCAGTTCAGCCAAATATCGGCCTGTTGCACGGCACTTGCCCAAACTGCGGCACAGCCGACTCGCTCACTGTGCTGTATTCCCCGCTGGAAAGCGCCACATTGCTCCGGTGCAGCACTTGCCAAGCCGACGATGTACTCAACGCACTGAACGCTCCCGCTACGCTGGCTCGTTCCAATGGCTATGAAGCAATGATCTACGACAGCGAGCGCGGCACAGCATACGAATATGCGGACGGTCTGATTGTCCGCCGCTCTCCCACCAAGCGAATCTCACAAAGCGGCAACACCGCCGACAAGCACCCATTGTGGATGGCCGCCGACGCGAAACGTGCCATGGCATCCGGGCAAGCCAGTGTATCTGATAGAGGGAGAAAAAGATGCCGGCACATTGCGAGCACTCGGCTATGCCGCAGTAACCGCAGCGGGAGGCGGCGGCAACTTCGCCACGAAGCTGGATCTCGATTCGGCTCGCTTAGCCCTTAGTGGAGCTGATGTGGTCGCCATTATGGATAAGGACGACACCGGCACTCGCTGGAAGGAGCAAGTGGCGCAGACGCTGACACCGTTCGTGCGATCACTGACTTTTATCCAAGCAGCTGGCGAGGCTCACGATGCTTCCGACGCTGCGATGAGCGGCGTGGAATTCGAGATTCTGCCAAGAGAAAGTATCCAGCATGAGTCTGAGCTTAAGACTGAACTGACGTCCCGCGCCTATTCGCTGACCCGTTTGGCTGATGTGGAACCGGAGCGACCGTTGTGGTTGTGGCCGGGCCACATTCCCAAGGGGAAGATCGTACTGATTGACGGCGATCCGGCGACTGGCAAAAGCACTTTGGCCTTGGATATTGCAGCTCACGTCACCACGGGAGCAGCATGGCCGGATGGGTCCGCTGGATGCGAGCCTGCGAACGTGCTGCTGTTGACTGCGGAAGACGGACTGGCGGACACCGTGAGCCCACGCATTCGCGCCGCACAAGGCGACGCATCCAAGATGTTCGCCCTATCGGAGGTCTTCAAGGATGGCAAGGAGGTAGCGATTACGCTCACCGACGCACTGTCACAGATAGCACAGGCTGTGCGTGAGCAGCATATCGGCCTGATTGTCGTGGATGTGCTGATATCGTTTTTGGGCAGCGACACCAACAGCTACAAGGATCAGGATATTCGCGCACAGGTGATGGCTCCGCTCAAGCGGCTGTGTGAGGAAACCGGCTGCACAGTTATCGCGCTACGCCATCTCAACAAAGGGCAGGGAGCGGCGATCTACCGTGGAGGCGGCAGCATCGGCATCATCGGCGCAGCACGAGCCGCTTTTCTGGTGGCGAAGGATCCGGAGAATGAGGAACGGCGACTGTTCGCACCGGTCAAGTTCAATCTGGGGCCAATGCCACGAGCCATGGCCTACCGGTTGGAGGATAATCCGCTGCTTGGCTGCGCACATGTCCACTGGCTGGGCGAAACGGACGATACGGCGGAATCGCACAACCAGAGTGCTTACGGCCCCAGCGAACGTGAGGATAGTGACGTGCGTACGTTCATCCAAGACTACTTCGACCACAACAAGGAGCTCACACCGGATGGCTTGTATTGGGGTGTGCCGTCGTACAGAGTAATCAACGAAGCGAAAGGCGAGTTCAGCAAGCAGTAAGTTCTGGACGGCAGACGACGCCCAAAGCCACTGCTGGCAAGCAAGAAGTACGGCAACATGTGGTGGTGACTGTCTCCGGATTATGCGGATCATCCGAATCAGGAAAGCTCTGAAGATTTGAGTGCGGAAGCCACGGACACCCTCAGCGGTGAACAAACTGAGGCTTCAGAAGCAACTGTGCCGGATCCGGTCGCTGTCACAAGAGCTGCTGCCATCTTGCCGCCTTCGTCAAAACCAAGCTATTGCAACGTTCCGTACGAACCAGACAAGACGGTGTTTCCCACCTTGTCCGACGACGCCGATCCGTGGGCATTACCGGAGAAAACGCAAGATCTGCAAGGACTTACGGCAGGCGAACCGACATCTGAACTGGCAAGACGGCAAGATGGCACCAGCGAGAACACCACCTATCATCTTGCAACAGGTAAAGCCGACGATTCCGTCACAGACATTGACAGCTGGAAGACGCACCTACCTCCCTACGCAACAAACCGGCGCTACCATCAGCTCAATGCCACGCAATTGAATGAACTCATCGACAAAGGAGGTCTCTGGACCAGCAAAGCCAAACAGGAGATGCGGCACCGCAATTACAGATAGCCAACTTTCTGAGATGAAAGATGCCCAGTGTATCCATCGCAGAAGACGACTCAAACATCTGGCCGCTATTAAAAACAATAGCGGCCTTTCTTTTTAAGAATGAAGAACCGATCAGCACAATCCAATGGCAACAACTCGATATACTATCAAGCCATGCTTAAGGATGAAGAACACCATGAACATGTAAGCGCGTTGCCGTCTATAGCGAAAATAACGCAAGCAACGCCGAATCTAATGGCAATAAGCCCCAACATGACGCATCAGCTGCTAGATACCATTCAAAAAACCCCAGAAATCAGCAACAACCTGCGACTTATATCCACTCCCCTCGAAACAAGCACTTCAGCAATTCAAACTTTCCTAGAGCAGCAAGAGAAAGCCCTCAAAACAATCTCTAACTTATCTTCAAGCACAATCCTGTCTTCCATAAAACCTATTCAGGACAGCCTTCGTGACGCACTAGCAAAAATTGATTTTGCTCATTACGACGAAAAATATCTGAACGTATATTCCGGGATTTCGCAAGTACTAAAACAATATGAAGAGACACAATCAAATCTGCAAAAATATTATCGATCCATAACCCCTAGTTATTTCCATAGCTCTAACGAGTCACCTCATTACTACTCTCCTGAGATGACCAGTCCTTCAGATTTTTTTGACTCCAAAAGTGGACGCATCGAGAGTATAGAAGATTTAAATAATGCAATCCTTCTACTGCAAAAGCATGGATAACGCCCGATTTTTTGCGCACTTTCGGATTCCGGGTCTGACGTAAGAGGGCA
>OBXX01000099.1_pt1 | contig 74588 bp, 84 predicted proteins | sample 1495441 | NCBI WGS metagenome assembly OBXX01 (sample SAMEA2580168, study PRJEB22360) | human gut metagenome | biome: human gut; feature: human-associated habitat; material: faeces | place: Denmark | collected 2008/2010 | reverse complement strand
CCATGCTGCCCGCGCCCCCCCCCGCCCAACCCCGCCCCCGCCCGCCAATCCGGCTCGTCCCGTGGCCCGGGTCAGTCGCAGTGTGCGTGCGCGGTCTCCTGCGCCCATCGCCGCGCCCACCAGGGTCTGACCGGCGATGCCTACCGAATCCAGCATATTCATCGCGAAATTCCAAGACGAGTTCACCGCCTGGAACCCCGCCAGCACTGTCGTTCCCAATCGGGCCGCCGAGGCGACCGTCATCACCATCGCGGCGCGAATGGCGAGTGTGCGGATGAATAGCGGCAGGCCATCCCCTCCGGCGGCGGCGATGCCCGACAGGCGTGGTCGCAGCGCAGCGCCGTCGGCCTTCGCCCATAGCACCGCCGGAACCGTCAGGAACAGTCCCATGAACCATTGTGCGATCATCGTCGCCGCGCCCGATCCGGCGATGCCCCAGCCGAATCCGAACACGAACAGCACATCCAGCATGGTGTTGAGCACGGCACCGCACACCGCGGCCACCAACGTGATGCGTACCTTCTGCAAACCGCGGAAAATGCCGTTCGCCGCGTACACGAGCAGCATGCCAGGGGCGCCGAGTACCACCGTCTGCGTATACGCCACCGCCTGGTCGAGCGTCTCGCCCGTGCCCCTGAGCCCCACGCACAGCGGCCGGGCCCCTGCGAACAGAGCCGCCGCCAGCACGATGCCGATGCCGAGAGCCAGCCATAGTCCGTCTATGCCGGCCTGCAGCCCCTCTCGGCGGCGGCCCGCACCAAGCAGGTGAGCCACCTGCGCGGTGGTGGAGTAGGCGAGGAAGATGCACAGTCCCACCGCGGTGAGGATGATGGTCGATCCGATTGACAGTCCGGCCAGGGCGGAGACGCCGATGTGCCCGACGATGGCCGTGTCGATGAGCACGAAGGTCGGCTCGGCGATGAGCTGGCCGAATGTGGGGAGGGCCAGCGCGAGTATGCGGCCGTATGCGGCTCGGTTACCGGTGCGGGCCGTGCCGGCGGTCGCAGGATCGGATGATTGTGGGTCAGGGGTGTGCACATGCACACTGTAGCTCATATGGGCGGGCGCGTATGCGGCATCGAAGAGCTGAAAGCGCGGCGGTGAGCCGAATGGGGCGCCGCTTATATCGCATGACGACGTGTTTGGCAAATCGAGTGGGGGCGTTTATGGACTTATCCCCATGTTATGCACAGAGTTATCCCCCTGATGTGGATAACTGCATATGTTATCCCCAGAGTTATCCCCTAAATGTGGATAACTCAACTTTTTTGTCCACATGACGTCACCCGTGCGTGTCGCGCAGGTAAACGCCGGCTGAATATGACTTGCGAGCAAGCCGTGCGTGACGGTGACGAATGTCGCGTCCGCTTACCGCGACATGCCGTCCGAGAGATGGCCCTGTGCATTTTTCGCCAGATATCTTCCACCGGAAAAGCTCCGATATATACTCAAGTCTTATGGCAGCAGAAGAAACGAATTGGGGAGGGCCGCGCCCGCAATCAGGTGGCTCGTATGTGCAGGGCGACGCGGGGTCGCCGGGACGCGACGCCGTGTTCGACCGCGTGCCTCCGCACGACGACGAGGCGGAGATGGCGGTGCTCGGCGGCATGCTGCTGAGCAAGGACGCCATCGGCGAGGTCAGCCAGATGATCGACGTCACCGACTTCTACCAGCCGAAGCACCAGACGATATACGAGGCGATCATCGACCTGTTCTCGAACTCGCAGAACGTCGATGTGGTGATCGTCGCCAACCAGCTGATGAAGGACGGAAACCTCGACAAAGTGGGCGGCGCCGACTATCTGCACACGCTCGTCGCGTTCGTGCCGACTGCCGCAAACGCCACGTACTATGCCGAGATCGTGCATCAGCGGGCGATATTGCGCAACGTGATCGCGGCCGGCACCAAGATCGCGCAGCTCGGCTACTCGGCGGAGGGCTCGCAGGCCGAAGACGTGGTGAACCTCGCGCAGGCCGAGGTCTACGAGATGAGTACCGGACGCGTCAAGCAGGACTACGAGGCCATCGGCCCGGTGGTGCACGATGCGCTCGAACAGCTCGACAAGCTGCAGAACGGCGACCTGAAAACCGGCGTGCCGACGGGTTTCCGCGATATCGACGACGTGACCCAGGGTCTGCAGCCCGGCCAGATGGTGGTCGTGGCAGGGCGCCCCGCCATGGGCAAGTCGACGCTGGGCATCGATTTCGCCCGTGCGGCCGCGCTGCATCACAATATGACGTCGATCGTGTTCTCGCTGGAGATGAGCAAGGTGGAGCTTGCGCAGCGCATCATCTCCGCCGAGACCAACATTCCGCTCGCGGCGATGCGCCGCGCCGACGACATCACCGCCGACCAGTGGAACACGCTCAACAATTTCTGGAACAAGTTGCAGAACGCGCCGCTGTTCATCGATGATTCGCCGAACATGTCGCTGATGGAGATCCGTGCGAAATGCCGCCGTCTCAAGCAGACCAACGACCTCAAGCTCGTCGTTATCGACTACCTGCAGCTGATGTCATCCGGCAAGCAGGTGGAAAGCCGACAGCAGGAGGTCTCGGAGTTCTCGCGAGCGCTGAAGCTGCTCGCCAAGGAGCTGGAAGTGCCGGTCGTGGCGTTGTCCCAGCTGAACCGTGGGCCCGAGATGCGCAACGACAAGAAGCCGCAGCTGTCCGACCTGCGCGAATCCGGCTCGATCGAGCAGGACGCCGACGTGGTGTTGCTGGTTCATCGACCGGATTTCTACGACAAGGAGGACCGGCCCGGCGAGGCGGATATCATCATGGCGAAGCATCGTAACGGTCCGACGGAGACGTTCCATCTGGCGTTTCTGGGCGCATACTCGAAGTTCAAGGACATGCCGCAGGACTACAACAGCGATCAAGGAGTGTGACGATGGGTGAGGAAAACGGATCCCAGCCTCGTGAAACATCGCGTGAAACACGGCGCGAGGCGCTGGGCGGGCAGTCGGATGCGGCGCGTCCATGGACCGCGTTCGCTACGCCGCTGATCGGCAAAGCCGTACGCGGCGCCTCTCGGCTGCTGCGGCACGGCGGCAGCGCGTTCCCTGGCAAGATCGTCGAACAGATCGACCCCGGTTTCCTTGCCCGCACGCTCGCCGCCCTGCCGTATGGCGTGGTGCTGGTGTCGGGCACGAACGGCAAGACCACCACGACGCGCATGGTCGCCTCGATGCTGGAGACGCTGGGACTCAAGGTGTTCACCAATCCGACCGGCTCCAACTTCACGCGCGGCGTCGTCTCGGCGCTGCTGACCGAAGTGCCGTTGAGCGGTAGGCTGGACGCCGACGTGGCCGTGCTTGAGCTTGACGAGGCGTATGCGGTGAAATTCGTGCAGCAGGTGAAGCCGCGGTTCGCGCTGTTGCTCAACGTGATGCGCGATCAGCTCGACCGGTTCGGCGAGATCGACAACACCGCGCGTCTGCTGGAGCGTGTCGCCGAAGCGACGACGGGCACCGTGGTGCTCAACCGTGAGGATCCGCGAATCGCGCGTTTCGCTTCGGCCGTGCCGGAAGGCACCGGAGTGCGCTATTTCGGGCTGGCGCCCGAACTGCGTCGGTTCTTCCCCTCCGACGACGACATGCAGACCACCGTCGCCGAAGAGGCCGCGAGCGTGGCCGGCAATGGCAGGCCGTCGGCAAATGACCGCGCGCAGCAGGAGCCGGCAGGCACATCGGTTTCGGCTGAGGCCCCCGATGCCGATGGGCGCGAGGCGACGGCCGATGTCACGCTGACCCGTGTCGGCAACCATGAGGCCGATTTCCTGATTGACGGGCGGGCCGTCCATACCGCCGTCAAGCTGGAAGGCGTGTACAACCTGTTCAACGCGGCGGCGGCGCTCGCCACCGTCCGCGCGGTCATGGCGCAGGATATTGCTTCGGCGCAGGTCGCCGAGACCGTCCCCGCCGAAACCATGCCCGGCCAGGCCTCGCATGCGTCAGACGCGGCGATATCTGACGAGAGCCCAGTAGACAGCCCAGTAGACCATGACCGGCTTCTGGCGGCGCTCGCCGAGGTGACCCCCGCGTTCGGCCGCGGCGAAACGATTGCGGTCAACGGCAGCGACGTGCAGCTGCTGCTCGTCAAGAACCCGATGGGCTTCAGGCTGTCGCTCGGCTCGTTCCCGCCCGACGGGCATGACACGATGATTGCCATCTGCGACCTGTACGCGGACGGGCGCGACATGAGCTGGCTGTGGGATGTCGATTTCACCAGCCTGCGCCCGACTGGCGTCGCGATGGTGTCGGGTACGCGAGCCTGGGACATGGCGTTGCGGCTCGAATACGATCAGGTCAGGGTGGAGCAGACCGGCACGGATCTGGAGGCGGCGGTGCGGCAGTTCGTCACCGCCCGTCCCGGTGTGCCCAAACACATCTACTGCACGTACACGTCGATGCTCCGCGTGCGTGCCGAACTCGCCAAGCTGACCACCGTCGCCGATGCCGGCGTCGGGCGATGAACGGCGCGGCGACTGACAGCATGAGCGGGAAAGGCGAACGGATATGGGAAAAGTGATCGACGTGATGTCCCTCTACCCGAAGGACATGAACATCTACGGGGATTCCGGCAACGTGCTGGTGGTTCTGCGCCGGCTGGCGCTGTACGGGTATGAGCCGCACCTGCACGCATACAATCAGGGCGACGAATGGCCCGAGCGCGTGGACATGATCCTCGGTGGCGGCGGTCAGGACACCGGGCAGAAGAAAATCACCGGCGACCTGTTCAAGCGGGCCGGTCGGCTGCGCGACCTGGCCGCGGACGGTACGCCGATGCTGATGATCTGCGGCCTGTTCCAGCTGTTCGGCGAATACTTCGAGACCTCGGAAGGCGAGCGGTTGGACGGCATCAACGTGCTCGGCGCGTACACGGTGGGGCAGAGCCACCGGATGATCGGCAATCTGGTCGAGCACAGCGACGAATTCGGCGACGTGATCGGCTATGAGAACCATTCCGGGCAGACGTTCCTGCGCGAGGGAACGTTGCCGCTGGGGCATGTCGATCATGACGGCACCGGCAACAACGGCGAGGATCATACGGAAGGCGCTCGTGTCGGCAATGTCATCGGCACGTACATGCATGGCTCGCTGCTGCCGAAGAACCCCGCGGTCGCGGATTTCCTGATTCGGGCCGCAGTGACGAGACGGTACGGGGAGTTCGAGCCGGACCAGTCCAGCGAGCAGATGTTCGAACTGGCACGGTTGGACGCTCTGGCGGACAAGGCCCGCAAGGTCGCCGCCGCCCGCCCCCGGTGAATTGGACGGTTCCGCGCCCTCGGACTCTGCGATGCTTGACGGGTCGATGAGCTTGATGGGCCGATGAGCGGATTGCCGGGGCGTGGTTTCCATCTCATAGCGGAAACCACGCCACCCCTATCGCGTTATGCGACGGGTGGGGGTAATCTTGGAACCACAAGTAACCAAAGGAGGTATCATGGCTGATTTCGATTTGGGTGAAGGCCTGCGCCGGGTGTTTCTCGCGGGCGTTGGGGCATTGGCCACCGGCGTTGAGCTGGGGCAGCAGAGCTTTGAGAAGAGCCAGCAGATCGTCGACGGTCTGGTGAAGAAGGGCGAGCTCACCGTGGAACAGGGCAAGGCGTTGAACACCGAGCTCAAGCACAAGGCGCAGGAGGCCAAGGAGAAGGCCGAGGAAAAGACTGAGGGCGCCAAGGAGCAGAGCGATGCCGGTGCCGCCGCCGAAGATCCTTCCCCGGCGGAAGGCTCCGCTGCTTAGCATGCCGGAGCAGCACACCATGCCGTCCTATACCGCGGGCGGCCATGCCGGCGACCCACGGCATGATCCGGAACGGGGGAAATCCGCATCGGGGTCGGACGGTTCGGCGAAAGACGGTGTCGTGACGCGACGTGCCGGCAAACGCCGCGAATGGGACGGGTCTCCCACCATCGGGCTGTTCAACAATCATCGCGACACCTTTTCCAGTCGATATCACCTGACGAGGCGCGGGAAAGTCAAGCGCCTCGGACAGATCATGCGCATCGCGAACCAGTTCGACGTGGTGCACGGCCTCACTCCGGTGAAGATGAGGCTGATGCTGGAGGCGCTGGGCCCCACATTCGTCAAGGTCGGGCAGATACTGTCCATGCGGTCGGAGATTCTGCCGCAGTCGTTTTGCGACGAGCTCGCGAAGCTGCGCGCCGATGCCGACCCGATGCCGTATCAGATCGTCGTCGACACGTTGACGCAGGAATATGGCCGCCCCATAGGCGAGGTGTTCGCCCGCATCGATCCGACGCCGCTCGGTTCCGCATCCCTCGCGCAAGTGCATCGCGCCACGCTGGTCACCGGCGAAGACGTCGCCGTGAAGGTGCAGCGGCCTGGCGTGCGCGAGATCATGGCGTTGGATGTGTCCATCATGCGTTCGATCGCCCGGGCTGCCACGAAGATGCTGCCCAGTGCGCAGGTGGTGGATCTTGGCGGCGTGGTCGAGGAACTGTGGGATACGTTCGAATCCGAGACGGATTTTCTGGTGGAGGCGCGTAACCTCAGCGAGTTCAAGCGCTTCTGCGAAGCCTATCGGTATATGGACTGCCCGAAACCGTACATGGATCTGTGCACCGAGCACGTGGTCGTCATGGATTACGTCGAGGGCATCGCCGTCTCCCATACCGATCAGCTGATCGAAGCCGGGTATGACCTCAAGGAAATCGGCACCAAGCTGGTCGACAACTATGCGACGCAGGTGCTGGACGACGGTTTCTTCCATGCGGATCCGCACCCCGGCAACATCATCATCTCCGGTGGCCAGATCGTGCTTATCGATCTGGGCATGACCGGGCGGCTCAACAGCCAGGCCCGCAGCGTGCTCCGGGAGATGATCTTCGCCGTCGCCAAACAGGATTCCGCCGCGCTGGCGGACGGTCTGCTGCGTTTCGCGGGCACCGAGTCCAATCCTGAGGATTACCCCGCGCTGCTGGCCGACCTGGACATGGTCGTCAAGGAGTTCGGCACGGTAGACCTGGGCGACCTGGACATAGCGGCGTTCCTGACGTCGCTGACGTCTTTGGCCCAAAGGCACGGCATCGAGGTGCCGGGCACGGTGACGACGGTCGGCAGGGCGTTGGTCACGTTGGAGGGCCTGCTGGACGAATTCATCCCCGACGTGAACATGATTCAGATCATCTCCGACCATATTGCCGGCAGCAAGTCGTTGGATCGAGCGGCGAAAGACGAGATCAAGACGCTGGGCGTCGAGGGACATCAGGCATTGCACGGCCTGCTGTCCGCGGCGAGCGAGTCCAGGGTCGCGATGCGCATGCTCACCCGAGGCCAGCTGCGCATGAACATGGAGGTCGTTGGTTCCGAGGAACCGATGCGCCTGCTGTCGGACATGGTCAACCGCCTGACGATGGCGTTGATCGTCGTCGGCCTGTTCGTCGGATCGTCGATCGTGTACTACGCGGGCATGAAGCCGATCATCTTCGGCATACCGGTCGTGGGATTCATGGGATATGTGATAGCGTTCATCCTCTCCGCATGGATCGTGTTCGACATCTACTTCAAGGGACGCAGATCAAAGCGCCGGTAGTACTCGACGGAATGATTTGCGCCCCACGATCCGGTCGGTCTTCAGGCCGGGCAGTTTTACGGGCCGGTCAGTTTTCCAGGAACAGCTGCGGTGCCTTCATGAAGTTGTTGGCGCAGTGTTCCCCGCAGAAGTAATAGGTCGTGCCGTCGTGCTCGCGCGTGATGGCGTCGTTGTTGACGGCGACGGTCATGCCGCACACAGGGTCGGTCGCGGTCTGCGTCGCGTCGTTCATGTCTGCGGAATGCATGTGGTTCATGTGCATGGGTTGCTCCTTGTTCGGCTGATGGTGATGGCCCTCATCGGTGTGATGGCCATCGGCACGGGGACGGTCTCCGGTGTCGAGAATGATGTTGCGCGCGCCGTGTTGGCCGGGCGCTCTCCTGTCGGCGTCTCTTCCGCCTGCGGCGGTGAAGGAGACGGTGTCGGGGCTCAGTGTGACGCGCCGCATGCGGTTCGCGTTCAGCACCAGGCAGACGGAGCTGAGCGCCATCGCCAGGCCTGCGATCATCGGGCTGAGCAGCCAGCCGGTGAAGGGGTACAGCACGCCGGCGGCGATGGGGATGCCGATGATGTTGTAGCCGAAGGCCCAGGCGAGATTCTCCCGGATGTTGCGCATCGTGGCTTGGGATAGGTTGAGGGTTTTCACCACGCCTCGCAGGTCACCGCTCATGAGGGTCACGTCGGCGGATTGCATGGCGATGTCGGTTCCGGTGCCGATGGCTATGCCCACGTCTGCCTGTGCCAAGGCGGGGGCGTCGTTGATGCCGTCGCCCACCATGGCCACCAGTCCATTGGGGACGTCGGCGATGGCGGCGGCCACTGACGACTGTGCCGCGGCGGCGTCGCGCGATATCTGCAGCTGCCTTATCCAGTAGGCCTTGCCGTCGGGCCTGACCTGAGCGATCACCGTGTCGATGCCGACTTCCGCGGCGACGCGTTCGGCGACCTCCGCCCTGTCTCCCGACAGCATCACCGTGCGGATACCAGCGGCTCGAAGCGCTGCTATCGCCTCCTTGGAACCCGGCTTGACGCTGTCCTTCGTATAGCTCGGCTTGGCGTAGTCGGCGTCGTCATCGATGGCTCCGACGGTGATCGTCCCGGTCTTGTCGAACACGACGGTTCGGATGTCGCGGGCCTGCTCCAAGGCCCTGGCGGATGTGACCAGCACGCCGTTCGTGGCGCCGAGGCCGGTCGCCGCGGTCACCGATAGCGGCGTGGCCAGTCCGAGTGCGCAAGGACACGCGATGATCAATACGCTGACCGTCGTCACCAGCGCATGGGCTAGTTTGGGTTGCGGCCCGAACGTTATCCATATGGCACCGGTCCACAATGCTGCGATAATCACCGCGGGGACGAACACGCGGGCGATCCTGTCGGCCAGACGCTGCACGGGAGCTTTGGTCGCCTGCGCGCGTGCGACCAAAGCGATGATCTGGGAGAGCACCGTGTCCTCGCCGGTGCGTGTGACCTTCATGACCACATTGCCCTGCTGCATGATGGTCGCCCCCGTCAGGGGCTCTCCGACGCCACGCCGGGCCAGAACGGATTCGCCGGTGATCATGGACTCGTCGACGCTGGCCTCGCCGGCCAACACGACGCCGTCCAGCGGTATGCGCTCGCCGGCGCGGATCACCAGCAGATCGCCGGTCTTCACGCGGTCGATGTCGATGTCTTGGGATTGGGCAGGGTCGAGCCATCCGTCGCCGGATGCCTTGCCGGCGGCCAGATCCTTGGCCAGTGGCGTTCCGACATCGAGGATGTGGGCGACACGTGGGCGCAGCTTGATCAGTGATTGCACGGCCTTTCCGGTGCCCTCACGGGCTTTCGCCTCCAACAGGCGTCCGACCAGAACGAGCGTGATCACTACGCCGACCGACTCGAAGTAGGGCTCTCTCGACCCCTCGGGCATCAGCTCCGAGACGAAGCACAAGGCGATGCTGTACAGGTATGCGGCGGTGGTCCCCAATGCCACCAACGAGTTCATATCCGGAGAACGATGCCACAGTGCCGGCCATCCGACGCGGTGGATCGGCGCCCCGCAGTAGAACATGACCGGGGTGATGAGTATGGCCTGCAGCCAAGGGTTCATCAGCCATGAAGGAACGAGCGAGTGACTGACGAGCATGAGCATCATGGGGACGAACACCGGGAGCGTGAGAACGGTGCCGATGGCCACCAGCATGCCGGTATGGCGAATCTCCTGACGGCGTTCCTCCGCCTCCTGCCGCTCGGCCAGCAGCGCATCCGCGGCGGACATCCTGGGCGTGCCGGCCGGTATGGCGGTCCCGGTCGATGCAGTGCCGTCGTCCGGTTTTGTGGCGGAGTCCGTCTCCCCCTCGACGCGAAGCAACCCATGCACCATGTTCATGCCGCATGCAAAGGGGTAGTCGCCGGCCGGCAGCGGCGGAAGCGACATCTCGGTGGTCTCGTTGCCCGGCAGCATCGTGTCCGTTCCGAGATCGGGGAACACGACATGCGACGTGCATTCGCCGGTCTCCTTCCGATCGAACCTCAGCGTGATCGGAATGCCGGCTTGCATCGTGACGATATCGGGGGAGTACCCACCCCTGACCGTGATGGTCGCCTGTTGAACGCCGTCATGCAGCGTCGCCCGGGCGCCTCCCCTTCTGGGCGCGAAGAAGAATCGCAGGATGCACCATGTCAGCACGGCGGCTATCACCAGTGCCGCCACACCGAGGAAGATGTCGAATTCCATCGCCGCTCCTTTCCCCTTTCTATCATAATCTCGGATATTAACTATACCCTATACCCCTAGAGGGTATATAATGCGTGTTGTCAGGAATGTTCGCGCTGGGCGGAAGGTTGGTTATGCAGGGTTACGACGGAGACAAGGCGAAGATCCTCGCGCGGCTGCGGCGTGTCGAGGGGCAGGTCCATGCGGTCGCGCAGATGGTGGAGGATGATGTGTATTGCATCGATGTGCTGACCCAGATCTCCGCCGCGACTTCGGCATTGAAGGCCGTGTCGGTGATGCTGGTTGACGACCATCTGAACCATTGCGTGCGGCAGGCGGCGGCCGAGGGCGGCGAGGTGGCCGACGAGAAACTGTCGGAGGTCGAGAAGGTGATTTCCCGACTGGTTCGCTCATAAGTGCGGCACTCGTTCGTCCGCGGGATGATGTGTAATAATACACATGTTCGATGAAGTGCTTGATGTGGTGATCGTTGCGGTGGTGGCGTTGTTGGGTCTGGCCGCCGGATTCGCGCTGGGCAAAATGCGTGGCCAAGCCTCCGCCCGCATGGCGAAGGCCTCCGAGGTGGACGCGCTGAGGGGATCCTGCGAGGCCATGAAGGACGACAATGCGCGGCTTGCCGCCCAAGTGGCTCAGGCCAAGGCCCAGTCCGAGGGACTTCTGCAGCAATTGTCGTTCGCGAAATCCCAGCTTGCTCAGGCGCAGCAGGCGGAACAGGTGCGGGTGCAACGTGAGCGCGAGCGGGCCGAGGCCGATGGGCTGCGGCGCCGGGAAGAGCAGGAAAAAGCGCTGACAGAGCAGGGCAAGGTGCTGTCGGCGTTGGCTCCTTTGCAGAAGAATCTCGATGAGCTGCAGCAGAAGGTCTCGAACATCGAGGAGGGGCGCAAACACGAGATGGGCGTGCTGGGCGAGCAGCTCAAAGGGCTGGGTGAGCAGCAGGCGAGGCTCGACCGTGAGACGAGCTCGCTCTCGGCGGCATTGCGCAACAACAAGGTCCGCGGCGCTTGGGGAGAGGCGCAACTGCGCAACATTGTGGAGTCCGCCGGTTTGCTGGAGCACGTCGACTTCGATACGCAGGTGGTGATGACTGGCGTCGACGGTAAGACGCTCCGGCCTGACATGATCGTCCATCTGCCGGGAGGCAAGACGATTCCCATCGACGCGAAGGTGCCGTATGCCGATTATCAGCGGGCCTGCATGATTCCGGAAACCGCGGGGCCTGAGGATCTGGAACGGCGTGACGAGCTGCTGCGGTCGCATGCGAAAGCTTTGCGTGAACACGTCAGGGCATTGGGTGATAAGGCGTATTGGAGTGCATGCGACACGGCCCCTGATTTCGTGATCGCGTTCATTCCCAACGAGGCGTTGCTGCAGGCTGCAATGGAGGCCGATCCGACATTGATGGATGACGCCTTCGCCCGCAAGGTCGCATTGACCTCGCCGGTCACCCTGTGGGCCGTGCTGAAATCCGTCGCATACGCTTGGCAGCAGCAGAGCCTCACCGATGACGCCAAGACCCTGTTCGACCTGTCGAGGGAACTGTACGAGCGTTTCGCCGTACTGGGGGAGCGTGCGAACAAACTCGGTACCGCGCTCACCCGCACCGTGACGGCGTACAACCAATTCGCATCATCGTTGGAATCCCGCGTGCTGGTCACCGCGCGCAAACTGCAGAAGCTCGATCAGGCCACGGTCATCGGGTCGGTGAACATCATCGATCCGGACAAATCCGATGTCCGTGAAATCACCGCCCCGGAAACCACCTCCGAATAAAACCAACGCAAGAGCATCCAAAGGAATACCAGCATGACTCGGCCCCCGCCAGCGAGGCAAATACGCAACCGCGCGGATATGCATGGCCATTGCCGGCGGTGACTTGACGGCACGCAACGATATCCTGAGAACCATGAATGAAGAGCAAGGATTCCGCAAGACCGGGACGACCGGAACCGCTGTGGGCACGAACAACATTCCTTCCGACGCATCGCCGAATCAGACGGATGACTTCTCCATGCTGGAGCCGCGCGAACAGCTCCGACGGCTGATTGCCGCGGAAATGGAAGGCAAGCCGTTCTGCGAGCTCGCCGGCGTCACCTTCGACCATCGCGGGGCGGCTATCGTCGGTCACATTCTTCTGGACACGCTTGAGGAGAACGGCTATTCCATCGATGATTTCGACGCCGTCGGTGCGTTGACCGCCGCGGCCGTTCCACTGGTCGGCGCGATGATTCAGGCGGCGGCATCGCGCGGTGAAGACCTCGACGGATTCGTCATGGACTTCGTATACCCGTCCATCAAAGGCCCGTCCATCAAGGGCAAGCGCGTGGTATTGCTGGATTCATGGCTCTCGGAGAAATCCTATGTGCAGACCTCGTCGCTGGTGACGCTGCGCAACGGCAATGAGCTGAGCCTCGATTTCGGCGTGGTGGAGCATGAAGGCGCGAAAGTGGTTGCCATCGCATCGCTGATCGGCGGCGTCGACATGACCGAACCCGTCATCGAGGTCGTCAACCCCGTGAGCGGTGAACGGCAGGAGCTGCCATTCATCGAAATCTACCACGAATCCGAACTGCGATAGCCATGCACAAGCCCAACCCCATCTCTCTGGCGGCAAAGGCTTCGGGGGAGCCGGAATTTCGTGAAGTCGGCGTAGGACCATGGACGCAGGAGCACCCCGGTGAGCCACGCCCGGATGACCCTAAATCGCCGAACTACGATCGACGCTACGATACGACGCTGCTGGATGAAGGCGATCGTCGCAACGTGCTCGACCGTTACCGGTACTGGACCGTGAACGCCATTCGCGACGATCTGGACGCGGCCGGTCGCCACGGCTTCGAAGTCGCCATCGAAAACTGGACGCACGATTTCAACATCGGTTCCATGGTGCGCACGGCGAATGCGTTCACCGCGAATCGCGTGCACATCGTTGGCCCGCACAAATGGAACCGCAAGGGCTCGCTGATGACCGAGCTGTACCAGCACGTTGAGTATCATCCCAGCATCGACGAACTCGTCACCTGCTGGAAGCTGCGCATCGCGGGAGAAATTGCCGCCGCCCAGGCACAGGCCGCCGCCGCGGCGATGCACGCGCATCAGGCTCACTCCGATGCGAGTGCGCTTCTCTCGGACGATGACGAATCCAACGGATCCCCCCGATTCGCGTCCGCAACGGATCATTCGGGCTATGATGCGGTCGCGCGGGCCGACGCTCGCATCAGGACGCTGGAATCGTCCCGCATCATCGCATTGGATATCATTCCCGGTGCCGTACCGATGGAAACCTACCGTTTTCCGGAACGGTGTCTGATGCTGTTTGGCGCGGAAGGCCCCGGATTGTCGAACAAAGCTCTCGAACTCGCTGATGACGTGGTATACATCTCGCAATTCGGTTCCGTGCGGTCCATCAACGCCGGCGCCGCAGCCGCAGTGGCCATGCACAGCTGGATTGCGCAGCACGGGTGACGCGGGTGTGTATGCTCGAATCATGATAACGATAGAGGCCTTACCAAACGCTTCGGGCGTAAGACCGTGCTTGATAATGCCAGTTTCACCGCCGAAGACGACAAGGTGACCGGTTTCCTTGGGTCGAACGGCGCCGGGAAGTCCACGACGATGCGGGCCGCCCTCGGCTTGGCCACCCCCAATGCGGGCCGTGCGCTGGTTGACGGAGTGCCGTTCGTCAAGACACCATCGCCGATGACCGCCGTAGGAGCGGTTCTCGACGCCAAATCCGCGCATAAGGGTCGGTCCGCCTACACCCATCTGCGTGGCCTCGCCCTTACCAACGGCATACCGCGATCCCGCGTCGATGAGATCATCGAATTCACCGGCCTTGCGAGCGTGGAAAAGCGCAATGCAGGAGCGTTCTCGCCGGGCAGGGCCGTGCGGTGCTGTTGAGTTCGCGCCTGATGAGCGAGGTCGCATTGACCGCTGACGATCTCGTCATCATCGGTCGCGGCCGCATTCTGGAGACCACGACGGTCGCGGCGTTCGTCGCAGAGCATTCCACCCATTCGATCCGTGTCGCGACGCCGGAACCCGACAAACTGCACGCGGTGTTCGAAACCGCGCCGCAGGTCACCGTCCGCGAGGTGCCCCGCAATGCCAACGACCCGCAGCAAGGCCGGGTGTTCCGCATTGAAGGTGCCGCATTGGAGCCGACTGCGCGGGCGTTCGCGCAGGCGCAGTACGAGACCCGCGCGATACCGGGGCAGGTGCCGGCCCAATACGGCGAGCCTGCCGCAACCTACACTCAGCCGAACACGCAGGAGGTGCCGCGATGGCGCAGCCTCATATCCCGCCGTAGCCTCAGCCCGTGCCGTCGCTCGGCGTGGCGAGACTGGTGTTCCTCAGCCACGAGGTCACGCCGCTGGCTGCCGACGAGTGGAGGATTCCATTGATCGGCCTGCTGGTGTTCAAGAAATCCGACATCAAATGACACCCATTCGGCCATATCGTCGCGCGCTCGGGCACAGCCGCGCGATATGGCCGCTGCCGCAGGGCCGCCGGACACCGCGCAACATCGTGAGAATGTAATGGTGCGTGTCACATACGGCTCATATAGTTAAGGCCATGCCTACATTCACACGTGAAGAAATCGAGCACCTGGGCGATCTCGCCCGTATCGCGCTCACCGATGAGGAGATCACCCGTCTGCAGGGTGAGCTGAACGTCATCGCGGATTCCATCAACAAGGTGCAGGAGGTCGCCGGCGATGACGTGCCGCCGACCGCCAACCCCGTCCCGCTGGAGGCGTACCTGCGCCCCGACGTCGCCGAAACGCCGCTGACGCAGGAAGAGGCGCTTGCCGGAGGCCCGAAGACCGAAGCCGGCATGTTCGTCGCGCCGCGCATTCTGGGAAGTGAGGAGTGACGATGAGCGACACCACTGAACTCGTCAAGCTGTCCGCGGCCGAAATGGCCGCCAAGGTCAAGGCCGGTGAGGTCTCCAGCCGCGAACTGGTCGAGGCCCACCTCGCCGTCATCGACGCCGCCGAACCGTCCATCAAGGCGTTCCTGAAGGTCTCCGCCGATCAGGCGCTCGACCAGGCCGACGCCTTCGACGCCAAGAGCGCCGACGACAAGGCCGCGCTGCCCGAACTGGCCGGCGTGCCGATTGCCATCAAGGATATGATCGTCACCAAGGGCATCGAGACCACCGCCGCCTCGAAGATCCTCGAAGGCTGGGTGCCGCCGTACGACGCCACCGTCATCGAGAAGCTCAAGGCCGCCGGCATGCCGCTGCTCGGCAAGACCAACCTCGACGAATTCGCGCAGGGCTCCTCGACCGAGCACTCCGCCTACCAGACCACGCACAACCCGTGGGACACCGAGCGCGTTCCCGGTGGCTCCGGTGGTGGCTCCGCTTCCGCGGTCGCGGCATTCGAAGCCCCGATCGCCCTCGGCACCGACACCGGTGGCTCGATCCGCCAGCCCGGCGCCCTGACCGGCACCGTGGGCGTCAAGCCCACCTACGGCGGCGTGAGCCGTTTCGGCGCCATCGCCATGGCCTCCTCGCTCGACCAGATCGGCCCGGTCTCCCGCACCGTGCTCGACTCCGCGCTGCTGCAGGAGATCATCGGCGGTCACGACAAGCGTGATTCGACGTCGATTCCCGAAGGCCCGCGTCCGATGGCCGCTGCGGCCCGCGAGGGCCTCAAGCGCGACCTTAAGGGACTCAAGGTCGGCCTGATCAAGGAACTCGGCGGCGACGGCTACCAGCCCGGCGTCGAGGCCCGCTTCAACGAGGCCGTCAAGAAGCTCGAAGAGATGGGCGCCGAGGTCGTCGAGGTCTCCTGCCCGCACTTCGAGTACTCGCTGGGCGCGTACTACATCATCATGCCGTCCGAGGTCAGCTCCAACCTGGCCCGCTACGACGGCATGCGCTACGGCCTGCGCGTGATGCCGCCGACCGGTGTACCGCAGACCGCCGCCAACATGATGGCCTACACCCGTGAAACCGGCTTCGGCGACGAGGTCAAGCGCCGCATCATCCTCGGCACCTACGCGCTGTCCGCCGGCTACTACGACGCCTGGTACGGTTCCGCGCAGAAGGTGCGCACGCTCATCATCCAGGACTTCCACAACGCCTTCGAGAAGGCCGACGTGCTGGTCTCCCCGACCAGCCCGTCCACCGCGTTCAAGTTCGGCGAGAAGATGAACGACCCGCTGGCCATGTACATGAACGACATCGCCACGATTCCGGCGAACCTCGCCGGTGTCCCGGCCATGTCGATTCCGGCCGGCCTGTCCGACGACGGCCTGCCTGTCGGATTCCAGTTCATCGCTCCGCAGCAGCGCGACGAGGTCATGTACAAGCCCGCCGCCGCGCTCGAAGCCGCACTTGAGGAAAGCTGGGGCGGCCCGATCTGGCAGTCCCTGAAGACCCCGTGGTTCGACGGCCTGAACAAGTGACGCATCGGAAGGAAAACAAACATCATGGCTGAAAAACTGATGAAGTATGCCGATGCCACCAAGAAATACGACGTGGTCTTCGGTCTGGAAACGCACGTGGAGCTGTCCACGAACACCAAGCTGTTCTGCCCGGCCCACATCGAGTTCGGTGGCGAGCCGAACACCGAGCTGACCCCGGTGAGCCTCGGTCTGCCGGGAAGCCTGCCGGTGATCAACAAGACCGCCGTCGATTACGCCATCAAGCTGGGTCTGGCCCTGCACTGCGAAATCGCCGAGTGGAGCCAGTTCGCCCGTAAGAACTACTTCTACCCGGACATGCCGCGCGACTACCAGATCTCGCAGTACGACAAGCCCACCAACGGCAACGGCTACCTGGATGTCGAGCTTGAGGACGGCACCGTGTTCCGCGTGCCGATCGAGCGCGCCCACATCGAGGACGACGCCGGCAAGAACACCCACGTGGGCGGTGCCGACGGCCGCATCGAAGGCGCCGACCATTCGCTGGTCGACTACAACCGTGCCGGCGTGCCGCTGATCGAGATCGTCACCAAGCCGATCGAGGGTGCGGGCGACCGCGCTCCGGAGATCGCCGGCGCTTACATGCGCGCTATCCGCGACATCGTGCGTGCGCTGAACATCAGCCACGCCCGCATGGAGCAGGGCAACATGCGCGCCGACGTGAACGTCTCGCTGCGCCCCTCCGCCGACGCCCCGTACGGCACCCGTTCGGAGACCAAGAACGTGAACTCGTTCCGTGGCATCGAGAAAACCATCCAGTACGAGATCCGCCGTCAGGCGGCGCGTCTGGACGACGGCAAGGAGATCCTGCAGGAGACCCGCCACTGGGATGAGGCCACGCAGACCACCGCCGGCGGCCGTCTCAAGTCCGACGCCGACGACTACCGCTACTTCCCGGATCCCGACCTCGTCATGCTCCACATCACCAAGGAGCACATCGAGGAGATGAAGGCCCAGATGCCGGAGATGCCGCGCGAGCGCCGCAACCGTCTCAAGGCCGAATGGGGCCTGAGCGACCTGCAGATGCGCGACATCCTCAACGCCGACGCGCTCGACCTGATCGAGGAGACCGTCAAGGCCGGCGCCAAGGCCGCCGGTGCCCGCAAGTGGTGGCTGGGCGAGCTGAGCCGCGAGGCCAACGCCAAGGGCGTCTCGCTCGAAGAGCTGCCAATCACCCCGGCCGACATCGCCGAGGTCGAGAAGCTCATCGCCGACGGCAAGCTCAACGACAAGCTCGCCAAGCAGACCGTCGAAGGCGTGCTCAAGGGCGAAGGCACCCCGGATGAGGTCGTCAGGAAGCACGACTACAAGATCGTCGAGGACAACGGCGCCATCGAGGCGGCCGTCGACGCGGCGTTCGAGGCCAACCCGGATGTCGTCGAGAAGCTCAAGAGCGGCAACATGAAGCCGATGGGTGTCATCATCGGAGCCGTGATGAAGGCCACGCGCGGCCAGGCCGACGCGAAGGCTGTCACCAAGGTCGTGATGGGCAAGATCAAGGGCTGACGCCCCACGGGTTCGCCGGAATCCCGAGACCCTGAAATTCCGGTTTGAAGAACGGCCCTTGGCCGCGGTGCTGAACCGCGTGTCGAGGGCCGTTCGTCATGCCGCAGGCGCTCCCACGGCCGGCAGACACGTGGGCAACTCCTTCACAGCAAACGGTCAGTCGGGTAGGATATCTTCTGTACCGACTTCTACCAGCGTCAGTTGAGGAATAACGAATGTCTGAAAATGCCGCATTACCGCTCGATCAGGACGTATCCCGTGAGCTGCCCTCGCAGATCACCATACCGCCGATCAAGGGGGAGATGGTGCACCTGCGCCCGGCCAGCGTCGACGACCTGCCGCGCATGGATGAGCTGGACGCCTACTATGGCGCCTCCAAGATCACCGGCAAGGACGCTCAGGCGGAACGCGCCGTCGTACACACGTGGGTGAGACGCTCGGTGGCGTGGGCGAACGGGCAGAAGCCCGACGAGTCGGGCGTAGGCGATCCGGAGTCCCGCCGCACCATCGCATGGGCGGTACTGACCGACGCCGACCATGACGAGGACGGCGAAATCGACGCGCAGTCGACAGACAACGTCATCGGCATGATTTTCCTGATCGACATCGATGGCTGGTCGCGCTCCGCCCGCATCCAGGTGGTGCTGGGCCGTGACTACCGCGGGCGCGGCTACTCGCGCGACCTGATGCCGCGAGTCATGACGTACGGTTTCGCGCCCGAACCGGCCGGCCTGGGCATGCACCGCATCTGGGTGGCGGTGCCCGAGCAGAACTCGCGTTCGTGCTCCGTCTACCAGTCGCTCGGCTTCGAGCCGTCCGGCGCCTCGCGCGACGCTCTGTGGGATGCGGAGAACAACAAATACCAGGATCTGATTGTCATGGACACGCTGGTGGACGAGTATGATCCCATCCGCTCTCTCGACGCGTTCGGCATGCACGTGATTGAGGACAATCCCGGTGTGCAGGAGGCGATGAGCGCCCGTGAGCACTCGATCGCCATCAGGAAGAACATCGCCGCGCAGGCCGAGCCCGCGCCGGAGCCCGCCGCGGTCGAGGAGAGCGCGGATGCCGAACAGGCGCCCCGAATCGAGAAAGTCGCCGCAGCCCGAGTGCCGGAAGCGCACAATGACGATGAATTGGCCGCGCCGGGCGAGGAAAGCACCTGGCCGTATGGGCAGGGCGAACGCAAACCTTCGAAGGAAGCTTGGTGGCGTATCCTCGGACGTGGCCGTAAACGTGATATGGAGGATGACGAATGAGTGCCGAGGATCTTGACAATTACGAAACCGACGCGGAACTCGCCCTGTACAAGGAGTATCGCGACGTCATCAAGCTGTTCACCTACGTGGTGGAGACCGAACGGCGTTTTTATCTGGCGAACAAGGTCGATTTCAACGTGCGTTCCGCCGGTCAGGACGTGTATTTCGACGTGCAGCTCACCGACGCATGGGTGTGGGATGTGTACCGGTCGTCGCGTTTCGTCAAGAACGTGCGCATCGTCACGTTCAAGGACGTGAATGTCGAGGAAGTGCAGAAAACCGATATCGACATCCCCGACGATATGAATTGAGGCGCTGACGGTCGGACCGGCTGATTGCAGGCCGACTGCGGTCGGCCGTCCGCCGTCATCTGCCGGTGCCGTGTGCGCCCCAAACCGGCACGTCGCCGTTTCCCGCTCTCGTTTTCGTTGCGATACGCGGCTTCTCGTGTATGGCGACGGAAGGATTTTGTAAGCAGAACAACAAAATCGGCGTGCGTTTCCAGCGGTTCATATATACTGTCTCTGATTCAGCGATAAGGAGACCTCACGTGACGCAGAAGCAATCCGTGGTGATCATCGGCGGCGGCCCGGCTGGCCTGACCGCAGCATGGGAGTTCGTCAACAACGGCGGCTCCGACACATACGATGTGACCGTACTCGAAGAAACGCAGGAGTTCGGAGGCATCTCGCGTACCGTCAAGCACAACGGCAACCGCATGGATATCGGCGGTCACCGCTTCTTCTCCAAGGACGACCGGATCATGGACTGGTGGAAGGACGTGCTGCCGCTGCAGGGCGCCCCCAGCTATGACGACAAGAAACTCGGCCGTGAGCATGACATGGAGCCGGGCGGTCCCGACCCCGAAACCACCGACCAGGTGATGCTCAAGCGCCACCGCGTCTCCCGCATCTACTGGAACCGCCGGTTCTTCGACTACCCGATCTCCCTGTCCGTCAACACCTTCAAGGCGATGGGCTTCAAGCTCACCATGGTCGCGGGTTTCAGCTACCTCAAGTCCATGTTCCATAAGCTGCCGGAGACCAGTCTGGAGAACTTCTACATCAACCGGTTCGGCCGCAAGCTCTACTCCATGTTCTTCGAGGGCTACACCGAGAAGCTGTGGGGGCGTCATCCCTCGCAGATCTCCGCCGATTGGGGTGCCCAGCGCGTCAAGGGCCTCAGCATCCTCGGCGTTCTCAAGAACGCCTTCCGCAAGCTCAGCCCCAAGAAGCTCAAGGGTGAGGTCGAAACGTCGCTCATCGAGGAGTTCTGGTACCCCAAGCTCGGCCCCGGCCAGCTCTGGGAGACCGTGGAACGCCGGTGCGTCGACGCCGGTGCCACCGTCATCACCGATGCCAAGGTCGTCGAGATTCGTCAGGCACAGGGCCGTATCGAATCCGTGGTCTACGAGTCCTCGGACGGCAAGCGCACCGAACTGCACGCCGACCAGTTCATCTCGTCCATGCCCGTCAAGGACCTCGTCAACGCCATCGACGCGGCGTCTCATGACGATGACGCCGAAGCGTCTTCGGCGCCTGTCCCGCAGGACATGACCCACATCGCCAACGGCCTGCCCTACCGTGATTTCGTCACCGTCGGACTGCTCGTCAAGCACATGCGCCTCAAGAACACCACCGACATCCCCACGCTCGGCAACCCGCCCATCGTGCCCGATTGCTGGATCTACGTGCAGGATCCCGGTTACAAGGTCGGTCGTCTCCAGATCTTCAACAACTGGAGCCCCTACCTCGTCAAGGATGTCGACGATACCGTCTGGATCGGCCTCGAATACTTCTGCAACGAGGGTGACGATTTCTGGAACATGACCGACGCCGAGGCCACCAAGTTCGCCATTTCCGAACTGACCCGCATGCGTGTCATCAACGGCCCGCAGGATGTCCTCGACTCCCATCGCGAACGTGTCAAGAAGGCGTATCCCGCCTACTTCGACACCTATGCCCAGATGTCCGAACTCATCGAATACCTCGACTCCTTCGGCAACCTTTACTGCGTCGGCCGCAACGGCCAGCACCGCTACAACAACATGGACCACTCCATGGCCACCGCCATCGAGGCCGTCGCCAACATCAAGTCCGGTAAGACCTCGAAGCAGAACGTGTGGTCCGTGAACACGGATAAGTCCTACCACGAACAAAAGTAACCCACACCAGATATCGCCCCCGCCAGCGGGGGCATTTGTTTATGTCTGCGACTCGGCGTCCGTTTTTGCATTGGTCTCCAGCCCGTTATACAGTATGGAAAGTCCGAAACGCATGGAGTGCGTCGGGCGTTCAAAGCGGCAAGACCGCAATCATTCTTAGTGCAGGGACCGGTGCAATACGGTCTGCTAAGGAAAGGCAAACGAGTGGCAACTAGCCAGAATCTTGAAGGTATGAAGCTGATCGAGCTCAAGGAGCTCGCCAAGCAAATGGGTCTGCGCGGTACGTCGACGATGCGCAAGCCGGAATTGGTCGCCACCCTGCAGGCTGCACGATCAGGCGGCGAGGCGCCGGCGGGCGTTACCGTGCGACCGGTGAAAGGCGCCGCAAGCAAGCCGACCCAGCAGACGCAGCCCGCTGCACAGGCCGCGCAGACTCCGGAACAGGCTCCCAAGGCGGAACCCAAGGGCAGTGCACCGGTGTCGGCGGCGGATGACGCGGTGGCCGGACTGGTCGCGTCTCTGCCCGAGCCCGATGCAGCCTCGACCCGCACGCCGCGTATCTCCCGCCAGAAGGCCGCCGAATCCGACAGCAAGGACGACCGCGCCGCGGCTCCTCGCCGTCGCACCCGCGACGATGCAAAGGCGGGCCAGGTGGCTGCCGATCTGTTTGATGAACTTGACATCGCGCCGGCGGACGATCAGCCGCGTCATCGCGATGATGCGGCTGATTCCGGCATGATGCGTCGTCGTCGCCGTGCCATCGAACCACGCGAGCGCGACCAGCAGAACGACACCGTCCGCGACCTCGACGATATTCTCGCCACGCTTCCGGTGCAGAACGCCAATGCGGACGCCGCCCGCGGCACCCGTGATGACCGTGATAATCGCGATGACGACGAGCGCGAATTCACCCGCCGCAACCGTAGCGACCGCGCTGACCGTTCCGACCGCAATGACCGCACCGATCGCGGCGATCGCGGCGGCGATCGCAATGACCGTGGCGACCGCGGTAACGACCGTCGCCAGCGCCGCATGCGCGGACGCGACCGTGGCGGCCGCGACTACGATGATCGCGACACTCGCGAAGTGCGCATCTCCGACCATCAGGACAACGGCGGCGACGATCTCGTGCCGGTCGCCGGCATCGTCGACGTGCTCGACTCCTACGCCTTCGTGCGCACTTCCGGCTACCTGCCCGGCCCGAACGACGTGTACATCTCGATGGGTCAGGTCAAGAAGTACGGCCTGCGCAAGGGCGACGCCGTGACCGGATTCATCCGCGCTCCGCGCGAGGGCGACCGCCGCAACCAGCGCCAGAAGTTCGTGCCGCTGCAGTCCGTCGATACCATCAACGGCATGAGCGTCGAAGAGGCGGCCAACCGCCCGCAGTTCGCCAAGCTCACCCCGCTGTACCCGCAGGAGCGCCTCAAGCAGGAGACCACGCCGAACAAGCTCACCGGCCGCATCATGGACATCGTTTCCCCGATCGGCAAGGGCCAGCGCGGCCTGATCGTCTCCCCGCCGAAGGCCGGCAAGACGATCACGCTGCAGAACATCGCCAACGCGATCACCACGAACAACCCCGAAGTGCACCTGATGGTCGTGCTGGTGGACGAACGCCCCGAAGAGGTCACCGACATGGAGCGCACCGTGGCCGGCGAGGTCATCTCCTCGACCTTCGACCGCCCGGCCTCCGACCACACCACCGTCGCCGAGCTTGCCATCGAGCGCGCCAAGCGACTCGTGGAGCTCGGTCAGGACGTGGTGGTGTTGCTTGACTCGATGACCCGTCTCGCCCGCGCCTACAACATCGCCGCGCCGGCCTCCGGCCGCATCCTGTCCGGTGGCGTGGACGCCCAGGCGCTCTACCCGCCGAAGAAGTTCTTCGGTGCCGCCCGCAACATCGAAAACGGCGGCTCGCTGACCATCATCTCCTCCGCGCTGGTGGAGACCGGCTCCAAGATGGACGAGGTGATCTTCGAGGAGTTCAAGGGCACCGGCAACATGGAACTGCGTCTGAGCCGCGAGCTGGCCGACAAGCGCCTGTTCCCGGCCATCGACGTGAACGCCTCCGGCACCCGCCGCGAAGAGCTCATCACCTCGCCGCAGGAACTGCCGATTATCTATCGTCTGCGCCGTCTGCTCGGCGGCATGGAGCCCGAGCAGGCATACCAGACGCTGGTGCCGCGCCTGAAGAAGACCGCGACGAACCGCGACTTCCTCGCCGCCATTATCCAGCAGAGCAACAGCAACCCGGTCAACGGCAACTGATCCGGCTGCCGTCTGCCGGGCTCCGGCACGACGGCCTGAACGAGAGGAGCCCCGCTTCGGCATTGAAGCGGGGCTCCCGTCTATATCCGGCCTGCTTTCAGGCCATGATCTGCAGATGATGGTATCCGGGCGTATGGCGGCCCAGCGCGGGGTCGACGTGACGTTCGGCGAACACGCGCATCCGTCGCACGCCCTCGCGCAGCTCACGCCCGTCCCCGGCGTAGGAAAGCCTCACGAATCCGGCCCCCTCACTGCCGAAGGCCGTTCCCGGCACCACGGCGACGCGCTCCTCGTCCAGCAGCATACGGCTGAACCTGTCGCAATCCATGCCGCAGGCTCGCACGTCCACGAACGCGTAGAACGCGCCCTGCGGCTCGATCAGGCGCAGCGCGGTGCAGCCGTCGAGCTCGTCCAGCACGATCTGCCGCTTGGTGCGGTATTCCTCGCGCATGGCCGTGACATGCTCCTGCGGGCCGGTCAACGCGGCCACGGCGGCATATTGCGCCGTCGAGTTGACCGATGAGTGCATCAGCTCGGCGAGCTTGCTGGTCTGTTCAATCAGCGGCTCGGGGCCGAGCAGGTAGCCGATGCGCCAGCCGGTCATGGCGAAGGTCTTGGACAGGCTTTCGACGACGACCGTGCGCTCGTGCATGCCGTCGACGGCGGCGATGGAGGGCGCGATTGACGCGGAGCCGTCGAAGACGAACGGGTGATACACCTCGTCGGAGATCGCCCAGATGTCATGCCGGATGCAGACGTCGGCGATGCGCTCCAGCTCGGATAGCGGCGTGACGGCTCCGGACGGGTTGCCGGGGGAGTTGAGAAGAACAGCCTTCGTGCGCGGCGTGATTGCTGCTTCGATATCGTCGGCGTTCAGCCGCATCTGGTGTTCCGGTTTGAGCGCGACGGGCACCGGCACTCCGCCGCACATCAGGGCCTCCGCATCGTACGAGGTGAAGTACGGCGACGGAAGGATCACTTCGTCGCCGGCGTCAAGCAGCGCCTTCATCGCCAGGAACAGACCGATGGTCGCGCCGTCGACCGCCTGTATCTCGGTGTCGACGTCGTAGCGCAGCCCCTTCACCTTTTCGGAGTATGCCGCCACGGCCTCGCGGAACGGCTCGATGCCGAGCACGTTCGTGTATGTGGTGTGTCCTTCGCGGATCGATCGGCATGCGGCTTCCACGATATGCGGCGCCGCGGTGGCGCTGGGTTCGCCCACGCACAGCGAGATTGCGTCAGGCACGTGCTCGACCCGGTCGAATACGTCCCGGATGCCGGAACGGGGGACGCTGAGCGAGTGCTGCGAAAGTGCGGGCATGGACATGGTGTCACCTTTCAATCATGAACAAGAATATAAAATATACAGTAGTACATTGAAAAACAGTAATTATTACTATATATTTCGTAAATAACAGTAAGAAATCAATGGAATAATACTGGATTGACATCGCGATAAGCTGTCATCAGACAAGTTCGCGCCGGAACCGCTCCACATGCAGGTTGCGGCGAACCGTATGACCCGGGAGGACGTGATGGCACAGGCGAATACGCGCAATGACGAGGAACCGGACGCGGCATCGCGCAAGGTGGAGATCAGGCCGGAGGGCTCCGCCATGCTCGACGCCACGGACGAGTCCATCCTCGATGCGTTGGAGGAGGACGGGCGGGCCACGCTGGCTCAGCTGTCCCGGCTGTCCGGCCTGTCGGTGTCCGCGGTGCAGTCCCGCGTGCAGAAGCTGGAGAAGCGAGGAGTCATCAAGGGGTATCGCGCGGTGCTCGACTATGAGCTGTGCGGTCTGCCGATCAGCGCGTTCGTGTCCGTCACGCCGCTGGACTACTCGCAGGAGGCCGATATCCCCGGCAAGCTGCATGAGCTGGAAGGCGTGGTGTCCTGCTACTCCATAGCCGGCGCGCCCAGCTTCATGCTGGTGGTTCGCGTGTCGTCACCCAGCAAACTGGAGGAGCTGCTGAACCGCATCCATCGGACGGTGCCGGTCAGCACCGAAAGCACGGTGATCCTGCAGACGTATTTCTGACGGATGCCATTCGCCGTAGGCGTTAGACATCCCGGCCGGCATTGACCATATCGTTCCATCGTTGAGGAATAGCCGACGGCCCGGGTTCGGCCCACGCGCTATGGTAGGCAGTATGAGTGAACCCGAGAACAGCGATTGGGCGAAGCCGTCATCCCGCGAGGTGGGAGGCGGCGGATCCGAAACCGTCATCGACGCCGACACCGCACGGCATGATCCGCAGACCGCGGTCACCGTGGCCAAGATCAAGGCGCTCAGGCAGTCCATCGACAATGTGGACACGGCCATCGTCTCCTTGCTCGCGGAGCGGTTCAAGTACACGTCCCAGGTGGGTGTACTCAAGGCGCGGGCCGGATTCGCGCCGGCGGATTACAAGCGCGAGGACTACCAGATCGAACGGCTGCACCGCATCGCCATCGACGCCGGGCTCGATCCCGACATCGCGGAAATGTACCGGGAATTCGTGGTGGCCGAGGCCAAGAAGCGGCATCAGCGCATCGCCGACGCGGGAGGGGATCCCGGCGTGCTCGACGTGTTCGCCTGATCGGCGGAGATTTGCCGCTCTGCCCGCATCGTCGGTGGCGTGCATATGCATGCCTGTATTCGGCATGCGGGCCGCGTGATGATGAATGAAAGGGGGAGCGACGATGGCGCATATGACCGGGGTGATGACGCGAAGCCTGGCGGCTGCCGCCACGCTGGCCCTGACTCTGGCCCCTTCGGCGGGCGGGCCGGTCACGGCCGGTGCCAATCCGGCCGAAGGAGATGCCGGGTATTCCAAGACGCAGAATGTCATGTCTCTCGCCAACTCGGACGGGGTTCCGGGACGCCTGTACGTCACCAACCAGTTCACGGTCTCCCGCGGCGGCGACATCGTCGACTACGTGGCCGGCAACAGCGGTGACGGTTCCATGCTCGCGGCGGAATACAAGGCTGTGGAAACCGGCAAGACCACACAGGAGCGGGTGAAGGCCGGGCAACGCGTGTTGCCGTGGTCGGTCAGCATCGCCTACGGCCTGAACGGCCCGCAGGTGAAGCCGTCCCAGATCGCCGGTGCCAGCGGACTGGTCGATATCCGTATCACCGTGGAGCCCAATGCGGCCGTGTCCAACGGCTACGCGGAGAACAGCATTCCCGTGGTGGCGTTCACCGTACCGTCTTCCGTCTCCGACGATATCACCGTCGGAGACGGCATGACGCTGACGATGCAAGGATCCGACATGCTTGTCAGCGGCGTCGGGGAGCCCGGCAAACGCACGGTGTTCGACTGCTATATGAACGCGAAGAACTTCTCGATGAGCCAACTGGCGTTCGTGACCGTGCAGGCCGATGACACGGCGTCGTTCGTCGACGAGGTCACGGCTGTCTCCGACCGTGCTGACGCACTGGTCAACACGCTGGTCGTCACCGGTTCCGCGTCGGACCGCAAACTAATCGAACAGCTGACCGCCATGCGCGATCGCGAGCAGAAGCTCGGCGAGAAGGCGATCAAGGAGAAAACCGCAGCGCACAAGGCTGCGTTCTCGTCGTATATGGCGCATTACGTGGGGTCGTACACGACCCATCTGTCCGGCAGCATCGGCTCATCCACGCAGATGCAGGCGCTGATCGGCACAGCCGGCGAACTGACCGGCGACACCCCGATGGCGCAGGCGGTCACCGACCTCGCCAACGCGGTCAACGCGGTCAGTGCCGCGCATGAGCACGACGGCGCAGTACATGCCATAGACGACCTGATTCAGCGCATCCGTCAGCGCGGCACGTCGGGACTCGCCGATGAGATCAGCCAGACCATGGCCCAGGAGTCCACCGAGGGCGCAACGGCGTACAAGGCCGGGCAGAGCCAGCTGTCCAACGCGATGATCCCCTATTCGATGGCCTACACCGACGTGTACACCAAGCATCTGAGCGAGCTGACCGGAGGCACGTCGGCGGGAGCCGCGCGGTATCAGCAACAGGCGATTGACGCCGCCAACGAGGAGTTCTCCACCAGCGCCGACCTTCAGGACGACAATCAGAAAGTGCAGTCGGCGATGGACGCCTTGGCGGCGGCATCCGAACATACGGGCGCGGCGAACGCATTGCAGCAGATCAGCATACAGTTCGCCGGCGCACTGACCAGCACCGCCTCCACCGGCGATGCGCAAGGCGGCGATGCGGCTGCGGACCGGGTGCGTTACGGCTGGGCCGGTTCCGACACGACGTCGATGGCGGCGAAGGCCGAGCGCAAGCGGCTGGCCGCCGTCAGCAAGCAGGAGCGTGAGGAGGCCGAGCGCAAGGCGCAGGCGTTGGCCAGTGGCAAGACCGATGACGACTCGCAGTCAGGCATGAGTATCGGCGATGTGATGGGCAATGCCAGCGGCCTGGGCATGCTCGGCGGCGCCGTCAAGAGCGACGGCAAGGGCGGCAACAAGGATAGCGGCGACGGCAAGGATGGAAACGCCAGCGGCAGCGGCTCGTCTTCGGCGACGGGCACGGCATCCGGTTCGAAGTCGGCGTCGGTTCCGAAGTTCTCGCCAGTATACGGCATCGCCGGCATGAACCCCAGATCGCCGTTGCAGAGCACGTCGTCTGAGCTCATCGACGAGACAGTGGCGATTGGTGACGTCTCCGACATGCTGGTTCAGGCCGCGCAATCGTTGGCCGGCAGCGGCGGCGGCAGCGCGGCCGTCGACGGCAAACCGGTCGCGCGTCTCGCTGCCGCGTTGAGACGGTTGTCGTGCGACGGTGCCAACGCATACTCCGACCACTGCATCGCCGACGGGCGGCACAGTTACGACGTGCTATCCGACTGGAACCGGCATACCGAGGATCTGCGTCTGCTGATCATCATGCCAGCCGTGTGACGGGTGCGTGGCATACGGCGCACGGCGCGCGGCCGGCATGCCGCCGTCACGATGCCGTGGGTGCAAAACGGCCCCCTCGTGGATCCGAGGGGGCCGTTTCCGTTCGTGAGAAGCAGGTTACTTCTTGGCCTTCTTCGCCGGCGGCTCACCGAGCTCGCTGGCATCGATGACGACGGTATCGTCGCCCTCGCCTTCGGCCGCGGCCTCCTCGGCGTGCTTTTCGGCGAGATCGAACTTGCCGATCACGCGGCCGGCCTGCGCCACGTCGTCCAGAGCGGACTTGATGGCGTCGATGCCGTCCTTGACGGCGGCCAGCGTCACCGACAGGATCGGGGTCTTCATCGAGACCTTGGCCTCGGACTTGATCTTGCGCAGCTGCTCGACGGCCTTGCCGGCCCAAGCCAGCGTCTCCGGGGAGGCACCGGTGGCTGCTGCGGCATAGATGTCGGCCTTCGGCCAAGCGGCGCGGTGCACGGACCCCTCGCCGGTGTGCATCCAGCTCCACACCTCTTCGGTGGCGAACGGCAGGTACGGGGCCAGCAGGCGCGCGAAGGCGTCCAGGCCTAGGCCCAGCGTCGTGCGCGCGGACTTCACGGCCGCGTCGCTCGGCACCTTGCCGTGCGCGTCGGCAGTGCCGTACGCGCGGTTCTTGACCAGTTCGATGTAGTCGTCGCAGAACTGCCAGAAGAAGCTCTCGATGACTTCCAGCGCCTTGGAATGCTCGTAGGCGTTCAGCGCGTCGGTGGCCTGGCGGATCACCAGCGCCAGCTTCGCCATCACGGCGCGGTCGAGCGGCTCGGTCACATCGGCCGGGTTCCAGACGGCGTCGGCCGTCTCGCCCACATGATGGTTCTCGTCCTCGCGACCGATGGCCAGCGCGAACTTCGAGGCGTTGAGCAGCTTGATCGCAAGACGGCGGCCGATCTTCATCTGGCCTTCGTCATACGTGGCGTCGAGGCCGAGACGGGCCGCGGCGGCCCAGTAGCGCACCGCGTCGGCGCCGAACTGCTCGATCGGCTTGTTCGGCACGACGACGTTGCCCTTGGACTTCGACATCTTCTTGTGGTCGGGGTCCAGGATCCAGCCCGACAGCGTGGCGTGCGCCCACGGCAGGCACTTGTTCTCCAGATGGGCGCGATCCACGGTCGAGAACAGCCAGGTGCGGATGATGTCCTGACCCTGCGGACGCAGATCCATCGGGAACGTGGCCTTGAACAGCGCCTTGGAAGCCTCGTCCGGCTCCTCCCAGCGGGTCACGATCTGCGGGGTGAGCGAGGACGTCGCCCACGTGTCCATGATGTCCGGCTCGGCGGTGAAGCCGCCGGGCACATCGCGCTGGGACTCGTCGTAGCCTTCCGGCACGTCATTGGTCGGGTCGATCGGCAAACGGTCCTCGCTCGGAGTGATCGGATGATCGTAATCCGGCTCACCGGAAGCCTTGACCGGGTACCACAGCGGGAACGGCACGCCAAAGAAGCGCTGGCGGGAGATCAGCCAGTCGCCGTTGAGGCCATGCACCCAGTTCTCGTAGCGCACGCGCATGAAATCGGGGTGGAAGTTGAGCTCCTTGCCGCGCTCGATCAGCTCGGCGTTCAGTTTGGCGTCGGTGCCGCCGTTCTTCAGGTACCACTGACGGGAGGTGACGATCTCCAGCGGCTTGTCGCCCTTCTCGTAGAAGTTCGTCATACGCTTGGTCGGGGTCGGCTCGCCGTCCAGGTCGCCGGCCTCGCGCAGCGCGTCGACGATGATCTTGCGGGCGGAGAACGTGGTCTTGCCGGCGGTCGCGGCGAACATCTCACGGCCGGCCGGGTCGGTGATCCAATCCGGGGTGTCCATGACGATGCGGCCGTTGCGCTGGATGATCGGGCGGGTCGGCAGCTTCAGGTCGCGCCACCATTCGACATCGGTCACGTCACCGAAGGTGCAGCACATCGCGATGCCGGCGCCCTTGTCCATCTCGGCGGCCGGGTGCGCGAGAATCGGCACCTTGACCTTGAACAGCGGGGAGTACACGGACTGGCCGAAATACTGCTTGTAACGCTCGTCGTTCGGGTTCGCGATCAGCGAGGTGCAGGCCGCGAGCAGCTCGGGACGGGTGGTCTCGATGTAGATCGGCGTGCCGTCCTCGAAACGGAAGGCGACCTTGTGGTAGAAGCCGGGGTATTCGCGGCTTTCCAGCTCGGCCTGGGCCACGGCGGTCTGGAACGTCACGTCCCACAGGCCGGGCGCGTCCTGCTGATACGCCTCGCCGCGCGCGAGGTTGCGCAGGAACGCCTTCTGCGCCACGCGCTGCGGGTGCTCGCCGATGGTGTGGTAGGTCTGCGACCAGTCGATCGACAGGCCGAGGGAACGCCATAGCGCCTCGAACTGCTTCTCGTCCTGGGCGGTGAGCTTCTCGCACAGCTCGATGAAGTTCTTGCGCGAGACCGGCACCTGATCCTTGGCGTCGATCTTCTTGCCGTCGGTGCCCTCGAACGGCGGCTTGAAATCAGGATCGTACTTGAGTGACGTGTCCACGCGCACGCCGTAGTAGTTCTGCACGCGGCGCTCGGTGGGCAGGCCGTTGTCGTCCCAGCCCATCGGGTAGAACACGTCATAGCCTTGCATGCGCTTGAATCGCGCGATCACGTCGGTGTGCGTGTAGCTGAACACGTGGCCGACATGCAGATGGCCGGATACGGTGGGCGGCGGGGTGTCGATGGAATAGACGGCCTTGCGGTCGCGGGTTCCCTGGAACTTGTAGACTCCGTCCTCGTCCCATTCGCCGCGCCACTTGTCTTCGAGCCCGTCGACGCCGACCTTGTCGGGCAACGGGGTGAGGTGTGCCTTGATGATGCTGTTATCCTGCTCTTCGGTCATAAGCGACAGTCTAGAAAGCAATCGTGACAACAGCCGCGCGGCTGCGTCCGCCGGCGGGCGGGTCCGGGCGCATACCCCCGAATCAGTCCGTGGTGGTCATATCGGCGAGCGGCAGCTGCGTGTAGGTCATGTTGACGGGCACTCCGGTGATGTTGCTGCGGTACGCGCTGATCGGCTTGCGCGTGCAGATCCAGTCCACCGGCGAATCGTCGTCGAGCGTGCCGATGAACGACTGGAAGTTCTTCGCGTAGTCGTCGCTGCTGAAGGATTTCAGCGCCTTGCTCCACGCGCTCTGCGAGTCGGTGCTGACGAAGCCGATGTACGAGTTGCTGTTCATCAGGAGGTCCAGATCGTCCTCGCCGTCGGTCTCGTAGATCGTGAAGTCGTATTGGTGGTCCTGCGTCACGGTCTTGCTCCATGTGGCATCGTCGACCATCGACACGGACACGTCCGAATACGCGGGTTCGGCGTACATCGTCTGCTTGACCTGTTCGCCGATCTGGGAGCCGTATTCCTTCGGATAGACGAAGGTCAGCGGTCGTCTGGAGACGCGGAAACGGAAGTATTTGATCAGGTCGTTGCCCTTGCCGATGTCGTGGCCGAACGTCTCATCCGTCTTCTGATATCCGTCGTCGAGCGGTGACAGCGGCCCGGTCATGACCGTGCCGCCGCCCAGCGCCTCGGTCATCGCGTTCTTGTCGATGAGGTAGCGCACTGCCTGCCGGAACCGCTTGTCGGAAAGGATGGACTGCGTGTTGTTGCTGAAGGCGAGCACGACCTTGCGGTTGCTGACGCCCTGCTTCTTGACGATGCCGTCATCTTTCACCGCGTCGGCGGCGGACTGATCCAGCGCGACGGCCGCGTCGATCTGGCCGTTGTTCAGAGCCTTGGCCAGCTCCGTGGTGTTGGCCGCGAAGTTGACGGTGACGGTCTTGGCCTTGGACTTGCTACCCCAATAGTGGTCGTTGCGGCTCAGCGTCAGCTGCTTGCCGGATTGCCATTGGGAGACGGTGAACGGTCCGGACCCGCTGGCCTGCTTTGCGTAGTCGATGTTCTCACGCTGGTTGTAGACGATGCCGATGCGCGTGGTGAGCTTGGCGAGCAGCCGCGGGTCGGGTTCGCGAAGTCGCAGCACCAGCGTGCTGTTGCCGTCCGACTCCACGTTGGACAGTGCGGACAGTTCGTCGCTGCCGACATACTTCTTGGTGATGATCTGCTGCAGGGACCATACGGCGTCGGACGAGGTGATCGTGGTGCCGTCGGCGAACGTCGCGCCGCTGCGCAGGTTGAAGCGGTAGGTGGTGCCGTCTTCGGACACCTTCCACGAGGAGGCGAGCGACGGCTGGATCTTGTTGTTGTCATCGCGCTTCAGCAGCGTCTCATAGACGTTGCCGAGAAGGACGCGGTCGAGCGAATCGTCGTCGGTTGTCCGGATATCCAATGATTCCGGGGCGCCGGTGATGCCGACGCTCACTTTGACGCTTGATTGCAGGCCGCTGAAGGTGGGCAGCGTGTATTTGCGGTGCAGCAGGGACCAGCCCAGCCAGACGGCGCAGCCGAGCACCCCCGCGACGATGACAAAGATGATGGCGGACTTCGCCGAACTGCTGATGGAGGTATGCCGTGCGCTGTGCTGCATGGCTCCGAGTGTAATGCCCGGGGTAAACGGGTCGACGGGGGATCCCTGATGCGTGGGATACCGGCCGGGTCCGTCCGCTTGGTCTATATCAGTGAGCTCGGGCAGGTGTCATGAAGTGGGCACACCTCGCAATCGGGTTTGCGCGCGTGACAGGTGGCGCGTCCATGCAGAATCAGCCGGTGCGACAGGTCGGTCCACTGCGACGGCTCGAAATACGAGCAGATCTCCCGCTCGATATGCACCGGATCGGGACTGGACGAGTTCCAGTCGCCGCGCCAGCGCAGCCGTCCCGTCACGCGGATCACATGCGTATCGACGGGGAATCCGGGCACGCCGAACGCGTTGCCCAGCACCACGTTGGCCGTCTTGCGGCCGACGCCAGGCAACGTCACCAGCGAGTCCATCGTATCGGGGGCCTCGCCACCGAAACGGTCACGCAGCACTGCGGCCAATCCCAGCAGATGCTTGGTCTTGGAACGGTAGAAGCCGAGCGGGTGGATGATGTCTTCGACGTCCTGCGGATTCGCTGCGGCCAGGGATGCGGCATCGGGGAAACGCGAGAACAGCTCGGGCGTGACGGTGTTCACCCGCTTGTCGGTCGTCTGGGCGCTGAGCACGGTGGCTATCAGCAATTGCAGGGGAGAAGTGAAATCCAAGGCGCATTTCGGGTGCGGGAACGCCTCGACGAGCAATGCGTACTCCTCGTGCATCCGCTGGATGCGTGCCCGTTTGGATTCGCGTGGCATGATGCGCCGGTCTTACTGGGCGTTGGCGTCAGTGTCGTCGGAAGCCGTCGGAGCCGCGAGTGACTTGTCTCCCTCGCCCTCGGGCGGGTCGAAACGGTAGCCGACGTTGCGCACGGTACCGATCAGATGTTCGTATTCGCCGCCCAGCTTGGCGCGCAGGCGACGGATGTGCACGTCGACGGTACGGGTGCCGCCGTAATAGTCGTATCCCCACACCTCCTGCAGGAGCTGCGCGCGCGTGAACACACGGCCGGGATGCTGCACCAGATACTTCAGCAGTTCGAATTCCTTGTACGCCAGATCGATGGGCCTGCCGTGCAGCGATGCCGTGTAGCCGTTGGTATCCACCACGAGATCGCCGGAACGGATCTGGCCATCCTCGGTGCGCTCCGAATCGTCCGTGGTGCTGGCGCCTGTGATCGGCGCATTGCCGCGTTCCGACACCAGTCGCAGGCGCCCCTCCACCTCGGCGGGTGAAGCGGAGGCCACCACCACATCGGCGATGCCCCACTGCGAGTTGACGACGGTGAACCCGCCCTCGGTGAGGATCAGCACGATCGGCGTGGCCAGGCCGGAAGCGTGAATCAGCCGGCACAGCGTCTTCGCCGTGGCGAGGTCATCCCGGGCGTCGAGGAAGAGCACGGTGTTCTCCGGCATCTTCACCAGGCTTGCGGCGTCCATCGGCAGCACGCGCACGCGGTGGGACAGCAGTGCAAGTGAGGGAAGCACGGTGGCAGGGTCGTCCGCGAATGTCATCAGCGTCAAATCAGTCAACCGCTTCCCCTTTCCTGAATATGGATAACCGTAGTACCCATATGGTTAGTGGTCATATTGTAGGCGCATAATGTGGACAGCCGACGCTAGGCTAGAGTTAGTGGAATGGCGGTCGCGAGGCTGCCGCGGATTGCGATTTGTGGAGTGTGATGACGATGGGCGACGGCGAACAGCGTACCGGAAGCTCGATTGGCCGCGTACTTGCGGTTCAGGCGGTGGCATACGTGGTGCTATTCGGCGTGACGGGCGTGCTGGAGTTCACGTTCGGGAACCAGGGCGGTGTGGCGCAAGGGGTTGCGATCGCGCTCGCCGTGGTGCTGCTCGTGCTATTCCAGGTTGGGTGGCCGTTCCGTGCCGGCATTGCCGACCGCCTGATCGGCGCGGTTGCGGGCGTGCTGTCGATTCTGTGCGCGCGGACGTCGTTGGCCAGCCAGCTGTTTTACCCCGCGTACGAGGGCGGGCGTCTTGCGGATGATGGACGTCTGGTGATGTATCAGCTGGTGCGTTGGGCGGCGTGCTTCGCGATACTGCTGATCGCGGCGACGATCATCGCGTTCGGCCGGCAGATGGTGCGCGCGGAGCGCAGCCACCTGATTCGCGCGCTGTCGCACTGCATGACGGGGGCCGTGGTCTCCGTCAGCGCCGCGGGATGGTGTTTTGTGCCCGATCTCATCGACATGGGCTCCGCGTCGCCGGATAACGGGCTGCTGACGAGATTCATCATCGTGGCCGCGGCGTTCGTGGTAGTGGCGGTGCTGTTCGCCGTATGCTCGGTGTCGTGGAGCCGCGAGGCGGATCCGGATCCGGCCGCTCCGGCACCGTGGCTGGGTATCGGGCTGCTGCCGGTGATGCTCAGCGGTCTGCTCGTGTTCGCCGCGTCATTCGTCATGCAGCTGATCTTCTGATATTTGACGGTTTTCTTCGGCGGGGAATATTGGTCTTCGCCAGTATGCGATGCGGGGAGTCCGTACCCGTCATTCAGCCAACGCGCTTCTTTCTTTCGGTCGGTGGAGTTCGTCGGCGAAAGGTCGCCATCATGAGCGGCCTGATCGAGACGGTCGCCACGGACCGCCCTCCGGCGACCGGCTCGCATGGAGGAGCCTGGGTCGAGGACCTCGGCTGCGCGCAATGACGCACACGCGGGGAAGACATGTCCCCTTGGGCGCCACGACGAAATCCGCACCGGCAAGACGATGGCCTCATCGTCCCGGCAATATCCAAACACGGAAAGTCCCGAACACGGACGCTGACAGCCGCATATTTTCAGTCTCGTTGCGTTACCATGCTATGAAGCCAAGGTGCTCAAGCAGCACCTTAAGACCGATGAGCACGAGCACGGCACCGCCGGCGATCTGCGCCGGCTTCTGCCAGCGTGCGCCAAACACGCGGCCGATATACAGGCCGGCAGCGGAGAACGCGCCGGTCACCACGCCGATGACGATCACCGAAAACCAGATGTTGACCTGCATGAATGCGAAGCTCACGCCGACGGCGAACGCATCGATGCTACACGCCACCGCGAGCGGCAGCATATGGCGCCAGTCGAACTGGGCCGTCTCCCGGCTGTTCTCCTCTTCCTCGCCGAACGCCTCGCGGATCATGTTGCCGCCGATGAACGCGAGCAGCGCGAAAATGATCCAATGATCAACCGCGGTGACGTATTTGCTGAACGTGTTGGCCGCGAAAAAGCCCAGAAGCGGGAACAATGCCTGGAAGCCGCCGAACCACAATGCGGTCTTGATGACGTCGACCGGCCGCACGCGCGTGACGGTCAACCCCTTTCCGATCGAGACGGCGAAAGCGTCCATGGCGACGGATACGGAAATAAGCAGTATCTCAATCATAGCTGGAACATAAAGGTTCATCCCGCCGGCTTCCCCGGGGGATGGGCCTCGACGGATAAACCGCCTACGCCTAGGGGGCACGGACTTTGAGAACTGCCGGGCCAGCAAGCCGGCTTTGAATCCAAGCGAATGCTGTTCGCAAGTCGTGAAAACTACAAGGCACTACTGTAACACAACATCGCCCCGCTGGCGGGACGAGCCGTGAAGCAAACAGCGGAATCTGTTTGTAGGCGAGCCAGAAAGCTGTGGTCGATAAGATAATACGATAATATAATGCCCCCGCTGGCGGGGGGCTGTCGCGGAGCGACTGGGGGTGGTCGTGGCACTTAAGCCCCCAGTCAGCCGATGGCTGACAGCCCCCGCCAGCGGAGGCGGAAGCGAAGCAAATCACTTCGACGCGTTCGCGAGACGCTCACGCGCCTCCTTGATTTCCTTCTCGGCAACGGTCCTGCAATTGAGGACGGCCTTCGGCCGGCTCATGGTTGGCTCGGTCGCTGTCGCGTCCTCGCACGTTGCCGCCGGACAGCCCACCGGGCTGTCCTGAAGCAAATCACTTCGACGCGTTCGCGAGACGCTCGCGCGCCTCCTTGATTTCCTTCTCGGCAACGTCCGCGCCGGTCCAGTAGTCGCCGGGGAGGACTTCCTTGTTGGGTTCCAGGGCCTTGTACTGCTCGAAGAAGTGCTTGATCTCCTTGAGGTGGTACTCGTTGACGTCGTTGACGTCCTTGATGTCGTCGTAGCGCACGTCGGCGGGCACGCACAGCACCTTGTCGTCGCCGCCCTCTTCGTCTTCCATGTGGTACAGGCCGACGGCGCGGCACTCGATGACGCAGCCCGGGAACACGGAGTTCTTGACCATCACCAGCGCGTCCAGCGGATCGCCGTCCTCGCCGAGCGTGCCTTCGATGTAGCCGTAGTCGTCCGGGTAGCCCATGGCGGTGAACAGCTCACGGTCCAGGGTGATGCGGCCGGTCTCCTGGTCGACTTCGTACTTGTTCTTGGAACCACGCGGGATTTCAACGAGAACGTTGAACGTTTCTGCCATGATATTGCTCCTTAGAGTCGATTGACATAATCACACTCCACAATACCCCGTCGTACGCCGGAAGCGCCACGATTTCGCCCAAAAACGCAGATGGGGCCCGTCGTCGAAACGACGGGCCCCATCACCGAAACGGTCAGCCTGCCGGCCGCGCGTCCCTCATGCGTTCTCAGTCCTCATGCACCACGGTGAAGATGTGCGCCACATCGGCCCACGGTGCCAACGAGACGAAGTTGTCCCAGCTCCACGCGAAGTCGCGACCGGTCAGCTCGTCGTGTATGTGCGCACCCCACTTCGGATCGATGCCGTAGTCGGGCAGCTCCAGATGCACCATGGCCTGATGCGCCTCGTGACCGTCCAGGTTCACCACCACGATCAGCGTCTCCGGCTTGTCGGTGCCGGTCAGCTCGGCCGGTGTGTGGCGGGCGAATGCGAGGATGTTCGGGTCGGAGGATTCCAGCACCGTCAGGTTGTGGTAGCTGAACGCCTTCGGATGCTCGCGGCGGACGCGGTTCAGGTTGGTCAGCAGCTCGGCGATGCCGTACTTGTCGGCGGCCGACCAGTCGCGCACCTTGACCTCGTACTTCTCGTTGTCGATCTGCTCCTCGAAACCGGGGCGCTGCTTGTTCTCGATCAGCTCGAAGCCGTTGTAGATGCCCCAGCTCGGGCTGCCCATCGCGGCGAGCACCGCGCGCACAGCGTGGCCGGCGATGCCGTTGTCGCGCACGTAGGCGGTGAGGATGTCCGGCGTGGTGGGCCAGAACGTGTTGTGCTGGTAGTAGCCGTCGTCGCCGTTCGTGGTCTCCAGGTACTTGCCCAGCTCCTCCTTGGTGTTGCGCCACGGGAAGTAGCAGTGCGACTGCGTGAATCCAACGTAGCTCAGCGCGCGCATCATGCCCGGGCGGGTGAACGCCTCGGCCAGAAACAGGATCTCCGGGTGCTTCTTGGTGACCGCCGCGATGACGTCCTGCCAGAAGCGCACCGGCTTGGTGTGGGGGTTGTCGATGCGGAAGATCGTCACGCCGGCGTTGATCCACAGTTCGAGAACACGCTCGACTTCCTTCTCGATGCCGGGCATGTCGGCGTTGAAGTCGATCGGGTAGATGTCCTGATACTTCTTCGGCGGGTTCTCCGCGAAGGCGATGGAGCCGTCCGGCTTGTGGCGGAACCAATCCGGGTGCTGCTTGACCCACGGGTGGTCGGGCGAGCACTGCAGCGCGAAGTCGAGCGCGATTTCCAGACCCAGCTCGTGGGCCTTGGCGACGAGCGCCTTGAAATCGTCCATGTTGCCGAGCAGCGGGTCGACGGTGTCATGCCCACCCAGCTCGGAACCGATGCCGAACGGCGAGCCCGGATCGTCGGGACCGGCCTCCAGCGCGTTGTTGCGTCCCTTGCGGTTCGTCTTGCCGATCGGGAAGATCGGCGGCAAGTACACGATGTCGAAGCCTTCGGCCTTGGCGCGTTCCAGGCCGGACACCGACGTCTTGAGCGTGCCCTGGACGATCTTGCCGGTCTCCGGGTCGACGTAGGCGCCCTCGGAACGCGGGAAGAACTGGTACCATGCGGCGAAGCTGGATTCCGGACGCTGCACGAGGAAACGCTGGGGCTGGCTGGGCGAGACGCCGTCGCGCAGCGGGTTGGTCAGATGCAGCTGGGCGACCGGTTCGCTGGTCGCCGCGGCGAGACGGTCCTCGGGCGTAAGCGATGTGTCCTTCATGGTGGCGGCAGCGGCGACGAGCGTCTTGCGCTGCGCGGCGCTCAGCTTGGCGTCGGCGGTCTTCGCCCAGCGTTCCAGCAATTGCGCGCCGGATTCGAGGGCGTTCTCGACGTCGTCGTTGACCTTGACTTTGATGGCCGCGTCATGCAGCCAGGACTTGTAGGTGTCCTCCCATCCTTCGATGGTGACGCTCCATTCGCCCAGCTGGCGCTTGATGGCGGCGAATTCGGGCTGCCACGGCTTGACGTCGCTGTGCTCGCCGCAGGTGAGCATGACCTCCCAGCGGTCGAGGCCGGGGTTGGTGCAGGTCATCGGCAGACGCTGCATCTCCTTGCCGCGGTGGTTGCGCACGATGGCGGTGGCACCGACTTTGGTGCGGCCTTCGATGAAGACCTGCGCGGTGACCTTGAACGGTTCGCCCAGCTCGACACGGGCGGGGAAACGGCCGGATTCCTCGTTCGGCGTCACGTCCATGACGGCGATGCGTCCGAACTGCGACGGGTCTGCGACGGGAATGGACTGCGCGGGGACCTCACCGTTGGCGACGGCGGCCGCAGTGGCGGCTTTCGTCGTTCTGGAGGCGCGAGGCGTCTTGGCCGTCGTGCGCTTGCGCGTCGAGGTGGTACGTGATGTGGACTGCTTGCCCGACGAAGTGTGACGGGTTGCGGATTTCGCTTCGGTCTTGTCGTCCGAATGCGATGTGGCTGATCGAGATGAACTACTGCTAAGCGCTGACGCGCCTTTCTTTTCTTCTGCCATACCGCCCATTGTATACGGCTGATGGCCAATGGGCGATTGTGGATAACCCCCTGTCTTATATGCCGAGAACCGCCAAATGTGGATAACTGTCGTGGGGAGTTATCCACAACACGCCGAAGGGGGATAGCCTTCGACCACATTGCCTGAAATCCGGTGGCCGACGGCGTCCGGCATGGCATGGTGTCATCAACCGCCCATCGTGGACGCGGCGGGATTTCAGGAAGGGAATATCATGAACATGGTTGTATTCAGGCGATGTCAGGCCGCGCTGGGGGTCGCGGCCGTCATGGCTCTCGCATTGGTGGCCTCGCTGGTGTTTGCCGCCATGCCGGCCGCGGCGGTGACGTTGAGCAGGGCGGATGCCGGCACGTTTCTGCGCTATGAGCATGGCGGCGAGCAGGTCATCGGCGTCATGGCGAAGGATTCGACGAACAACTATTACTGCATCGAGGCTGACGAACGCGTCGAATACCAGCTGGGGGAGAGCGTCAAGCTGCGCGACGACGACACCGCGCGCCGGCTCGGCTGGCTGATGGACCATTATCGCGACGGGACGGCCGCGGAGCATGCGGCGATCGCGGTGCTGGCCCATGATCTGCTGGACCTGAAGCCGGACACGTGGAAATCCCGGCGCGTGTCCGTCATGCGCGACAATCCGACGCTGCGGCGCAAGGTAGAGCAGATGTGGGAGGAGGCGGGATCCAACGCCCCGGCGAATGCGACGGTGACGCGTACATACGCCGAAGGCACGCGGACCGGGCGCGTCACGGTGTCGGTGACCAATGCGCAGGGGAAGACGATCGCCGGGATCAGATACGCCGCGACGCTGAACGGTCCGGCGGTGTTCACGAACGGGAGCGCGACGGTGACCGGGATATCCGGGGCGGAGCCGATCGTGTACTCGTGGAAGGCGACCGGCGAGGGTGAAGTGAAGGCGAGTGTGGCATATGACCGCAAGCAGGTGGACGTGTTCGCAGTCGCGGGAGGCCAGGATCTGGTGCGTTACGGCGGCTCTTCGCAGGTGAGCGGCAAGGCGGTGAATTTCTCGGTCCGCAAGGAGTTCGTGCCCACACTGGGCACCGCCGTCGCGGCCAAGGTGGTCGACGCCGGGCAGCCGGTCGTGGATACCGTCACGTCCGGGGTGGATGACGGCGATTCCTGGGCGTCCGGATTGGAGTTGCGGGCGTCCGGATGGTATTTCGACGGGCTCGGCGTGGGCGATCTGTCCGAGCCGGTCATGCCTGGTGCCGACGAGACGGCGAAGGAGTTCATCGCGAGGCTGGGCACAATGGGATTCCGGCCGTCCGCTTATGGCGAGGCGTCGTTCACTGCTCCCGGGCAGCGCGTGGACGTGAGAGCGACGGCCGAGCCGGGCGGCGACGCGGCGTATGAGGCGCCGCGAGGTGGAGGATTCGGCACATGGGTGTGGGCGTTCGAAGTCGAGAAGTTGAGCGATACTGCGCGACAATATATAGGTAAGGATGTGGTCAGCGGGTTCCTGGAATACACGGAGACGAATTCGAACCGTGCTCGGGTGAGTGTGGAATCCACGGTCACGGAGCATACCGGCGTGGTTGGTTCCGAACTGAGCGACACCATTACGGTCGACGGATTCCCCGATGATCACGGATCCTTTGACGGCAATGTCAAGCTTGGCATCGGCGCTGACCGGGCGATGGCGCAGGTGAGCGTGTGGTGGGCGGGCGATCCGAATGATTCCGCCGGCGACGAGGCGTACCGGCCTCAGGGGGAGACGCCGCCGGCCGAGGACAGCAATCACCGGTTGATTGGCGTGTGGGATTATCCGGCGGTCAACGGGCGTATCCGAGTGGGCGCCGGGGCGCCGGACGCTCATGGCGATCCGGTGCACATCGTGGCCGAATCGCACGGATGGTACGTGTTCGTTTGGAGCTTCGACGGCGATGACCGGGTGATGCCGGCGTCCAGCGCATACGATGACGCGTGGGAGCGCGTGCGCATATGGGATGTGGCACGGCCACGCAAGCCGGCGCTGACCACGCAGGTGGAGCCGGACATTGTGCGGGTCGATGAGCCGTTCCGCGATACGGCGCGGATTGTGGGCGATGTGCCCGAAGGGGCCTATGTGACGTTCACGGCGTACGAGGCGGTGGAGGAAGGGGCGGTGCCCGGCATGAACGGCGTGCTGCTTGACGAGGCCCGCGCCGAAGTGGACCATACGCTGTTCGAGCAGACGATCGCCAGTCCGCAGGTGCGCTCGCCGAAGGCGGGACTGGTGTATTGGAGGGCGTCGCTTCGCTCGCGTGACGGTGATGTGCTGGTTTCGCATGAGCTCGGCGTCGAAGGGGAGACCGTAACCGTCGAAGCGCCTGATGCTCCACCCGCTGAGCCGAAGGCGAATCCAGAGCCCAAGAAGCCGGTGCTGTCTCATACCGGTGCGGGGGTCGTCGCCATCATCGTCGTCGGATCCGGAGCCGCCGCGGCCGCCATCGGTGCCCTGGCCTTCCGCCGCCGATCCTGTCGCTGACGCTGCCGCTGGCGAAGGTTGTCTAGCGAGACCGGGGGATGGTTTGAGGCACTTGAGAAAGGCGCAATAGAACAGAAAGGCTAGGAATCTTGTAATTCCTAGCCTTCTATTTGGCATGGATTTGAACCATGGGCCTCAATGGTATATGGGTCAGGCGTGGGCGTTTTCGCGACGTCGCATGGTGCGCAACCGGTCGGCGATCCATGTATTGACGACGGCGTTGCGGCTGATTGCCAGCTCGGCGGCTTCCTCGTCCAGTTCGCTGACCATCCATGCGGGCATCGTCAGCGTGATTCGCTTCTCCAGCGGGGGATGATGTTCGACTACGGGATTGCCGAGATCGACATAGCTGAGGATGTCGTCGCCGTTGTCGAACATCTCCTCAAGCTGGTCGCTGATGATCGCCTTGGCATCAATTTTTTTGGCTTTCATGGTATGCCTTCTCGTTCTTGCGCGATCGGCGCACGGGTATGATGCGGATGCGCTTGCCGCGTTTGGTTGTAATCGCCGTCCAATGCCTGCCGTCGATCATCCTGAGCACGATGTGGCGCACATCGTCGTTTCCGGGATTCGGGGCGGTCAGCGTCACTGGAGGCGTCGAGCCGGTCGACAAGATCGCGGCCTTCCGCGTACTACGATCAGGGTTTTGATTCTCGACTCCATATTAGTTATATACAAATCAGTTTTATGTATGGATAAAAGATATGTGTAACAATATCATGGTTTGTAAATTCCTAATCCAAGACTTGAAAGTAAGTCTATGCATTGCTAATCTAGTTCACATGACTGCAGTGATGGTCTCGCCGGCGTTAAAGGCGCAGAAGCAAGAGCTGAGCCTTCAGGATCGCGTTACATACAACATGAAGGTTCTTATCGCTATTCGACAGACCTCTCAGAAGGATCTGGCGCAGGCTATGGGAATTGCCGCACCGACTCTATCCCAGAAGTTCAGTGGGCGCACCCGATGGAACATGGATGATATAGAAAAAGCCTCCGATTTCCTTGATGTGAAACCGGAGGCATTGGTAGCGGGGCATGGATTTGAACCTTGGACCTCTGGGTTATGATCCCAAACGGCTCAAAACTAAGCCGCGAGAATCATAGCCGGGGCCTTCCATGCCCCGCCACGTAGGCGGAAGTCGTCAACGTTGACGACAGGCAAACCTCCATTCCCATCGTTATCGTTACGGCGCTCGCCGATGATGCTGAGCGCCTTGGCCGGCGTGAGAGTCGGATCAGTCAGGACGTCAAGGGAGACGCCCACGAACTCAGCCGCCTTCCACATGTCATTCAGTGCCCAGTTGCTCTCTCCTGACATCATGCGGGAGAGATTCTGTGGGCGTCTGCCGATGTATTCGGCGAGGTCTTTTCTGTAGCGCCCTTCAAGCTGCATCAGCATATTCAGGTTCAAAATCGCTATGTCCTGCGGGCTAGCTGCAACCTTTGGGGCTGTCATAGTTACCGTCATGCCCTTAATGATACGCAAAAGTGATTAGTAGCGCAAGAATCTCAGCATGTCGAATCAAAATCAAGACACGCCGAGAGTGCTCGAAATCGATTAGTGCGTGATATGGTTAGCAACCATGAACGCCAATCAAAAACGATTAGTGACGCTTGAAGGTGATAACCCAGCGTCCCGCATCTCAGGACTGATCGAGATGCGTCATTGCCTTCAGAAAGACGTGGCGCTCGCCATCGGTATGAGCGAACAAGTTTTCTCCAACAAAATGAACGGCCTCCGATCCTTCTCTGCAAAGGATTACAAGGCGCTCGCCGACTTCTTCAACACCAGTGTTGACTACCTCATGGGTCGCACCCTTGACCCGTGGCCGGCGGACAACCCCCAGCCGGAAGAGGCGGCGAAATGAGCAAGTCCAATTGTGAACCTGCGTTGCTGTCCTCTCTGGAGACGTTGCAGCACAATCTTCAGGACGCCGGCATGCTGCGCATGAAAGCGTCCCTGTATTCAGAGGCTGCCGTGCGCGAGGCACTGGGGGACTCCGAATACAGGCGAATCTCGGAGAAGCTGGACAGGCGTGCGCTTCTGGCACAGCTCGACGCGGTGTCCCTGTTTCTCCTACAAGTCCTTGGTCTTGTTTCGGTCGGTGAGGGCGATGGCGATCTGCTGAGCGCCGAAGCCGATGTAATGAACGGCGCGGGCGAGTTTCCTCACCTCTTCGCTTTCTGCATGATCCCGGAGCCAAGCGGCGCTACTGGTTCCGACACGGAGATTGTCGAGCGCTTCGTTAAGCGCCTCTCGTTGTGTCTGCATTGAAAATTCTTCCTTTCCCCGCGTCGTGCGGATTTTTGGTTGGCACCTCAAGCCTACCGGCACGGGGAAAGGGCCTTATCCTCTGAAAGGAACCCTCATGATCTGGTTCGTCATCTCCATCCTGCTCTTCAGCGCCGCCGTCACCGGCATCGCGCTGTCCAACAACGTCAAGGGGGCCGGCATCGGCCTCATTCCGGGCCTCGTCGGATTGATGCTGCTGATCCCCGCATGCCTGTACTCCGTGGACGTGGGCGAGGTCGCGGTCATCCGCAACATGGGCGGCAGTCTGGCCGGCCATTCCGAAGACGCGGGCTTCCATTTGAAGACGCCGTGGCAGAGCATCGTCAAATACGACACCCGCAACAACCTCATCAACTTCTACAAAGACACCGATTACAAGTACGACGGCGGCAGCGCGGTCGGCAAGCAAGTCACCGTCAACGACAGGAGCGGAGCTTCCGCAGACATCGACATTCAGGTCAACTACAGCCTTGATCCAAGCGCCGCCGAATACCTGTACTCGGAGTACGGCAAGCAGCAGACGTTCACGCAGAACTACATCAGCAACGATCTTCGCAGCGTGGCTCGTGAACAGTCCGGCCGGTTCGACACTTTGACGATGCTCACCAACCGAGGCGAATACACGAAGGCGGTGCAAGATGCGCTGGCGGCCAAGTGGAGGAAGATCGGCCTGACCGTCGAACAGGTCAGCGTGCAGGACGTGCGCTATGGCGACGAGATCGTCAAGAAATACAACGAGGCGCAGGCCGCCGAGATCGACAAGCAGAAGGCCATGAACGAGCAGGAAGTCGCCAAGACCGAGGCCGAGACCAAGAAGATCAAGGCGCAGGGCGAGGCCGACGCCAACGCCGTGCTCAACGAGAGCCTGACCGACAACGTGCTCAAACAGCACTATATCGACGCTCTGTCCAACGCGGATCAGCTCGTCGTCGTCCCGGACGGCGCTGACACGCTCGTCCAGACCAAGTAAGGGCGGCGTCATGTTCAAGCGCTACCCGTACACGATCGGCCTCATGGCCGTCATATCGTTCATCGTCTGCATTGTGTGGCTGTTCACCCATGACGCCTGCATGCATCCGTTCGGCAATGGGCTGGCCGCGTGGTGGGCGTTCCTCGTCGTGCCGACCCTGTTCATCGCCATCGTCGAGGAGCAGGGAGACGAACAGTGAGCGGGATCGTCTGGCAGCAGTGGACAGTACTCGCGGTGTACGTGCTCGCCGAGCTTGCGGACATCGCCCTCATCGACCCGTCTCAGGCGAGTCGGAAGCCGTCGGACACGTTGGCTCGCACGTTCTGGCGCGCCGGCATGGTCGCGCTCGTGCTGACCATATGAGACTTGCCCGCCATCATTGCATTCCCTTCCAATATGGCGGGCGGCGACAAGGAACAAGTCGTTAACACCACCTCTCTCAATGATCGCGCCGCCGGTCCTCTCCACCGGCGACGCACCAAGGGCGGGCAGGTTCGCCCCCGGTCGAGATTCGCGTCAGGCGGGCGCGGGCAAAGACCGGGAAGCCGTTCGATTCGGCCGCCGTCCACTGCGATCGCGTCAACGTCGCCCCCTCGCACGCCACTGACAGGACACGCGGAACGCCAGTGCGAGCGGGGAGCGATGGACACGGCAGGCTTCGACTCCTGAGGCCGTCCCGACCGGGGCCAGCGCGACCGCAACCCGCATACTCCGCGCACAAGGAAAGGAACACGCATGGCATCACAGCCGTCACCGGACGAATACGACTACAGGGAAGAGGGGTGCAGCCTGTTCGAGTGGCCCCTGACCGACGAGGCCTTGCACATGGGTGCCGGCGAGCTCCTGGACTCGCTCATCGACACGATCCGCCGGCTCAACAGCGACCCGCAGTGGGATCGCACGCTGTTATTCCCGCGTGTCGGCGACGTGGTCGTTGACCGCGACCGACGGCAGATCACCGCGCGGTGCATGTGGAAGATCAAGGCCGACTACCAGATGAAGGAATCATGAAATGACCGTTATCTCGCTTGAGGAACGCTTGGCGAAGGAGCTGGCCGGCCGGCCGCTCGGCTGCACCGAGGGAAGAGCCGACGACATCGCCGAGGAAGACGGGGAGACCCTAGCCGAGCTGGGGCACATGCGCGGCGTGGCCGACATGGCCTATGTGGCGCTCTCCGACCTCGCCCTGCACTGCCACGGCCGCCGCGAGGACGTGGCATGGGGCATCGCGAGCGGCGCAGCCGAGGACATGGAGGACGAGGACTAGTGGCCGGCGAAACCGTCATCACGATCATCGGCAACCTCACCGCCGACCCCGAACTGCGCACCCTGTCCGACGGCAATCCGGTCGCGTCGTTCACGATCGCCAGCACGCCCCGCACCTATAACCGCCGGACGCAGCAGTACGAGGACGGCACGGCGTTGTTCCTGCGCTGCTCGGCGTGGAACGACCTCGCCAGGCACATCAGCCAATCATGCTCGAAGGGCATGCGCGTCGTCGCCCAAGGCCGCCTCTCCCAACACTCGTATCAGGCGCATGACGGCTCGAACCGCACCGTCATGGAACTGACCGTGGACGAGATCGGCCCCAGCCTCCGGTACGCGACCGCGCAGGTCACGAAACAGGGCGGCCACAACGGCTATCAGGGCGGCAGCACCTACGGCAACCCCGCAGGCAACCCGCCCGTCGGCCCACGGCCAGCCACCGCGCCGTCTCAGCCGCCCGCAACCGACCCGTGGGCCAACGGCGGTAGCGGCTACACGCCGGACACGTTCACCACCGATGCCGGCGAACCGGAATTCTAGAAAGGACACCCTCATGGCAAAGAAAAAGGACTCGGGACTTGTTCAGGACGCGCTCATACCCGACGAGATGAGCCCGCTGGGCCTGCTGGACTTCAACAGCTCGTGCGCGAAGATCAAGCAGGCGGCCGTGGACTTCCGCCGCGCGGTCAACCACAAGATGCAGCTCGAAACCAAAGACGCCTACCTCGACAAGTTCCATCAGATCGACCCGTACACCGAGGCCGTGTACGACACGGACGTGCTCGCGCAGCACATCATCGACTGCGCCGAGGTCATCAACCGGCTGCTCACCTATCCGAAGGACGCACGCCGCGCGGTCCTGTACGACAACCTCCACGACAGCCTCGCCACGTTCGAGGAAAGCGCGCCCGACTATCCCGATCTCGACGACGATGCTGACGAGACCGACGGAGGAGAGGCCGTCGATCCGAACACCGGCGAGATCAAGTAACCACACATTGAGAGAGGTTCACCATGACTTGGTTCATGATCGACGACGGCATCTACGACAGCCCGCAATGCGAGGAGCTTCCATTGTCCGCGATTGGCCTGTGGGCTCTCGCCGGCAGCTACGTCGGACGCCAGCTGCGCCACGGCGACTACGACGGGGCCATCACCATGCAGCGCGTCAGGAAGCTCGGCGGCAGCCCGAAGCTCGCCCGCCAGCTCGTGGACGCCGGCCTGTGGCGCGAAACCGAGCCGGACGTGTTCGAGATCGTCGCCGCCAACCCGGACGGCACCATGCTCTGCAAGTACGCGGCCACCAAGGAACTACAGGAAAAACGCGCCCGCGCCGGCCGTGCCGGAGGCAAGGCGTCCGGCCGCTCGAGACGAAGCAAAAACGAAGCAAATGCCTCAAGCAACAGTGAAGCAAACGCGAAGCAAATGCTTCAACCGGACGAAGCAAAAGGTGAAGCACTTGCCGAAGCAAAAGGTGAAGCAAACGCGAAGCAAACCGGCAAGCAAAAACGAAGCACCCTTACCTATACCTATTCCCATACCGATATAACCTCCCCCAACCCCTCCGCGCCGACACCGACGCCGACACCGGTGTCCGAGTCGGAGCCGGAGCGCACCACCATGGCCGAGCTCGAGGCCAGGATGCTCGAAGACCCGTTCGAGACCGCATGGAATGCCTACCCGCGCCACACCGGCAGCAAAACCGAAGCCGAAAAGGCGTGGAACCTCGCCATCCAAGGCGTCTACGGCCGACCGCCGGCCGACCCCAAACAGCTCATCGCCAGCGCCATCGCCTACGCCAAAACCATCGACGAACCCAAATACGCGCCCAACATGAGCCGATGGCTACGCCAAGGCGCATACACGGACACCATGCCCAGCCGGCCGAAACCCTACCGGCACGCGCTGCCCGACGGCACCGTCATCGACGACCGGTGGATCACCAGCCACATCCGAGACCACGTACCGGCCGGCACCTTCACCGACGCGATGAGAACCGACTTCTGGGCCAGCGTCAAAACCGGCAGCAACCCGGAACAAAAAGCCAAGGAAATCATCAACGAATGCCAACGAAAGGCCCAGAGATGAGCACCAAACCCACCGACGAAACCCGCCGCACCGTACAACGGCGAGACCGATACCGATGCGCCATATGCGACCGGGAAACCGGCAGCCACTGGAGCGGCGACAGCATCCACCACAGGGAACCGCGAAGCCACCCGTTCGACCGCCTCCACCAGCCCGAAAACCTGCTCCAACTCTGCGGCAGCGGCACCACAGGATGCCACGGATGGGTACACGCCCACCCCAAGCGCGCCTACCAGCTCGGCTACCTCGTCCACATGGGCAAAGACCCCGCCACCATCCCCGTCTACTACCGCACAGGCGGCTGGCAGCAGCTCAACGCGGACGGCACACGCCATCCCTGCCCGCCACCCGAAGACCTCCCCGCCCATATCGACATCAAGAAAGGCAACGAATGAACACCCAACACGACATCACCGTCAGCGGCAAACCCCTCAACCCGCCAAAACCGCCAGCCAAACCACACATGCTCCTGTGGATCGACACCGAAACCACCGGCATCAGCCGCACCGACGCGAAAATCCTCGAAATCGGCATGATCGTCCCCAGCCTCGACGCCGCCGAGGAAGGCGGCCGGTTCATCAGCCCCGTCCGCCCCGACGATGTGAGCCTCTACGACCTCGACCCATACGTGCTGCGCATGCACCTCGACAACGGGCTCTTGGACACCGTCATGGAGACCGAGCCCAACGAATTCAACTACGCGAACGTCGCCCGCAACCTCGGCGAATTCATCCGCGACGAAGCCTCGCAATACGAGCTCCACCCCGCCGGCACCAACGTGGACTACGACATCGACGTGCTCACCAACCAACTCGGCCCCCACCTCCACCCCGACTGGCTCCGCCAGCTCACCAACCACCGCAAACTCGACCTCAGCACCTACCGGATCAGCGACCTCGCCCTCGACCACAACCCCTACAAGGGACACGCGGGCACCCACAGGGTCGAAGACTGCATCCGCCGAGACCGCAACGACTACGCCAACTACCTCGACATCATGCGAACCGTCACCCAAGGAGACAAGCAATGAGCTGGATCAACGACCCCGTCAACAGCCCGAAGCATTACACCGACTCACACCCCGGCATGGAATGCATCGACCTCACCGCCGACACCACCTTCTGCCTCGGCAACGCCATCAAATACCTCTGGCGCTACCACAGCAAAGGCCGACCCGTCGAAGACCTCGAAAAAGCCCGATGGTACCTATGCCGCGTCATCGACTACGGCGAAAAGATCGCATGGACGCAACGCCAGACCCGCATCCTCACCCGGCTACGCGGCCAAGCCGAAGCCAACGGCCTCGAACACGAATACCGCATATGGCGAGACCTCGCACTCGGAGACACCGACACCGCCCTCGCCAACCTCGACATCCTCCTAGACCACGAAAGGAACCAACAATGAGCACACGCATCTACTGCGACCAATGCGGCACGGAAACCAGCAAACGCAAGGCACTGCGATTCAGCCTGTCCGGGTATTCGGCCAACCGCACCTCCATGGGCCAGCTCAACGACATCGAGATCGACATATGCCCCGACTGCGCCCAACGATTCAACGACCAGACCATCGGCACCATCCACATACGCCGAGACCACCGAGACAAGCTCAGCCCCTACCTGCTCGAATACCAGTCCACCGATTTGAAAGAAGACCAAGCATGACCAGCATCATCACCCACGAAATCGAGGAACGCTACCCCTACCCCGACAACGGCGAGCGCCCCGTCACTCAGACGAGGCTCGGAGCGTGTTTGGCGTCGCGGAAGGCGTACGGGGCCGGGGCGACGAGGAATCCCACGGATCGTGAGATCGATATGGCGGCGCTCGCCATCTACACCGGCACGTCGGGTATGAGCGTTGAAGAGGTCTTGCCGTTGTGGCCGGACATGAACCCGGATGCGAAAGTCCAATACCGGAGGTTGGCGCGGTTGGCGATCACGGCCGCACGGACGGAGGCGCTGAAATGAGCGAACAGGTCGGGAAGATATTCACGCGCCAAGATGTGGCCGATGCTCTGCAAGACGCCTTTCTTCGGTTCGATACGTGCACGTCTGCTGACCCGGATCAGTATTCGTTCACGATCGAAGGACGTCACCTGATGATCGACTTCATCTTCGAGCATTACGGCATCCCGACCGACATCAGTGAACTGGAGGCGGGGCAGTGAGCAGTCAGTATTGCAAGCCTGCGGGCAGTGATCCGGTATGGCGTTGCCCGGTCTGCGGGCAATGGTGGCGGCTCGACCTACCCAATGGCGACTTCTGGGAGCCGATAAGCACGCTCAAGGCGTTCCTGCTCTACCACCCGAAATGGCGGGCGGAACGACGGCACAGGAAGGCATCCGCATGACACGCATTCGGATCATGTGCGATCAGACGGACGGCACCACCATCAAACTCGGCACCATCCAATCCGACGAGACCGGCGACACGCTCTACTCGGCGCACCCCAGCCTCACACAGGACATGTACCGGGGCACCATCACCCTCGCCCTATTGCGCTGGATCGGCCATCTCGAACAATTCAGCCAAATCACCAACCAACAAGACAAGGACGACGCATGAGCATCGACCTGACACAACAAGCGTTGAACGCGCTTGCCGACGCCGGCCTCGGCAACGACACTCCGGCCGAAGCCTACGTCATCGGATACACCCAAGGCCACAACGATGCGCTCGCGCTCGCCATCCGCATCGAACAAGCCATCACAGCCACGCCCCTCACCCCCGACGAACTCGACCTGCTCGCCCTCGCCCTCTGGGAGGCCAACGGCGAGCGCCCGACCGTGTACGAGAGCGGCAAGGCCGTCGCCGACGACGTGCTCGAATGGTGGAAGCAGGTGGCCGCGAGCGCATGGGGCTTTATCAACGGAACGGAGGCAATGCAGTGAGAAGGAACGGCAGACCATACGCCGTCGGAATCATGCCCATCGTCGTGGCCAGTTCCGCGGCGCTCGCCGTCGGGTACGGGCTCGGCGAACAGGCCCCGCTCGGCGAACAGGAGGCGCAGACCGTCACGCAGGAGGTGCGGCGGACCGGCGACGTGAAACGCCTGTGCCTGACCGTGAAAACAGGCGGGCGTATCGACGCGATCACCTGTCAGGTGCTCGACGACACGACGGGAGACCTCACATGAGCGAACGGATCAGACTCACCACGGCCATGCGAGAACTGCTCTTGGAAATCTGGCAGAACGGCAGCGCCTACCCGCTCGACCGCAACCACCAGCGCACCTTCGAGGCATTGGAGGTGCGGGACTGCATCGAACACGTCACATGGGGAAGATGGCAGATCACCCCGCTCGGCGAGACCATAGCCAAACGACTCACGGAAAGGAACCTCGAATAATGCAGGTCAGCTTCACCGCCCACACGCCAGCCCACAGCCCACTCACCATCCAGCAACGCCTAGAAGCCGCCGGCTTCACCAACGTGCATGTCAACGCCATCAGCGACACCGTGGAACCCTTCACCCGCACCAACCCGGAAACCATCCAAGCCTACGAGGAAGGCAAACAACTCATGGAAGCACGCTACGGCCGCTTCGACGCCATGAAAGAAGCCCGACACATCAACCCCTACCGCGCCGCGAGTGGGCCGATGGGCATAGCCGCATCAACGGCTACCCGTTGCAGGGCATATGGGGCGGCCGGCAATACGGCGTCATGAGCAGACAAAGAAAGGACAGGAAATGAACAAGAAGATAGACATCGACGTCACGGCCTACCAGATCGGGCCGGTCGTCCTCATGTGCGGCGCCCCCGCACCCGGCCATGACGTGACGCACCAGGAATGCTTCGGCCGGTTCACCGTGCTCGCCCTCTCCCTCAATGCCGCGATCCGCAAATGCATGCGCCGCGTCGCCCGGATGTGCGCCGACTGCTCGGCCCGCGAACAACTCGACCATCAGGAAGGAGCGAGGGCGTGAGAGTCACCGACGGCATCCGGCGGATCATCGAGGACTGGCGCACCAAAGGCGTCAGCCCCGAAGAGACGGCGCAATCCCTGCGCATCCCCATCGACGAGGTGAAGGCCATCATCCTGCAAGCCCACCCGGCACCCGCGCAGCCGAAACGCCCCGAATTCCTCGAACCACGGTACGCGCTGGAAAAACCCGCCGGCATCGGCGACAATAGAAGAGAAAGTTAAGGAACGCCAGCAAACCGTTGAAAAACAAGCCGTTCCCAGCCCATCCACCACGGCGGGAACGGCTTTATGGGAAAGTAAAAAGCCCCCACCTTTCGGCAGAGGCTCGCATTGTCCAACAAGTGAGTATAGCACCATCGAAAGGGCTGGGATGATAGAACAACGAGCTTGCGCGGCCTGCGGCAAACCGGCCGGCGACGCGAACCTGTGCAAGGAATGCGTCAAGGACTGGGCGAAACGCCTCGCATGGCTCTTGAAGGCCGGCATGCCCGCCCTCCAACAGATCGCCTACAAACAAGCCACCACCCGCGAACGCTCGCCACGCCACGGCAACGCGGCATACGCGGCCCCACCGGTCAACGAAGCCGCCCAAGCGCTCTACTCCACGGTGGAAACGCACCTGCAACTCACCGGCGGCATGCTCGGCGTCAAACCGATCGGACACGACCGATACGGCCGCCCCCGCACCCTCATGCAATGGGCCGACATCACCAGCCTGCTGCTGCACCACATGCACGACCTCGCACGACTCGACACGGCCGGCGACCTATACGCCGACCTGATCCGACTGTCGGAAAAGGTCGAAACCGCCACCACGCGGGCCGACGAGCGCCGTCTTGTCGGCGTATGCCCCGACTGCCTGAACACGTTGGGGGATGATGGGGAACCGGTGCGCACGCCGATCTACGCCGCCCATTCCGCGCGGTATGCGGTGTGTCCCGAATGCGGCGCATGGCTCGATCTGAAGCGCGTGCGGTTGGAATACCTGCGCCGCGCGGGCCTCATGCACATCACCCGCACCCAATCCGACGCCGCCCGATGGGTCAGGGAGAACACTGGCGTCGCCGTGAGCGGCAACGACTTGAAGAACTGGCGGACGCGCGGCAAAATGCCCCGCACGCGGCACATCGACGGCCCCTATTGGGCGTGGAACATTCTGGAATTGCTGGCGTGCGCCCAAGCCAAGGACGCGCGGGACGCAGGCGACGCTTGAACCCTGACCCGGTTCCGTGTTACGCTGTCGCGTGTAATCGGAGTATCGAAAAGCCCTGCCCATGCCGGCGGGGCTTTTCTCATATCCGGGATGGTTGGCCGAGCGGCCGAAGGCACCCGCTTGCTAGGCGGGCAAGCATGACAAGCCTCATGCTTCGCGGGTCCGAATCCCGCGCCATCCGCCAGCCGCCGTCGGCACCGTGCATAACCGGCGTATGCGGCACCCGAGAAACCACCGCAGACAGACGTCTCGCCGGCGGTTCTTCCCGCTGCTTCCCGACGGCGGGCGCCGTTTGTTGTTCGTGTGGGCGTTCGATTGGAGGCGTGTCATGGCGTTGTATCCCAAGCGTATCGAAGTGGACGCCCGCAGGGGGCGGGTGCTCGTGGATGGCGTGATCTTCCCCTATGCGATGGCCGACCGGCAGCCCTATCTGGAGGTTTCTCGTGACGATCTGGGCATCGTGTGGGTGCCGTTGATCGCCGACGAGATCGTGTTCAGGGCCGGCGTCGAGGTCAGCCAGTGCAGCAGCAAGCCGAGGCTCAAGTGAGCGGCAACCCGCGCAAACGCAACGGGCATCGGCGCAGGCTGGAGCAGCAGCGGTGGCGGCACATGCAAGCCGACTGCTACATCTGCTATCGGCCCATCGACTACACGTTGCGTTCGCCCGACCCGTACAGCTTCGTGATCGACGAGACGATACCCTTGGCGCGAGGCGGCACCCTGACGCACGACAACAGCGGTCCGGCGCATCGATGGTGCAACGCCATCAAAGGCACGCACGGTCTGGCATGGGCACGCGAGCGCGTCGCCTACCTCATCGCCCACGGCGAGGCGCCGCGACACGACGACACCACGGCTCCAAGCCAGCCGATCCGATGCTCGGACTGGTTCGGGGGTGGGGAGTAGCCCCCACCCGGCCCCCTGACGGCCACCACGGGCAAAGGGCCGTTTTTCCCCCGGACTTTTTCCACACTTGGCAAGGAGCCGTCATGGTCGCCAGAACGCCGAAAACCACCCGGTCGAAACCCTCTTCGAGGTCGCGCAGGGTCAGCAACGCCGCCGCTTCCGGGGACCGCCGGCGGCTCTTGGTGGCGATGCGCAACCTGATCGCCGAAAAGCTCGACGAAGGGTCGATAAGCTCACGCGACCTCGCCAGTCTGACGAAACGGCTCGCGGACATCAGCGCCGAGATCGAGGCGATCGACAAGGCGTCGAACGAGCATGATCCGGCCATGCAGGCCCTGGACACGGAGGACGAACGATTGGATGAGCACGAGGATTGACGGGGCGGCCTGCCAGATCATCCCCGACGACCTGTATACGAGCGGAGAGCCGAGCCTGAACAACCTCGCCGCGGCGGCGGGCGACCGGTTCGACGTCTGGCAGCGGCAGATCAACCGGATCATCCTCGCGAAAAGCGCCGACGGCTTCTGGTCCGCCCGCAACGCCGTACTGTCCATTCCACGCCAGACCGGCAAGACCTACGACATCGGCTGGGTCGCGATCCACCGCGCCGCCCGAACCCCCGGCATGCGCATCGTATGGACCGCCCAGCACTTCAGCGTCATCAAGGACACGTTCGAAAGCATGTGCGCCATCGTGCTCAGACCGGAAATGAGCGGCCTCGTGGACCCCGACCACGGCATATCCCTGGCCGCCGGCAAGGAAGAGATCAGGTTCCGCAACGGCAGCCGTATCTTCTTCCGCGCCCGAGAACGCGGAGCATTGCGCGGCGTCAAGAAGATCGCCCTGCTCGTCATCGACGAGGCCCAGCACCTGTCCGACTCGGCGATGGCGTCGATGCTGCCGACCCAGAACCGCGCCTACAACCCACAGACCATCTACATGGGCACCCCGCCCGGGCCAAGGGACAACGGCGAAGCGTTCACCCGCCTCAGGGACAAATCACGCGCCGGCCGCACCCACAGCACCCTCTACGTCGAATTCACCGCAGACCGCGACGCCTACCCGCTCGACCGCGACCAATGGAGGAAAGCCAACCCCAGCTACCCGGCCCACACCAGCGACGAATCCATCGCCAACCTGTGGGAAAACCTCACCGGCGACGACTTCCGCCGCGAAGCCCTCGGCATCTGGGACGAACACGCCCTCAGCCGCGCCATCGACCGCCGACAGTGGGAGGAAGCCACCATCGACAAACGCCGTCCAGGCGGCGTCATGAGCTTCGGCATCGACATGAACCCCACACGCACACGCCTGACCATCGGCGCATGCATGCGCTACGACGACGGCACCGCCCACATCGAACTCGCCGAATACAGGGACACCAACCACGACGGCACCATGTGGGCCGTCAACCTCATCGACAAGGTCTGGGAACAAACCGCCGCGCTCGTCATCGACAGGCAAAGCCCCGCCACCGCGCTCCTGCCCGCCCTCGCCGAAGCCGGCGTCGCCGTCACCGTCACCGCCGCCACCGACATGGGCCGCGCCTGCGGACGCCTCCAGGACATGCTCAGAGACGGCACCCTCACCCACCTGCCCGAAGACGGCCAACAACCACTCTGGCAAGCCGCCAGCAAAGCCACCACACGCCCCATCGGCAAAAACGGCCTCTTCGGATGGAACCGACCCGACGACGACACCGACATCAGCCCACTCAACGCCGTCACCCTCGCCCTCCACGGGGCCATGACCACCAGAAGAGACCCCACCGCACAACAGGAAGCATGGTACTAATCATGAACACCGAAGACATCCCCATCCTGCGCGGACAAGCCGGCTGGCTCGCCATCGAAAGCGCCTACGCCAACACCATCGCCGGCGTGGACCCCGACGACCAACCCACCATCAACGAACTCCTCAAACAATGGCGACGCCACTACACGCGCAACACCCTGCGCACCAGCTACTACCTCGCCCACTACCACTACAAAGGTGTCGCCTACAGCATCCCACCGGCCATGAAAGCCCTCGCCAAACCAATGATCGGCTGGCCCAACAAAGCCGTCCGCGCGCTCGCCGACCTTTCCGTGTTCGAAGGCATCGACGCGCCCGAAACCCTCCAAACGCAGGTAGACGACATCATCGCGGCGAACACGTTCGGCCTGAAAATCCAGCAGGCCATCGTGTCCGCATACACGCACGGATGCAGCTTCATGACCATCTCCGGCGACGGCGACGACATACGGATCACGCCCCGCGCCGCCGACTGGAGCAGCGCCCTATGGGACTGGGGCAACGACAGGATCGGCGCGGCCATGACCATCCGCGACAAAGACAAAGACGGCTACATCACCCGCTTCGACGTATGGCTGCCAGGCAAGGTCTACCTGTGCCGCCGCAACGGCGGCACATGGCAGGCCGAACGCATCGAAACCGGCTTCGACCACCCCACCGTCGTGCCGATCATCAGCGACCAGCAGCTCTACCGCCCCCTCGGCTCCAGCCGCATCACCCGCCCGCTCATGGCCCTCACCGACCTCGGACTGCGCACCCTCGTGCGCATGGAAGCGACCGCAGAATTCTACGCGGCACCACGCATATGGTTCCTCGGAGCCAACAAAGGACAGGTAAGCCCCGACACATGGGGCAGCATCGTCAGCGTCATCAACGGCATCCCCGCCGGCCGCAACGGCGAAAAACCCGAACTGCGCCAACTCACACAGGCCTCGATGCAGCCACACTCCGACATGCTCAAAACCGTCGCCCTCATGGTCAGCAGCGAAACCGACATCCCCGTCAACGACCTCGGCATCACCATGGACAACCCCCCCCAGCGCCGAAGCCATGGCCGAAGCCGAACGCAAACTCTCCCGCACCGCCGACCGGCAAAACAAACGCTTCGGCGAAAGCATCAAAAGCATCCTCGCCATGGCGCTCGCCGCCCAGGGCGCGGACGAAGCCGACATCCGCCAACTGCGACCGATCTGGGCACCCACCAAGGAAGCCAGCGACGCCGCCCGCGCCGACTGGTACCAGAAGGTCGCGTCCACCAACCCCGCCTTCGCCGACAGCGACGTGGGCCTGAGCCGCGCCGGCCTGACATGGGACGAAATCAACGCCCACAGGGCCTACGAGAAACAGCAGCGCACGCAGAACGCCATCGACGAACTACGCGCCAAGATCGCCACCGCCAAGACCGACATGCAGGAGGCCGCAGCCAATGGACAGCAACAGCCTGCCGCTGAGCAACCTCAGCCCGGCGCAGCGTAAAGCGTTCAACGGGCACCTCAACGACATGTGGGACGACTATCAGGACGAGCTCGCCGACCTCATCATCGAAGCCAAGACGATGGTGCCCAACAGCCTCTACTTCGGCGATGATCCCACCACCGAAGCCCGACGCCAACTGGAAGACTACGCGCGCAAGGCCAACCTCATCGCACAGGACTATTACAGGAACGTGCGAGCCGCATGGGCCGAAGCCGCCGGCATCAGCATGCCCGACTACAAGGAGGCGCAGGTCAGCTCGGACCGCGCCTTCTGGCAGATCGTCGGCGGCTACAACAACACCATGCACGTCGGCGCGAAATTCACCGACATCATCAACGGCCGAAGCAAAGCCGGCCTGACCATGGATCACCTCTGGGCCATCAACACGCAGGGCTACACCGAAGACGACTGGGCGCGCCTCGCCAAGGACATCATCAACGAGACCGCACGCCTCACAGGACGGTTCACCGCCCAGAACGACCCCACCCGCCCCAAATACGCGCGAGTGCCCCAAGGCAAGACCTGCGCGTTCTGCGCCATGCTCGCGTCCCGAGGCTTCGTCTATGCCAGCGAGGACACCGCCGGCAAGTGGCACAGGTACCACCACGACTGCGACTGCAAGATCGTCCCCTCGTGGGGAGAGACCGAGATCGACGGCTACGACCCCGACAAACTCAAGGCCATATACCAGCAGGCAAAGAACGCCGCCAAAGCGGCCGGGGACGGCAGCGATCCCAACACCGTGCTCTCGTGGATGCGCAGCGAATCGCCGGACATGTTCACCGACGGATCGGAATTCGCGCCAGACCTGCGCATCCCGCGAGGCAGCAGACTCGAACAACAACTCGGCGAAGCGTATACCCGCCGCGTCAACCGGCTCCTCAACAAAACCGAGCACAAAGACGCGGCGAGGCTCTGGGCCAAATACGCCGCCCAATACGACATCAAAGAAACACGGCTCCCCAAAGGCGCTTACTTCAGTCCCTCCGACGGCGGCATCCACCTCAACCTCGACACCGTCATGGCCGGAGACAACGCACACCGCCCAGTGCAGAACCTCTTCCACGAAAGCGGCCACATGCTCGACTGGCTACTCGACAAGAACTCGTTCTCATGGGCCCCTCACAACGGCAAACTGTTCAACGACGTGCTCAAAAGGGACGCCCAACGCATATTCGACACCACACAGGCAACCCTCATGGCCGAAGACAAGCCCGCCGGCCGACAAAGCGTCATGAAGGCCATCGCCCGAGAGATCGCGACGAACTCCGCAAAAACCGACCGCAACGTCGAAGACATGCTCCAAGCCGCCCTAGGCGACGACTACCACGGCAGCGTCGGCCATCCCAAAGGCTACTTCCGGCAAAGCGGACAACTCCAATCCACCGAAGCGTTCGCCGAAATGCTCGACGCGCAGATGGCAAACCCCGAAGCATGGCGGCTCATCGCCAACTACTTCCCCGAATCGGCTAAGATGTTCAATACCATGATTCAGGAGGCATTGTCATGAGCGAAGAAGAATACTTCACCCAACACCACAACGACAACACCGACCTGCTCCTACTCGACTACTCCGAACGCTTCGAAACCCCTTACTTCAACATCGAAGACACCGGCGTCACACTAACCGACACGGAGCTGCGTGCCGACCTGCTCCACTGCCTCTACCACAACAAACCCAAAGACCACATCGACCAGCCCAGCCGCAACCTCATCGCACTGGCGCTCGCCGACTGATCCCAGCCCCGGCCGACATCCGCCGGGGCTTTTTCATGCCCGCCAACCGGGCCAAGAGTTTTCAGCCACCCGCACGGGTGGCTTTTTCAATGCCCGGAAAGGGCCCGAACACAAGGAGAACAACCATGTTCCTCAACCTCCAGCACCCCCATATCCGATACATCGCCCCGCCCGCCGAAGGCGGTTCGGACACCACCGACCCCACCCCGCCGGCCGAACCGAACGGAAACGGCGAGGAGATCGACTGGGAAGCCAAATACAAGGAAGCGCTCGGCCACTCGCGCGACTGGGAAAAGAAGGCCAAGGCCAACAAGGCCGCCGCCGACGAGCTGGAAAAGCTCAAGGAATCCCAAATGAGCGAGACCGAGAAGGCCGCCAAGCGCACGCAGGAACTCGAAGCGCAGGTAGCCGCCTACAAGGCCAAGGAACAGCAGGCCGAATGGAAGACGCAGGTATCAGCCAAGACCAGCATCCCGGCCGAAGCATTGCGCGGCAGCACCCTAGAGGAGATCCAGGCGCACGCCGACATCCTCAAACCGCTCATGCACCCAGCGCCGAAGCTGCCGAACGTGCCCAACCCGGCACAGCACCCCGACGGCAAAACCGCCGACGAACGCGCCAAGGCATACGTGCGCAGCCTCTTCGGCAACAAAGACTAACCGCCACCAACCATCCGAAAGGAAACCATCATCATGGCACTCGACACCAGCAAGGTGCTGCTCCCCAAGGAAGTAGCCACCGTCATCACCAAGCGCGCCAAGGACACCAGCACCATCGCCGCACTGTCCCCGAGCGAACCCCAGCTCTTCCTCGACAAGGACTACATGGTCTTCACCGGCAATTCCGAAGCCGAGGTCGTCGCCGAAGGCGCGCAGAAGTCCAGCTACGAGGAAACCCTCACCCCGGTCGTCGGCAAGCGCTTCAAGGTGCAGACCACCACCCGCCTCAGCAACGAGCTCCAGTGGGCCGACGACGACGCCAAACTGGAGATCATCAGCAAGATCCAGGCAGACCAGGCCGCCGCGATGGGCCGCGTCCTCGACTACGTCGTCTACCACGCCTTCGACCCCAAGAAGAAAACGACCCTCGAAGGCTTCAACGCGCTCGCCAAAAGCGCGGTCAGCGTGACGGCCACCGACGATCGCGTCGCCGACATCGACAGCCTCGCCGAGGCCGTCAGCGACGAGTACGACATCAACGGCATCGCCCTGTCCAAGACCATGGCGAACGAGCTGCGCAAGATCCGCGTTCCCTCCACCGGCCAGCGCTTCTACCCGGAAATCCCGATCAACCTTCAGGTCGGCAACCTCGACGGCATCCCGGCCGCCACGTCCGGCACGGTCAACGGCCGCCTCATCACCCCGGCGACCGGCATCCTCGCCTTCCTCGGCGACTTCCGCCTCATCAAGTGGGGCATGGTGCGCGACATCTGGAGCGAGATCATCGAATACGGCGACCCCGACAACACCGGCAATGACCTCAAGGGCGTCAACCAGATCGCCTACCGCACCGAGGCCATGTACTCCTACGCGATCCTCGACCCCAAGGGCATCGCCGTGCTCAAGAAGTCCACATCCTCCGTCAAGGCGAGCGAGTGATGGCCGCGCCCCTCACCCAGACGCTCGTAGTACAGGAAACCGACGAGGCCGACGAGACCGGCCTGTCCATTCCCGTGCGTCTGGTCAAGCCCGACGGCACCCCGTTCGCGGAAGGCGTCGCAACCATCGCATGGTCGGCCATCGCCGGCAAGCCGTCTACGTTCACGCCGCCCGCGCCGACCGCCGGCGCGCGCGGCGGCGTGCTCCAGCAGGCGGCCGAAGCGCAGCTCGCCGCATCCGCCGACTCGGCGGCCATCGTCGCGAAGGTCAACTCCACGCTGACCAAGCTCAAGGCCGCCGGCCTGCTCGCCTAAGGAGACCCCGCATGGACGGATACCCCAGCACCCCGCTCAACCTGTCCGACGGCACAACCGTGACGCAGGCCGGCGGGGGAGAGGACGAAACGGACGACGAGAAGCCGTTCGCGCAGGCCGGCGACCTCGAAGCACGCTGGCACGCGCTCACCGGCGAGGAATACAAACGCGCCGAAGCGCTGCTCGCGGACGCATCCGACCTGATCCGCACCACCTGCCCGCGCTGGCCCGCCGCCAAGCCCGCCACATTGAAGCGCATCGCCTGCATGGCCGTCAAACGAGCCATGCAGGCCGGCCCCGACATGTCGGGCGTCACCCAATCCACCCAGACCGCCGGCAGCTACAGCGAAAGCCTGAGCTACGCCAACCCGGCCGGCGACCTCTACCTCACCACGAGTGAGAAGGAGGCCTTGGGCGGCGACGGCGAGGCATGGGCCTACGACATGGCCGGAGGCGCGGCATGAAAGGCGAGACCATCACCCTCATCCACCGCGTCAAAGCCGGCGAAGACCCCGGCGGCGGAATCATCTGGAACATCAGCGAGGAACAGGTGGACGACGTGCTCATACAGGACGGCGGCCAGTCGAACCTCACCGACGGCATCCGCCCCGACGGCATCCGCACCGCGAAAACCATCCACATGCCCCGCGCATGGCCCTACCGGAGCCTGCGCGGGGCCAAGGCGGTCATCGACGGCGTCGCATACACCGTGATCGGAGACCCACGCCCCTACACGGGCGGCATGACCCCGACCCGATGGAACCTCACCGTCGAACTCGCCGACACCAGAGGATAGGAGACCACGCCATGCCGAAAGTCAAACTCAACCTCGCCGGCTTCCGCCAAGTCCGCCAATCCGCCGGAGCCATGCACGTCATCACCGAGCAGGCAAAACGCATCGCCGACACGGCCAACGAGCTGGCCCAAACCAAAAACGCCCACTACGACCACGCCGTGGCCCACGCCACCGACCACGGCGCGGTCGCCCTCGCCACCACCAAAGGCAGCGTCGCGGCCGCGTTCGGCAACGCGAAACACAACACGCTGCTCAAGGCGGTGAAACAGCAGTGAGCATCAACCTCGAAAAAACGGTCAAGGACTGGATCGACACCGACCCCGACGGCGACGGGCTGACCGCATACCTCGAAGTGCCCGCCGACCGACCCAAGAGGCTCGTCACCATCGAGCGCGTCGGCGGCAACGAGAACGAATACAGCAGCCATCCCACCATCGCCGTGCAGGCATGGGCGGAAAGCCGATGGCAGGCCGCCCAGCTCGCCACGAGCCAAGTGCTGCCCCGACTGCTCGACCTCGACCTGCTCGACCCCATCGCCGCCGTCAGCGTGGAAAGCGTCGCCGACTTCCCCGACCCCGGCCCGCCGCCCCAACCCCGATACCAGATCACCATCCAGCTCGACGCCGCCACCCAATAAGACGACGCCGCACCATCCGAAAGGCACCATCATGGCCGAAACCAACCACAACAACAAGAAAAACGTCAGCCTCGGCAAGCCCAAGAAGACCGGCTGCCTCTACTACGCGCCCGCAGGAACCGCCCTGCCCGCCGACGCCACCACCGCCCTGACCACCGCATACACCTGCGTCGGCTACCTGAGCGAGGACGGCGTCACCAACGCCACCGACACAGACACCACCGACATCAACGAGATGGGCGGCATCAAGGTACTGTCCGAGATCAGCGGCTACGGCGAGACATGGCAGTTCAACATGATCGAAACCAACGAAGCCAGCCTCAAACTGCGCTTCGGCACCGCCAACGTCACCGGCACCGCAGACAAGCTCACCGTCTACCACGCCATCCCGTCCGGCGAAAGCCTCGTGCTCGTGTTCGAGATCGCCATGACCGGCAAACGCGTCAAGCGCATCGTCGTCGCCGACGGCACCATCACCGAATTCGACGACACCACCTACAGCGCCGGCGACGCCATCGGCTACGGCGTGACCATGAGCGCCAACCCGAGCGACCTCATCAACGGAGCCACCAGCGTCGAATACATCGCCAACGTCACCGCCGCCTCGCTCGGCAAGTGAATTCCACCCAGCGCCCGCCGTCCGGCGGGCGCACCCCCTCTGAAAGGACACGCATATGGCAGCCAAGCAGCCGCATGACCACAAGACACCGAAAAACCAGCCCAAGACCGTCGAGGTCATGGGCGTCACCGTCACCATCAGCCCCGCGATCTTCAACGACCTCGACATGGTCGAATACCTCTACGACCTCCAGACCGCCCAGACCGGAGACGGCACCGGCGCGTTCGCCATCGTCCCCTTCCTCAAGAAGCTGTGCGGCGACCGGTACACGGCGATGAAGGACGCATTGCGCGACCCCGACACCGGCCGCGTGAGCATCGACAAGGTCAGCGAATTCATCGCCCAGCTCCTCGAACAGGTCGCCCCAAACTCCTGACGCTCATAGGAATGCTCGCCACAGCGCCCGACGCGCTCGAAGCGGACTTCCAGCGTTTCTATGGGCTCGACACCGACCTCATATGGACGGGCGAACTGCCCGCCAACCTGGCGGCCGCACTGGCCGCCAACCTGCCCCGCCAGGCCATCATCTGGCAAAAAATCAACCCGCGACTCGCATGGGACGACCAAACCTACCTCCTCGCCGACATCCGCGACAGCCTCGCCTTCCTCGCCTGGACGAAAACCAAGGAAGCCTCACGCAAGGGCGCGCGCTGGCGCGGACAACTCCAACGCCCCGGCACCGTCCGGCATGAAGCCACGGGAGGCGAGGTCATGGCGATGGACGACGAACAACTAAACGCATACCTGGCCGCACCGCGCACCACCATCAGGGAGGCATAACATGGCAATCGAGATCGCCACCGCGTTCGTGCAGGTCGTGCCCAGCATGAAGGGCGTCGGCAAGGCCATCGAATCGGCGTTCGGCAGCGCATCGGAAACCGCTGGCAACACCGCCGGCATCAAAGCCGGCAACGGCTTCGCCGGCGGCTTCGGCGCGAAACTCGGCGTCATCACCGGCATCGCGCAAAGCGTCGCGGGCAAGGCCATCGAAGCGTTCATGGGCCTGTCCGGCGAAATCACCAGCGCCTCCGACAGCGCCCAGAAGTTCGCCAGCACACTGAACTTCGCCGGCGTCAGCGAGAGGCAGATCAAACGACTCACCGCCAGCACGCAGGACTACGCCGACAAGACCGTCTACGACCTCAACGACATCCGCAACACCACCGCGCAGCTCGCCGCCAACGGCGTGCCCAACTACGACCGGCTCGCCGAAGCCGCAGGCAACCTCAACGCCGTCGCCGGCGGATCGGCCGACACCTTCAAAAGCGTGGCGATGGTACTGACCCAGACCGCCGGCCAAGGAAAACTCACGACCGAGAACTGGAACCAGCTCTCGGACGCGATCCCCGGCGCAAGCGGCAAAATCCAACAGGCGCTCAAGGAAGCCGGAGCCTACACCGGCAACTTCCGCGACGCCATGGCCGACGGGCAGATCACCGCACAGGAATTCAACGACGCGATCATGTCCCTGGGCTTCACCGACGCCGCCGTGGAAGCCGCCACCAGCGCCAGCACCATCGAGGGAGCCACCGGCAACCTCGAAGCCGCGTTCGTCAAGCTCGGCGCGAGCGTGCTCGACACCGCCAAACCCGCCATCACCGGCGGCATGAGCTGGATCGCCGACGGCGTCACCAACGCCGTGCCCGTCGTCCAGGCAGGCATCGAAGGGCTCATCGGCTGGTTCCAGCGCCTCTACTCCAAACTGGAGGAAAACGGCGCGATCACCGCGTTCAAAAGCGCATGGGACACCATTCGGGACGCGATCATGGGCGTCGTCAACATGGTCATCGACTGGGCGCACATGATCCCCCCAGACGGTCTCGCCAACGGCATCAAACTCGTCGCCGACACGCTCAACTGGTTCGTCCGGCACGGCAAGGAACTCGCGCCCATCATCATCGGCATCGGCACGGCGTTCGCCGCAGTCAAGGGCTATCAGGCGCTCAACAGCGGTCTGCAGGCGCTCACCGGAACCATGAACACGGTGACGACCGCCGCCAAGGGCGTCAGCAACGGCATCATGCTCATGACGGACCTGGGCGGCCCGGTCGCCATGCTCAAACAGATGGCCGGAGGGCTGAGCCTCGTCAAGACCGCACAGACCGCATGGAGCACGGCCACGAAGATGGCGACCGCCGTGCAGGGCGCGTTCAACGCCGTCATAGCCGCCAACCCCATCGGCGCGATCGCCGTCGCCGTCGCGGCCGTCGTGGCCGCGCTCGCATGGTTCTTCACCCAGACCGAGGCCGGGCGCAAGGCATGGGCCGCGTTCACCTCATGGCTGTCCGAGACATGGGCCGCGCTCGTGGAGGGCGCTAAGGCGATATGGAACGGGCTCGGCGAATTCCTCGCCAACCTGTGGTCGGCGATCAGCGGCGGCATCACCAGCGCATGGACGTCGATCACCTCGTTCCTGTCCGGCGTCTGGAACGGCATCAGCACGACCGCCACGACGATATTCAACGGGATACGCGACTTCATCGTCAACGTGTTCACCGTCATCGGCGCGCTCATCGTCGCACCCTTGCAGGCGATCCAGAACGGCATCAACACCGTGTTCGGCTGGATACTCTCGTTCATCACCCAGCAGATGAACAGCACGAACACCGTATGGAGCACCGTATGGACGGCGATCTACAACGTCGTGTCCACGATCTTCGGGCTGATTAGCTCCTGCATCTCGACCGTGGTGAACGCGATCCGCACAGTTATCGTCGTGTTCCTCAGCTTCCTCAAGGGAGACTGGCAGGGCGCATGGGACGCGATCAAATCGTTCTTCACGACCACATGGGACGGCATCGTCGCGTTCCTCACGCCGATCATCAACGGCATCAAGACCACGATCGGCAACGTCCTCAACGCGATCCAGAGCGTGTGGGCGAGCATCTGGAACGCGATCAGCGGCGTGGTGTCCACCATCTGGAACGCGATCAGCGGCGTGGTGTCCACATGCATCCAGAATGTGCGCAACACCATCTCGACCGTCCTGAACGCCATCAGCGGCGTATGGACGAGCGTATGGAACCGCGTCAGCTCGTTCCTCGGAAACATCTGGCACGGCATCACATCGGCCGTGTCCAACGGCATCCAGAGCGTGAGCAACACCGTCGGCCGCATCAAAAGCACCGTGCTCGGCGCGGTCAGCGGCGCCGGCCGATGGCTGTACGACACCGGCCGTCAGGTCATCCAAGGCCTCATCAACGGCATCGGCGGAGCGTTCAAATGGGTCAAGGACACCATCGGCAATCTCGGCAAAAACCTCATCGGCTGGGCCAAGGGCGTGCTCGGCATCCACAGCCCGTCACGCATCTTCCGCGACGAAGTGGGCAAATGGATACCCGCCGGCATGGCCCAAGGCATCGACAAGGCCAGCGGCCTCGTCGCCGACAGCATCGACGGACTGACCGACATGGTCCCGACCGTGAGCCTGAAGACCGACGCCAGCCGGCTCGAAACCCCGCTCGCATACTCGGCCGTCGTCGGCAACGGCCGGATCGCCTACACGGTGGACGACCATACGGCCGAGTACGCGACCAAGCAGGACATCATCGACGCGATCGATCAGGCGCTCACGGCCGGGATCACGCTCAACCTGTCCGATCGGGGCGGCGAGGTCATGGCCGGCAAGCTCGCCAAACCCATGAGCTACGAACTCAACAGCCTCGCCATGAGAGGCCGTTAAAACCAGAGAGGAGAGCATATGCTCTACCAGCGACGCATGCGCCTGCCGCATGTCGAGGACCCCACGCTCAACGGCACGCCGCTGGAACGCATGATGCTCTCCCTGACCTCCGCCGGCATCGCGATCGACAAGGCCGCGCCGACGGTGAGCATGCAGGACATGCCCGGCCGCGACGGCCGGCTCGACCTGACCCTCACCGACCCGACCGGGGCCGCATACATGGGCAACCGCACCATCACGCTCAACCTGTACGCCATCGGCGGCGAAGACGACATCCTCACCGCCAAAACCCGCCTCGCCGCCCTCTCCGGCACCGTGGTCACGCTCTCATGGCGCGGCTTGCCCGGCGAATACGAGGGACGTTTGAGCCTCGGCGCATGGGAGGACAAATGGACCGGCGACCACCAGATCGCCACGCTCGTGCAAGCCACCATCGACGCCCATCCCTGCCTCATCGGCCGCACCATCACCGCCGCGCTCAAAACGGGGGCGACCACGATCCACGCCAAAGGCAACCGGCCATGCTGGCCCACATGGACGATCGCCCCCGCCAACGGCGCGAAGACCATCAGCGTCAAGGACGCGCACGGCCACACCCTCGCCATCGCTGGCATGACCGCGATCACCGGCCGCATCACCATCATCACCGACCCCGACAAGCGCGAGCTGCGCGTCAACGGCAACCTCATGGCCCCCACACTCGAATCCGACTACTTCCCCCTATTGCCCGGCCTGAACACGCTCACTCTCACCGGCGCAACCAGCGCCAGCCTCACGTACAGGCCACTCACCCTCATCTAGGAGCACCAATGCGATACATGCTGTTCGACCGCTGGGGCAACCCGCTCGGCGACCTCCCCTATGCCATCAAGGCCATCCGCACCAGAGCCACCGACGCGACCGACACCCTCGACATCACCACCATCGGCGAGATCAACAAGGACGAACGCATCGTGTTCAAGGACTCGATGGGCCGCTGGGCGGAATACCTGTGCCAGTCCACCCAGACCGCCCGCGCCGCAGGCATGCCCGTCACCGTCGCCTACTGCACCGGCAGCATCGCGGAACTCTCGCGCACGTACATCGAGGACAAACGCAACCGCAAGGCGAACGCCAAAGCCTGCCTGACCAAAGCCCTCGAAGGCACCCGGTGGGCGGTCGGCACAGTCGAGACCGGCACCATCACCGGCACGGCGGACCTCGCATTCTACCACTGCACCGTCCTCGACGCCGTCCAGAAGACCGCCGACACCTACGGGCTCGAAGTCCAGACCGAATACCAGCCCGACCCGACCGGCAACCAGATCGGCCGGCGCATCATCCACCTCGTCGAACACCGGGGCTCCACCAACACCACGAAACGCTTCGAATACGGCAAGGACCTCACCCAAATCAAACGCGACATCGACAGCGGCGACGTCATCACCCGCCTCTACGGGTGGGGCAAAGGCATCGAACAAACCAATGACCAAGGCGAGGCCACCGGCGGATACAGCCGCAAGATCAGCTTCGCCGACGTCAACGACGGCAAACCCTACGTCCAAGACGACCAAGCGCTCGCCAACTGGGGCATACCCGGCCCCGACGGCACCAAACACCACAGCGAGGCAAGCGTGGACTTCCCCGACTGCGAAGACCCCAAGGAACTCCTCACCCTCACCAAAAACGCGCTCAAGACCCGCACCACGCCCGTCGTCTCCTACACGGCCGACGTGACCGCCCTCGGACAAGCCGGCCTCAGCGCGGAAGGCACGGACGTCGGCGACGGCGTGCAGATCATCGACACCAGCTTCACCACACCATTGCGCCTCGAAGGCCGCATCCTCCAGATCGAGGAAGACCTGGCCGGCAGCCTCGCCGACACCAAGATCACCCTCGGCAACATCCGGCAATCCTACACGCAGCGCCTCGCCGCCCAACAGCAGGCCTTGGACAAGCTCGTCTCCAACTCCGGCGCATGGAACAGCGCCGCCGGCGGCGCCGGCCCGTACATGAAGGACCTCATCGACCGGATCAACCAGATCATGAACGCCACCGGCGGATACACGTACCTCAAACCCGGCCAGGGCATCTACGTGTACGACAAGCCCGAAGACCAGAACCCCACCCAATGCATCCACATCGGCGGCGGCTACTGGCGCATCGCCGACCACAAGAAGGCAAACGGAGACTGGGACTTCCGCAGCCTCGCCAACGGCAAGGGCATCTTCGCCGACACAATCTTCACCGGCCGACTCTCCGGCGCCGCAGGCCTGAACTACTGGGACCTCGACACCGGCCGGTTCGTCATGACCGACGCCAACGGCAACGAGACCGTCCACCTCGACGGCAATGGAGCCGGCAACCTGCTCGTCGGTACCTTCCAGACCGCCCGAACCGGCAAACGAGTCAGGATCAGCCCCGACTTCGACAGCTACCAGATCGGCGGCACGGAAACCTACGACGGCAGCGGCATCAGCTTCCCACTCGACGGCGCCTATGCCTCCAGCCCAAGCATATGGTCGTACTCCAGGAGCAACAAGACCGGCGACATGAGCGGCCTCGCCATGCTGTCCGGCTACCGCACCGCCGGCACCCCCGGCGCGTTCGGACGATTCTGGAGCCACAAGTACCTCAGCGACACCAGCAAGATCGAATCGCAGGCGTACCTCATGGCCAACACCGAATACTCCAAGGACTCCACCACCGACAGCGGCGGCAGCCTCGACCTCTACTCACGGCAAGGCCACGGCGGCGAGGCAATCCTAAACGCATGGTCCCCGTCCGACACCTGCCGCGCAGGAGTCAAAGCCACCGGCAGCAAGGCGAAAGTTTACGCCACCGCCGGCGACGCCAATGGCGAAATCGGACTGGTCGCCGACATCAGCACCGGATACATGTACCTCGGCGGCTACCTCGGCGGCATCAACGGACGAAACACCTTCCAAACGGCATGGTGGGTAAACAAGAGCGGCGCACCCATGACATACAGCCAGTACACCTTCACATCCTCCAATCCCGCAAAATACGGCTCCTACAAGGCGCTCGCCACCGTGGACCACCGAGGCGACGACTGGGCGCTGATCTGGAGCACCGTATCCGACTGCGGGGCCAGCGGCTGGCTCGTCTGGGTATCCACCGGGCCGGAGAAGGTCGTCACCGAAGTCACCGCCCACTGGAATAAGAACAACAGCACCGGCGTCGTCTCCAACCTCTCCATCAACGTAAACCACAGCAACCTCTACATAGGCACCAAAGCCTACTACCTCAACACCATAGGCTTCCTCAAAAAATAGGAGACACCATGCAAATCACCACCATCAACGGCCAACCCACACTCCTCATAGACCGCACCCTCACCACTGCCGACGCCGCGCCGCCAGCCGAAGTCACCGACGGCATGGCGACCATCACCACCACCCCACCCACACCCGACATGCGCCACGACGCCATACCACTCGCCGCGATCGCCTCATGGCGCACACTCCTCGGCATCGACAGCGACGAGGAAGCCGTCGCCGCGATCCTCCACGTCCGCGACAACGGCGAACCAGCCCCCGACCCCGAAACCGGCGAAAACGCATGGACCAGCGCCTACAACGCCATCGAAAACGCCATCAACACCACCACCGCGCCCGACGACAATACACCCGACGATCCGCTCACCGCCGGCCGCAACAAAACGCGCGGACTGCTCGGCCTCCCACCCCTACCATCCGCCGCCACAACCATCGCATCCGCCGATGAAACGGACACCCCGACGACCATCGCTCTGCCGGAGGGTGTCGAATCAACGGAACTCAGCAACCTCCTTGCCGCGCACGCCGACGACATCGTCAGCGCAACCGACCGATTCATCGAATCGCTCACCCATTCCGACAACGGAAAGGAACACGTCTGATGGACGACAAGAACCTCCACCCGGCCATGATCGGCAAACTCCGCGAAATGATCGCCGACAGCACCGTGCAAATCGCCGCCCTGCAAGCCCAGATCGACATACTCGCCAAGGAAAACCAACAACTCACCGACCAACTCAACAAGGACGACGACAATGGCAACGCTTGACAGCTTCCGCGAAGCCGCCGGCGAACCCATCCAACTCGACCTCGCCAACGGATACATCGCAGACGTCCGCCTCAACAGCGGCGACGTCAACGGCCGCACCATCACCGTCGAACTCACCGACAACGGCACACCCATCACCACAACCGACGGAATCACCTGCGCGCTCGCCTACAACACCAGTCCCGGCAGCGACCTTGGTGACCGCGTGACCATGAACGCGGTCAGCGGCGCGGCGACGGCCACGTTCCGCGCGGCGGTGCCACGCAAGGCGCTCGCCAAGCCCGGACGCATCCTGTTGGGCATCGAGATCAGCAGCGGCGGCAACAAGGTGTGCTCGCGCAACTTCTACGGGCTCGTGGAACGCTCCGTCTTCGACGCCACATCACCCGACGCGGACGACAAGCTCGGCCGGATCGAACAGCTCATCCTCGACGCCGACAAGGCCATCATCCGCATCAACAAGGCCGTCTCGGACGCGCGCATCACCGGCGGCAACACCACCACCCTCGACCCGAACCAGCCGGCCACGTCCTCGCTGCGCGGCAGCGGCCTGCAGCGCGTCCTCGACCTGTCCATCCCGCGCGGCGCGGGCGTCACCAGCGCCGGCGCCACCACCCTGGACCCCAACAAGCCCGCCACCGCCAGCATGCTGCAGGCCGGAAGCAAGGGCGACTACACGCTCCTGGTCGGCGTGCCCCGAGGCAGCAGGATCATCGGCGTGGCCGCGAACACCGTCAACCCCTCCCAGCAGGCGGCCGCCAGCATGTCCACCGACGGCGCGGGCGACAGGAGCCTCATCCTCGACATCCCGCGCGGCGAGCGGATCGCCGGCGTGACCGCCCGCACCCTCGACGCCGGCATGGACGCCACCGTCACCGCCACCCGGGACGCGGCCGGCGACACCACGCTCGCGTTCGGCCTGCCCCGGGGAGCAAAGGGCGACCCCGGCGACCCGGGCACGCCCGCGACCGCGACCACGCTCGGCGTCGTCAAACCCGGCGACAACCTCACCGTGCGCGCCGACGGCACCCTCGACGCCTCCGCAGGCCAGTACGAGCTGCCCGTCGCGAGCGACACGACCCTCGGCGGCGTCAAGGTCAGCAACAGCGACTACACGAACTCGCGCTCGTTCCCCGTCGTCACCCGCAACGGGGAACACCTCGCCCTGTCGTTCAAGCTCGGGGACAACGCCATGCCCGACGGCATCGAGTTCCACGGCACCGAAAACACGACCATCGGCCTGAAGAAAGCCACCAGCACCGCGCTCGGCGTCGTCAAACCCGACGGCACGACCATCACCGCCGACACGGACGGCACCATCAGCGCGTTCACCGCCACAGCGAGCACGCTCATGGGCGAGGGCGGCGACACCATGGGCGACGCGCTCGAGGTCGCGCCCGGCATCTGGCTGTGCATCATCCGCCAATGGGTCATCACCACCCAGGGCGGCTACTACGACGCGTTCAGCTTCTCCGTCTACGACCGGGCCGGCAGCCGCATCGCGCTCGCCGCCAGCCCCACCTACGGCACCCAGCTCCAACTCCGGGCAGGCGGCAACGCCAGGACCAAGACCTACAACTACGACGCCATCACGGGCAAGTGGGTGTGCACCACCACCAACACGGCCGACACCGCCCAACCCGACCCATGCACCCTGCTGCTCAGGGCAAAGCACTGATGGACGCGCCCGCATGGCTGACCGTCCTCGTCGCGCTCGTCTCCTCCGGCGGGGCGCGGCCGTCGGATGGCCCCCAAACGTCTCGACCGGCTCGACCGCACCGTGGAATTCCACCACCACACACAGAGAGGATCGCCAATGCGACATCCCATCAGAGAGGAGCCACATGGCTGACGACATCATCACCAGCGTCGTCGCCGGCCTCCTCATCGCCGCCATCAGCGCCATAGCCGCCGGCCTCTGGCACCAACTCAAAAACCTGCGCTCGCAGATCGCCGACGAGGAGACCCGAAGGTCGGAGCATGAGCAGCTGATGGCCGACATGAGGCGCGGCTGCGAACACGAAAAACTCGTAGACGAGGCGCTGCGCACGCTTCTGCTGTGCAAGCTCGAACAGCAGCAGGACACGATGGTGCACGACCACCACGGCGTCGCCGACAATGACTTCAAACTCCGCGCCCAACGTGTCTACGACGCCTATCACGGATTAGGCGGCAACGGCCACGGCACCCAGATCAACAACGATATCCAGAATGCGCCCATTGCGCCCCGGCTGGGAGGAAAGCCATCATGAGCATCACCATCAACGGCGTCAAGCCCGGCACGGCCACATTGACCATCCGGGCTGGCCCCCAGTCGGTTGATGCGCCCGTCACCGTGCGGGAGCACCTGTGACGGTGGCTTCCGATGCCGGCCACGATCGGCGTCACCTACGCGGACGCCCATCTGAGCGTCCGCCTCTATAAAACCGACTGACCTAAGTCCCACACCCGTGGGGCTTCTTTTGTAAGGAGAACCATTATGGCAAACACCGGTAGTGCCCGAAAAGTTGCGCACTTTGGATCATGGCCGTCCATGGCGCGATAGT